>SMVB01109536.1_pt1 | contig 10522 bp, 16 predicted proteins | sample 2456461 | NCBI WGS metagenome assembly SMVB01 (sample SAMN11095934, study PRJNA526329) | marine sediment metagenome | biome: Marine sediment; feature: Surficial sediment; material: Deep marine sediment; isolation source: Hadal surficial sediment | place: Pacific Ocean | collected 2014-05 | depth...
CGCGAGGCGGATGACGCCGCGGACTCGCTGCGGGCCGATCTCTCGCTTGTCCGTCTCAACGGCGCGAGCACCAGCGAGCTTGCCCGCCGCGAGCGCGTCGACGAACTCGACCGCGCCCGCTTGCTTGATGCCGCCGATCGCTTGCCTCTCGCCGAAGTGCTCGATGAGGTACCGCAGCACCATGTCGTGGTCGACGACCGTAGTCTCGACGAGACACGGCGAGCCCTTCAGGTAGCCGCGACCGTTCTCGCCCTGCCGACGTCGCTCGATGTAGTACGGGCGAAAGTCCTTCAGCGTCATTTTCGTCGGCTTGTCGGGGCTCTCGACGTTGCAGTCGAGCTTGGACTGCTTGTCACGGCGCACCCTCTCGGCCTCGCGCTTCGTTATCTTCTTACAGTCGCCGACGGTCGCGGCGTGGTGCTTGCCGTTGGTGCTGTACCAACGCAGCATGTAGATGTGGCGATACTTCGTCGGCTCGCCTTCGACCTGGAAGCACGGCCGCTTCTTGTGTCTGACTTTGTGCAGTGTCACCTTTGTCATTGTGGTCTCCTTACCAACTTGATCATGCCTTGCCCGCGTCGCCGTGCGAATCGCGTGCCTCGTCCAGGTCGTCGTACTGCGGCATGTCCTCCATCGCGGCGTAGGCGGTGAGCAGTGCGGCTCGCACCCTGAATGCCGCCATCAGCTCCTTGTCGTCTGTCTCAGCGATGCCGACGGGCGCTGTCGACCAATACTCGATGAGTCGCGCAGCCTTGTCGAGGTACCCTTGCAGCAGCACGTCGACTTCGCCGCGCAGCACTTCGCCTTGCGCTTTAATGTCGCTGTCTCTGTTCGTTGCCATGTTTGATCTCCTTGTAAGAGAGGATAATGAACTGCCGAGCGGTCAGAGCTCGACGCCGTGCTCGGCGGCGAGTGCCTTGCCTTCGTCGGTGAAGCTCAGCCACGCGTTGCCTTCGTCCATGTACGTCGTGACAAGCCCCTTCTTCTTGAGGTCTGTGAGGTGCCCCTTGTCGGCGGGCTTCGCACCGACGTTGCCGCCGACGAGCGGCGTGCCACCCCAATCAGGTGCGTCCATCGCATAGGCGAGGAACAAGTCGAGGCTGCCAGCAGTGAGGTCTGTTGTGTGTGTCATGTCTGCTCTCCTTAGTGATTGCTGATGGGCGCCATTGGTCGCTTGCCACAGAGGCGCGCTAGGTTGTTGAACGCAGCGCGCGTCGACTCATCCTCGTCGGCGTACTGCATGAACTCGTCGAGCGCGGCGCGAGCCGCGTCCTTCAGTCCGCTGCCCTTGCGCTTCTTCGGTGCGCGCTTGACGACGACGTGCGCGTCGAGCACGCCAAGGAAGTAGAAGTTCTCTTCCATCTTCATGGCGAGCGAACCCTCGATGAACCGCTCGTCGAACTCCGTCGCGAGGCCCTCAACGACGTCGGGGTTATTGCTGTCTGCGATGATCGACACGGTGAACGTTGCAATGGTGCGTGACATGGTTGTCTCCTTGTGGTCTGGGTTAGTTAGCCCTTGTCCTGGTTGGGGTCGAGGATGGCTTGCGATTTCAGCTCAGCGACGATCGGCTTGAGCACCTTGATGGCGACCTGACGAGCGGAGCAGTCGGCGATGTTGCCGAGGTTCGACAGAGCGGACGTGCTGTTCGCGCGCCACGGCTCGGTGCAACCCCACTGGCCTCCCGTGAGATGGTCGATATGCTGCTCAAGCTCATGCGTCATGACCTCGAACTTCTTTGTCACGCCGTCGTCGCCGTCGAGGTAACGCTTGATGCCGATGAGAACTTGCAGCACGGCGCTCGCACGGAGTACGTCCTCCGTTCGCCACTTGGTCTCGTGTGCGATCTTCGCGCTGTTGGCGACCTGGCCCGCGCCGTCGAGCAGCGCGTCGGCGATCGCGGTGCGGAAGTCGTCGACGGTTCCTTGAGCGACGTCGATCTCGTTGGTGAGGATGGAGTTCATTGCTTCGAGCTTGGTGAGTGACATTGCTGTCTCCTTGTGGTGCGCTGCGCGCACAGACGGCGCCGAAACGCAGCGCGCGGAATCCCCGTCAAGGACGCGCACTGCGAATCGGACGCCGTGGTCTATTCAGGTTGGTTGAGGGTGACGGGGACTCAACAGCAATAATTATGGCGCGGATCTGCGCCTTCGTACACGGCCAATCCGGCGCAACCGGGGCGCCTTTTCAGCCTCCTAAACCAACACGGGGCACCGACAGCTTCTTGGCTCGCGGGCGCTCGCACGAGCCGCGGACAAGGTGAGAGGCGCGCCGCAGGATCAGGTGATTGACAAAGGGGCTAGGCGCGACCCGTCCCAAGTGCGACAATGCCAACGGTAGAGGACGCTGAACGCCACAATGCCTGAGGACGACACCGAACATCAGGACCAGAAGAGTTGGCAGTTTCGAGATGACTTCGAACTGCGCAGCGCCCTTATTGGGCTCGCCGTAGGAGCCGGTGTGGTCGGGGTGCTCACCTTCGAGGGTTGGTCCCATCGGATCCCCGGCTTCTTCGATCTCGTGGGCTACTTGATCTGCTTGGCAGCACCCTTTGTCGTCATGGGTTGGTTGGAGAGTCAAACGGAGATTGTTAGGAGGCTACCGAAGTCTCTTGCTAGCCTCGTTGGCTGGCTACTGATCGCGGCAGCGGCATTTGCCATCTCCAACCGCCTGGAGTCTGGGAGCTGGGATTTAGTGGGGTCGGTTGTCGATGCAGGCACCTTCTTTCTGATCATCTCGGCGGGTCTCGTCGGTCTGTTGATCGTGGCCGTGGTAACGATCGTGCTTGCTGGGTTGGTCTACGGCTGGAGAGCCCCTTTAGAGTGGTGGCAGCGCCGCCGCTTAAAGCGTCGAGGGAGCTGATCAGTCCAGAAACTGGAGCGTCGTATCTGCGGTATGAGGGTTCACGCACCGCGTGTAGCGTCAATCGCCATTTGTGCCTTGGTTCGCGCCTCAGTAAGCGTTGACGCCACGTCTCTTCGCTGCTTCGAAGTCCAGCTCACCGCTTGCGATCTGCTGCAGCACGTCGACGCTGCGCCCGTTGGTGCTGCGTTCTTCGAGGTGGTTCGCCTTGATCTCACGCTCGATCTGGTCGACGACCTTGCCGACGTTCGCCGCGCTGGTCACGCCGCTCGCCGCGACTGCTGCGATCTTCTCGCGGACGCTCTTGAGCCGCGGCCGCGCCTGGTCGGGCGTGAGCTTCGCGCGGTCAATGTCGTCCGCTTCTCTGAGTGCCGCCTTGAGCACCATCGTGCAGTTGGCGCGATCGTTCGGGTCGTCGCAGTCGCCGCCGACGTTGAGCGCTCCGGTGAGCGTTGACAGCCGCATGTTCGATACTTCGTGGTTGCCTTCCATGGTGAATCCTTTCAGTGGGACAAAGAGGCAGCGCTCGACGGATTTGCTCGACGCCGAGCGCTGCGCCCCTTTATAAGTCTAGTTGTTGCCGTTGTCGTTCAGCGGCTCCGTCGACGAGCGCAGGTACATGTTCTGAATGCCGTCGGGCATCTCGATTACGTCGTGGGTTCCGCAGGCGGTGCAGTGTGTAATGAACACGCGATCGTCGTCGTCGTCGTCGATCGTAATCTCCACCATCCTGGTCGCGCCGCATTGACAGTGCAGCAGTGACGACATCCGCTGCAACCGTGCGAGGGACAGCAGCGCCGACTCCGGCGACGACGGCACGAACTGCGCTGTCAGCCTGCTGTCCGGAAAACAGTACGAGTAGTACATTGGCAACTCGACTCGCTGGTCGACGTCGTGGTCAGGCGGGAAGCGGTCTAGCTTTGGCATTTGTAAATCCTTTACAGAGGGAATGAAAAGGCGCGCGCCGACCAAGAACCGGCGCGCACCGGAGGCGAGGCATGGCCACACTCACTGTGGTCCTATTCAGCGCGGAGCACGTCTGCCGCTTCGAGCTTCTTCTTGATGCGTGCGACGCTCTTCGGCGAGTACAGTTGCGTCATGCCGACGGTGCGAGCTGGTCGCAGCCCGCGCGACGTGATCATGTACCGCACCCGCGACTCCAGGACGCGGCACTCGACGGCGATCTCTTTGATGGTCTTCAGCCCAAGCAGCTGGTTCATGCCTCGATGCTAGAGCGGACCCGCAGTGTTGTAAGCGGGCTTGCATAGCTGCAAAGCGTGCGCGCGCGGCGAAACGTTGGTCCAATGTTTGCGCGCAGGTCGACTTTCTGGTCGCGGTGTTCGTGCATTGGGTCACTTTCAGAGTGGGACCAATTCCGGAGGTCCTAGGATCAGCCGTGTGCCATCCGGATGGGCAAACAGTGTGGTAGGTCAGTCTCCGGACGGTCGCTCCACGGTCAGTCCTGGTCGTCCTGAGGCCGAGCATGCGCTGGTGCTCAATGAGGGCTTGTCTGTTATGGCATACTCTCAAGGCGCGCCAATAGGTTGTCTCCTTGAAGGCATTGATTCACAGCATGAGCGCACGATGCGCTGCACGCCATGTTGATACACTCATACCGCAGGTATGATGCTCAAGGACAAGACGAACGCGCGTGACGGTGACGGCGTGAAGCGCCGCCTGCTCATCGCGGCCGTGTTCCTGCTGGCCGGAACGGTCGTGAACGTGGCGGTGGCGAGTCGGACGTGTGTAGTGAGTGCGGGATTCCCTTGGTTCCATGACTATGCAGACGCAGCCTATCCAAGGCCGAGGCCCCCGGATATGATGCCGCGGCATAAACACTGTTAGGCCACTTTCCATGGAGTGAACTCATGAACACCATTGGTGCATCCCGGCGCTCGCTTTTCACGCTCACCCTCATGTTCATCGCCGCCGGCCCAGGCTGTGTAACGACTCCAGCCACGGTCGTTCAGGAGGCACCAGTGGTAGCCGACATCTGGAGCGATGAAACGCCGTCACAGGGCGTTCTCTACCTCAGCGGTGATGTCGAGCGGCCCGGCACTTACAATCTCCCTGTCTCTGGCCGGCTTCGATTGGAACGATTGATTGTCGCGTCCGGGGGTCCGCTTGAGAAAATTGGCCAACTCTATGTTTCTGTCGCGCGGTCACTCCCCAATGGCGAGGTTGAGCACGTAACAGTTCCCTACAGCTCGCTCCTCAGCCAAGGACACAAACCTGCGATCTTCCTAAAGGCTGGCGACGTCATAATCGTTCAGTATCTCAGCTGAGCGTGCTCTGCCGCGTGGCCTAACCACTCGCTGCAGCTGACGGGCCGCCCGCTGCGCGGCCGACCCCGTCAGCCCGGTACAATGTCTGTTGTTCGTGCGGACCGGCGTCGCTGGCCCGCAGCTGAGCTCGTTGCCCAACACCGTCTTGAACGTCGTGTCGGTGAACAGCACAAGAACAACATCACATCCTTCGCGCAGCATGTCGCTCGGTGTTGCCATCATCGCTATTGGTCCATCCTTTCGTTCGAGCATGGCTATATGGCCTAGATGAGCCTGAATTGAGCCTTTGAAGGCGTGAATGAAGGCATGAACGCCATTCCACGCTACACACCAAGCGTAAACCCTCGCATCAGATGTACGAGGCTCAGTATCCGCGCGCGCTGTCGGCGATCATCTGCTCCAGCTCTTCGAGCCGCTCTAGCAGGTCGCTCTCCACTGGTTTGCCGACGAGGTACTCGATGATGAGCTTCGCTGCGGCCAGGTCGCCTTCCTCTGTCGCTTGGTGCAGCACCATGCGGAACAGTACAGCGAGCTCAACCGGCGATATCGAGTGCAGCATCGCCTTGCGCAGCTCGGCAGTGCGCTTCGCGAGCGGTACACGTCGTTGCTTCTTCGCCACCTTGACGCCTTCACGCTGGGCGTCGGTCGTGGTGACGAGAGCCTTCTGCGCGTCGTCATTGTCGGGGGCCGTTGTCATGCGTTATTCCTATCTGAGGTCCAATGTCTGCGCGCGCAGCCCTGGACGGAAAGTTTGAGCGCTGTGTCCGGAAGGGGGCGACGCGCGACGACTTGCGATTTATGCCGTCTTGCCTCGCACGCGCCCGCGTGGCTTGTATATATATTTGAGCATTACGAGCATTGGCTGTAATAGCAGCACCGTGTGACCTGCGTTCGTTGAGCATTACGAGCATTGGCTTGCCAAATGACCAAATGCTCATTCCACTTGAGCATCGGCCTTCGGAGGGGGGCAGATGCTCGTGATGCTCATTCGCCGTTCGTCGTATCGTGCTAGCCGGTAAGCCAATGCTCATAATGTTCAACAATCGTTTGCTGCCACGCGCGGGCGTGCGCGAGACATTCACCCAAGGTCAGAACCGTTCCTCAGTCTCCGCGTCCTCGCGCTCGATGATCGACCACAGCCATACCTTTACACCGTCGACTGAGACGTAGTTGCGCTCGATCATCTCATCCGACGTCAAGCGCTCGCGTGCACGGCGCAGTGTGGCGGGATTCACGCCTTGAATCGCGTCGAGCTTTGCCAAGGCCTTCCACTGCATCGGACCGTTGAGCAGCACGCGCAGGATCGCTTCTTCACCGGTCGCTCGCTTCTTCGACCCGACGCGTACGCGACCGTCGCCCTCGTTGCCGAACGTGTCGTCCAGCGCTTGGTCGGCGGTCAGCACGAGCGGATCCTTGCTCCACTCGACGTGGCCGTCGACGATGCTGAGGCGGAAGCCGGCGGCCTTCTTCGCGTAGTTGTTCTTGAGCGCCGTGAAGTTGACCGTATCGCCTGACGGGTCGGCCTTCGACTTCGTGAGGATGATGCCGGCGCGCGCGGTCGTGACGAACGCACGCGAGCCCATGACGGCATCGATCGCCTTGTCGCCCTTCGCTTTGCGAGTGTGCAGCACACCCAGCAGCACGATGTTGTGCTCGGCGGCGAAGGCGTTGAGCGGCGTGAGCACGTCCTGGACCTCCGGCTTCTTGTACGAATCGATGTCGCGCGGCAAGAAGAAGTCGATCGGCTCAAGGATGACCAGCCCGCAGTTGTCCATGCCTCGCACGAAGCGACTCAGTGTTTGGAGGTCCTCTCGAATGTTGAGCTTGTACTCAACCGCGTCGACGTCGCCCTTGCGTCGAATGCCGGTGCACGACGCGACGCGTGACAGGTCGGCGCCGGCGGCCTTGAGTCGCGGCAGCAGCACGGACTCCGCCTCGTCCTCTCCGGAGTTGAATATGGCGACTGACATCGGCTCGCGCTCGACGGTGCAGCGAGGAAACGGCGTGCCGTGCGTGACGCGTGCGACGATATCGCAGGTGACGAACGTCTTGCCGAGGTCGGGGTCGCCCGCAAGGATCGCGAAGCGACCGTACGGCAACCAGCTCGGCCACAGCCACGTGATCGGCTTTTCGACCATCTTGTCGAAGTACTGCGTGACGACCTCACGCTCGCTGATCTGGTTCGGGTCGAGACGGCTGCCGCGTATCACGTCGGCGCGATCGTCGGCCTGCTTGTAGCGCTCAAGTATCTGCTCGTCGGTCCAGCTCGCCGGGAACGGGTGAAGAACGGCGCTCGTGTTGATCGCGCACACCGCCTCGTCCTCGTTCAGGTCGAACTCGACGCAGCGGATCGCTTGACGGAACAGACGGTTGCTGCCGTCCTGGTTGTCGAGCTTGTACTGGCCGTTGTGGTGCATCCCCAAGATGTGCTGGACGCAGAGGCTGACGATCTTGGTGCGGTCCGTCTCCATGTCGCCGCTGCGCGCCTGCAACTTCCGGCGTCGCGCGGAGACCGCGGCCTTGACCCGACGCTCGGCTTCGGCGACGGTGCCGCCCTTCATCAGCAGCTTGACGAGCTCCTTCTTGTCGAGCTCCTTGCCGTACTGCGTGAAAAGCTGGAGGCTTTCATCCTCGGTCAGCTGTCGGCGAGCGATCTTGCTGAGCAACTGCTCTGGCAATGGCGGCGGGAGCATGTCGTCGCTCGGCGGACAGGCCCAACTGTACGGCTTGCCGTTCGCGTGCACGCTCGGCGCGACGGTGATACAGCCGCCGTCGCCCTTGACCTCGACGCCGTGCGGTAGATTGCAGCCCTTGGCGCTGACTTCGTACCCCTCGCCCGGATGCTTGAAGTAGTAATGCTTGCCGCCGCGAGGGGATTCAGCAAACGGCAACGCATCGGGCAGCTGACCGATCACGTTGTGGAACGCGGCGGCGTCGAACTTCTTGTCGTAACTGTCGACGTCGATGACCACCAGGCCCGACCCGACGCCGGTACGCACGCCGATGTTCGCGTCCGGCCACTTGCGCCACCACTGCTTGATCTTGTCGACGTCGAGCGTCGCGTCCTTGAGGCCGTTCTGCGTGCGCGGATGCTTCGCGGGGTTGCTCTTGCACTTCTTGCGGACGAGCTTGCCGTCAATGTCGTAGCAACACGAGCAGTGGCCGTCGAGAATCCAGTGCTGAGGGAATACGAACCAACCCAGTCGCTGCGCGTAGTCGAGCGCGGCGTCGAGGTTGACGCGGGACTTCGGGGGTTTCGAGATGGCTGGTACTCCCTTCATCCCACCTGCGTCCGCTCGTCGATGTAGCGATCGAGCTCTCTGCGTGCGTAGCGACGGACGTTGCCGATGATGCACGCCTTGACGTGGCCCTTGGCGACGAGTCGATCCATCGCCGCCTTGCCGTTGCTCTCAAGGCGGAGATACTGCGCTGCCTCTTCCGCGGTGAACAGCGCGAGCTCGACTGGTTTGAACTCCAGCACCATCAGCCACGCTCCAGATCGTCGAAGTATTCCTTGACGTCCTGCGGCGGCGTGGCGATCGGCGGCTTGTCCAGTAGGTCGGCGATCGGCTCGATGATCGGCAGCGACACGTCGGGCTTCGACGGCTTGCTGGGCTCTGGCTCGTCGGGCGGCACGTAGCCGTCGGGTGGACCCTCGACGCTTGCCTCCGCGAGGTCGATCAGCATCTGGAACGCGACGACTTCCTCCTCGGCTCGTCGCTTGACGATCGCACGCAGCGTATCGTCGAACTCGCGGCCCGCCATACCGTCGCGGATCGCCTTCGCCAACTGCTCGTCGTCCTCGTCGGTCCAGGACAGGGCACGCTTACGCATCGCCGCCTGCAAGGCAGCGATCCTCTTGCTGAGCTTGCTCACGGCTCTAGCTCGCGGCCTTCTTGAACTGTCCCTTGGACGAAGTGCGACGCTCAGTCATGGCGTCCAGCTCGCTCTTGACGAGTGCGACGGCGGCAGCGTCGTAGAGTCCAGTTAGACCCGCAACGTGAACGGGCTTGATGTCGCGGCTGCCGAGGATGTGTCGCACCGCGCCGTTCTTGACTTGCAAGTGCAGCGCGATCTGTGCTGACGTCATTAGACTGTTGGCTTTAGCCATAAGGACTACCTCACGTGAGACGTGATGGCCAAGTCCTTTGCTGGGTGCTGGGTTGGTTCGAGGATGGGCCTTTATCCTCGACAGCGGTGGGATTATAGCACGATCCCGTAGTGATATTGCAACGGGCATAGTTCCTAGAGATGAGGCGCTGACACTAAGGCGCTTGATCCCTTCAGCCACAGCCGTTCAAGCCTCGGGGGAATGCCCTCCACCGGAGGCCCCGATGCACGCCACCTCAAAGTGTCAACCGATCAAGCCTAGATGGGCTCGATACGGCCTCCGTGGACAGCCGTCTAAGGTCCCCGTCCAGATTCGGAGGCCTGTTGGACACCCGAGGCCCCAGAAGGCTCATATGGCGACCACGGACCTCGGCCCGATTGGCCCCTATATCCCTCAAGCCTCGGCGCCCGATTGCCTCTCGGGGCGCGCAGCGGATTCATGCTCTGATTCATGCCTTGTACCGCGAGTACGGCGCGACCCTGCGGCGAGTATGCGGCGAGTGACTTCGAGCGCCGAGGACCCTTCGTGCTACGATGCGCAGCGTTTCGTGCTTCAGCGCCCGTAGCTCAGCCGGATAGAGCACCGGTTTCCTAAACCGGGGGTCGCAGGTTCGAGTCCTGCCGGGCGCGTTGGGGAATCGGCCTTCTTGATGCAAGGAAGGCCGATTTGTTTCTCACCGCAAGCCCATTCGTCGGACTGCAATGCCAAGCGCGCCAAAACTGCGCCCCAAACGAGCTGCCGTTGGCCGGGTTGCAGGCAGTCGAGTCATGGCCAGCCGTCACACCCGAGTGTCGTGAGCGACTCGGCGGGCACCCTCGTTCGTGCGACCGGAGGGCAGCATGACGAACGTCAGCCGAGTTTCTGCACCATACGGGGACCGAGGCTTCGGTCCTATTTTGTGATCCCAACCGGGGCCCGTCTGCGCCCTGATAGAGGAGACCGATTCCGCGTCGCTGACGAGAAGGCCGATGCCATGACCATTCGAACCTCGTCTCGAAGCTGTTGTGTGTGCCGCCTCACGGTGCCCATCGTGATCGCCTCCGCACCAGGTGATCCCGGCCACAGTCTATCGGCGCCTATTTGTGCAAGGGTGGCGCTCGGCGCGGACATATCTCCCTGGATGGACCACCATTGACCACCATTGGGAGGAGAACCGAGATGCGGATCATCGCCAAGGACCTTGTCGCAATCGCCCTCGTGGGGTGCATCTGCTCGTCCGGCAGCAACCTCGCCCAAGCCCAGATTCCCAAGGGCGACATTACCA
>SMVB01239159.1_pt1 | contig 10522 bp, 8 predicted proteins | sample 2456461 | NCBI WGS metagenome assembly SMVB01 (sample SAMN11095934, study PRJNA526329) | marine sediment metagenome | biome: Marine sediment; feature: Surficial sediment; material: Deep marine sediment; isolation source: Hadal surficial sediment | place: Pacific Ocean | collected 2014-05 | depth 0-1...
GTAGGTATTGGCCGTCTCGGCGGGGAGGGCCTCGATGGCCTCGGCGGGGATATCGATCTCGTCGAGGTTGACCATCCGCATGCCGGACTGGCCGGCGAGAGCCTCCATGACGTCCGTCTCATTGATGTAGCCAAGGCCGACCAGCAGCTCCCCAAGGGGCTGCTTGCGTGTCTTCTGAAGCTGAAGCGCCTCATGGATCTGGTCGCGGGTGACCTTCTTGAGCTTGGTCAGGATCCGCCCCAGACGGCGGCCCTTGAGCTCCTTGGGATCAATCGCCTGCGGTGACGGCTCGGCAGTCTCTGCCATAATGAAGCATCATACGCACGCTTTTAGCACGTTGATCCGCACGGAAGCGGAAATGCAGGTATGGACAGCTTGATTATGGAATGAAACTGGCGGCACCGGCGAGGGAACGCCAGCGACCTCGCAATCGCTCGGTCGGCCGGGACGGAGTCTCATACCGCCTCGTCCGGCTCTGTGTCGAGTTCGGTCCGCCCCACCACGGCCCCGGTACGGTGGATTTTCTCCGTGATCTCGCCGGGGTCCTTGCTCTTGTCGATCATCTCCTCCGGGCTGATGAGACCCTGCTCGTAGAGCTGCCAGAGGTGGTCGTCGAGCAGTTGCATGCCGAACTTCTTGCCCGTCTGGATCGCGGAGTCGATCCGGAAGGTCTTGTTCTCGCGGATCAGGTTGGCGATGGCCGGGGTCACGACCAGGAACTCAAAGGCGGCCACCCGGCCGGGCTTGTCGACCCGTGCCATGAGGACCTGGCTGAGGACGCAGATCAGGCTCGTGGACAGCTGCACCCGGATCTGGGCCTGCTGATTGTTCGGGAACGCGTCGATGATTCGCGTGATGGTTCCGGCGGCACCGGTGGTGTGCAGCGTCGCGAACACGAGGTGGCCCGTCTCGGCGGCACGGATCGCCGCCTCCATGGTTTCCAGGTCTCGCATCTCACCGACGAGGATCACGTCCGGGTCAGCTCGCAGTGCGCGACGGAGGGCCTCGGAGAAGCTCGGCACGTCAACGCCGACCTCGCGCTGGGCGATCACGGACTTCTTGTGGTAGTGGTAGTACTCGATCGGATCCTCGACGGTGATCAGGTGCCGCTCGAGGTTGGTATTGATGAAGTCGATCATCGTCGCCAGCGACGTTGTCTTGCCCGAGCCGGTCGGGCCCGTGACGATGTAGAGCCCGCGGGGGCGCCGAATCAGCTCCTTGCAGATCGGTGGCAGCCCGATTTCCTCGAACGTGAGCAGCTGGTTCGGAATCAGACGCAGGGCGATGGCGATGTCGCCGCGCTGCCGGAACACCGCGACGCGGAAGCGGGCCTCGGTGCCGTAGGCGAAGCCGAAGTCGGCGCTGCCTTCCTCCTGCAGTTCCTGCTGGGCCCGCTCGGGGGTGATCGCCTTCATCAGGGCGACCATGTCGTCAGCTTCGAGGACCTTCGTGTCGAGGTTCCGCAGCCGGCCGTGCAATCGCAGCGTGGGCTTGCGACCAACGGTCAGGTGAAGGTCGGAGGCGCCCTGGCGGATGACGGTGTCGAGAAGACGGTCGATCTGAATCGTGGACATGGCAAAGACTTACGCACTGAGGAACTGACAACTGATGACTGACAACGAAGGAACTGACGACTGATTCCTACGCATCCACGAACTGGGACGCGGTCGGGGAATCGGCCTGGGCGAACTTGGCTATCTCGGCAGGCGTGGCGTCGCCGCGAAGGATCTTCAGCTTGCCGTCGCCAAGCAGCGTTCGCATGCCGCCACGGATAGCGGCCTCGCGGATCTCGGCGATGGACCTGCGGTTGAACGCCAGTTCGCGGATCTCGGCGTTCATGACCATCAACTCGAAGATCGCCTTGCGGCCGTGGAACCCGATGTCGCCGCATTTCGCACAGCCGACGGGGCGACAGACGTTGCCCTTGGCGAGCTCTTCTTCGTTGATGTCGACGAGCCTCAGCATCCGGGGATCGGGTTCGGGATCGGGTTCCCGGCATTCCGGGCACAGCATCCGGATGAGACGTTGGGCCATGACCGCCTGGATCGCGCTGGCGACCAGAAACGGCTTGACGCCCATGTCCAGCAGGCGGGTGATCGCCGACGGGGCGTCGTTGGTATGCAGCGTCGAAAAGACGAGGTGGCCGGTGAGCGCGGCCTGGATGGCGATGTCGGCGACCTCGCGGTCGCGGATCTCACCGACCAGCACGATGTTCGGGGCTTGACGCAGCATCGCCCGCAGGATCGCCTGGAACGTCAGGCCGATCGACTCGCGGACCTGGCATTGGTTGACCCCGCTGAAGTTGTACTCGACCGGATCCTCGGCGGTGATGATCTTGCGGTCCGGCCGGTTCAGGACGTCCAGGGCAGAATACAGTGTCGTGGTCTTTCCGGAGCCGGTCGGGCCCGTCACCAGGAAGATGCCGTTGGGGCGGCGGATGATCTTGTTGAATCGTTCGAGGATGTCCACCTCGAAGCCCAGGTTCTGGAGGCCGACCTTCACGGATTCGGGCCGCAGGATACGCAGGACGATCGACTCGCCGTGGTAGGCCGGACAGGCACTGACGCGGAAGTCGATGGTCTCGGCGTCCACCGGCATGTTGATGCGGCCGTCCTGCGGGATCCGGCGCTCCGAGATGTTCATACCCGCCATGAGCTTGATACGGGCAAGCAGCGCCGACTGCATCCGCTTCGGCAGGTTGTCCCGGACGTGGCACACGCCGTCGATGCGATAGCGCAGCACCACGCGGTCGGCCATCGGCTCGATGTGGATGTCCGACGCCCGCGTGCGGCACGCCTCGACGATCATGCGGTGCACCAGCCGGATGATCGGCGCCTCATCGCCCGCCGTGATGTCCACCGATGAGTCCACCGACCGGTCCATGGTCACGTCCACGCTCTCGGTGACCAGCGACTCGTCGGAGAACATGCCGGAGCTTTCCCCCGAACCCGTCATGCGGTCGAGGAACGACTTGATCGCGCTGCGGGGGGCGATGGCGGTCTCGATCTCGCGGTTGAGTCGGAACCGCAGCAGGTCGAGCAGTTCGAGGTCCATCGGGTCGTGGATAACGATCTTCAGCCGGCCATTGCTCGACCCCATCGGCAGCACGAGGTGCTTCTTGACGAGGTCATCGGGCACGAGCGCGAGATCAACTTCCGACTGGGCCTCCGGCCCGTCGAGGTCGATGAACTCCATGTCGAACTGGGCGGCGAGCGCCTTGGCGACCTCGACCTCCTTGACGAAGCTCGCTTCGACCATCGCCTCGCCGATGCGTTTGCCGCTGCCCTTGGCAAGGGCCAGGGCCTGGTCGATCTGCTTCTCGGTGACGTTGCCCCATTCCTGGAGGATCTCACCGAGTTTCTTGCGCTTTCGTGCCATGGCGTCTCCGGGGCGATGTCCGACGGTGACCCGGTGCGTTCCGCCAGCTCGCCCTTGGATCATCTTAGGGGCTCCGACGGAATGAGTCGTCGCACCGAGCCCGTCAGGTCCCCTTAGTATGGTCAAGCGCCGCGAGGGTTCTACCCGCGGCGTGTGCTGTGGAGCCCAATGTATCGATGCTGATCACCGCCGGCCCAACCCACGAGCCCGTCGATGCGGTTCGTTACATCGCCAACCGTTCGTCGGGCCGACTGGGCATCGCACTTGCCGAAGCCGCGGCTGCTCGGCGCGACCGCGTGACCCTGCTCCTGGGGCCGACGCTGTCGCCGCCGCCCCAGCATTCGCAGGTGACGACACACCGGTTCCAGACGACGGCCGAGTTGCAGGACCTGCTCCGGGACCTCTGGCAGGACCACTCGGTCCTGATCATGGCGGCGGCGGTCGCGGACTACCGCCCTGCCCGCCGCCCGGACCCATCCCGGAAGCGATCCAGGGGCGACGGTCCGTGGCTGCTCGAACTGGAACCGACGCCGGACCTGCTCGCCGAGGCCGCCGGGATTGCCCGCCCGGACCAGGTCACTGTCGGATTCGCGCTCGGCCCCGCCGAGGGGCTGCTGGAGCGCGCCCGCGAGAAACTCGCCGCGAAGCACGTCGATGCCATCGTGGCCAACCCGCTGGAGACGATGGGCGCCGACCGCATCCAGGCAACACTGCTGTTGCGCGGCGGCCGCGAGATGTCAGCGCCGGAGTGTTCCAAGGCCGAGTTTGCAATCTGGCTGCTGGAGCAGATCGCGGAAATCAAAGGGGCATAGCGGAAAAAAGGACCCACCGGTCCTTCTTCCTCACGGGCAGACGCCCCAGTTGGCCAGCAGGTCCAGGAACTCGTCGATGCCGACACCGGCATCTCCGGGAATGAAGTCGCACGACGTCCCGGTCTCACCCCACTGTGCGAGCAGGGCGAGGAAGTCGTTGATCCCCACCTCACCGTCGCCATCGCCGCAGTCCCATGGGCACGGCACGAACTCGATCGTCAGCTTCGGGTAGATGCTCGGGTCGCCGCCGTCCTTGGAGCCGAACTTCTTGGCAGAAAACGGCGTGGCCTCGTCGCCGATGAGCGCCCACCCGAAATCGAGCGTCGGGAAATCGAGCATCGATTGCACGTCGGCGACAAGCTGCGGCGTCGAGCCCCAGGTGTACGCCCCCAGCTGCGAGGTCACGGTCTGGCTGGACGACACGTCCGCCGAGAAGTCTCCGCCCATCGTCGTCCACAACAGGTCGGGGTAGAACGTGTTTGCCCACGTCGCGTCGCCGGGCGTCGGCGGCGCGCCGTTTCCGCCGGGGGAGCTCGACGTACCTTCGCCCCAGAGCGAGTCCAGCCGGTGCAAGGCGTAGCCCGCCGTGACGCCCATCGCGCTGGTCTGAATCAGCGTCAGCTTGATGCTGGCGCTCACGACACGCGCGGTGGCGGGGACACCCTCGGCGACGCTGAACGCCACCAACCCGCGTTGGACGATCTCACCGCCGAAGCCGCCTGTCCTGCCGCTGAAGATCGCATTGCCGACACCATTGCTGTTGCCGTTGTCAAAGATGCTGTTGTCGCGCGTCGCCGTGAGCACCACGACGTCCGCGACCGCGATGGGTGCCAGCACGATGGCCATCCCCGCCGCGATCCACGCGGTCCTACAGGACGTCGCGCGGCGCGACACGAGCAGATTCAGACACTTCATTGGCTTCCTCCTTCAATCACTCCGCCGGCGAATGGGCGCGTACCCGGCGGTCTCCCTCCCGACCAGCCTCCGAGGCCCGTTGGGGCAAGGCACTGATCCAACCCTTCAAGAGTAACACGGGTTTGACGCCCGACGAAGAACCTGTCCGGAATCATGTTGCCCAAAGTGCAGCACGCCGCCTCTCGGCGGCGCGAAGCTGGATCGGCCCTACGACCACCCCCCCTGCGGTCCAGTTCCGAGCGTCAATCCGACTCGGAAGCCTCCCCTTCACAATAATCGTCGTCATCGTCGTCGTGCGCCGCATCCTCGCGGTTGGCCTGCTCGACGAGCTTTCGCAGGTAGGTGTTCTCCCTGCGTGTCGCCTCCAGGTCGAAGACGAGGTACTTGATCGTCAGCCGCAGGTAATCCATCGATTCCTGGAGCTCGGAAACCGATGCCTGGATTCGCTCGCGCCGGCTCTTGGCCTCTTCCGCGAGCCGCTGCAGCGTCGGCTGGTCCTGTTCCGGCAGTTGCTTGATCTTCTTCATGAGTTCGGTCAACTTCGTTTGAAACGCTTGCTCGTCCATGATGTCCTCCGCCACACGAGTGTCACCAGGGAACCAAACAAGAACCGCGCCACCGCGTGCCAACCGGGACGCGCGGGTGCGGGAAGACGCACCGGGAGCGCATGGAGCCGATACTCTCGGACCACGGCCCTCGGGCCTCGTGCGGATGATGCGGGATGATGCGTTGAGTCAACGACCGGCGGTGAGTCGCCGCACGGATGCCTGGGCCGCCGGCGGTGCGGCGGACAACAGACGGCTCATCAGCTGCGGGTCGCTGGGGGCCTGAGAGAACAACTGCTGGAGGTGCTGCTGGCGGTTGGTCGCCCACTCGTCGAACAGCAACTCCAACTCGTGCCGCGTGAATCGACTCAGGGGATCGTCGAGCCCTGATTGCGCGACCGCCCATTCGACCAGACCGCGGCCTGTCCGGTCGAAGCGGAACAGGTCGAGGCACGCCCGGAGCCGTTCCTCGACGGGTCGGAATGGATCACGAACCCGCTCGCTGAGCCCGACCATGACCTCGCGGACCTTGCGCTGGGCAACCTCCCCCAGCCATTCGCTCTCTTGCATCTTGTCCCAGCCCCCCAGGGGGCTTGCCTCGCCGTCCGGGACGGATGCGACCACGTCGTCGGTGATCAGCTCCAACTCGGCATGTGCCGTGCTGATGGTCTTGAGCCCATCGTTGGGGAACCGCACTGCGAGCCGCTGAGCCTGCCGGCCGTTGGTGCTCAACAGCTCGGTCTTGACGACCAACCCGATTCCCCACTCTGGTCGGGTCGCATGGCGGACACGATCTCCGTACTCGAACTTCCGGTCGGACATTGGGTTCTCCCTGTCCACTGTCATCTGTCCAAAGAGTGGATTCCGCCTGGCACCGTCGATCGACGTGTCATCGTCGTGACGCCCCAAACGATTCCGGATTGGCATTCACCGAAGGCTCCCGCTCCACAAGCCCGGTCGCCGCTGCCCGGTGTTCGGGGCCACGGCGTTCCGGCACAGGGATCAGGACAAGCCTGCGACCAGTATAACCGACCGAGCACACCAAGACGATTCCGCGACACCGCGGGGCTCGGGACAAAGTGAAGCTGGGTAGACTGTCACGAATTTTTGAACGTTGCGGTAAGAAAAGGGTTGACGAAACGGCCTCAGTGCTGTCGCATATCAGTGCGAGAAAGAGTGAGTCCGGATGGGTCGAAGATCGCGCGATGCGGTCCAAGAGCCAAGTGGCCGGAATGAAGAAGAGGAGTCCCGAAAACACCGGAACGCGTCCCGACCTGTCCTGAGCTTTTGCATGGACTGACGCGTGCCGGAACGAGCTTGAAAATGACCCGGTGGGCTCATGCGCGCTGCGAATCGCCAACTGCAGCAAGGGCATGGCTCTTCGGATTGGCACTTTGACGGCGAAAGGTGTGCTCCGGGATGAGAAGTTCGGAGGGCACCGAGTGAACGACCCTTGTTGAAGCGGTTCGGAGAGAAAAGAGAGAGAGAGAGAGAGAGAGAGAGGGAATCCGAGATGGCGAGCGGTTCGAACGTGCTGAACCGCCTTGATGCGCTCTCAATCGAGGGCATCGGGGCTCGGGGCGGGTTCGCAACTTCCGACAAGCAATGGATCGAGCTTGCAGGTCGAGCCGCCAGGTCCAGGTGCACCATCCTGATCACCGGTGAGACGGGTGTCGGCAAGGAGTATCTCGCGCGGTGGGTCCACAGCCACAGCACGCGTCGCGAGAGCTCCTTTGTCCCGGTGAACTGTGGTGCGATTCCCGAGACTCTTGTGGACAGTCAGCTCTTCGGCCACGTCCGTGGGTCGTTTACCGGTGCCACCTCCGATCACCTTGGCCTGGTCCGGGCCGCAGAGGGCGGTACGCTTTTCCTCGACGAGGTCGGCGAGCTGCCGATTTCGTCGCAGACCCGACTGCTGCGTCTGCTCCAGGAGCGCGAGGTCCAGCCGGTTGGCCGTGCCGGGCCGATCATCGTCGATATCCGGGTGATCGCCGCAAGCAACCGCGACCTGGTCGAGGCCGTCCGGACGTCGCGGTTCCGCGAAGACCTGCTGTTCCGGCTCGACGTGATCCAGCTTCGGGTGAAGCCACTGCGTGACCGCCCTGACCATGTGGCGGCGCTGCTTGAGACGTTCAACCGCGAGTTCGCCGAGCTCTACGGGCAAGCGGAGCTCGTTGTGGATCGCGCGGCACTCCGCGTTCTCGAGAGCTATTCATGGCCAGGCAACGTCCGGCAGCTCCGCAGCTTCGTCGAGCGAATGCACGTGCTGGGCCCCGGCCGGACCGTGACGATGCGGCAAATCATGGAGATCGGCCAGTTGACGGAACCGGCCCTGGCCCCCCGACCGACTGACTCGCTGCAACGTGTCAAGGCCGAGGCGGTCCGGCGTGTTCTCGCCGATGCGGGCGGATCGGTCGCCAAGACAGCGAGCGTCTTCGGTGTCCACCGCAGTACCATCTATAGATGGCTCAAATAGGGGTGGCACGGTTGACGTCGCGCAGCGACGTCGGCCGTGTCTTGGGACGTCATTCCACTGTAGAGCCCGCTTCGCGTGCTCTACAGTGCCACCCCCATCTGTTTTCTTTTTCTACTTTTCTAGTAGGCACTGAGAGCCCTACCCCGCCGCGCGCCGCAGGGATGCGACACTCGTCGCACGATTGCGAAACAAAGCGGTTGGCGACACCGTGAGCGTGTCGCAGCGCCGCATGTTCACGCCGATGGCAGCCGGTCGGCGGCGGACACCCCCCTCTCAGCGCTCGCCAGGGGGTCGCGCACCCACCTACCGGTCGTTCTCGCTGGCGCGCCCTTTGTATAGGCCTCTCATGAGGCATGAGAAGAGGAGCCGCACATCTCACGATCGTCGTTGGCGATCCGGCGAAGGCCGACGAACTGCGGTCCGCCCTCGACCGGCAGGGTGTCGATCACTCCGCGGTGGTGACCCAGCCTCGAGCCATCCGCCGAAGCCTCGTCCTGGGTGAGAACGAGTTCGTAATCGTGTGCATCGCGCTCGACGGGCCCACGATCAGGAAGCACGGCAAGGCGCTGCGGTCCCTGCTGTCCGATCATCGCTGCTTCCCGACCGCGGTGCGGACCGTCGGCCTGCTGTCCGACCTGGGCCTGACCCGCGAGGCCGCCGAACTCGGCTGCGACGTGTACGTCGAGGACTCCGCCCACGCGGCGACGGCGATCCGGCTGCTCGAGGAGGGCTGGGCGACAAACGAAGGCCGCGACGAGCCGCGGCGACGCATGCGAATTCGCGGCGGCTGGATGCAGGGCGCACCCGATCTGCCTGCCGAACTGACGTCGCTCGTCTCGACCGTGCGGTTCACCACGCGGGGCCCGATTCGTCTTGATCCATATTCAACTCGCCCGCGTGACAACGCCGGCGAGGATTTCGGGGACCACGACGGTCCCCCGTAGTCTCTCTCTCTTCTCTCCGCGCCGAGCTGGCGAGTTCGGCGTGGATTTCTCGGGGATCAGGTCGGTTCCCGAGGGACTCTCTCCTCCGCATCGCTCTGAAAAGAGAGATGCGGACTTACGGAGCTGAGATTGCTCCATCGAGCTCTCTCTCTTCTCTCCGCGCCGTGCTGGCAAGTACGGCGTGGATTTTCTTGCCCGGGTGACGCCGTCCTGCACTGGACGGTACGAACCGGTACCACCCTCATGTTGCGACAGATTGGCAATTGGGTGGCACGGTTGAGCGAGCGACAGCTCGCTCAGCCGTGTTACAGGACAACACGTTCCAACACTGCAGAGCCCGCTTCGCGTGCTCTACAGTGCCACCCACTGCTCTTAGACGAGTCCCTGGTCCATCATCGCGTCGGCAACCTTTACGAAACCGGCGATGTTCGCGCCGTTGACGTAGTTACCCGGCGTTCCGTAGGTCTCGGCCGCCTGCGCACACGTGTCATGGATCGACCGCATGATGCCCTGTAGCCGCCCGTCGACTTCTTCGCGGCTCCAGGTGATCCGCATGCTGTTCTGTGCCATCTCCAGGGCCGAAACCGCCACGCCACCCGCATTGGCGGCCTTGCCGGGACCGTAGAGAATCCGCCGCTCGAGGAACATGTCCACGCCTTCGGGCATGGTCGGCATGTTGGCACCTTCACAGACCAGCATGATCCCGTTCTGGAGCAGGTGTTCGGCATCCTTGCCGTTGAGCTCGTTCTGGGTCGCACAGGGGAATGCACAGTCGGCCTTGACGGCCCACAGCGGGTTGTACTGGAGGGTCGGATCGGCGCGGGTGAAACTCGCGCCGCGGAACTGCTCGACGTACTCCTCCATCTGCCCGCGTCGCTTGTTCTTGAGGGTCATCACCCAGGCCAGTTTCTTGCTGTCGATCCCGTCCGGATCGTGGACGAGACCGCTGGTGTCGGACATGGTGATGACCTTGCCACCGAGTTCCGTGATCCGCTCCACGGCGAACTGCGCGACGTTGCCGGCGCCGGACACGAGACAGGTCTTGCCTTCAAGGGACTCCCCGATCGTCTCCAGCATCGCGGCCGCGAAGTACACGGTCCCGTAACCGGTTGCCTCCGGGCGGATGTGGCTGCCGCCCCACTTGAACGACTTGCCGGTGATGACGCCGGTGAATTCATTGGCGATCTTCTTGTACTGGCCGAACAGGTAGCCGATCTCGCGCGCGCCGACGCCGATGTCACCGGCGGGCACGTCGGTGTTGTGACCGATGTGCCGGTAGAGCTCGTTCATGAAGCTCTGGCAGAAGCGCATCATTTCCATGTCGGTCATGCCCTTCGGATCGAGGTTCGCGCCACCCTTGCCGCCGCCGATCGGAAGCGTTGTCAGACTGTTCTTGAACACCTGCTCGAAGCCCAGGAACTTCAGGATGCTCATGTTGACGCTTGGGTGGAA
>SMVB01114152.1_pt1 | contig 10521 bp, 5 predicted proteins | sample 2456461 | NCBI WGS metagenome assembly SMVB01 (sample SAMN11095934, study PRJNA526329) | marine sediment metagenome | biome: Marine sediment; feature: Surficial sediment; material: Deep marine sediment; isolation source: Hadal surficial sediment | place: Pacific Ocean | collected 2014-05 | depth 0-1...
GATCGGGAACCTCGACGTGCTGCTGATTCCCGTCGGGGGCGTGTACACCATCGACGGTCCGGAAGCGGCCCGGATCACCGAGCAGGTCCGGCCCCGTATCGTCGTACCGATTCACTACCGGACCGCGGACCTGACGCTGCCGCTGGAGCCGATCGACGACTTTCTCGATGCGTTGCCGGACCGCTACCGCCGGGTTGCCGCGGTCGGCAACACGCTGGCCATCACGGCCGGTCTCGGCCCATCGGTCGAGTCGCCGAACGTCGTGGTCTTGAAGACGCGACCGTGGACGATGCCCGCCGAGATGGCGGCGTTGTTCGAACACAAGGCCGAGGCAGCCGCCGCGTCAGCGATCGTCTTTGACGCACTCACGACGACACAGATGAATCACCGCCCCGGCAACGGCACGCACACGCCCCGGTGGAACGCCGAGCACATGATGGGCGCCGAGGCGGAATTCTTCACCGCGATCTACCACCGCGTGGATCCCTCGCTGGCGGCCATGAAGCTGCGACCCGCGCAGATGCCCGATACGTACAACGCGGCCCACCCCGACTGGACCGGACGCGAAGAGGCCCGTCAGATCGACCGGATCCAGCGTCTGAGCCGCCGCTTCGCCTACCTGCTGGCCGACATGCCGCTCGACGAAAAGCCGCCCGAGAGCTGGTGGACGCTACGCGGACTGCTCGAACAGATGCAGCGGCACTACGGCGAACACACGGCCAACGTCATGCGGAAATTCGAGCTTCCCGACTGGCCGGCTGCCGCGGCACCGTAACACGATCCAGGAAGCGGCACACCGCCGCGAAGACGTCGTTGCTGCCCTCATCTCGAATAATCAGGTGCCGGTCAAAGGGCATCGTCGAGAGCAGCTTGTCCTCGGAGCCGAGCCGCTGCAGGAGCAGGCGACCGCCATCGGGGTCGACGAGCGGGTCGTTGTCGCCCTGCAGAAGCAGCGCCGGCGCCCGCACGTCACCGAGACCGCGGTAGCACGCCTTCATGGCGCGTCGCAGTTCGCGGATCCCACGGAGGTAATCGACACCGTAGTTGATGTCGGGGCTCTCCGTACCCTCGTTGGAGATACTGTAGTAGCGGCGGCTGAGGCCGAGCCGGCGCATCCACCCGTTGAATCGCACGATCGCGCCGACCAGCGGCACCCGCCGATCGCGGAGCTTGCCCGGCGCGTTGATGCCGAAGACGCCGGCGACCGTGTCGGCCTGTCGAGAAGCCAACAACAACGCAAGCGTACCGCCGAGTGAGAAACCGCCGGCGACAACGGTGTCGCACTGGTGCCTCAGCAACGCCATCGCGCGGGACAGCCCTTCCAGCCAGTCCTGCCAGGAGACACCGTTCATCTGGTCCGGGGCCGTCCCGTGACCCGGTAGTCGCAGGGCATAAACGCTGTACCCCTGGTTGCAGATGTACTCGGCAAGCGGGCGGACCTGCTCGGGTGATGCCAGGTAACCATGCGACAGGATCACGCCGGCCCGGGCATTGGTTGCCTCCAGCAGAAACGGCTCGCCGAAATCCTTGTCCTTCGACTCGTCGGGATCGAACGCCTCGGCGTAATCGCGTTGGAAGACCTCTGCCTCGTGATCCCGCAACGCCGCGGCGGTCCGTTTTCTGAGTTGTGCCGTCGGGAGGTTGACGTTGAGCTGGACCGACTCCACGGCCGGCCGGACGGGCTCGACCTCGTTGGCAAGCACCTGGGTCATCTTGTGCAGTCTGATCGTGTGGAACCCGTGCTTCTCGTCGAGACGCTGCCGATCGATCACCAGGTGATCACGGTCCACCCGGATCACCTTCTCACGCCTGGCCAGTGCCAGGATCGTGTCCCACGGCGGGAACGCATCACCGGTGACCAGTGCGGTAATCCCGTTCCGCATCGTGGGATGCAGACGCACGCTCTCGTTGCCGTCCAACTCACGGGCAGTCAGGTACAGTGCCGCGCGAAGATCGTCGATCTGGATCCGATCGCCGTTGAACACACGCAGGCCATAGGTGAACAGGTGGTCGAAACTCACTTCGATGTTGCTGTACACGCCGTGCATGCACGCGTCCGTCAGGCGGCGGGCTTGTTTGCGGAGGAAGAGTTCCGCGCCACGCTCCTCGTTGAACATGCCCGCGACCTTTCGAGCCACCGCAACGACTTTGCCCAGGTAATCGGCGACCTCGATCGGCTCGCCGAAGTGAATGCATATCTCCGAGCCCTTCAACAGGATGCTGCCCTCGACGGTCAGTTCCTCGTCGATCCGCGGATCGATGTCACGGACAAGCAACCGCGCGAGCCGGTTGGCGAGGTTGCGGCTGGGACGCATCGGGTAGAACGTCAGCGTGACGGGAACCATCACGATCCCCTGGGAGCAGATGCTCTGCGGGCCACGGAGACCGTATGCGGCCTCGTAGAACTCGGTGCGGTGAAGGTCGTCGTCCTTACAGGCGTCGAGATAGCGGCGCTTGCCGATCTCCGCCTTCAACGCCAGCATGGCCGCGCCGGTGTGCGGCGGCCCCTGCCGATCCGGCTGATCGAGATGATACCGCCCCCGGTGGATCGTCTTCTTATTCTTGATGAGGCCGCCCTCGGGATAGATGACCCAGTCGTTCCGGCAGGTCATCAGCTCGCGGACGATCGTTCGGTTGCGTCGCGGGTGACGCGTCGACATCCCGCCGACCGCCTCGAAGTAACGGCCGAACAGACCCTTGAAGACACTGTGCGTTCCCAGGCTGCGCACATGCCGCCCGGCGTACTTGTGGATAATGTACGGAACGAGGAACGTCTCGACGCGCGTGAAGTGATTGGGCGCGAAGAGCGTCGGCCGGCACACGAGGTTCTCCGTACCCGTGACGCGGATACGGATGCCGAGCGCGCGGCTCAGCAGGCCCATGAGCTTCCCACTGACCTTGTATGCCTTCAGACCCATCTGCTTCTCACGCGCACCGCTCGACTGCACCGGGCGCCGGTGTCCGGGCCGCCGGCGCTTCGATGATGCCCTGCTCCAGCCAGCGACACTCACCATCGAGCACCCGCCCGGCAAGTTCGTTGGCGCGGCGCCGGTCGGCTCCGGGCGTCCCGCGGAACAGCTGCTTGACACGCTGCCGTGACCGCCGGCAGACGATGTCAGCGAGCATCCGCGGGGAGTCGCCGGCCTCGCTGCCGGCTGCCAGCGACTCGGCGTAGGCACATGACGCGGACATGACAAACAACTCCGTGCCGATGTCTATCAAGCGGCCCAGCAGCACCTGGCGTCGCTCGAGCTTCGGCCCGTACCGTGCCATGGCCCCGAACAGCTTGGCGGCGAGACGGTGAGCGTTGCGATCGGTGAACCGGTGATGCGATGCGAGTTGCCCGTAAACGCGGTGACGACGCGGAAACAGTCGGCCCCAGAGCTGCGTCGGGTACCACTTCGCGTAGAACAACATGACACGGCCCAGCGCCCTGACTTTTCGACGCAGCCCGACACCCCTCCGCAGCAGGTCGCCGGCGACCTGCAGGTGCGGGTCCAGCGCCTCGCGGGCCAGGAACAGCCGCATGATGTCGCTTGTGCCTTCAATGATCGTGTTGATACGGGCGTCGCGCATCATCCGCTCGACGGGCCAGGGGTCTTCGCCGCGCTGCCGCAGTGATTCAGCACGCTCGTACCCGCGCCCGCCACGCAGTTGCATCGTGTGATCGATGATCCGCCACGACGTCTCCGAGCAGAAAAGCTTCGCCATCGCCGCCTCGATGCGGATGTCGCGATCCTGGTCCGCCCAGTGCGAGGTCAGCCACGTGACGGCTTCCATGGCGAATGTGCCGGCCGCGATGTCGGCGATCTTCTCGCGACCCGCCTCGTGCTTCCCGATGGGCAGGCCCCACTGAACGCGACTCGCGGACCAGCGACGGGCGATCGACAGGCACTGCTTGCCCATGCCCGTGCACGCCGCCGGCAGCGTGAGCCGACCGGTATTGAGTGTCTTGAGGGCAAGCTTCAGGCCCTGGCCTTCACCCAGCAGCATGTTCGCCGCCGGCACGCGGACGTCGGTGAACCGCATGATTCCATTCTGTATGCCACGCAAGCCCATGAAGTCGCAGCGATGCGTCGTCTCGACTCCGGGGCTGTCGGTTTCGACGATAAACGCCGTGATCTGGGTTCGCTCCTTGCCGCGGACCATCTTTGGAGCCGTCCGGGCCATGACCACCAGCAACTCGGCGATGGGGCCGTTTGTCGTCCACTGCTTGACACCGTTGAGCACGTAATGCGAGCGATCGTCACTGAGCTTCGCGGTCGTCGTCATCCGGGCCGGATCGGAACCGACCTCCGGCTCGGTGAGCGCGAATGCAGTCAACGCACCACGCGCGATCCGGGGAAGCCAGGTCTGCTTCTGCTGATCGGTACCGAACATCTTCAGCGGCTGCGGTACGCCGATCGACTGGTGGGCCGAAACGAGAACCGCCGTCGAACCGCAGTGCGACGCAATCGCCATGAGCACGCGGTTGTAATTGACTTGAGAGAACCCGAGCCCGCCGTAGGCCTCCGGAATCTTCATCCGGAAGATTCCCATTTCCTGCAGCGCATCAATGACGACCTGGGGCACCGTGCGTGTCTCGTCGACCTCGTCGGCATCGAGGTGCTCGGCGAGAAAGGTGGTCACCCGCTCGACCAGTTCGTCGCCCGTGCGTCGGTCATCGTCGTCCTGTGTGGGAAACGGGTGCAGTTGCTCCGGCTCGTAACTGCCCATGAACAGCCGACCGGCAAAGCTCCGACCCGCGTCACCCCGTGCGGCCTCCGCGACCTCCATGGCTGCCCGCTGCTGATCGTTGAGACCCGCACCGGCGATCAGGGCATCGGCTGCAGTATCTTCGCAGTGTTGTGACATCGTTGCGTATCCTGTGGTTCAGGCGGCTCGGTCCGAATAGAAGCGGCCACCGTTGCCCGCGAGCTTCTCGATGAGCGGCGCGGCCTTGAAACGCTCACCGAATTCCGCGGCCAGCTCGGCCAGCCGGTCGCGTATGAGCACGACACCGCGCTCGTCGGCGTAACGCAGCAGGCCCCCGCGGAACGGCGCGAAACCGGTGCCCATGACCATCGCCATGTCGAGCGCTTCCGGTTCGGCGACAACGCCCTCTTCGAGGCACCGCGCTGCTTCGTTGACCATGATCAGGATCGCGCGGTCGACGATCTGCTCGTCGGTCAGGTCGCGCGCGGTGATGCCGTCCTCGCGTCGCGCGTCTCGGGCCAGACGCTCCACACGCCGGTTGGGTCTCTTGCGGCCCTTGCGATACTTGTAGAACCCGGCGCCACTCTTCTTTCCCAGGAAGCCCCCGGTCTTGGCGACGGCGCCGAGCGCCTCGGGCACGTGCATCCGGGGCCCGTAGGCCTCTTCAAGCACCTTCGCGACCTTGTATCCGACGTCGAGCCCGACTTCGTCGACGAGCTCCAACGGGCCCATCGGCATACCGAAGTCCTCCAGCAGCCGGTCGATGCGTTGCGGTTGGACGCCCTCTTCGAACATCCATGCCGACTCGATGAGGTAGGGCAACAGGATCCGGTTGACAAGGAAGCCGGCACAGCCACTGACAATCATCGGCGTCTTGCCCATCTTCTTGACGAGTTCAGCGGCGGCCACGACGGTGTCGTTGCTGGTCAGCGGTCCGGCGACCACCTCGACCAACGGCATCCTCGGCACGGGGTTGAAGAAATGCAGTCCGACAAACCGCTCGGGGTGTTTGAGCACACCGGCCATCTCGTCCAGCGAGAGCGACGAGGTATTCGAACAGATGATCGTGGACGGGCGGACGCTCTTCTCGATCGCCCTGAGCACCGTCTTCTTGATCTCCATGTCCTCGGCGACCGCCTCGATCACGATGTCCACGCCGTCAAAGCCCGTGTCATCGATCGCCGGGGCAATCCTGTGCATGGCCATGTTCATTTCGTATTTCGTCATCTTGCGACGCTTCACAAGTGACCGGAACGCCGCAGCAGCGGCGGCCATGCCACTGGCAACCGCGTCCCATGACACGTCCTTGAGCCGGACGTTGATACCGGAACGTGCCAGCGACCATGCAATCCCGCTGCCCATGATGCCCGCACCGATGACGGCGGCCCGCCGGACCGGGTAGGCTCCGCCCTTGGACGGATGGGCCTTGCGGAGGCGTTGGCTTGCCTGGAACAGCCACACGAGATTCCGGCTGATCGAGGTCCCGGCGAGCCCCGCAAACGCCTCGGTCTCGATTGCGGCGCCCGCGGCAAGGCTGCCCGGGTATGTCTTGCGCACGACCTCCAACGCCGCCAGCGGCGCCGGATAGTGACCCCTGGTCCTGGCCATCACCTGCCGCCGGGCCTGGCGCAGCACCAGGGCCCGCCCGATCGGCATCGCACTCAACAGCCGAGCCATCCTCCCCACGCAACGGCGCCGACGGCGGACGACCTCGCGTTGACCTTGCTTTGTCAGCACGTTCTCGATGAAACGCCGTGCTTCGTCCTCGACAAACGGCTCGGCGGCGATCGCGTCGGCGAGCCCCAGCTTCATGGCGCGGCGGCCGTCGACAGGCCGTCCGCCGAGAATCATCGTGAGTGCCTGCGGAAGTCCGATCAGTCGGGGTAGACGCAGTGTGCCGCCCCAGCCCGGGAGAATACCGAGATTGACCTCGGGAACGCCGAGGCTCGTGGCCGGGTGGGAGGTGACCATCCGGTACCGGCACGCGAGCGCGAATTCCAGACCCCCGCCAAGACACGCCCCGTGGATCACCACAAGCGTTGGAACCTGCCGCGCGGCCAGTTTGTCGAAGACGGCCTTGCCCGCGTCGGCCTTGGCCCTCGCGTCGTCAACGCCGTCGATCGCCGCCAGTTCGTTGATGTCGGCGCCGACGATAAAGCTGTCCTTCTTGGCACTGCGGATGATGATTGCGCGCACCGACCCGCCGAGATCCTCGTCAAGCACCGACTCCAGGTCGCTCAACGCGGCAGCGTTGAACTTGTTGACCTTCTCGCCGAACAGGTCGAAGGTGAGCCAGGCGATGTTGTCGCCGTCGACGGTGATGGTCCACGCTCTGTTCATCGCTTACGCCGCCTCCACTGTGACTGCCGCTCCCTGTCCGCCCCCGACGCACAACGTGGCGAGGCCATGCCGTTTGCCACGACGTCGCAGTTCGTGCAGGAGCGTGAGGATCAGCCGCGTGCCCGTTGCGCCGACCGGATGGCCAAGTGCGATCGCGCCGCCGTTGACATTGAGCCGACCCGGATCGAGCCTGCCGACGGGCGCGTCGGCGCCGAGGTATTCGCGTGCGAACGCTTCGCTCTCGAATGCCTTCTGGTTGGCAATGACCTGGACCGCGAAGGCCTCGTTGAGCTCGACAAGATCGAAGTCGTCCATGCTGCCGCCGGTCTTGCCCAGCAGCTTTGCGGTCGCGTACACCGGTCCGAGCCCCATCCGCCGACCATCCAACGCCGCGTAAGCCCAGTCACCGACGAATCCGATCGGTTCGACACCAAGTTCCCGGGCCTTGTCTTCGGAGGCGAGCACGAGCGCCGCGGCGCCGTCGGTGACGGGGCACGTGTTGCCCGCCGTCACGGTCCCGGCCTGGCGGTCGAAGTACGGTTGAAGCTTCGCCAATGCTTCCATCGATTGGTTTGGACGCGGCCCGTCGTCGACAACCTGGGCGTGGTTCCACGTCGGCGGCCCGATGACGGCGACGATCTCCTCGCCGAAACGACCAGCTTTCGCTGCGGCGTTCGCCTTCTCGTGGCTGGCCAACGCGAACTCGTCCTGCTGGGTTCGACTGATACCGAACTCACGTGCGAGCACCTCCGCGGTCTCACCCATGTTCAACCCGCAGACCGGGTCGGTAAGCCCCTGCTGCAACGCGATGACCGGCTTCAGGAACGACGGACGGAACGATGCAAGGATCGCGAGACGGCGTGCGAGCGAACGCGTCTTCATGAGTCTCAGCAGCAATGCGGTCATACGGTCGCCGACAAGCAACGGGATCTGGCTCATCGATTCTGTGCCACCGGCGATCACCAGGTCCGCGTGACCCGACTGAATGTGCATTGCCGCGGTGGTGACCGACTGCATACCCGACGCGCAGTTGTGGTGCACCGTGTGACACACCAGGTCGTCCGGCAGCCCGGCCTTGAGGGCGATCACGCGGGCGATGTTGGCCGCGTGCGGCGGCTGTGCGACGTTGCCGATGACGACCTCGGAAAACTGATCGGGCCCGATCCCGGTCCGGGCGAGCAGCTCCCTGACGACGATCGCCCCCAGGTCGTCCGCGGGCACCAATCGCAGCTCGCCGCCGCTCTTGCACAACGGCGTCCGCAACCCGTCAAGTATCGCGATACGTGGCCTATCCATGACCCGAACAACCCCCGAAAAATACCGTTCAGCCAGGTCTCACCGGTAGTACCCCGGTCGCGTCTGTTTCGTTCATAAATCCAATCGGCCGATCGGTTTAGAATCGTAGCGCCATTCGGCAGGAAGGACTCGAAGTGCCCTTCGGGCCCTCTACCATTCGACACGGCTGTCTTCCCGGACCTTCCACCGCATCGCGACGGATTGGAGAAGGCCTGACCACCCTTACAATGGCCTTCTCATGAAGCCAGCGACGCTCAAACGCATCACCCGGATCACGGCAAAGGTCGCGGTCCGCGTCGCCACCGGGATCTTTCTCATCGTCGCGACGCTGCTGCTGGCCATCGCCTTTGGAGACCGGTCCATGCCCGACCTCCACGCCTGGCACGAAGAAATCCCGGACGGGGAGTTCCGCGCCCGCGACCTCGAGCCCGGCTTCACGCTGGACGACTACCTGGCGATCGAGGAAGAGGTCTTTTCGAATCTCGACGCCTTCATGCTGAGTCCGGACAACATCGGTGGACACTCCGAGGCCATCCGCTACGTCAGGGGCGGGTTTGGCGATCCTGAGACGTTCGACCGCAACTGGAATCGCACCTTTGAACTGGTGCCCCGGGAGATTCGCGGGGGCGTCCTGCTTCTGCACGGCCTGTCCGACTCCCCGTACAGCATGCGGAGCTTTGCCGAGACCGCCCACGATCAGGGCTACTACGTTCTGGCCATTCGATTGCCAGGTCACGGCACCGTGCCCGCAAGTCTCATCCGGACAAGGTGGACCGACTGGGCGGCAGCGATCGAGGTCGGCGCCCGACACGTCGCCGGCAAGCTCGCTGACGGTCAACGCTTCGTGCTCGGCGGCTACTCCAACGGCGGCGCACTGGCGGTGCGATATACGCTGCAGTCGATCGACGCCGACGACCTGCCGACGCCGGACCGCGTCTTTCTTCTGTCGCCGGCGATCGGGATCACTCGATTCGCGATGGCATCCAACTGGCACAAGTTATTCTCGTGGATCCCGTACTTCGAGAAATCCAGGTGGATGTCCATCCAGCCCGAGTACGACCCGTTCAAGTACAACTCGTTTCCAAAGAACGCCGGCGCCCAGAGCTGGGCGGTCGCACGGCAGGTCCAGGCCGAGATCACCCGCGCCGAGGCCGACGGTCGACTGGCAAGAATGCCGCCGATCATGACCTTTCAGTCCGTCGTCGACTCGACGATCATCGCCTCGGACATCGTCGACAGGCTCTACCGCAGACTTCCGGCCAACGGGAGCGAGCTGGTCATCTTTGATGTCAACTCCGTCGGCGTCTTTGACCAGTTCTTCCGGAACCGGGCGGATCGCGGGTTCGTGGGGCTCGGTACCGACACGACGCGTCGCTTCCGGCTGACCGAGATCGCCAACGCCTCACCGGAATCCGACCAAGTCGTCGCCCGTACGTCGGAGCCGTTTTCCGACGAGGTCACGATCGTCCCGTTGCAGCTGGCCTGGCCGAAAAATGTCTACTCGCTCGCTCACGTGTCGCTGCCGTTCCCACCCGACGATCCGCTCTATGGAGCCGTCGGCACGCCGGGTCGCGCGAACCTGGGTGATCTCGCGCCGCGGGGGGAGAAGAACGTCCTGAACATCTCGGCAGCCGATCTGCTGCGGCTCCGGTACAACCCGTTTCACGAGTACATGATCCAACGCATCATCGAATTGGTTCCGGCGGCCCCGCAGTGACCACCCGTATGATGGACACAATGCAGCTGCCCCTCAAGCCATTCAAACAGATGACGGCGGACGACTACGCCGCCATCGGTCTCAAGTGCGGCCTCGAGGTGCACCAGCAGCTGCTGACCCGCCGGAAGCTGTTCTGCCGCTGCCCGGCCGGCCGATACAGCAACGACTACGACGCCCGGTTGCTCCGCCATATGCGGCCGACACTTTCGGAGATGGGCGAGTACGACGGTACCGCATTGATGGAGAAGAAGACCCGGAAGAACATCATCTACCACGTCCACCACGCCACGGTGTGCACGTACGAGTTCGACGACACGCCGCCGTTTCCCATAGACGACGAGGCGATCGACATCGCGATGAAGCTGGCTCTCATGCTGCGACTGAACCTCGTCAACGAGCTGCACATCGCCCGCAAGCAGTACCTCGACGGCTCCATCCCCGCCGGCTTTCAACGCACGACGATCCTCGGCGTA
>SMVB01427260.1_pt1 | contig 10521 bp, 8 predicted proteins | sample 2456461 | NCBI WGS metagenome assembly SMVB01 (sample SAMN11095934, study PRJNA526329) | marine sediment metagenome | biome: Marine sediment; feature: Surficial sediment; material: Deep marine sediment; isolation source: Hadal surficial sediment | place: Pacific Ocean | collected 2014-05 | depth 0-1...
ACGATGACGCCGGCGGCCAGGCCCAGGGTCACGCCCTGGCGCGTCAGCCACGGCCAATAGGTGACCGAAATCAAGGCCGGCCACATCTGGAAGCCGAACGCCACCGCCAGGCCGCCCAACAGCACCAGCGCGTCCGAGGATGTCGTCGCCACCACCAGCGCCGCCAGCACGATGACCAGAACGCCGAGGCGCCCGAACATCTTCTGCGCGGAGTGGCTGGCCTGCGGCATGATGAAATGCTTGAGGATGTCGCGCGTCAGCATGCCGCCGGCGGTGGACATGTAGGCCGCCCCGGTCGACTGCATGGCGGCCAGCGCGCAGACCGACAACAGGCCCACCACCCACGGCCAGCTGTCCGACATCAGGTGGATCAACTGTGGCACAAGCATGCCCTGCTTGCCGGCCGAATCCATCAGGTCGGCGCCGCCCAGGCCCGCGCCGAGAACGTTGTTGACCACTTCCGGATGGGCCGCGTTCATGACCAGGTCGGCGCCCAGCAGATGGCCGCCGATGCCCTGCGCGGTGGTGAACACGAACAGGATCAGGCCGATGCCGAAGGACGAGGCCCACACTTGCTGCGGCGCGAACGGCGCGGGGTCCTTGTTGGCGAACGACCACATCGTGAACGCCGGCGCCGACTGGATGCCCATCAGCGCGAACATGTAGGTCAGGATCATGATCCCGGTCCAGGCCCCGCCCTGGGCCTTGGCGCCGGCGCTGACGAACTGAATGACGCCCGGCACCGCGACATAGTGGCTATAGCCGTCCGGAGTCAGGTTCGTGTCGGTCTGAATCAGCGCGGCGATGCCCTGGTTCAACGCGGCGAAGCCGCCGATGTAGGAATAGGAGATCAAGCCGATGATCACGATGCCGCCGGCGAGCAGAATGCATTGCAGCGAGTCCACATAGGCCACCGCGCGCAACCCGCCCGAGGCCACGTAAAGGAACACCACCGCCGACAGCAGCCACATGCCGACCTCGACGCCCAGCAAGCCGTCGGTCAGCACGTTGAACAGGAAGCCCGATGCGCGCAGTTGCAGGCCGAGATAGGGGATCGAGAAGCACAGCGCCACCAACACGGTGAGCAGGCGTATGCCGTCGCCCTGGAAATAGGTCGCGAACATCTCGCCCGGCGTGACGAAGCCGAACCGCTTGCCCAGCATCCATTGCCGCTTCAGGAACAGCACCCCGGTAAACGGAATGGTGATCGCGTAGAACGACGCGTAGGCATAGGGAAAGCCGTCGCGGTATTCCAACCCCGGATGGCCCATGAAGGTCCAGCCCGAGAACGAGGTGGCGGTCGCCGCCAGCACGAACACCCACGGCGAAATCTTGCGCCCGGCGATGAAGTAATCGCTCGCCGTGCGCGCCGACAGCGCGCCCTTAATGCCCCAGAAAATACAGTAGGCCCAGTAAAGACCCACGAAGACGAACAACCAAACGATTTTTGCGTCCATAAGACCGCCCCACCAGTTCACGCCGCGACTGAGGCCAGGGTGTCACCAGGACCTTGTTCCCCGACCAAGCCGCCGCCTTGCCCGTTGCCCCCCCCGCGCCGAAGCGCCACCCATGGGGCCGGTATAGCGGCGCACCTTACTCCAGGGCGCGAAACGCGGCAAGCGCCGGGTCGGCGCTCATGATATGGCTCTGGCGCGACCCGCGACGCCCTCGTTCCGGTGGCCACCCCACGCCGCCGTCGCGGCTAGCGCGCCTCGGCGGGCGGGCGGGCGACGGCGGAAACGACCACGGCCTTGGGGTCCAGGATGCAGGCCTCGCGGCATAGGGCGCATCCTGTACAGATGTCTTCGTCGATGACCGGGCGGACGCCGTCGGTCCATCGCAGCGCGCCGGGCACCGGGCAGGAGTCGGCGCAGGCGCCGCATTCCGGGCCCAGGTAGGGTAGGCAGACGTCGGTGTCGATGCGGGCGCGGGCGAGCTTCGGCGGGGCGTCCGGCGCGGGACGTTTCAAGGCGTCCGGTTCGCAGGCCGCCACGCAGGGCCAGTCGGCGCACATATGGCAACCGCGGTTGAGCAGGTCCATGGCCGGGGTGCCGGCCACCTGGACGCCGAGGCGCGCGGGCAACGCGAAAATCACGTCGTGCGGGCAGGCGGTGATGCAGGCGTCGCAGCGGGTGCAGGCGAGCAGGAAATCGAGCTCGTCCCGGGCGTAGGGCGGGCGAAGCCAATGTTTGGCCCGTTCGGCCACGGCGGCGCCGGCGACCCGGAACGCGATCTCGGCCGTCTTACCGGCGCCGAGCTTAAAGAAGTCGCGCCGTTTCATCGGCCTCTAGACCGGATCAGGATCGATCGAACCCACTTTGGGGTTCGATCGATCCTGATCCGGTCTCGCTTATAAAGCAGAGCAGATTCACGCGGTCGATGGGATCGCCCATGGCGATTCCCATCAACCACGATCTGCTCTGGCCGCGTCGCGCGCGGCGCGCAACTTGCCCGTGGCGGCGCGCCGGCGCTGGACCACCGCGACGGCGAGCAGCGCGAGGAGGGCGACGATGACGAGGATGGCGACGGGGCCGACCGGCGCCGGCGTGCCGATATGGACCGGGAAATCGACGATATAGGGCTCGCCGCCGGCCTCGAATTCGACCGTGACGATATAGTCGCCCGCCTTGTGGAACATGAAGGACTGGCGGAACACGGCCTCGTCCGGCCTCTGGACGCCGAGCGTTTCCGGCTCGTCCGCGACGCCGAGCCAGGAAAACCAGGAAAAGGCGCGCACCTTGAACGTCACGTCGCCGGTGAACGGCGCGCCGTCGTCGATGCGCGTGGCGTAGAAACTGATCCGGCCCGGCTTGCCCGGCTGGGGGAAGGCCGGAAACATCATGTAAGTGACGGAATAATCGCCGATCAGCGCTTCCCCGTTCATGCTGGGCGGGGTGTTGGAATTCTCGTTCAGGCTATAGGCGGGCCGGCCCAGAATGTGATGCGCGCCCGCCGGCGACAGCCAGACGAAGCACGCCATGACAAGCACGGCGATGTGGCCGATGGGAACCAGAAGTTTCGTCATGCGGCTTCCTTTTCCGTCGACGCGTGCTCGTGGCGGTATTGCCGCCCCAGATGGCCCGGGCCTTGCGCCGGAGTGTCGGTGGGCCGGATCGTGAAGGTCAGGGCGTCGGTCGGGCACACCGCGATACAGGCCGCGCAGTTGGTGCATTCCTGGCCGAAGCCGTCGCGCAGCGGGTCGAGGCCGAACTCGCACACCGCGTTGCACTTGGCGCAGTCGTTGCAGGTCTCGACGACGCGGCGGATACGCACCAGGCGGTAACGCCCGAGCAGGCTGTACAGCGCGCCGCCTGGGCACAGATAGCGGCAGAAGCCGCGCCGCGCCACCAGCAGGTCGAACAGCAACGTGGCCAGGAAGAACAGGGCGCCGGCGCCGAACCCGCCCAGCGCCACCACGTAGAAGATTTCGCGACCGATGATGGCGGGCGGATAGATCGCCGCCACCAAGATCGACCCGGTGAGCGCCGACAGCGCCAGGCCCACCGCGAGGACGGCATATTTGATGCGTCTGTCGAAACGGCGCTCGCCGAGGCGGAACCCGGCCCAGCGTAGCCAGGCGGCGAAGGTGCCGTTGAGCTCGTAGAGAAAGCTCGCCGGACAGATCCAGCCGCAGTAGACGCGCCCGAACAGCGCCGTCACCACCACCGGGATCAGCGCGGTGAGCACAAACGGCCAATACAACACCCACCCGGCCGCGATCTGGCCCAATGGCGCCAGCGGGTCGGACAGCTTCACGCCCCAGAAGCTGCCGGACCAGGTGTTGCCCTTGATCGCGTCCAGGTCCTCGGCCGGGTCGTCGATGAACGGCGCGGTGATGGCTTCCATGACGTCGTAAAGCGTCTGCTCCGACGGCGCCAGCAGGTCGTAGGCATGGGCCGCCACGTAGGTCTGGTAGATATGCAGGAACGGCAGCAGCACCAGCGTCGCGAACACGATGCTCAAGGATGCCCAGCGCAACTTGTTGAGATGGCGCCACAAAAAGAACGGCCGCGCCGGCGCGGCGCGCGCGCTGTCGGACACGACGTTCACCCACGCTCCGGCACGATGCGAATGGCCTGGGGCATTTGGATGCAACTGCGTTCGCACAGGCCGCAGCCGACGCATTGGTCGGTCACGTGCGGTTGCTCGAGCATGCCCACGGTGATCGCGATGTCGGGCAGCGGGCAGGCGCGGTAGCACACGCCGCAGGTCTTGCCCTGAAAGGACAGGCACAGGCCCTCATCGACCCGCGCGTGGCCCATCTTGACCCCATCGAGGATAGCTTCCGCGTCGCGCGCGATCGCCGTGATGGCGCCGGTGGGACAGACATCGCCGCATTTCATGCACAGAATGCAGCCCTTCTCCCGCGGGATGATGTAGGGCGTGTCGATGGAATCCCAGCCGTTCTCGGGGCCGAAATACTTGATGCAACGGTTCGGGCAGATCTCGCCGCATTGGCCGCAATGGATGCAGCGGGCCAGGAAATCGTCTTCCGCCAAGGCGCCGGGCGGGCGCAGGTAACGCACGCCCGACCGTGGCCGCGCCGCTTGCGCCGCGTCCGGCGCCAGCGCCATCACGGCGCCCGCGCCGACGCCCTTCATGAAGGTCCGCCGGCGCATGCCGCCGCTCTCTCGCATGTCTTCTCCACTCCGCTCGGTCATCGTGACACCTCGCGCGTCAGATTTTTTCGATGCGGCACGCACTCTTCTTGAAGTCGACCTGGCCAGACACCGGGTCCCAGATCCGGCTGGTGATGGCGTTGGCCAGCCACTTGTTCTTCTTCGGGTCCGCGCTGTCGGCGACCGACAGGTTCCACGGCCCGAACATGTAGCCGCGCGGCACGTTGTTGCGGGCCGGCTTGACCAGGCTGTTGGTGCCGACCTGGGCGCGCGCCTCCAGCGAGCCGCGCCGGGTGATCACGCGCACCATGTCGCCGTCGTCGATGCCCAGGTCGGCGGCGTCGTCGGGATGCATTTCGACATACATCTCCGGCACCAGCCGGCGCGTGGTCGGGCTGCGGTTGGACTTGGCGGTGTGGAAGTGCTCGTAGACCACGCCGAGGCCCATCCAGTACGGATATTTGTCCTTCGGCACCGTGTCCCAGCGCATGCCGCGAAAGTCCTCGTCCGGCATGTCCGGCGTCAGGCCCTTGTCGCGCGCCAGCACCAGCAGGTCCATGTGGTCGATGGTGTAGTGGTCTTCCTTGACGCCGAATTCCATCAGCTTCTTGGTCCACTTCTCGCGCTCCGAGTAGTCCTGCTTGCACAGCTTCATGTGCACCTTGCCGTCCGTGGTGCGGAAGTAGCCGTAGGGCCGGTTCTCCCAGCCGCCTTCCTGCAACATGAAGCGGCGCTTGGTGCCGCCGTTCAGGGCGATCTCGTAGGTCGGCGCGGGCCATTGGATGCCGCGCAACTCCGCGAGTTGTTCGTACGGCGACGTGCCGTCCAGTTTCTCGACCTCGAGGATGCCCGACAGGTCGGTGTCGGTGCCTTCCGAAGCGCGGATGATGTCGCGGAAGATTTCTTCCGCGTCGTAAAAGCCGTCGTCCTTGCGCTGGTAGGGCAGCACCTTGTCCATGTCGAGCCCCAGCAGCGTGCCGATCTCCTTTGCCTTGTCGATCACCATGTCCATGTCGGGACGGCAGCCCGGCGGCGGTTCGGCCGCCTTCTGGCAAATATTGAGGCGGCGTTCCGAGCTGATATAGATGCCCTCGACCTCGCCCCATGTCGCCGCCGGGAAGATCACGTCGGCATAGAGGTTGTTGGGCGCGTGGCGGTAAATCTCCTGCACCACGACGAAGGTCTTGGTCAGCGCCGGGCGCACCAGGTTGTGCACGTCGGGCAGGTCGATGTGGGTGGCGTAGACGAGGAACATGACCTTGACCTCGTCCTTGAGCGCGCGCTCCATCATGCCCACCGCGAAGCCCGGATTCTCGGAGTTCATGGCCGCGATCAGGTTCTCCTCGGGAACCCGCCAGAACTTGGCCATGCGCAGGCGGTGGACCGCGTCGGTGAGCGGCATGTTGAACGGCAGCCGCCCGGTGAGGCCGCCGGTGAACCGCTCGCCCATGGCGTTGGGCTGGCCGGTCATGGAGAACGGCCCGCAGCCGGGCTTGGCCAGATTGCCGGTCAAGGTCAGCAGGTTGATGATCGAAATCACGTTGTACTGGCCGTGGATGTGCTGGTTGTAGCCGATGCCCCACATGATGATGACGCCGCCATAGCCGCCGCCCGCCTGCTTGCCCTTGCCGCGGGCGAGGCGCTTGCGGGTGGCGTCGGCGAACATGGAAGCAACCCGGCGGATCAGCGCCGGCGAGACGTCGTGGTTGGGTCCGCCCATGCGGTCCTGCACCTGTTCGGGGCTGTAGTCGGCCAGCACGCCGTCGACGTATTCCCGCCAGCCGGTGACGTGTTCCTTGAGGAACTCCCAGTCGATCACGTCGTCGTGCTCCTTCAGGAGCACGTGCGCCATGGCGTTGAGGAAGCTGATGTCGCCGTTGAGGATGGGCACGTGGACCGAATTGTCGGGGTTGATGTCCTCGTAGCCCATCACCGTGCCGGTGCGGCGCGGCTCCACCACGACGGTGGGAATGTTGGCCTTTTTCTTGTGGTCGGCGGCGCGCCAGAAAATGATCGGATGCGACTCGCGCGCGTTGTGCCCGAAATGCATGATCATGTCGCAGATCTCGATATCTTCGTAGGCCAGCGGCGGCGTGTCCGATCCCAGGGTCGCGAAATAGCCCGTCACGGCGGACGTCATGCACATGCGCGCGTTGGCCTCGATGGTGTTCGAACCCATAATCCCCTTCATGAACAGGTTCTCGAGGTACTGGCCTTCCATGGTCAACTGGCCCGAGCCGTAAAGCGCGATCGAATTGGCGCCGTGGGACTTGATGAAATGGACGGTCTTGTGGGCGACCATGTCGGAGGCCTCGAAGTAAGGCACGCGCACGAAATGCTCTTCGTCGAACGAGCCCTTGGACTGGGTGACAAAGGACAGGTCGCCGTGGTCGGGCTTGTTCCATTCCTCCCACACGTCCTTGCGCACATACGAGTCACCCTCCATGCGGTCGACATACATGGGCTCGGCCGCGGTCAGGCCCTTGATGCATTGCAGGCCGAAATTGGTGGGGTGGTCCTTGTCGGGCCGCATGGAGACGATCTTGCCGTTCTCGACCTGGATGATGGTGCCGCAGCCGACGCCGCAATAGGGGCATTGCGAGAGCGCGGTGGTACGCCCGGCCTCGGACTCGGCCGCGTGCGCCGGGGCCGACTCGAGCTCGGGATTGGCGCCGACCATCAGGCCCGCGCCGGCGGCCGCGCTCGAGACGAAGGCGCTGGTGCGCAGGAAATCCCGGCGCGTCATGTTTTTCTTGAAGCGTTTCATGGTCCTAATCCTCTGTTCGTCGGTTCGCCAGGTCGCGCAGATAGACGATGATGTCGTCGATTTCCTGGTCCGACAGGTTGGCCAGCCCTTCCGGCCCCGAGAACGCCAGCATGCGCGTGTTGGAGCGGCCATGTTTGATGGTTTCGCGGATGAAGCCGTCGGAGGTCGTGTCGAGGAAGCCCGGCAGGCCGATCGCCGTGCCGGTGCCGCCCGCGTCGTAGCCGTCGCCGTCGACGCCGTGGCAGGTCGAGCAAATATTGTCGTACCACTGCTTGCCGAGGCGCGGATCGCCATGGGCGTCGGGCTGGGCATCGACTTCCGCCGCCCGGTTGGCGCCCCGGGCATGGGAGCGGAGATAGGCGACGATGGCGCGCACCCCGCTACGGCCGAGATGGTCGAACGGCATCATGCCGGTATCGTCGCGCCCGTCGCGGATGGTGATCTCGAGATACTTGTCCGAGGCAATGCTCAACAGTTCGGGATTGGTCAGCGACGGCGCCACGCCGGGCGCGCCGATGGCATCGGCCTGGTGACACATCGCGCAGTTCTCGTCGAACAACGCCGCGCCCTCGGCCAGCGTCGCCGACGACGCGGTCTGCGCGCTCGCGGGCGCGCAAAAAGCCAGCAACGCCATGCCCGCGAGCGCACCGGTCATGCGCCTGTCAGCGATCATTTTCGCCTCCTCGTTTTCATCCGTCGCTCCTTGATATCAGTCCCAATCGTCGCCGGGCGGCGGCCCGCCGATGTTTTCATGACACAGCCGGCATTCCACCTTGTCGGTCTCCATGCGGTCGTGCAGGGCGTCCATCTCGGCCTCCTTGTCGAAGTCGCGCGGCAAGGCGTGGACGACGCCCTTGTGGCAGTCGATGCAGGTCTTTCCCCAGCCGTCGGCCAGTTCGTGCATCCAGCGCGCCCGGGGCGCCTGCGCGTCGCGGTTCATGAAACCGATGCCGTGGCAGTTGCGGCACTCGCGCGAATCCGTCGCCGCCATGCTGTCCCAGACGTGGCGCGCCAGAACAAGCCGCTTGGCCTCGAATTTTTCGCGCGTGTCGATCGATCCACGCAGCCAATGAAACAGCTCGTTGGTGGCGGCCACCTTGCGCATGACCTTGTGGATCCAATCCTTGGGGACATGACAATCCGGGCAAGTAGCGCGCACGCCGGTGCGGTTGGCGTAATGCCGGGATTCGCGGAATTCCTCGTAGACGAATTCCTTCATGACGTGACAGGAGATGCAGAACGTCTCGGTGTTGGTCGCTTCCAGGCTCCAGTTGAAGGCGCCCCAGAAAACCATCCCGGCGACAAAAATCGCCGCCCAACCGGCCGCGGGCCGCTTGTGAATAGCCCGCCACGAACGCGACAACCACGTCATCCGCGCTCATCACCCGCTCCACTAGCGTAGCGTCCTTGTCTCGACATCTGGGTCGCACTCCCCGAATGCCCGTCGCGCCGAGCATTGTAGTCCGATTTCTATTATTGGTAATGCCAAAAGAGATGCTCGGCTTTAACGTGCGTTAATGACGCCGCGATCGGATCGGTGCTGAGTGAGGCCCGTTGAACGCATCCGGCCGGCCGCGGGCGTTTCCGCGGTCGTCGAGCCCGGTTCTCAAGCAATTAATGCCGAGTAAAACTACTCACTTTAATGGAGAACATGGGTTTTTGGCCTTAACTGAGTTGCAATGGCGTGCGAAGGCCACGCACGGGGAAGGTTGGATAAGTGGGAAAAGCGTATCCCTTCGTGGGCGGCGCGGTGCGCTCGCTGGTGGTTGCCGTGGCCATCGCGGGAACACCCGCCACCGGCTGGGCGGAGAACGATCTTGTCGAGGCGGTGAAGAACGGCAAGCCGTCGATCGACGTGCGCTACCGGTTCGAGTTCGCCGACCAGGACGGTAAAACCGAGAACGCCAACGCCCATACCCTGCGCACGCGGCTGGGCTGGGAGACCGCGCCGTTTTACGACTTCAGCCTGTTGCTCGAATTCGAGAACAACACCGTGATCGGCGGCGAGAACTTCAACGACACCATCAACGGCAAGACCCAGTTCCCGGTCGTCGCCGACCCGGAAGGCACCGAGGTCAACCAGGTTTATCTGAGCTATACCGGAGCGCCGGACACCACGCTCCGGTTCGGGCGGCGCGCCATCAACCTGGACAATCAGCGTTGGATCGGCAGCGTCGGGTTCCGCCAGAACGAACAGACCTTCGATTCGGTCACGCTGGCCAATAGTTCGCTGGACGATCTCACGGCGCAATACACCTACGTGTTCGGCGTCCAGCGCATATTCGGCGATGACTCGGTGGTCGGCGACTTCAACACCGAGACCCATATGGTTCACCTGGCCTACGGTGGCCTCAAACTCGGCGCGCTGACCGGATACGGCTATCTGATCGATCTCGACGACGACGCGCCCGGTTTGTCGTCGAAGACCTTCGGGCTTCGCTTCAAGGGCGCCTACGCGCTGGGCGAGGCCGAACTGCTTTACACCGCCGAGTTCGCGCACCAGAGCGATTACGCCAACAACCCGTCCGACTTCGGCCTGCCCTATATCTTGCTGGAGCCCGGCATTGCCTGGCGCGGGTTGACCGCGAAACTAGGCTACGAGTCCCTGGGCGGCGACGGCGCCGACGCGGTGCAGACGCCGTATGCGACCCTGCACGCGTTTCAGGGCTGGGCCGACGTGTTCCTGACCACGCCGGGCGACGGCATCGACGATTATTACGTCTACCTGAGCTACCGGTTCGGCGCCACGGAAGGGCTGGAATTTCTCGAGGGCGTCACGCTGAGCGGCTACTATCACCTGTTGGAAGCCGAGGACTCGAACGTCAGTTACGGTTCCGAATGGGACGTCGAAATCTCGATGCCCGTGTTCGACCGCTTCAATCTGGCGCTGACCTACGCGAACTATTCGCGCGACGAATTCGGCGCCGACATCGAGCGGTTCTGGGCAACGGTCCAGTTCCGCTACTGACCCCATCCGCCCCTTCAGCCGTCCTCATCGAAATAATGGTGGGCCCGGCAGGATGCTCGCCCCGGCCCACCAATACCCCAGAGTTCTGCGGTCTTCAGCCTTCCGTCTGTCATGGCAGTGTACCAGTTTTGTGCCCCAATTTCCAGCCGAAGTCTGCAACACGTTGC
>SMVB01167821.1_pt1 | contig 10517 bp, 5 predicted proteins | sample 2456461 | NCBI WGS metagenome assembly SMVB01 (sample SAMN11095934, study PRJNA526329) | marine sediment metagenome | biome: Marine sediment; feature: Surficial sediment; material: Deep marine sediment; isolation source: Hadal surficial sediment | place: Pacific Ocean | collected 2014-05 | depth 0-1...
AGGCGACATTCATCAGTAGGGCGATCGAGAACGTGGTGGCGGCGTTGCGCGACGGAGCCGTCCTCGTGGTTGTGGTGCTGATGATCTTTTTGATCTCGTGGCGCACGACCCTGATTTCGGCCCTGGCGATCCCACTATCGCTGCTGGCCACGGTGTGCGGTCTGTGGATTCTCGGCATCACCATCAACACGATGACGTTGGGCGGTATGGCCATCGCCATAGGCTCCCTCGTCGATGACGCAATCATCGGCGTCGAGAACATTCTCAAGCAACTGCGGCAACGGACCGCCGGCCTGGCGGCTTCGGGTGTCGAAGCATCTGCCTCGGACGAAACAGTACTACCCGCGACGAAGCTCGACGCCGCCGACATCCGCAGCGCCGTTCTCGACGGCGCCCGGGAAGTGGTCGTGCCGATCGTCTACGCCACGCTCGTGGTGATCGCCGTTTTCCTGCCACTCTTCTTCCTGAGCGGCGTCGAAGGACGGCTGCTGCGGCCGCTCGGGCTCGCCTACGTGTTGGCTATCCTCGCGTCCTTGCTGGTCTCGTTCACCGTAACGCCGGCGCTGTGCCTGATGCTGCTGCCCGCGGCGGCGCGCAAGCGCACCGACGAGCCGCCAGTTGTTCGCGCACTCCAACGCTTGTACCGTCCGACGATCCGAATGGTGGTCCGCTGGCCGCGCGCGGTCGTCGGGCTCGGGTGCATCGCGCTCATCGGGGCGCTGTTGTCGTTTCCGTTCATGGGGCGCACGTTTCTTCCCGAGTTCAACGAAGGAACCCTGGTGATCAACTCCGTCACACTTCCGGGGACCAGCCTGCCGGTCTCCGACGTGCTCGGCACGATGATCGAGCAGATCGTCCTGGACGAGCCCGAGGTCGTTGCCACCTCCCGCCGAACCGGTCGCGCCGAGATGTCCGAGCACGCCCAAGGGGCAAACGAGTCGGAGATCGATGTCGTGTACCAGTTGGGCGAGCGTTCGCGCGAAGATTTCCTCGAGTCGCTGCGTGCCAACTTGACGCTGGTTCCGGGGACCACGATCACGATCGGCCAGCCGCTCGGCCATCGCATCGATCACATGCTGTCTGGCACCCGGGCGGCGATCGCGATCAAGATATTCGGGCCCGACCTCGGGACGCTGCGCGAGTTAGCTCGACAAATCCGCGACAGCGTCGAGGGCACTTCCGGCCTCGTCGACCTCCAGGTAGAGCAGCAGGCGCACGTTCCGCAGCTGCAAGTCAGCGTCGATCGAGAGGCACTGTCGCGCTACGGCGCCAGCGCCAAAGAGGTTCTCGAGCAGGTGGAGGCCGCCGTGGGCGGCCGAATCGTCGGGCAGATCCGGGAAGGAGATCGTGTGTTCGACCTCGTAGTACGCCTCGTGGACGATGCGCGAGACGATCCCGATGCCGTGATGAGGATTCCCGTGCGCACGCAGCGGGGGCTGATTCCCCTCGGGCAACTCGCCAGCGTACGCGAGGAGAGAGGACCGAACTTGGTCAACCGGGAAAACGGCCAGCGCAAGATCGTTGTGTCGGCCAACGTCGCCGGGCGCGATGTCGGCTCCGTCGTCGACGAACTTCGGCAACGCATCGACGCCGGTGTGGATCTTCCCGCCGACTACTTCGTCCAGTTCGGGGGACAGTTCGAAAGCCAACAGCAGGCGGCCCGAACCATCTCGCTCGCCAGCCTTCTCGCCGTCGCGCTCATCGGATTGCTGTTGCACATGGCGTTCCGCAGCTGGCGTGCATCGACGGTAGTGATGCTGTCGCTGCCACTGTCGTTGATCGGTGGCGTGGCGACCATATTCGCCACCGGCGGTGTGCTGAGCATCGCGGCGCTTGTCGGGCTCGTGACGCTGTTCGGAATCGCGGCGCGCAACGGCATCCTGCTGGTGGCCCGTTACCGAGACCTGACCGCGGCTGGCCACGACTTGGCGCAGGTCGTGCGGGAAGGCTCCGTGGATCGGCTGGCGCCGATTCTGATGACCGCGCTGACTACCGGGCTGGCGCTGATTCCCTTAGCGCTCGGCGGCGGACAGCCGGGCAACGAGATCCAAACACCACTGGCGCAGGTCGTCCTCGGTGGCCTTCTGACATCTACCGCGCTGAGCCTGGTGGTGCTACCGGCAGCTTATATGCTGCTGGGGGAGCAGCGCATCGCGCGTTCTTGACTCCGCCTTCAGCGCTCATTATCCCGCAACCAGGGACGTAGACCACGTTAGAGTTGCGCTGGATACTCTGTATTTATTCTTGCGCCGTCCCTTAGGTCCCAGACGATCGTCAAGAGCGCAACGGCTGTGAGAGCGAAACAGACGTTTGGAGGGGCCGACTGACGCTGGGCGCGTAGGTGCGGGCAAAGCGGCTTGTATATGGTGGGCGGTCGTTCCGGTACGCGCAGAGGTGAGAGCAAAGCGCCTGTCCCGACAGACGCCCTTCGCATTCCTTGGCGAACAGTGGGCAAGGGTGCTGCCGTAGGCAGCGCCCGGAGGGGGTGGGTGGTGGGTATTCAAAAAAACGCGGGTGGTGGGAAATCAAAAACACCGCGGGTGCCTGGCGTTCAAGAAAAAAGGGGCACCAATCCCACCGCAACGCCCGCAACACCGCCGGCAACAACGTGAAGCCGCGGCGACCCAGCTTACCCCCGCTTGATGCTGCTGTTACGATACCTGGTGCCGGTTCCGTGGTGTGCTCGCGCTTTCACGCGCTCGTCTTCGGACGCACGCCGAGGCGGGTAGCACTCCCCTCCCCCTGATCGCGTCTCCACCGGGCGGTTCATCGCCCCAGCAACGTAGCCATGCTCAACACCGTTCTCACCAAGGTCTTCGGCACCCACAACGATCGGGAGCTCAAGCGCATTTCCGAGGCCCATCTAGACGCCATCAACGACCTCGAAGCGGGCCTGGAAGAGTTCTCCGACGCCGAGCTGCGGCACAAGAAGGAGGAGTTCCGCGGCCGCCTGGACGCCGGCGAGACGCTCGACGACCTGCTCGTCGAAGCCTTCGCAGTGGTCCGCGAGGCCGGCAAGCGGGCGGTCAACATGCGCCACTACGACGTGCAGCTCATCGGCGGGGTGGTGCTGCACGAGGGCAAGATCGCCGAGATGACCACCGGCGAGGGCAAGACCCTGGTGGCCACCCTGCCCGCCTACCTCAACGCGCTCGGCGGCAAGGGCGTGCACATCGTCACCGTCAACGACTACCTGGCACGCCGCGACATGGAGTGGATGGGGCCGCTCTATGAGCTTCTCGGGCTCACCGTCGGCAACATCCAGCACGACATGTCCGACGACCAACGCCGCGCCGCCTATGGGTCCGACATCACCTTCGGCACCAACAACGAGTTCGGCTTCGATTACCTGCGCGACAACATGAAGTTCCGCGCTCAAGACATGGTGCAGCCGATACACAACTACGCCATCGTCGACGAGGTCGACTCCATCCTCATCGACGAGGCGCGCACCCCGCTGATCATCTCGGGCCCGGCGGAAAAATCGACCGAACTCTACTACAAGATCGACCGTATCATCCCGGCGCTGCACAAGGGCCGCGATTTCGAGATCGAGGAAGAGAAGCGCTCGGCGGCCTTCACCGAGGAGGGCGTCGAACACCTCGAGAAGCTGCTCGGCATCGACAACCTCTACGACGCCGCCAACATGGAGCTGGTGCACCACTCCCAGCAGGCGCTCAAAGCGCACGCGCTGTTCAAGCGTGACAGGGACTACATCGTCAAAGACGGCGAGGTGGTCATCGTGGACGAGTTCACCGGCCGCATGATGCCCGGGCGGCGCTGGAGCGACGGCTTGCACCAAGCGGTGGAGGCCAAGGAAGGGGTCAAGATCGAGCGCGAGAACCAGACCCTCGCCACCATCACCTTCCAGAACTTCTTCCGCATGTACGACAAGCTTGCCGGCATGACCGGTACGGCGATGACCGAAGCGGTGGAGTTCGACAATATCTACAAGCTCGAAGTGATGGCCATCCCCACCAACGAGACGCTCATCCGCGACGAGATGCCGGATGTCATCTTCCGTACCGAGCCAGAGAAGTGGAAGGCGGTAGTGGAAGAGATCATCGCGCAGCACGAAACCGGGCGCCCGGTGCTGGTGGGTACGACATCGATCGAGAAGTCGGAGAAGATCTCCAAGATGCTCGAGCGCCGCGGCGTCAAGCACGTCGTGCTCAACGCCAAGCGCCACGAGCGCGAGGCCGAGATCGTCGCTCTGGCGGGACAGAAAGACGCCGTCACCATCGCCACCAACATGGCCGGCCGCGGTACCGACATCGTGCTCGGCGAGGGGGTCACCGACGTCGGCGGCCTACACGTGCTCGCCACCGAGCGGCACGAGGCACGCCGCATCGACAACCAGCTACGCGGCCGAACCGGACGCCAGGGCGACCCCGGATCGTCGCAGTTTTTCTTGTCGCTGGAAGACGATCTCATGCGCATCTTCGGCATGGACCGGCTGCAAGGGTTGATGGCGCGGCTGGGCATGGAGGAAGGCGTACCCATCGAAGACCGCATGGTGTCGCGCGCCATCGAGCGTGCCCAAAAGCAGGTCGAGGCGCGCAACTTCGAGACCCGCAAGCATCTGCTCGAGTACGACGACGTGATGGAGAAGCAACGGCAGGTCATTTACACGATGCGCCACGAGCAGATGGAGCAGGAGCTGGCGCCGCGCGAATTCATCCTCTCCACCGCCGAAGAGATCCTCGACTGGCTGCTCGAGACCCACTGCGACCCCGAGAAGGACCCGCTGGATTGGGAAACCGAGGAACTGCAGAGCCAGTTGACCCACTTCTTCGCCCTCGCTCCGGAGGACATTGCCGTCGACCTGGAAAAGGACGGCATCGAGGAGATCCGCGACGGGCTGCTCAACGCGGTGAAGACGCGGTACAGCGACAAGGTCGAGCGTATCGGGGAGGTCATGCCGCAGTTCGAGACCTGGATCTGCCTGCAGGTCATCGACGCCCGCTGGAAGGAGCATCTCTACGGGCTCGACCGCCTGAAGGAAGGCATCGGCCTGCGCGGCTACGCACAGCGTACCCCGCTGGTGGAGTACAAGCGCGAGTCGTTCGAGATGTACCAGGAGATGCACGAGCGCATCCACGGCGAAGTGGTCCGCTACGCCTTCCAACTCGAGCCCATGAGCGAGGAAGAGCGCCAGGCCCAGCTGGCCCGGCAGCGCGCCGAGGCCGAGCGCATGCAGCGCGTCGCAGCGGGGGCCGGCGACCGGCCGAGCCGGCCCGACACCATCGTGCGCAGCGACAAGAAAATCGGCCGCAACGACCCCTGTCCCTGCGGCAGCGGCAGGAAATACAAGAAGTGCTGCGGGCGTTAGCCTGGACGTCTCATAGGATGGCTCTTGCCGGCACCCAACGACCCCACGACTTGCGTTATGGCGGTGGTGTTGTACCGTGCCGCAACTACGCTACGCACAGGAGCCGAGATGCTCACCGAGAATCCGCCGGTAGCCCTCACCTTCGATGATGTTCAGCTGATCCCCGCCCGATCTCGTGTGCTGCCATCGCAGGCCGACACCAGCACCCTTCTGACCGCCACCATCCGGCTGCGCATTCCGCTGCTCTCGGCGGCCATGGACACGGTCACCGAGTCACGCCTGGCCATCGCACTGGCACAGCAAGGCGGCATGGGCATCATCCACCGCAACCTCAGCATCGAACAGCAAGCCGACGAGGTCGACAAGGTCAAGCGCTCGGAGAGCGGTATGATCGTCGACCCCATCACCATCAGCCCCGCGGAGCCCATCCACGAAGCTCTGGGCATGATGGCCAAGTACAAGATCTCCGGCGTGCCCGTCACCGATCCCGACGGACGCGTAGTGGGCATCCTCACCAACCGTGACGTGCGCTTCGAGAAGAATCTCGACCGTCCGGTCGAGGAGCTCATGACGCGCGACAATCTGGTCACCGTGCCACCGGGAACGACGATGGACGAAGCGGTCGACATGCTGCAACGCCACAAGATCGAGAAGCTCCTGGTCGTCGACGAGGGCGGGAACTTGAAGGGCCTCATCACGGTCAAGGACATCCAGAAGGCCATCGACTATCCGAATTCCTCGAAGGACGCGCTCGGCAGGCTACGCGTCGGCGCTGCCATCGGGGTCGGGCCCGAGTCTATCGATCGCGCCGCAGCGCTGGTGCAGGCCGGCGTCGACGTGATCGTCGTGGACACCGCGCATGGACATTCCGAAGGCGTGCTCGAGACCACCGGCGACATCAAGAAGCAGTTCTCCGACATCGCCATAATCGCCGGAAACGTCGCCACGGCGACCGCTACCCGCGATCTCATCGAGGTGGGTGTCGACGCCGTCAAGGTGGGCATCGGCCCTTCGGCGATCTGTACCACACGCGTCGTCGCGGGCGCCGGCATTCCGCAGGTCACCGCCATCGCCGAATGCGCGCGGGTCGGCAAAGAACAAAGCGTCCCGATCATCGCCGACGGCGGCATCAAGCACTCCGGCGACATCGCCAAGGCCGTCGCTGCCGGCGCCGACGTAATCATGGTGGGCTCGTTGTTGGCGGGGACCGACGAGAGCCCGGGCGAGATCGAGCTCTATCAGGGGCGCGCGTTCAAAGCCTATCGCGGCATGGGATCCGTCGGCGCCATGCGACAGGGCAGCGCCGACCGCTACTTCCAGCGCGACGTCGAGGAAGAGGCCAAGCTGGTGCCCGAAGGGATCGAGGGACGGGTCCCTTACAAGGGCCCGGTCTCCGAGACCGTACACCAGCTCATCGGCGGTCTGCGTGCCGGGATGGGCTATTGCGGATGCGCCGATATCCCCACCATGCAAGCCCAAGCTCAGTTCGTCCGTGTCACCGTGGCGGGGCTGCGAGAGGCGCACGTCCATGATGTCCAGATCACCAAAGAAGCACCCAACTATCGCACCGAGTAACCTACTGTCGCGCCGACGGTTCGTAGGCTCGGCACTCGCCGTTCCCTTCGTGGTAACGCTCCCGGGTTCGTTCTTGGCGCAGGGCCGCGCCCCGTACGCTGTCGTCCTCGGCACCGCACAGGACGCCGGCGTGCCGCAGGTCAACTGCTTCAACGCCAACTGCAACGCCGTGCGCTCGGGTCTGCGACCAGCGCCGCGCGTCGCCAGCATCGGCGTCGTCGATAGCTCCGCCGGGAAACGCTTCATCTTCGATGCGACGCCGGACTTCGTGGCGCAGGTGGGGGATCTGCTGTCGCACCCGGTGGCGGGCACGGCGGCGTTGAGCGGCTCGGTTCGGCTCGAGGAGCAGCTGCACGGAATCTTCCTGACGCACGGCCACATGGGTCACTACACCGGCCTCGTACACTGCGGTCGTGAGGGCGCGGCGACGCGCGATCTGCCGCTCTACGTCTCCCCCTCCATGGCCTCGTACCTGCGCAACAACGAGCCCTGGAGCTTCTTGCTGCGCAACCGGCACCTGCGCGCCATCGAGCTCGAGCCCGGAGTTTCCGTGCAACTCACCGACGCCGTCTCGGTGACCCCGTTCGAGGTGCTGCACCGCCAGGAGTTCACCGACACCCTCGGCTTCCTGGTGCACGGCCCCCGGGGGGACCTGATGTACGTCCCCGACGCCGACCGCTGGGAGGACTGGCCGGTTCCGTTCGAAGAGTGGTTGGCGCGCGCCGACGTGGCACTGCTCGACGGTAGCTTCTTCAGCTACGACGAGCTCCCTCATCGCCCGCAGGGTGAGGTCCCCCACCCGCCGGTGGTGGTGTCCATGGAGTTACTCGGCACCCGGCTCGAAGGCCTCGAGGTATGGTTCACCCACCTGAACAACACCAACCCCTTGTGGGACCCCGCCAGCCCCCAGACCGCCTCCGTACAAGCCGCCGGCTTCGGCGTCGCCCAGCAGTCTCAGCGCTTCGAGCTCTAGCGCCTCAGTAGGCACAGACCTAGCGGGCGCAAGGGCCGTGAGGACAAGGCGCGCGCCGAGGGGGGAGCGGAGTCGTACCTTCCAGGTACGTCGAGCATCCCGAATCAAGCGCAACGCCGTCATCGCGGTCCTTGCGTACGCTAGGGCTAGGTGCTGTCGCCGCCGGTGGTGAATACATCCACCGCATCGAGCATGATCATGCGCGTGTCGTCTTCGGTCGGGTGGTACTCGATCTCGACGACAACAGCCTCGCCGAGGTCCCATCCCGCCTCTTCGAGTCGCTCCGCCCACTCTACGGCGACCACACGGCCGTCGCCGTACAGCTCCTCCAGCCCAAGGTCGGCGAGCGCGTCGGGGCTGAGGCGGTAGAGGTCGGCGTGGAACAAGCTCAACGTCCCGGGATGCTCGTTGATGAGCGTGTACGAGGGGCTCTTGATGTCCTCGGGGTGCAGTCCGAGGCCCTCGGCCAGCCCGCGCACGAAGATCGTCTTGCCGGCGCCCAACGGTCCGAACAACAGCACGACCTCGCCGCCATAGAGCCGCTCACCGAGCTTGCGGCCCACGTCGTAGGTCTCCTCGGCGTTGTGCGTCACGTAGTCTCGCGAGGATCTCACGGGCTGTATACCTGCTCGTCGAGCTCGCAGCCCGCGAACGCTTCGGGCAGCGCCGCGATGATGTCCGAAGCAATCAGGGAAATTTCGCCGACCGTCCGCGCCGCAATGTCTCCCGCCTCACCATGCAGGAAGACACCAACACGCGCCGCCGCGTACGGTTCCATGCCCTGCCCGATGAGCGCCGCGATCAGGCCCGTCAACACGTCCCCCGAGCCCCCCGTCGCCATGCCCGGATTGCCCGTCGGGTTGATGGCAACACGGCCGTGCCGGTCGCAGACCAGCGACCGGTAGCCTTTGAGAACGACAATCGCATCGGAGCGCTCCGCCAGCTCGCGCACCGCACCAAGCCGATCGCTTTGCACCTCGGCGGTGGGGCAGCCGAGCAACCGGCCGGCCTCACCGGGGTGGGGTGTCAGCACGCACGGTGGGCCCACCGCGCGGAGTGCGGGGACATCGCCGCAAAACGCGTTGAGCCCGTCTGCATCGAGCACCACCGGCACCCGCGCACTGCCAACGAGGCCACGAATCACCTCCTGGGTGTCGCTCGACGTACCGGCGCCCGGCCCCACCGCCAGCACGTCGGCAACCTCCGCGAGGGTCTGCAACCCGGGTTGCGCCGCCACCGACAGGCCGCCCTCGGCGTCCGCGTCGTGCGACCTGACCAACGCTTCCGCCACCAAGCCGGCGACCACGTCCGCTACAGAGTCCGGCGCCGCCACCGTCACCAAACCGGCGCCACCGCGCAACGCACCGCGCGCCGCCAGCGCCGCCGCTCCCGCCATACCGGGTGCGCCGCCGACGATCAGCACGCGACCGTAACTGCCTTTGTGGGTGTCGGGGTCGCGGGGACCGAGCGCCGCGCCACATTCCTCCGGGGTGATCAACTCGAGCGCCCCTTCGAGCCCGTCGATCTCTTCCCTGGGGATGCCGATGTCGACGATGCTGAGCTCGCCGATGAGCTCACATGCCGGGGCGAATACATGGCAAAGCTTGGGGGCGGCGAACGTCACCGTGAGGTCGGCGACCACGGCGGGCCCGGAAATCTCGCCGCTGTCGGCCGAGAGACCACTGGGCAGATCAACGGCAACCACCACGGCTCCCGAGTCGTTGATGGCCTCTACCACGTCCCCGAAGTGGCCCCGTAACGCCCCGGTGATACCGGTGCCGAACAGGGCGTCGACGATGCAGTCGTAGCCGACGATCTCGTCGGCAACCTCCCGCCAGGCCGACTCGTCCCGCACCTCGACGATGTCGATGCCCACCGACGCGGCGATGCGATAGTTCTCGGCCACCGAGCCGCTCAACGCATCGGCGGCAGCAAACAGATAGGCACGGACGGCACCGCCGACCGCATGTAGATGCCGTGCTACGACGAAACCATCGCCGCCGTTGTTGCCCTTGCCGCACATGACGGCAACCAGCGCCGGCGGCGTATCGCCGAAGAACTCCTCCATGCACTCCACCACCTGCACACCGGCGTTCTCCATCAGCACCAACTCGGGGATGCCGTGGTCGTCGATGGCGGCGCGATCGCAGCGTTGCATTTGTTCGCGGGAGAGTACCTTCATGGTGGAGCGATTATATCCCGGACCTCTCAACCGGTTGCATGGCGAGCGGGCGTGAGGGCGGGTGAGACGAGACGCGCTCCGCTGCGGGTGTCTCGATCGATTCGAAGTCCCCGGACGCCCCGATATATACTGCGGCCTCGGCCTGCTTGTCCCATTTTTAGGTGATCAAAATCATGTCCCTCCGCATCCTTCGTCTGATGACCGCCGGTGAATCGCACGGTCCCATGCTGGTGAGCATCCTCGACGGCCTGCCGGCCGGTGTGCCGGTAGACATCGAGGCCATCGACGCCGATCTGAAACGCCGTATGAGTGGCTACGGCCGTGGCAAGCGCATGAAGATCGAGAGCGACCGCGCCCGCATCGTCGGCGGCGTGCGGCGCGGGGTGACACTCGGCAGTCCCATCGCCTACCTGATCGAGAACAAGGACTGGCCCAACTGGGAGCACGTCATGGGC
>SMVB01245699.1_pt1 | contig 10517 bp, 7 predicted proteins | sample 2456461 | NCBI WGS metagenome assembly SMVB01 (sample SAMN11095934, study PRJNA526329) | marine sediment metagenome | biome: Marine sediment; feature: Surficial sediment; material: Deep marine sediment; isolation source: Hadal surficial sediment | place: Pacific Ocean | collected 2014-05 | depth 0-1...
CGAATTCGTAATCGCTTGGCCAGTAAAGTTCGTAGATAGCCAGCCGCATTATTCAGCGCATTAATATTCTCTGTGATTTCCAATTTGTCCAATTTGCCAGGTTCTAGCAATGTGGACTGATTTATGGCTGCGTCATCAGTCAGTGTATTCATGACAGTGACGTGGATTTTGGCGTAGGACAAATCCCTGCTTACATCGACACTAATTACGGAAATCATCCCTATTCTTGGATCATTCACTTCCAGCTGAATCAATGAAGCGATCTCGCGCTGAATCTGATCCGCAACTCGCTGAACTCTGGGTGACATTTCTGACAAAATTAATTACCTGTGCCTTCGTCTGGCCGTAGCCTAAAGGCTCCTCGCCACTTCCGTCGTCTCATAAACTTCGATCTTGTCACCGACTCTTACATCGTTGTAGTTGCGAACGCCGATACCACACTCAATGCCATTGCGCACCTCATTGGCATCGTCTTTAAAACGCCGCAGCGATTCAAGTTCGCCCTCGTATATGACAACATTATCACGCAGCACACGAATCGACTTGCTGCGATAGACGGTTCCCTCTATCACCATACTGCCTGCAATCTGTCCGAATTTTGGCGAGTTAAATACATCTCGCACCTCGGCAACACCGACTATCTCTTCCCGGATTTCTGGCGACAGCATGCCGCTCATAATCGCTTTTGTATCGTCGATAACATCGTAGATCACACTGTAGTAACGTAGCTGCAAACCTTCGTTCTCAATAATGTCTCGAGCTGTTTTATCAGCCCGAACATTGAAGCCGATGATCATGGCCTTGGACGTAGCGGCCAGATGAACATCCGTTTCGGATATACCACCGACACCCGAAGCGACGATATTTACTTCAACTTCTTCGGTATTCAGTTTTTGCAATGAACCAGAGATGGCTTCCAATGAACCACGCACATCGGTTTTGAGAATCACGTTGAAGACACTCAAGTCTTCCTTGCCGATGCCGGCAAACATAGTTTCCAGCATATTCGACTGCTGTTTTGCCTGCATTAAGTCTTTGTGTCGAACTCGTCTGAATTCTGCGATTTCGCGAGCTTTCTTCTCATCGGCTACAACGACAAATTCGTCACCTGCTTCAGGCACACCATTGAGTCCAAGGATCTCGACCGGAATAGATGGCCCTGCTGACTTCATGGTATTGCTCATCTCGTCGATCAATGCCCGTACTTTTCCGTATTCATGCCCAACCAGGACTATATCGCCAGGCTTTAGCGTACCGTTCTGTACTAGCACGGAGGCAACCGGGCCACGACCTTTGTCCAGACGGGACTCGATGACAGTTCCCTGTCCAGGTACATCGATGTAGGCCTTAAGCTCCAGCAGTTCTGCCTGTAGTAGAATCGCTTCGAGAAGTTGATCAATACCTTGACCTGTAATTGCAGACACTTCGATGAACTGAACTTCGCCCCCCCAGTCCTCAGGAATGACTTCCATAGCTGCCAATTCATTCTTAACACGATCTGTATCGACGCCTTCCTTGTCCATCTTGTTGATCGCTATAACGAGGGGAACACCGGCAGCCTTCGCGTGCTGAACCGCTTCTTCTGTCTGCGGTTTTACACCGTCATCAGCGGCCACAACCAAAACAATAATATCCGTGCATTTCGCTCCGCGAGCACGCATCGCCGTAAACGCAGCATGACCTGGGGTATCCAGAAAAGTGATTACGCCCTGATCGGTTTCAACATGATAAGCACCGATATGCTGAGTAATTCCACCGGCCTCATGTGAGGCAACATTGGACTTTCTTATATAGTCCAATAAGGATGTCTTACCGTGATCCACATGGCCCATCACTGTGACGACTGGCGATCTTGAGATTTCTTCTTTGCCAATCTCTGCAGTAATGGACTCAGCGAGCTGTTGCTCGATGACGTCTTCGGAAATAAATACCGACTTGTGCCCCATTTCTTCAATTAGCAACGTGGAGGTGTCCTGATCCAGCACCTGGTTAATAGTTGCCATTACACCCATATTGAACAGGACTTTTACGATCTCCGCTGACTTAACAGACATCTGTTGTCCCAGGTCAGCTAGCGTATTAGTTTCCCCAATCGTGATTTCACGCGCGATGAATTCTGTTGGCTTTTCGAATGCATGCTGTGTGGCGGACAATCTGGACTTGCCCTTGCGAGCGCCTCTGCGACCGCGACCACCCATGTCATCGACGTCACCACCCTCGAGAACAAAATCATCGTTTACATGGATAGTCTTGGCCTGGCGCTTGGGTGGCTTACCCTTGTTCTTAAGATTAGATTTTTTCTTTCCGACTTGATCGTCTGTGTCCTTCTTGCCCTGGGACTTGCGTTTCGCACCAGGTTTATCGGCACGAGCTGCTGCCGCTTCTTCAGCAGGAACATCAGGAACCGGTGCTTGAGTCTTCTCTTCGCCTGGCTTTCCTGGCTTAAGTTCTGCAGCCGTTTCTTTCGCGGAGGCAGTTGTTGCAGGCGCGTCATTAGCTGTTACTGTTGCCGCTGTGTCTATTGCAGCCTCTGGCACCTCCGCCTCGACAGGAGACTCAGTTTCAACTTCTGGCGCATCCTCAACAATGGCGCTACGTTTAACATAAGTCCGTTTCTTTCTAACTTCAACGTTAACTGTTTTTCCACGACCGTGAGTAGATGCAGATCTGAGCGTCCCAAGCGTCTTACGTTTCAGAGTAATTTTCTTTGGCGCAGTAATAGTGTCCTGATCGCCATGACCACGACGCAGGAATTGCAGTAACGCATTCTTATCTTCATTGGAAATGGCATCGCCAGCCTTGCTATGAGGCAAGCCCGCCTCTTTGACTTGAGACAGCAGCTTGTCTACCGATACTCCGACTACCCCGGCGAGTTCACTTATTGTTACATCTGCCATTCAACCTACTCCAGTTCGCCAATACTTGGCGCTTCTTTGCTTGGAATCTTCGTACTCAAATTTATCTATTCAACCCTATCTATTCAAACCAGGGAGCCCGAGCTGTCATGATTAAGGAACCAGCCCGCTCCTCTTCCATGCCTTCAATATCCATTAACTCATCGACTGCTTGCTCAGCTAATTCTTCCATAGTAAGAATTTTCTTCTTGGCAAGCTCTAATGCCAGCTTGTCGTCCATCCCTTCCATGTTTAGTAAATCATCGGCAATATTTGCTGCCGACAAATCCTCTTCAGAGGCTATGGCTTGAGTCAGCAGCGCATCCTTGGCTCGACCTCTTAATTCATTAGCAATTTCTTCATCAAACCCATCAATGGACAAAATTTCATCAAGCGGCACATACGCAATCTCTTCCAATGAGCTGAATCCTTCCTGCATCAATAATTCAGAAACATCCTCGTCAACATCAAGCTTCTTCACAAACATATCAACAATGTCGCTAGCTTCCTGCTGTTGTTTGTCTGCAGCTTCTTCTTCGCTCATGACGTTAATGGTCCAACCAGTCAGTTCACTTGAGAGGCGAACATTCTGGCCGTTCCTGCCAATGGCCTGTGCAAGGTTATCCTCTTCTACCGCGATATCCATTGTGTTGCTGTCTTCATCCATGATGATAGATGCCACTTCAGCGGGAGACATCGAGTTAATAACCAGTTGCGCAGGATTGTCATCCCAAAGAATGATATCTATACGCTCATTGGCTAGCTCGTTCGAAACTACCTGTACCCTGGACCCGCGCATACCTACACAGGCACCCACCGGATCTATTCTTCCATCATTTGTCCTCACGACAATTTTAGCGCGAGAACCTGGATCTCTTGCTGCCGCCTTGATCTCGATGATTTCTTCTGATATCTCAGGGACTTCGATCTTAAATAATTCGATCAACATTTCCGAAGAAGTTCTGCTCAAGAACAACTGGGGCCCGCGCTGCTCGGATCTAACATCTGTCAGTATCGCTCTAAGCCTGTCACCCATACGAAAAGTTTCTCGGGGAATCATCTGGTCACGTGGTAGGGATGCCTCCGCATTACCACCCAGGTCCACAATAATATTTTCGCGCGTCACTTTCTTAACAATGCCTGCTACCAGCTCACCAACTCGATCTTTGTATTCGTTAATGACGATCTCACGCTCAGCCTCGCGAACCTTTTGCACGATGACCTGCTTTGCGGTTTGAGCAGCGATGCGACCAAATTCAACATTTTCGATTTTCTCTTCCCAGGTATCACCGATAGCGAGCGACTTATCTTTTTCGCCGGCTTGTTCCAGCGTAAACTGAGCGCCTTCTTCCAGAAATTCCTCTTCTTCCACGACGGTCCAGACTCTGAATGTTTCATAGTCACCAGTCTCTCGATCGACTGCCACTCGGCAATCAATTCCATCGCGATCATGAAGCTTCCTGGTAGCTGTAGCCAACGCCGATTCAATCGCTTCAAAAATCACTTCGCGCGAAACACCCTTCTCGTTAGAGACGGCATCAGCAACCATTAATATTTCTTTACTCATCATAACTATGTCGCCTTACTCAAAGCTTACTGCTGGATACTCTTCCAGAGCATGGAGTAAAAATAATCTAGAAGACAATATGGGCTTTTTCGATATCAGAGTGCACCAATTCAAACTCAGTGCCGTCTACGAGCAAACTAATACTCTCTCCAGTAACCTTAACAATATTTCCTTTGAATTTACGCCGACCGTCTAAAGCGCTGCGTAGTCGTAAATTCACTTCACTGCCTTCAAATTGCACATATTGCTCGACAGTAAACAACGGCCTTTCGGCACCAGGAGACGAGACCTCAAGTGTATATTCACCCGCTATCGGATCTTCCACATCCAGAATTGCACTTAGCTGTCGACTTACTTTTTCACAATCTTCGATCGCGATGCCTGCTTCGCTTTCTATATAAATTCTCAGCAGAGAAAATTTTCCTTGCTGGATAAGCTCGATCCCCCACAATTCCAGCCCGAGAGCTATAACCGTAGGTTTGACCAAATCTGTTACCAGTGCGACGCTACTTTTCACATTGCTCACTGTGCAGCAGAATATTCGCTGCCATGGGACGAATCCCCTACATACAAAAAATGGGCCAAAGGCCCACTCTCGAATCTTTGCTACTTGCTCAGCTCGAGCCAGCACAAAGCTTATGTACAACACTTCAATTGGTAGCCGGAGACTAGATTTGAACCTACGACCTTCAGCGGCTGCGCCGTCTTGAGAATCGAGCCCGATCGTCGGGCGTCCTACTACTACACGATATTTCAATTGGTAGCGGTAGGGTTCGATTTGAACCTTCGACCTTCAGCGGCTGCGCCGTCTTGAGAATCGAGCCCGATCGTCGGGCGGCCTACTACTACACGATGTTTCAATTGGTAGCGGGGGCAGGATTTGAACCTACGACCTTCGGGTTATGAGCCCGACGAGCTGCCAGACTGCTCCACCCCGCAATAATTCTTAAAATTCTTGCTTCTGGCTGATGCAGGCGATCACACCACCTGCGTCAAAATAACTCCTTGATAACTATAGAGGTAATAAACCCGGCCACCTCAAATCCACAGCTTCTCAAGGGGAGCGAATTATAAGGACTAGATGGGCTTGAGGTCAAGGTTTTACGCGGCTTTCGCGGTATTTATTCAATTCCCACGAGAACCGCCTCAGCACCAGAATTGGGGCTGATTCACTAGATTTGGTGCGAAGGCCGGACTTGAACCTTTTGCTTAAGCTATTGAATATAAAATAGATCTTCGGTTTGATAATGTGGCGATGTGACAATTGGTGTGACAATAGATTTCAGTGCTACACCTAATCTGTAATTTTCATCACATAATAGGTTCCACGCCCAGCCCCTTTCGCCTCGATCATTTCCAAATCAATTAACTTCTCAAAATCCACCTTCCTGGAAGCTAAACTACGCGAAGAGATAGCGCCATATTCACGCTGTGTGATACTGCCACGCTCACCAATATACTCAAGTATTTGTTGATGGTGCTCTTCAAGGCGAGGTTGCGGCTCAAGCTTCGTAGGCAGCAATTTACGTAGACGCAGTAATTCATCTAAAATACCATCTGCAAAATATTCTAGCCACTGGGTAAAATCAATCTCCTTCTCAAGGTCATAATAATCACCTTCAAGTCCCACTGCTTTAAAATACCGCGTGATATTCTGATTATAATAATTTTCAAAGCTAAAAATCTCAAACAGATCAAGCCCAGCCCTTCCTAGTATGGCAGTTGTTAAAAGCCTCGTTGTTCTACCATTACCATCAATAAAGGGGTGCACAATAACGCACTGACGGTGAAACAAGCCTGCCAAAACGATGGAGTCAATTTTTCCGATACTTCGGTTGATAAAGCTCATTAGCTCAGAAGTTAAATCTTTCACGTCTTTGGCATCAGGAGGAATAAAAACCACTTCGTCAATTTTTCTAGGGTTACGGATAAGTACAGGAGCCTGACGCAAACGACCACAATCAGATGGATTATCCATTAAGCCATCAACCACACTCTTCTGGGTCTTCTCAAGAGTCGATATATTCAACTTGAATGACCCTTTTCTAACAGAACTGTATAAGACTTGAAGAGCTTGGTTATAATTAAGCACTTCACGCTCAGTATCGCGGATATGCTGTTTATTACTTTTGAGAACACGTTTTACATCGGTAAGCGCCAGCGGGTTTCCCTCAATACTGGTTGATGCGTGAGTAGAGAGCTGCCTGGCATCCAATTCCAGCCTAGCGAGTGCTTTACCAGTAAGCTGATAGCTTTTAACTTCACCAACAACCTCACCAATTTCACGCATGGTAAAAAGGAGTCTATCGGTAATGGTGTATTTTGGTTTCCAAGTCATAGCCGCAAACTAGCCGATTACTAGCCAACTAGCAACCTTAAAATACTCTTAGCTAGCCGTAAAATGGCCATAAACTAGCCAATTAAACAATTACCCTTACACCATTCCTGTGATTGTTGATTCACACTTACTCACTAGACCGCTTCAGACCCGCTATTTTATTCTTCCTGAATCGACGGAATTCAAATAAAAGAATACGGAGGGGATGCAAAGTCTGTTGATTTTTTTACATTATTCATTCAGAGTCGCCAGAGATTGGATCATTTAGGTTTATAATTAAACCTGAACTCAAGGGTCGGGAATCAACAAAATGAATAATTTGGTAGTTATGGGGTTGGCATTATTGCTGAGCTTCTCAGTTCAGGCAGAATGGCACAGTGCCGAAGATGACATTATGGGTACGCGCATCTCAATCGAGCTGTGGGATGAAAACCCGGATCATGCACAGCAGGTAATGTCTGAAGTGATGGCAGAGATGCGCCGTATAGATAATACCCTGAGCCCCTATAAAGCTGACAGTGAGCTTACACGTTTAAATCAGAAAGCCGCGTTAGCACCAGTGCCTGTTTCAGCTGAGCTTTGGAGCCTGATGAAAGAGGCTCACCGAATTTCAGTGTTAACCGCTGGCGCATTCGATATTACCTTTGCTTCGGTCGGTCAGTTTTATGATTACCGAGAAGGCAAGTCAGCGAGTGATCAGCAAATTTTCGATTCCTTGCAAGCCATCGATTACCAAAGCATTGTTTATGATGAGACAGATCAGACGGTTTTTTTTCGTCATGACGGCACCAAAATAGATTTAGGCGGCATTGCCAAAGGCTATGCAGTTGATCAGGGAATCGACATTATCGAAAACGCAGGACTGGTCTCAGCTATCGTAACTGCTGGTGGCGACAGCAAAATTTTAGGCAACAGGGGGGATCGTCCCTGGATTGTGGGTATTAGAAACCCGAGAAGTGAAAACAACCAGGATTACTCGGTGATGATTCCTCTGGAAGATGTCGCACTTTCGACTTCTGGCGATTATGAAAGATTCTTTATGCAGGGTGAGCGGCGCGTGCATCATATTATCAACCCGCAGACCGGTCGTTCTGCTTCAGAAGTCAGAAGTGTCAGTGTCCTTGCTGGTAAGGGTATTGAAAGTGATGCACTTTCCACCAGCGTATTTGTACTTGGGGTTGCTAAAGGTCTCGAACTTATCAATAAATTAGAAGAAATAGAAGCGATCATCATCGATCAGCAAGGAAAATTGCATTATTCAGAAGGTTTGTTGTCCGCTGAGTAAATGCCGAACTGATGCTCTTCACGCGCAGCCTATTGTTCGTGCTACGCACTTATATAAAGTCTTACCGAGACGTTAACCAGTCCTCCACTTTGGCCATCGGTAATAGATAGATCCTTAATACCTACTCCCTGCTCTACCTCTAGATCATAAAGCCAGGATATGATGCTGGAAAATGGCATATTCTCGAAACGAATCTGGGCTACCCCTGAAGAAGAAGACGGTTGATAACGTCGAAGGGTTAAACCATGCTTAATAACACTGGAATTGACCAAGTTGGCCAGGCTTTGCTGACTGGTTTGCACCGATGACTCGCCTTGTTGTTCGAGCTGCTGGTGGCGTTCAACCAGCTGTTGTACTTGCTGTAGCTGGTTTGATAATGCTTGTTGTCGTGTTTCAAGTTGTTGCTGTTTTTCACTCATAGGCTCCAGAAACATTTGCCAGACTAAGAACAAAACCAGCACTATAGCCAAAAGAACAATAATCACTTGTTCCTGATTCAATCGAGCTAGAAACCATTGCCTCATAGTCCACCTCCCTGAATTTTCAAACGCGCTCTTGTACCTGCTGCATCATTCGAACTGCCAGTCATTTCAGCTATTAATCCTCTCTGCTCCAGTCTGGCTCTTACTGCTTCAACTTCAGCAAAGTCAGGTGCCAACAAAGTCAGCCGAAGTTCTTCGGGTTGCTCACGGTACGTTATAGACTTAATCTGCGCGCCTCTGGCTGAATCAACGACTTCAGCAACAGGTGCAAACAACTGAACAAAATGACTGAAACCTGTGGAAGACAAACTGGAAACCTTGCGCTCCAATTGAAGCACAGGATCTACCATACGACCAACGGGCACCACCACCCTGAAAGCCTCTTCTGTTTGCTGTGATAATTGAGCATTCTGGTTTTCAAGTTTGTTAATAGCAGCATAACCAACACCCAAATGCACTAACAATGCAATGACAGCTGTTGCGACAGCAGGCTTCCAGAAATTAGCCCATTGCACCCAGGGTAAACGTGGCATAAACCTACCCTGCAGAAGATTAATACCTTTTTCTGAAGGCGATAGAACCAAAGATTCAAAATCAGCTTGTCGCTGATCAATCCTGACGCCTTCAGGCAAATTAAGAGCAAGTGTAGCGTTATCGTTCTGATAGTAAGCTACCACCTTTGATGGCAAACTATCCTTGGCAAGCGCTTCCTCGGAAGCCATTTCAAGGGTTGTAGCTAATAGCGCTTTATGAATTGCGAACCCCTGATATTCACCCAGCCTGACGATAGCGCGGTCTGCTTCAACCAGCACCGTCCATTGATCAGCTTGCCAGGGAAGCAAAAGCGGCTCAGCTACAATCTGAGAAACTATAACGCCTGCCTGTTTCAGATCAGCTACCAGTGCGGCAACCCTGTCCTGCTCAATCAAGGCGAGTGGCATTTCACCCTCTTCAGCGCTACCAAAGGCAAAATGAAGATCATCGACATCATCAGCCAACACCTCTTCAAGGCTATAAGGTGCCATCGACCGAAAATGCTTTTTCTCTTTTTCCGAGTATGGCAACTTGTGCAAAGCTACCTGTTCGCCGGCAATAGCAAGAGTTACAGGCATGTTACGCATGGCTTCAGCCAATGCCTCACTATCACCCTGAATAACAACCCCATCAGGTGATAACCATTGGAACTGCTCGTTGATTAAACGAACAACCGGATTCGAGCCGCTCGCCGTATTAGAACTAGTAGTCATCTATTCTTCTCTGATTACGGGAAATTACTTTAATATCTGGATTGGCTGGAGTTCCAGCCCGCCTTATTACGCTAGTTAGGTAAAACTGACGGCCAACAAATTCCGTCACTGCTTGTAGCTGAAAATACTGAGTTCGCGTTGTTGTATCATTTACATCAAGATCCAGACTCTTTAAACCGGCATCCTCAATCGCATCACTAACATCTGTAAATGACCCTTGTGTAAAGCGCTCTTCGACAAATCGCTCTGCATCGGCCAGTGACATAGGTTGCAGATTTTCGTCATTATTGAAACTGCGTATTATCTCAACGGGTGCTGTATTAATATTCAGCTGCCCACCACTTTTTGGCCAAATAGTAACAAAAGGCTTTAATGCCCGGTAGATTTCATCTGTTATTCCCTGTACCCAACGCAGCTCACTAATTTCGACGATTTGCTCTTGTGGAGCTTTCATCGGGGGATCATAAGCCGAATAGGTATAGCTTTCTGCACCGCCTGGTGACCTTATATCATCATTGGTATCCACCCAGTCAAATACCGCATTCGCTAAATTTTCAGCACTATACTGGTCCAATGTTTGCCCCCTTTGGTCCAGTGGCAACACCTGTAATAACCGAATAAAACGTTGCTGTTGCGTAGAGTATTGGGCTGCTCCAGGATTATTTGGATTTGGCGTATAGTCCAACGAATTAAGGTTTAAACGC
>SMVB01170428.1_pt1 | contig 10513 bp, 8 predicted proteins | sample 2456461 | NCBI WGS metagenome assembly SMVB01 (sample SAMN11095934, study PRJNA526329) | marine sediment metagenome | biome: Marine sediment; feature: Surficial sediment; material: Deep marine sediment; isolation source: Hadal surficial sediment | place: Pacific Ocean | collected 2014-05 | depth 0-1...
AAATTCCCCTGCCGGAACTCTCCATTGCCCGGCGCCGCGCCGCGCCGGTCCGCAAGCCTATTCAGATTGGCTCTTTCAAGGAAGGGCCAGTGTCGAGATCGATCGCGCGGCGCGCACCCAAGCATCCGCGCTGGGAGGCTCTAGCCAAATTCGTCTGAATAAGCCCCCGGCCAGAGGCCGGGGGCTTTCTCGGTAAGCGGCGTCTGATCTAGCCCTTGCAGTCGACTTTCTTGGCCTCCGAACCGGGGCCGGGATAGGTGAAGGTGCAGGTCATGCCGACCTTGATGGCCTTGCGCTTGGCCTTCTTGCCGTTGACGGTGACCTTGGTGCGCGAGCCCGACACCTTGGCCTTCACGTCCTTGCCCTTGTAGCTGATGAAGATGCGCCGACCGCCGCGCTTGGTGGCGGTGACCTTGCCGGTGTGCTTGGCCATCTTGAACACGATCTTCTTGATCACGCCCTTGTACTTGATCAGGTCCTTGACCCGGTTGATGATGGCCTTGGGTGCCGCGGCGAGGTCGGCGATCATCTGCTGGACCTCTTCCCCGCTGATCGGGCTGACGTCGCGGCCCTGCCTTTTGGCGTCGCTGACGAAGGCGGGATCCTTCATGGTATCCATGAAGGCCTTGCGCAGCGCCTTGACCTTGACGGCGGAGACCCCGGGACCCACCACATAGGGCCGGCCCATGGCCTTGGAGGTCAGCATCAGCTTCCACCAGACCTTGGCTTCCTCCACCGTGTACTGGGGCAGGACATGCTTCCTGTCGACGATGTCCATGATCATGGGCACGCCCATCTTGGTCATCTCGGGAAGCGGCTTCAGAGAAATCTGGGCCAGGACCCTGAGCTTGGGGAGGAAGGCGGGGCCGGCGAGAATCTTGAACGACGACCAGGACTGGCTATAGCCCGTGACTTCCCCGCGCTTCAACGCCAGATGGATCTGGGCGGAGCCTGGATAACCACCGATCAGCTCGAATTTAGCCCCCATGGTATTGTTCATGAGCGCCGGGTAGATTTCCGAGTCCGTGGGCCCGGTGGTACCCATGATGACCTTGTATTTGAAAACGTCCTCGATGGTTTTCACCTTGGAGGTTTTCAGGACGGCCAGGACGCCCGCCTCGTTGGTCACGCTGCCCAGCCATTGGAACTTCGTGGGGTCGTATATCGGTCCCTTGTACCCCATGATCTGGGACAACGGCACGGTGCGCTGGACGCCGCCGATGACGCTGCCATCCTGGCGCGCCACGCCGTAGATGTAATTCGCCGCGACCACGCCGCCGGCGCCGGGCTTGTTTTGGACGATGACTCTGGGTTTACCTGGAATGTGGTTGGGCAGGTGGCGGGCCAGGGTCCGCGTGTAGGTGTCGTAACCGCCGCCGGGTGTCGACGACACGATCAACATGATCCGGGTCTTCTTGTAAAAGTCGGAAACCGTGTCGGCGGAAGCCCCGGCGTCGGCCAGCATCGCCAGCCCGAACGCCGCAGTCAATCCGATAGCGCCCAATGTTTTCAAGGATTTCATCGTGAATTCTCCCTGTTAGAGAATGGTTTTCGCTTGGTAGTAATTTCTGACCGAAAGGATAGCACCCTCGGGCCCGCAATCAACATTTGCTGTGCCGAGGGAGGAAAAACCTGCTGTCCGCACGATGCGGCCATGGGGCTTTGCCGGAACATCTGCGCATGGTCTGGCTGATCGGAATCTCTCTACACCATCAAGCGGCGGGCTGCCGCCCTGGCACTTAGCGGACATTGCGTGGCAGGGGGAAAACTGATCTAGTTGCGCATGTTCGTTCCTTGCGTCCGGATCGGCCCTTCGAAAGGGCGCTTTTTTGGCGCGCATGGGGGATGGGCGCGTTAATGACGGCGGGCATTGCTTCATTGGGACAATAAGCAGCCATGAATATGGAGATCTGAAGCATCGGCAAGGAACTCGGAGGGTTGCTTGCTGCCCACAACTTTAAAACAGGGAGACCTTCGTGATGACATTGACCTTCGACCACAAAATCAATCGTATTTTTTTCAAATCGGTACTCATCATGGGCGCGGCGGCCCTCGTTTCCGGCGTGGCGACTGCCCAGAACATAACCTTGAAGGCGTCCCATCAGTGGCCCGGCGGCAAGGGCGACGTGCGCGATGAAATGGTTCAGATCATCGCCAAGGAAATGGCCAAGGCCAATGTCGGGGTTACCATCAAGGTCTATCCGGGCAAATCGCTGTTCAAGCCCAAGGCGCAGTGGAACGCCATGGTCAAAGGGCAGTTGGATATTTCCGCGTTTCCGCTGGATTACGCCAGCGGCCGGCACCCGCAGTTCAGCGCGACCTTGATGCCGGGGCTGGTCAAGAATCATGATCATGCCCAGCGCCTCAACAATTCGCCCTTCATGGACGACATCAAGAAGATCATCGACAAGGCCGGTATCATGGTCCTGTCCGATGCCTGGCTGGCGGGTGGCTTCGTGTCCAAGAAGAACTGCATCCTCGGCCCGGAGACCATCAAGGGTCAGGTGACCCGTGCCGCCGGTCCCGCCTTCGAGCGGATGTTGGCCGGTGCCGGGGCTTCGATTTCATCGATGCCGAGCTCGGCGATCTATCAGGCCCTGCAAACCGGCGTGCTGGATGCCGCCAATACCAGCTCGGGCAGCTTCGTCTCGTACCGCATTTACGAGCAGGTCAAGTGCCTGACGGCGCCCGGCGCCAATGCGCTGTGGTTCATGTATGAGCCGATCCTGATGTCGAAGAAATCCTTCGCCAAACTCAACAAGGCCCAGCAGAAGGCGCTCCTGGCGGCGGGCAAGACGGCGGAAGCCTATATGACGGCACAGGCCAAGGGGCTCGATAGCAAGTTGGTCAAGGTCTACAAGAAGGCCGGCGTCAAGGTCGTCACCATGAACGCCAGCCAGGCCGCGGCATGGCGCAAGATCGCCAACGAAACGTCCTATAAGGTGTTTGCCAAGGTTCCCGGTGGCAAGGAACTGATCGAAAAGGCGCTGGCGGTCAAATAAGCATCAGGTCAAGGGGGGGCCGGGCCGGTGACGGCCTGGGCCCCCCTCGATCGCCTGAGGAAACGTCTTCCGGCAACACGCGATTGGCGGTGTAGCCAGGACCGGTCATTCCCAATGAACGCCTATGTACGCATTGTATCTGCCGCTTCTCGGGTGGGCGGCTTCGTCGCGATCATGCTCATTGCGGTGGCGGCGTTGATCGTGTCGCAGATGGTCTTCCTCCGCTACGTGCTGAACGCCTCGACCATATGGCAGACGGAGTTCGTGATCTACGCGCTGGTGGCCGCGACCTTCCTGGGTTCGCCCTACGTCCTTTTGGAAAAGGGCCACGTCAATATCGACATCCTGCAGAAGGTATCGGGGCCGCGGGTACGCCTGGCATTGGAGATCGCCAGCAGCGTGGTGGGGCTTACATTTTGTATGCTGTTCGCCTGGTCCGGTTGGCACCATTTCTATGAAGCCTGGGCCAATAATTGGACCACGGACACGGTGTGGGCGCCGCCGCTATGGATTCTGCTGCTGCCCATTCCCGCCGGCGTGGGATTGTTGTGCCTGCAATACGTGGCCGAGATTTTCAAGCTCGGCGGTGACCGCTCATGACGCCCCTTGGCGCCGGTTTGATCGTTGTATTGGGACTGCTGTTCTGCCTGGGGATCGGGACGCCCATCGCCTTTGCGCTGGGCTTTGTCTCCATCGTCACCCTGATGATAGCGGAAGGCCCCGGGAGCCTATCCATCCTTGCCGAAACCTTTTTCGGCGGCATCGCGTCCTTCAGCCTGCTGTCGATCCCCATGTTCATCCTCATGGGGTCGGCGGTCGCGTCTTCGCCCGCCGGCAAGGACCTCTATGACGCCCTTGACCGCTGGTTGAACCGGGTCCCGGGGGGCCTGGTGCTCTCCAATCTCGGCGCGTGCGCCATATTCGCGGCCCTTTCGGGCTCTTCGCCCGCCACCTGCGCCGCCATCGGCAAGATGGGCATCCCCGAGATGACACGCCGCGGCTACCCCAAGGAGGTGGCCGCGGGCTCCATTGCCGCCGGCGGCACCCTCGGCATCCTGATCCCGCCGTCCATCACCCTGATCGTTTATGGGATATCGACCGAAACCTCCATCGGCCGGCTGTTCATGGCCGGCATCCTGCCGGGCATCATGCTGACCGGCCTGTTCATGGCGTGGACCATTTATTATTGCCACCGGCGCGGCGTCGGCATGGAGGACCTCACGAGGCGCTTCACCATGAAGGAACGCTTCGCCATTTTGCCGCGGGTCCTGCCGTTCCTGGCCATCGTCGTCGGCATTCTCTACGTGCTCTATGGCGGCGTCGCCACGCCCTCCGAGGCGGCCGGAGTCGGGGCATTGTTCTGCCTGCTCCTGGTGGCGGTCATCTACCGCATACGGAATTTCGCCACGTTCTCCAGGATCTTCCGGGACACGCTCCGCGACAGCGTCATGATCATGATGATCATCGGCGCGTCGGAGCTTTTTTCCTTCACCCTTTCGACCCTGTTCGTGACCCAGTCCATCGCCGAATGGATTGCCGGGCTCGCGGTCAGCAAATGGGTCATCATCGCCATCGTCAATGTCTTCCTGCTGATCACCGGGTTCTTCCTGCCCCCGGTGGCGGTCATCGTCATGACCGCGCCGATCCTGCTGCCCATCATCATCCAGGCCGGTTTCGACCCCTATTGGTTCGCCATCGTGCTGACCATCAACATGGAGATCGGCCTGATCACGCCGCCGGTGGGGCTTAATCTTTACGTCATCAACGCCATTGCGCCCGACATATCGCTGCGCCAGATCCTGATGGGCTCTTTGCCCTATGTTCTGTGCATGGTCACGGCCATCGTCATTCTTTGTTTCGTTCCCGAAATAGCGACCTGGCTGCCGAACCTGATGATGGGCCAGGAAATACAATGAGCGTCGCCTTCCTCAACGAGCTGATCGCCACCATCACCCAGCGGGGGCGCGCCCTGATGGCGCGCAAGCACGGCACGCCGGCCCCGGCCGCGGACCTGCCGGGAATGTGCGATGCGCTCTATTCCGGCCTGGGCGAGGCTTCGGGGGTGGTGCTGGCGGCCGACATCCTCGCGGCCTACGGGGCGCTGTCCCATGAGCAGCGCGTCGCCTTCTTCAGGGACTTGGCGGAACGCTACGGCCCCGACCGGGACAAGGTGCGGGCGCTCCTCGTCAAGCTGAACGCCGATCCCGACGATGATGATACGGCTGCGTTGCTGCACCAAGCTTCCGAGCCGCGCCGCCAGGAGTTGATCCGGCGGCTCAATATGGCGCCCGGCGGCACCGCGGCCATCGTCGCCATGCGCGCCGATTTGCTGGGGGCCATCAAGGATCATCCCGAGCTGGCGGTGCTCGATGCCGATTTCGTCCATCTGCTCGCTTCCTGGTTCAATCCCGGCTTCCTGGTGCTGCGGCGGATCGACTGGTCGACCCCGGCGGCAATCCTGGAGAAGATCATCCATCATGAGGCGGTGCATGAGATCACCGACTGGGACGATCTGCGCCGCCGAATCGATCCCGGCGACCGGCGGCTTTACGCCTTCTTCCACCCGGTGCTGGTGGACGAGCCGCTGATCTTCGTCGAGGTGGCGCTGATGACCGAGGTGCCGTCGGCCATCGCCCCCATCTTAGAGGATGGGCGCGAGGAGATCCCGGCCGCCGAGGCAACGGTGGCGGGTTTTTATTCCTTGTCGATTTGCCAGAAGGGCCTGGGCGGCATCTCCTTCGGCAGCTTCCTGATCAAACGGGTGGCCGAGGAATTAAGCGGCGAATTGCCCCATCTCAAAAGCTTCGCCACGCTCTCTCCGGTGCCCAATTTCAAGACCTGGCTGGATGCCGAGCGGGCCAAGGAGACCAGCCCGGTGATCGCCCAGGAATGGCGCGCCGATCTGGCCGTGGTCGACCGGCCCGGCTGGTTTCTCGAACCCGAACTTGCGGACCGGCCGCGCGAGCCCTTGGTGGCCTTACTCGCCTATTATCTTCTCGCCATGAAGGACGCCACCGGCAAGCCTTTCGATCCGGTGGCGCGGCTCCATCTTCGCAACGGGGCCAGGCTCGAGCGCATCAATTGGCTCGCCGACAAATCGGACAAGGGGCTCGCTCAGTCCGCCGGGATGATGGTCAACTACCTCTATGAACTCAACGACATCGTGAAGAACCACGAGCTTTACGCCAATGAGGATCACCTGGTTGCCGCACCAATGGTGACGGCCCAGCTGAAGAAGATCCCAAAAATGCCTTAGGTCTCCAGGGTAGAGGGGTGAAACATTTCCTCCGGCTCGAATTTCCTCGGCACCATTCCATAGCGGTGGACGTATTCCAGCATTTTGTCCACCTCGGCGCGGCACGCCTTGAACCCCCAGCGGTAGAAATCATCCCCGCCCAGCGCCATTTCCTCTTCCCGCAGGGCGCGGTAGAACAGCGCTGTCATATGCACCCGTTGCCATCTCATCTCATCGTAAAGCGCCTGCTTCGATGCCATCCAGGCGTCGAACAGGCTCATGGCGACCCACGGCTCCTTTTCCAGCAGCGCGGTTTTGATCACTAAGGTATGCATGATGGGGAACATGCCCGTGCGAATGTAGTAGTCGCGCTCGACCTCGCCATAGTCGGGGAAAAGAAAATCGATATTGGGGTGGATGTTGGGCGCCCAGAGACGGGTGGTGAGCGCCCCCTGGATGTCGCCCGAAGCCAGAAGGTCGAATTGCTCCACGCCCTTGGGGACGATTTCCAGCTTCAGCCAAGACGGCGGTTTCCAGTCGCCGATGCTTTCCTCCCTCTGGGCGACCCAGGTGATCGACCGGATGTCGAGGCCCCAATCGTCTTCCAGCGCGCCCCGCGCCCAGATGCCGGCCGAGGTGAACCAGGACTGCAAACCGACCCGGCGGCCGTTGAGGTCCGCAGGTTTTTTAATGCCGGAGTGGTTGTTGATGTAGATGTAGGAGTGGCGAAACATCCGTTTGACGAATATCGGAATGGCGGTGTAGCCGAGCGAGCGGTAAGGAAGGTCGGCCATGAAAAGGCCGGTGTAGAACTCCGCCGCATCAAATTTTCCCTCAAGGGCATAGACAGGAGAACCGGGGTTCTTGGGGTTCACCGTGAGGTCCAACTCGATGCCAACTGGTTCCACCCTCTTGTCGATCAATGCCCGGGCCCGGTCGTAAGGCCCGCAGGTCATGGTCAGCTTCAACACCTCACACCCTCCCTAATGTCGAGCATCTGCCGCGATGTTGGACCTCGGCGGTCGCCCTATAGACAGCGCGCCAAATCCACGGCGATTTACGGGCTCGGCACCGGCGCCCACCCGCCATCCATGAATCCGGTGATGCATCCGGGCGTCATGCGCGCCTTGAACGCGTGGCCCGAAGCTTGATTGTCGAATAACTCGTCGACCGCAAGGCGCCTGTCCACCAGCCCTTGGTCGTGCGCGTATGCCAGGAACTGCGCTATCACCGCCCGGTTTTTTTCAAGTCCATAGGGCCACGGGTCGTCACCCCAGATCGAAACCGTGTCGTCGAGATAGGCGCGCATCAACGGCAGCGACGTCATCCGTTCGTCCTGCAATAAGCGGTAAGCGAGATTCTTCGATTGGTCGAAGGCGCGGCAAAGGTCTTCGGCAAAGCCGGGCCTGGCTTCCAAGGCCAACTTGTGGATCGCCACCACATGCAGGTTGGGGAAATACCCGGTGCGCTTCACCCACGCAAGTTGCCGTTCCATGGCATCGGCAATAACCCTTTTCACCCGGTGCTCGTGGCCTTCGGGCACCATGGCGGTGCGCGCCGTCATCAGGCAATCCACCGTGCCGTCCAACAATCTCTCCAGGCCGAGCATGGAGGCAGGCGCGTGGGTCACCCGGACGTTATCCGGCAGGCGCATGCCGCCGGACTCCGCAAAGGCGGCGAACCATTCGATTTCATGGGGCTCTATCCCGTGTTCTTCCTTGAGCATGGCGCGATGCCAGAAGGACGGCGTCGAGAAGTAGGACGGCGCGCACATGACGCGCCGGCCCCGCAGGTCGCCGAGGCCGTCGATGCCGGTATCGGTCCGCGTGTAGATGTAGGAATGCTGGAAAAGCCGGTCCGTGAACACCGGGATGGCGGTAATCTCGTGTCCGGAAAACTTCCAGAAAACATAGCGTGCGAAGGGGATATCGGCGGCGTCCAGGGACCCGTTCATGAATCCCTCGACCCCGGCCTTGCCGCCGGGAACATTGATGACATTGACGTTGTCGATGCCGACCCGCCCATCGATCAGGGCCGCCGTGCGATCGAAGCGCAAAACGCCCAGATTCATCGGCGGGCTCTCGTTTGTTACCGGCATCGACGACGACGCCATTGATTAATCCAGGCCACGGTTGTTCTCACAGGCTAGCTCCGCATCTGGGTTGTGCGTTCTTCCTCCCAGATCTCGCCCCTGGTTATGGACAGCTCTTCTTGGTCGTAGCGCCAATCCTTGAGCGGCTTGCCCTTGGCCAGCGCCTTCAGTTCACGCGCCCATAACTTGCGGATCAGGGCGACCCCCACGTCGCTCTGCCCGAGCACGTCCGATGCATGGTCGGCGATGACGCCCTGACCGATTTGCGCCACGTGATCCTGCAGGCGAACGAAGTCGGTGGTCTCGGGATCGATCTCGTCGAGATATATCTCGCCACGCAAAACCCTCTCCGCCAGTTCGACGCTCGAGCGCGTGCGCTTGGCCAACCGCGCCGCGCGCCGCTCCAGATATTTCTTTGCCTTGTCGGACGGCATGCGCACCGCGGCGACGGTGAATTGGGTATGGCTGGCATCGTCGATGGGCGTCCACCAGGCGAGGAACTCACGATAGATCGACATGGCCGGATCGGTCGGCTGCGCCTTGTGATGAAAGATGTTGGGCATGCCAACCTGCGAGGTGCTCACCTGGTCGGGCCAGCATCGCGAAACCGTGGCCCCCCAGATGCTTTCATGGGCCTTGATGACCGGCGCGTTGGTGACCCCGTCGAAGGATCCCGGATTGTTCCTGTGAACGAAGCCGGAATGGGTTCGGTCGAGGGCGTTTTCCAAATTGTTGTAGAAATTGCAGCCGCGCGTGTAGCTGTCGAGCTCCAAGATGCCCTCGAATTCCTCGAACTGGGGATAGCGCGGAAACGGGGGGGCTTGGGTATCCTCGCTGAGGTACGCGAAGACAAGGCCAAGATAATCCCTGCACGGGTAGGTCTTGATGGACACTTTATCAAGAAACGGCTTGGGCTCGGCGGGCTGCTCGACGCAGTTGCCTTGGCAGTCGAATTTCCAACCGTGATAGAAACACCTCAACTGATTCCCCTCGACCCAGCCCGCGGACAGTTGTAGCCCGCGGTGGGGACAGCGAAACTGCGTGAGGTACGGCCGGCCGTCAACACCGCGGTACAAGGTGTAGTCCACGTTCATGATCTTGACCGGCTTGGCGCGGCCGGCCGGCAAATCCTCGGCGTGGTAGATGGGGTGCCAAAACAGCCGCAGGTAGCGCCCCGCCAGGCGATCGGGGGCGGTATGAAAGAAATCGAGCCATTCCGGCGGCTCTGAATCAGGCCTTGGCGCGGTCATTTGCCTTGTCCTCCATGGGGACTCTATTCATTCACCTGGGCGCATCCAAGAAGGCCATGGTGGTCGGGACGAGACGCCGAACATCGCCTTTCGCCGTGCCGACAGAATATCACCACCGCCGCCATTTTCAGGGTAAATCGGCTTGGGCCTCCACGGCGCCCTCATTCCCTGAATCCGACAATGAGGTGCGCGCGGTGGGACTCAGGCAGCACTTCGCCCTCGCTTTTAATGGTGATCGTATAGGTCCCCGGTTCCGTGATCATCTCGGGGGCGATGGTCGCTTGGAGCTCGTTCCTGGAGACGAACAGGGTCGGCAGCTCGATGGAATTGAGGTTGAAGATGGAACCGAACTCGCGCTTCAACATGACGCGGTGGAAGGGCCACATGGCGTTGCCCCGCACCCGCAGGGTCGTCGGCCCCGCCCCTTCGACCAACAAGCGGGGCGAAATCTCGAGCTCCGTGGGAATGCTCTGGTAGGAATAAAATGAAGGAATCGGGTTCTTGTAGTTGCTGAACGCGACATCGACCACTTTGCCGTCCATCACCACCATCTTGACGTTCTGTGTCGCCCAAATGTCGCTTAACGGGTCGCCCTCGATGATCGCGAGATCCGCGACTTTGCCGGGTTCCACGCTGCCATAGTCCTGGTCTTTCCGGAACGCCTTGGCGACGTTGAGTGTCGCCGCTTGTATGGCAGTCATGGGCGGCACGCCGGCCTCGACATCCATCACCAAAGCCTCGTGCAACAGCATCGCCGCCATTCCCCGGGGCGGGTCGGAGCCTTCCTTGAGAAGGCCGCCCGCCGCGACGAAGCGGCGAATGAAATCATTCGCCTTTTCATAGCCGATTTTCGCCAGGTCGAGCTGCTCCGGCGTGTAGCGCTTGTACAGCTTGTCGTAGGCGTTGTCGGTCACGGCCCGCACGGCGGCCGGGA
>SMVB01217900.1_pt1 | contig 10512 bp, 11 predicted proteins | sample 2456461 | NCBI WGS metagenome assembly SMVB01 (sample SAMN11095934, study PRJNA526329) | marine sediment metagenome | biome: Marine sediment; feature: Surficial sediment; material: Deep marine sediment; isolation source: Hadal surficial sediment | place: Pacific Ocean | collected 2014-05 | depth...
GGAGAATAATCCCAGCCGAGCAACACACTCAAGATTGCACCAATGGCCACCATCTGCCCGGCAGCGTAGGCAATGTACGCGGCGGAGGTAGTAATGGTTGCAACGATACGGGTGCGGCTATCAAAACGCTGTTCCATGAAATCAGGATAGGTCAGGTGGCTGTGCTCATCGCCGAGTTTCTTGATACGTGATGCGGCAAACAAGCCGAATAGCAAACAGCCTATTGCCAGCGACAACACATACCAGATCGCTGATACACCAATTTCGTGGGCCCTGGCAGAACTGCCGACAATAGACGCCCCGCCCACCCAGGAAGCCAGCCACAAACAGGCGATGGAAAATGGCCCGAGCCTGCGGCCTGCAACGTAGTAATCTTCGACGTTTTTCTGGCGGTAGTTGGCGTAAATGCCAATCGCGACCATCAAGGCCATGTAGGTGAAGATGATTCCTGTATCAAGAGTGGCCAACGCATTCTCCAGTCATTTTTCTTTAGTACAATTCTGCTTATTCAGAAAAAGCAAATTGCAAGCAAGCATTTGCGAATTCTATTATAGAGAATAATTCAGGGCTCAAACCCATCCGCAAACAGGAAGGGTACGCAGGTCTTGAACGTGTCCCCGCTTAACCAACCCGGGTTAACATCAGCTTCGAAATAGTATGCACCCACGTCAGTGGAATTTGTCGCGCGTCTCGAGCAGTTAAAGTCATTCAATGGCGACTGATCATTAGCTCCTGCATTTAGCAATATCGAATCACCAAGCGGGTAAAAATTTGCATCGTTAATGTCTATGAATTGATCAACAGCCTCTCCCCCGTCAAAGGTGCCTGAAGGAACAGTACCAACATTGCCTGCCACCGCATTGTTGGCAATAACAACATTTTCAGATGTGCCAGCCCCCAGATAAATTGCCGTACCAGCTTTGCAATAAAAAGCGTTGTTTGCAATCACCATGTTTTGTGCCTGCTCATCCCAGCCACGTACTTCGAGGCAAGAATTACTGGTTTCAGAAAACTCCATGTTAACCGTGTTGTTTCGAATCTGGGTATTGTTCGGCGTGCCCTGGTTGTTGGGAGAACCATTGATGCCAACAGTATTTGGCTTGTCATCCATAATAACGACGTTGTTCTGGATAATGACATCACCGGTAAATTGAATTCCGACTTCTCCAGGGGCCCATATGAGGTTGCCCTCGATGATATTTTGAGGCCCGCCACCGTTGGCGTAGGTCAGAATCCCGGGGCCACCCGTATTGGCAAAAATGTTATGACGGATGACGACGTTAAAGGCGCCGCCTTTCAGGTCGATACCTTCTCCTTGTACCGAAACCTGGTTTGCGTTGGTACTGCCACAAGTATTGAACTCGATGACCGAGTCACCCATGGTGCAAAAGCCGTTATTGCAACCCATGTAGAAGCATTCACCAGCTCCACCAGTGTCGTAGATTTGGCTGTGACGCACAGCAATATTGGTGTATGACATCCCGGAGGTATTCGCTGTAAAACCGCTGCTTGCAGTACCATGAATCTTCAGATCCGAAAAAGTCGCATTTTTAACGGTATTCTCCAGTCGTATACCCCTGGCACCACCCTCAAACTCCAGCCCTTTCACAACAAAATATTCACCGCTCATATCCATCATATTTTGATTGGAATTGGGACGATAAAGTTTGGTGGTCGATGAACTATCACCATAGATCAAAACTGGATCGGCCAGGGTCCCGGTAAAGGTGTAACTCAATTTATCGGTGGTTGAATGCAATCCCGGCTCAAAATATATCGAGCAAGCAGCGTCCCGCGCTTCATCCATTTTAGTGCGAACATTGTCAGTGGTTGCAATGCTGGTCAAGCAGCGTGCGCTAACCGTGTTTGCAAATACCAGCGACATGGCGATTGCTAAAAGCAAGCTAAGGCAAGATGGGGTAAGCAGTGTTTTTTCCATGGCAATGTCTTGTTATTTCAATCCGAAATACTGGCAATTAGAATAGATGAATCAAATCGGGCTGACAATTGCAAATCAACTACCACGTCCCCAGCAGCGGCTCTGCAATTTCAAATATAAGAACAATTTGCAGTGTCACTTCAAATTGGTGCGGATAATTTTGCAATTCCGGCTGGCAAGGGTTGTGGTGATTGCCCCTGGTTCATGCGCAAGGCATTTCGGAAACAGGCCATCGCCGGCTCAAGCTCGCCTTGTCGTTCAAGTAGTTGACCGAATGCATCATAGCCGAGACTGCTGGGTTCGAATTCCAGGCTTTTGATCATGTGCTCACGGGCCTTGCCCCAAAGGGATTCTGCGGCACACAAACGCCCAAGCGCGAGATGCAGATTGGCATCATCAGGGTATTGCTTTAGCCATTTCTCGCATTGTTTCAGACGTTTTGAACGATCATTAGCGCCTGGATCGCCATAACGAAGCACCAGGCTTGAGCTCCATTCACGTTTCAGACTTGCGCTGATAATCGGCTCTGCGAGGTCCGCCCGGTTCAGCCTGGCGGCGGCAATTGCGTAGGCATCAACGATAGCGCGGTGTTGGCGCATTGTTTTCGGGATATGTTTCCATGCTGCTTGCAATGCATCTTCGTTCTGTGCAGATTTCAACTGGTTACCAGCGATCTGTTCCTGCAGCTCCTGTAATTGTTCCTCGTTCAGCACGCCGGCTTTTTTCAGTGCCGGCAACAAGGCCTGCAACTCATCCCAGGCACTACTTTCACGATAACAACGCGATAGTAGTTCCAGCACCTGCGGGTGTTTTTTGCGGCTTTTATACAGGCTCTGCAATATGGGCTGCGCTTCCTTGTGATTACCATTTGCAAGCAATAAACGCGCCCTGGTCAGCTCGACCAGAAAACGCTTTTTCGAGCCGCCGCTATCTGCCTGCTCAAGATAGTATTCACGCCGTTCATGGGCGTCCTGGCTATCTGCGGCCTGTGCTGCTGCCAGGTACTGTGCCGTGGTTCTGCCCTGCATGCTGGCGGATTTTTCCAGCGCTTTTTCGGCTGCGCCCCAGTCGCCTTCGGTCAAGGCCAGCAGGCCTTTTTCCAATTGCTTAAAGGCACGTTGCTCACGCATTTTGCGTGCAGTTTCCACTGGCATACGCCACAGCCAAATCACGATCTGGAAAGCGAACCACAAAATCATCAGCGCAATGGCGAGTACCAGCACGCTGGTTTCAATGGTCCAGTCACCAAAATTGATCAGTACGTGGCCCGGATCTGACTTGAGCATCGGTGCCAGCGCCCCAGCCAACAGCAATAAGGCCAGGATCAACAAAATCACAAAACTGCGTCTCATTCGACAGTGTCCGGGTTTTCAAGCGGCGCGGCTATCTGCAGCAATCTGCGACTATCACGTAATTGGCGTAACTGGGTCCAGGGACCACTGATATCGGGCATCTCAGGCTCGATGTTGACCTGCATGAGTGCTTCGACCTCGAGTAAGGCAGCCTGAACCCCAGATGAGCCGTTTTGAAAGAACTGCTCAATGGTTTCGTTTACTCGATTCAGAGATCCCATATAAGAATTTTTGTCATTACGCATCAGCGCGAGACGGGAAGTCTCAATCTGTAGCCACAAACCCTGGCGCAGATAATCCTTGTCATCAAGACTCAGCAGGCTTTGATCTTCCGGTACCCGTCGCTTGACTGTCACCAGCGAAGCCAGTGTCTGTTTGAAACTTTCCCACCAGCCAGCATCAACCGGTAACTCCGGTTCGGGTGCTGTTGCAGTTTCACCACGAAAGGGCAAATCTGCCATTTTCGTCTGCAGTGCAGTCAATTGGCTCGACAACTGCACCCGGTCTATTTTTGGAACAGATGCCAGTTCCTGACGAGCTGTGGCGATGCGTTGACGCACGCTTAAAAACATCGGGTCGTTCAATGCTTCCATCTGCACATCTGCTGCCTGCAAGGCAAGATCGGCAGCAAGTGGATCTGAAAACAGCTGCAGACGCTCACTGGCAGCACGCAGCAGGAAATCTATCTCGGCGATATCCAGTTCAACACTACTGTTCTGGCTGCTGGCCGCCACACTGATAAGACCTGATTCGGCGGCAGACAAGCGTAGTTCCAAAGAACGCACGCTACCCTGAACAGCATTGATTGAGGCCGTATCCTGCCCGGATTGGCTCGCTATATCCGCCATCTTGAGTTCAACGGTTTTTAAGCGTTCATTGCGGCGTAACATTTCGGCACCATCAACGGGCGAGGCTGCCGCATCAAGTTGCGCTTGCAACGATGATACTGAATTTGCCAATTGTTGCTGTGCATCCTGCAAACGTATTAATGACTCTTGTTGTGAGGCTGCCTGCGGGTCATCAGTTCTTGTCTGCCACCATTGCCAGCCAGTGGCGCTAACGGCAGCGAAAGACACCAGCAAGGCCAGAATTGCGACACTTTTGCCACTTGATACGGGCTTTCTTTCTTGCAAAAGTCTGTCTACCGGGTCGTTCGTTAGGTTTTCAATCTCTTCGTTCAATTGCCTGCAATCCATTTTCGGGGCCGGGCTCAAGGTAACCCGGCTCAATAATACTTGATGCTAACCAAAACACCGCTGTTACGCACTGTTAAAACCGATGATATTCCAATTAATCGGACCAAATTAACCGGAAATCCGTATTCCAAGCATTTGCATAATGGCCTCTAACAACTCTGCATTACCCGGTCCATTGGACATAGCAACATTGGTAGCGCCCAAGGATTCCAGGTGATGCTGGATACGTTTTGAAATAACCAATGCCGGCGCCTGTAGAACTTTGCTCCACAATTCTGCAGGCAAATACTGTTGCGCAAGTGTTAATGCGGATGCGCTGGTCCATACACTCACAAGCTGGTTCGCATTTGCCAAATCATCAAGTTGTTCATCATTCGGCTGTTGCGAGATACGCTCGTAGACCTTCGCCCGGGTAACTTCCCAGCCCAAATCGTGCAAACCGGTTGCCAGGGTCTGACGACCGCCTGGTGCACAAAATATGACCACTTTACCTGGCTCAGAATGCAATTCCGGCATGTCTAACAGGTCTTCAGAGGTATAACCTGATTTGGCCTGTAATTGATGCGGATAACCTGCTGCCTGCAACGCCGCGGCACTCGCCGCACCGACAACCGCAAATTGCAGACCGGGTAACACATCATCCGCTATCAAAGGCAAGCCAAACTCAACCGCTCGTGGACTGGTAAAAACAGCCAGTTTACGTCCGGCGGATGACCAGGCAGCATTGAAATCAGTTTCTGGTTGGAGCGCTGCGAATCTATAGAACGGCATCACTATCGGCCTCAAACCCAGATCTTTCAGCTGCTCTGCCAGTTGCAGAGAAGCTTCCAGGGGGCGCGTTATGAGAACCCGGGTCATGAGCATGGCTCAATGTAAAGTATTGGCATGGCTACAGACTTGCAATGATTTTTCCAGCACCGTATTGCAAAAGATCCGCCGCTATACGCTCACCCAATGCTACCGCATCCGCGGCCGGCGCCTGACCCGCTGCCTGCACCGTTTCCTGGCCGTCGGGCGTGCTGACCTGTGAACTCAGACTTACCATACCGTTCTTCAGCACAGCATAAACTGCCAGTGGTACCTGGCAACTTGCTTCAAGTACCCGTGCTACCGCGCGTTCAGCATTGGCAACTACCAGGGTATCGGCATCGGCCAGCGGCGCGAGTAACGCGCGAGTTTCCGCATCATTTTCACGCCACTGAAGGCAGATAATTCCCTGCGTTGACGCCGGTAAAAAGTCGGGTGGTTGCAGTGTTTCTGTTATTCGGTCTGCCCATCCAAGACGCTCCAGTCCGGCGCAGGCGAGGATAATTGCGTCGTATTGACCTTCATCCAGTTTTCTCAGCCGCGTATCCACATTGCCACGCAGATCCTCGACCAGCAGATCGGGTCTTAGTGCCAACAACTGGGCCTGGCGCCGCAGACTCGAGGTACCTACCCGGCTGCCTTCAGCTAACTCATTCAGTCGTTGCTTATCACCACTCACCAGCGCATCGAAAGGGTTTGCCCTTGGCAAGACGGCATCGATCACCAGGCCCGGAGTCATCAGCGCGGGCACATCTTTCATTGAATGCACTGCCATATCTGCATTGCCGTCCAGCATGGCCCGTTCCAATTCTTTGAGGAATAACCCTTTTCCGCCTATGGCTGACAAGGGCCGGTCAACGATGCGGTCACCTTCGGTAACTATAGGGACCAGTTCGATCTCAAGACCGGCGTGGGCCTCAGCTAGCAACGCCTGCACGTGCCTGGCCTGCCACATAGCCAATGCGCTTTTGCGCGTTGCTATTCTTAACATGTTAAATCCCGAATGAGTTTTCTGACCGCGGGCAAATTTCGCCGGCTTACCTGCGGACGGTCATCGCAACCATCCAGTAACAGGAAATGATGCCCATCGACTGTCTTTTCCAGTCCGCGGACGCGGTTTTTTGCAACCAATGTGCCGCGGTGAATACGAATTAATATGTCCGCATGCTGGTCTTCAAGTTCAAGCAGGGATTGATTGATCACCAGCTGGCCGTTTTCATGAATGACGGTGGTGTATTTATCCTCGGCAACCAGACAGATTACCTCGTTCATCGGTAGCAAACTGACCTTTCCACCCAGGGTTGAGCGCAGAAAAACTCCGCTCTGGCCGATATCTTTACTGATAAAACGCCTGGCCTTGTCGAGAGCAGATTCAAGCCGTTCCTTGCGCACTGGTTTGACCAGGTAGTCAACCGCATCACACTCGAAAGCCTCTACCGCCTGGTCAGACCAGGCGGTGCAAAAAATGATTGCCGGTGCCGAGGATTGCTGTTGCAATGTCCGCGCCAGAGCCATGCCATTCAGACCTGGCATCGAGATATCCAATAACAAAACATCCGGTTCCTTTACCGGTATCAGGACCAGGGCTTCCTGCCCGGTCGCTGCCTCACCCACGACATGCACCGCTGGTACATCCACCAGCAATCTGCGCAGGCGGTTGCGCGCCGGCGCCTCGTCGTCAATTATCAGTATTCTCAGCATAAGGCAGACTTAATATGGCAAAAAACTGTTCATCATCCTGATGGGTTATGAGGCTGGCGGCAGACCCAAATGCCAATTGTAAACGTTCGCGAATGTTGACCAGGGCCATGCCATTACCAGGACTAATGTGATCTTCTGGCCCCAGGGGGTTACTAATGGTAATGACAATATTGTCCTTTTCACTACGGCCGTAGACACGGATTTCACCGCCATCAACACGCGGTTGAATACCATGTGCGACTGCATTTTCGAGCAGGGGTTGTAAGGTCAAAGGCAGCACGAAAGCGCCATCGGGCAACTCATCCACCTGCCAGTTAATACGTATCCGATCACCCAGACGCCGCTGCTCCATTTGCAGATATTTCTCCGCCAGATCCAGTTCCTCCGACAGACTGATCAAGCTATCGGTGCGCCGCATGCTACCGCGGAACAAATCCGCCAGGTCTTCCGTAGCCCGCTCAGCACCCGTCGGGTCATCGTGAATCAAGCTGGCGATGGTATTCAAGCTGTTGAACAAAAAATGCGGCCGAATCCTGGCCTGCAACGCCTGCACGCGTGCTTCTGATTCAGCCAGTAGCTGCGCGCGCCACTGGGCACGCACAAACATGTAGCGAAACAAGGCAACGGAAACCAGGGCTACCGCCAACACACTTTGCAATACAAACATGGCAAAGCCCTGCCTGCCAGGCCCAAGCTGCAACACCGTGCCGACAATGCCTGCTGTATAGCTAAAGGTCAATGCAACCACTACCGCTACCACCCAACTACCCAACCAGGCGCCGCGCGCGGATAGCCGGCCAAGCCAGGCTCTGCTGATACACACACCTGCCACCGTGATCAGGGCCAGGCCCTGTGCGTACAGCGACACCACACCCAGCCACAGCAGACCGGACTCCGCCAGCCCGCCAACGCCAATCAGTAATACAGAAATCTGGGTTACCGCAGCAACAGCCAGCAACAATCTCAGACGGCAAAACGAGGGTGGATACACGCCGCTTTGTGACCTGATGTTTGAGTGCTTGCTCATGTGCTTGTATCTGTCAGCTGAAGCGGCTTTGCAACCAGCGTCCGATATCAGCTAATTCAGCCTCGGAAACAGAATGGGGAATCGGGTACTGGTGCCACTCCACTGGCCAGTCTCCCTGTTGCAATACTGCACGGACAGATTCACCCAGGGCGAAAGGCACCATCGGGTCCTGGGTGCCGTGAGCGAGAAAAACCGGGGTGGCAGCATTGGCCGCAGATAACTCTTTTTGCAATCGATCCGGATGCAACAGGTAAGCAGAAAGCACCATGATGCCGGCCAGTTTTTGCGGATAACGCAGCCCGACATGCAAAGCCATTGCACCACCCTGAGAAAAACCGGCCAGCACAATACGCGATGCGGGAATACCACGTGCAATTTCCTGATCGATCAAGGCCTGGATTTTTTCGGCACTGTGGCGAATACCAGCTTCATCCTGGCCCCTGGTGGTGCTGATTTCGATGATGTCATACCAGGCGCGCATCACCGCACCACCATTGATGGTGATTGGTCGCCTCAAGGCATGCGGAAAAATAAACCGCAGTGGCATACCTGGCGACAGACCAAGGTGCGGTACGATTGGCTCAAAATCATGTCCATCGGCACCCAATCCATGCATCCAGATCACCGAGAACTCCGGCTCATCTGCAGTTGCCACTTCTACATATTCGAGCATCTGTCCCAGGCCCATTTGTTGTGCTGATTTGCTGCTATCCATGGCGTATAGTGTAGCAGTCATTCAGTCTGGGATTTACGCACATATGCAAACCACCAAAGCCATTTTTGTCCTGCTGATTTGCATCGGCATGTTAAGCGCCTGCGGTCTCAAAGGGCCGCTATATTTGCCGCAGGATGAGGTTGCAGAAAAACCCACCACCGAAACACCATCAGACGATACTGAAGAAGAGAACAAAAAAGACTCCGGGCAGCTGCCTGTTTCCATCCGGTAATGACGGTTTCATTCCATAAAATGCATGGTCTGGGCAACGATTTTGTGGTTCTGGATCTACGCCATCAAAGCTTTCCAATCAGTTCGAAAACGGCTATGCAACTAGCTGACCGTCATACCGGTATTGGCTGTGACCAGGTTCTGGTGTTACGAAAATCTGAAAGCCAGCAACACATAGCAGCATTTGAAATCTGGAATGCTGATGGAAGCCAGGCTGAACAATGCGGAAATGGCGTTCGTTGCCTCGGTTTATACCTGAAAAAACGCTCAGAAGTGGGAAATGAGTCATTTTTTCTCTCAGGTTCTGCAGGAATCATCAAAATTCGTTGCCTGGAGAACGAATTGGTGCAGGTAGACATGGGCCCTCCCGTTTTTGATCCGAAGCACATTCCATTACTAATTCAGGAAGAAAATGGCTGGTATAGCCTGGAAATCGAAGACAAACAGCAGCTTATAGGCGCAGCATCGATGGGAAATCCACATGCTTTGCTTATCGTAAATGATGTCAAAAGCGCTAATGTAAGCCATTTAGGCGCGCAAATCTCCCAGCACCCAGCATTTCCCGAAGGATGTAATGCAGGTTTTGCTGAAATTGTTGATCGCGAACATATTCGTTTACGTGTTTTTGAGCGCGGATCCGCAGAAACACTGGCCTGTGGCTCCGGTGCCTGCGCTGCAATGAGCATTTTACGCCGCGCAGAACTGGTATCTGAAACTGTTCGCGTGACCCAGAGCGGCGGAGACCTTATAATCAACTGGACGGGGGGGGAGAAACCCGTGATCATGACGGGACCTGCTACTCACGTTTTCAAAGGGACTATTACATGAGTGACAATACCAGGTCGATTGAAGATATTGTTAAGAAGTACCTGCACCAGAACCCTGATTTTCTGGAGCGGCAGCCTGCATTACTGAAAAACCTCGAATTAAGTCATGCCAGCGGCTCGGCAATTTCGCTGATAGAAAAACAGGTCCAATACCTGCGCGGGCAAAACGAAGCCCTCGAACACAAACTGAATCAGCTGATACAAGTAGCCTCCGATAACGAAATACTCATGTCACGTTTGCACCAGCTAACGCTTGAGTTGATGGCAATGGGTGATCTGGCATCATTTTTCGACCGCCTCACCGATGCCCTGATGACAGAATTCAAAGCTGACATTCTCAACATCACCCTGTTTGATCGCAAGGTCGAAGTCGGACCCAAAACACCGATGTTCCATATCAGCCGTGATGACCCGGAAATGACACAATTCCATGACCACCTCGAAAAAGGTGTCAGCGTCTGCGGTCGTTTGAATCGCAACAAACGCGACTACCTGTTTGGTTCGCGCGCCCAGTGGGTTCAATCAACTGCACTGGTGCCCATGGGCAAAGACGGTTTGATGGCCATCGGCAGCAGCGACCCGGCACGCTTCTACCCCGGCATGGGAACACTGTTCCTTGACCTGCTGGCGGGCGTTGTTACCAGCCGCCTGGCACTGGAAGGACCGGAAGAGCAACGTAAATCTGCTTGATTTTTCCGGGATTAGAAAAAAGAGCAA
>SMVB01188514.1_pt1 | contig 10511 bp, 7 predicted proteins | sample 2456461 | NCBI WGS metagenome assembly SMVB01 (sample SAMN11095934, study PRJNA526329) | marine sediment metagenome | biome: Marine sediment; feature: Surficial sediment; material: Deep marine sediment; isolation source: Hadal surficial sediment | place: Pacific Ocean | collected 2014-05 | depth 0-1...
CGGTGCCCGCCGGTGTCATGGTGGAGGGCACCGACGACGCCGTTGTCCTAACCGTGGTGCCGGCCGGGGCGATACCCCAGAGCGTGGCACCGGCGGTGTCGGAGGCCGTCCGTCCACCGGTTGTCGCCACCGCGCAGGGACCTGGCGCGGGCCAGCCCACCCCGCCCCGCACCGGGGTGGCCCCGTCGTGGCAGCAGCTCGTCCTCGGGCTCTGGCTCACCGGTGTCGTGGTCCTGCTCCTCAGAATCGGTGTGGGCATCGTGGCCACCTGTCGCATCGCCCGGTGCGCCGAGCGCCCGCGTGACGGTGACTGGGCGCGCCTGGCGGCCGAGCTGGGTCGCCGGATCGGGCTGACCCGTCCCGTCCGGATTCTGAGCAGCGGCCGCACGTCGGTGCCGATGACGTGGGGCTGGGTACGGCCGGTGGTGCTGGTGCCAGAGGCCGGCGCCGTCTGGTCGGTCGCCCGGAAACGGGTCGTGCTGCTGCACGAGCTCAACCATGTGAAGCGGCACGACTGCGCATCGCAGCTCGTGGCGCACGTCGCCTGTGCCGTCTACTGGTTCAACCCGCTCGTCTGGTGTGCCGCCCGCGCGTTGCGGGTCGAGCGCGAACGCGCGTGCGACGAGGCGGTGGTGCGGGACGGCACGCCGGCGTCCTCGTATGCCGACCATCTGCTCGAGATCGCCCGCACGTATCAGGGCGCGCGGTGGGCGTCGCTGGCCGCGGTCGCCATGGCGCGGCGCTCGCAGCTCGAAGGGCGGCTGCTCTCGATCCTCGACGCGGGTCAGCGCCGTCGGCCCAGCCGTCGGACGACGCTGGTGCTCGGGACGGTCATGGCGGGAGTCATTCTCATCGTGATGGCGGTCACACCGACCATGCGTGCCGCAACTCCCGTGGAGGCGGGAGCGCAGACCGCGCTGACGGCGACCATGACCGAGATGTCACCGGAGGGCGCGGTGACCCTGGCGCCGACCGATCGAGGAGTCCCGGCCGTCGGGCAGACGCCGGCGCCGGTGTCGCCACAGACCCCGGCGGCCGACAATCCAGCGGCCCGAGACCAGGTGGCGAGAGAGGGAACCCCGGCGCTGAGCGCGGCAGTCGCGGTGCAGGGCGAGGCGCAAGCGATGCAGCGTAAGTTTGCGGACCAGCTAGCTCGGCGCGTGCTCGAGCGCGAGACCCTGGCGCTGGTGGCAGTCTCCCAGGACTCGGCCCGGCGCGAGCAATTGGAGCGGGCCGAGATCAAGCTAATCGAGCTCAAGCGGCATCTCGAACAGATCCAAGACCGCACCGGCCGCATCGTGCGCATCGGGGAGCGCGAGGTGCAGGAGCAACAGGATCGCGGCGCCGTCGTCGTGGCGCGCGAGCTCGAACGTGCACTCGAGATCGCGCGGCGTGCGGCCGACTTCGATGTCGACCTCGAGCTCGACGGGGTCTTCAACGGGATGCGGATCGCCGAGGAGATTTGGCAGCGCCTCAATGTCGAGTTGGGGATCAACGGGATTCAAAGATTCGGGCGAGCAGACAGGCGCCCGCTGGACCCACGTGTGGTCGAGCTCTTCTTGGAGTCGTTGAGAGATGACGACGCCGAGGTGCGCGAGCGGGCAGCCTGGGGACTCGGTCGTCACCGCGTCGAGGAGGCCGTCGGTTCGCTTGCGAACACGCTCGGTGACGAGACCCCGGAGGTGCGTGAGCGCGCCGCCTGGGCGCTCGGGAGAATCCGCAGTCCGTCGGCGGTGCCGGGTCTCGGGGCCGCGCTCGACGACCCCGAGGTCGCGGTGCGCATCGAGGTGGTCGAGGCGCTGGGTCATATTCGTGACGCCGCGGCGGTCGAGCCCCTCGTCGGCGCCCTCCGGGACAGCGAGCCCAGGGTTCGCCGGGAGGCCGCCGAGTCGCTGGGCAGGATTCGCGACGCGGGCGCGGTCGACGGACTCGTTGCCGCGCTGGGCGATTCGGAGCCGGCCGTCGTCGAGCATGCTGCCGAGGCGCTCGGGATGATCCGCGACGCGCGCGCCGTGGCGGGGCTCGTCCGGGTGTTGCAGCACCAGGACCCTGAGGTGGCCAAGGAGGCGGCCGAGGCGCTCGGCCGGATTCGCAGCGACGAGGCGGTCGACGGCCTGGTTGCTGGGTTGCGCGACGCACAGGGCGAGATGGCCGAAGAGATCGTGGAGGCGCTCGGCCGGATCGGCGGCGATCGCGCCCTCGACGCGCTGATCGAGGTGACCGGGGACGCGAGCCCGGCGGTTCGCAAGGCGGTCATCGAGGCGCTCAGCGCCCGGCGGTGGTCGAGCAACGCCGATCCGAACCCCACTCCCAACCCGGGGCCCCAGTGACGCAGAAGCCGGCGACGCCGTCCCGCCTTCGCCGACGCGACGGCGGACAGCCCGGCGCTCCTGACTTCTGGGGCGCTGTCTACTTGCCCTGTACGACCGTGTTGCTGAGGATGCCGACGCCGGAGATCTCGATCGCGTACGTATCACCCGGCTCCATCGCCTGGGTACTGCCCATCGTGCCGGACCAGATCAGGTCGCCCGGCTCGAGGGTGAAGTATGTGGAGATGTAGCTCAGCATGTGGGCCATGTTGAAGATGAGGTCCGAGCTGTTGCCGCGCTGGCGCTCTTCACCGTTGAAGCGGCCCACGATCTCCAGATTGGTGATGTCCAGCCCTGTAGCGAGCACCGGCCCGACGGCGTTGAAGCCGCGGCTGCCCTTGGCGCGCACCCACTGGATGTCGCCGCCCTGCCACTGGCGCTCGCTGACGTCGTTGCCGGCGGTCACCCCGAAGATGTAGTCCGGCGCATCCGCGAGCGACACGTTCTCGGCGTGCTTGCCCACGACCATGACCAGCTCCGCCTCGTAGTGCAGGTTCGTGGACTCGGCTGGCCGGACGATCGGGTCTTCCGGCCCGACGATCGAGTTGGCCGGCACCAGGAACAGACCGGGATACTCGGCCGGATCACCGCTGATGTGGCTGCGGAAGTTGAACGCCGTCATGAAGACCAGCTGCGGGTCGACCGGGGCCTCCAGCTTGACCGCCGACCGCTGGACCGACTGGCCGGTGCGCATGCCGTCGAGATACGGCGCATCGCTCAACTGATGAATCGTCGAGCCGTCCAGGACGCCCCACGAAATATCCCCGCCGTTCTGCGAGTAGCGAACGTAGTGTGTCTGCGCGCTGGCGACGCCGGCCAGCAGGGCCGAGGTGACGAGCACGGCCGCGACGAGAAAGAAAGTGCGCTTCACGAGATGCCTCCTTGGGTGCAATCAGGTCAGACGATATAGCCCACGCGTAGCGGGGCTGTGAGAAAAGCAGCTTCGCGAGACGGTACGATCCGTCGCTTGGGCGATCTGAGGCGCAACCTCGCTAGTGAACCGATCGATCGTAGGCGTCCCGTACGGTGTCGTCAACCGGGAACGTCGCCCCATCGTCGGATGCAGCCTGGCAGATGGCTCCTGACAGCGCTCAGGCTCCCCCCACTCCCTGCCCTGCGCGGAGCACGCGTTGCCGAAGCGGGAGAGGGCCGGGGTGAGGGTCGAAGGCACTCTCGGTGTCCTAATTCGTCCTGCACGCGACCAGCAGGTCGACACGCGCGGTGCTGCGCCGAGCAGCGCGAGCCGCTCGAGGGAATCGCGCACGGATGGAGACCGACCGGAAGTGGACGCGGTGGCGCCTGTGATGATGTGCCCCGGTCCCGATCGAGGAGGCGTGGTCCTCGCGGCCCGCACGTGCCAGCGGGCGATGAAATGGCCAGACGGCTGACGCCGAGCCAGGGGGGAAAGGACGCTCTGGCCCGCCGATGGCGGAGACCCGTGTCGGCGAGCCGTGCGCATGCTGGAAGGGGATGTGTCGTCGTCGCTGTGCTCGCGTCGGCCGACCTCGGCAACCAGTTCATCGACGGCAAGGTGGAGGTGGCCGTGAGGCGCATCCGGGAGCTGGTGCAGTGACGGTCGCAGGTGGCTGACGGTTTCTCCCTCTCCCTCGGGGTTGAGGTGAGGGCCGATGGTACGTGAGACCCGGCCGGCTCTATTCCGCGACCCGTTGGAAGTCGCTCCACCGGGTGGTCTCGCCGCGCCGCGTCGTGCTGAACAGCACGCGCACCTGGAAGTAGAGGTCGAACTCGGTCGCCATCCAGGCGTCCTCGTCGACCGGTTCCCGCTCGAACCGTCCCGTGGCGTTCGAGATGCTGCCCAGGATGCCCCACCAGAGCCGCACTCGCTCCTGTAGCTCGAAACTGACCCGCGCGATCTCGTAGGTGGCCTGGTCGATCCAGATCTCGCCGCGCGACTTGTTCAGCGCGTGGTCGATGCGCCGGCGCACCGGGAGCTTCCCCGGCTTTGGCTCGAACGAGAGGACGTAACTCGGACGCCCACGCAGCTCCCGGATCCCCTCGAGCCGCGCCGTGTAGCGGTTGAGCAGCTCATCGTTGAAGAGGATGTCGGTGTCCTCCTCTTCGTCCTCGTCCTTGTCCTGCTCAGCCGGGTCTTTGTCGAGCTCTTCGAGAAAGTCGTGCCACCGCTCGCGCTCGGTCTTCAGATCGTCGCCTTCGATCGGTCCGCCGTTCTTCGAGACCAGCCGCGCGTACGGCACGCCGCGAACCGGTTCCACCCGGTACAGACGCGTCTCGTCCTCGGTGACCTCGTCGTGCTTGTCGAACTTCCTCGTGCGCTGGACCCGCACGTGGCGATAGCGGGCCTCGACCCCCTGCTCCCCCGCCCAGGTGGAGCGCTCGAGCGCCTTGTCGATGATGGCGCGCACCTCGGTGTTCGTCCGGTCTGGTTGCGCAGTCGAGGCCGATAGCACGGCCACACCAGCCAGCAGGGCGACGGGGAACAGCAGGGATGCGATATGCTTCATGGCGGGTGTCCGGGCGACTTAGCCAGCTTATCCTAACCAGGGAGCCATCGATACTTGCTCCCTCCCAGCTAGACTTCTTGAACAACGTTTATCGTGACAAGTGAGTCAGGGCGATCTGCGGTTGGTGGCCCGGCTGCGTCGCGAGTCGCGGCCCTGGATTCTCGTCGATCCCCGCTCGGTCCACGTGGGTCCCATCCACACGTCGCGACTCAAGCGGCGGATTGGCGCGATTTCACATCGGTCGTGGCCGGACATCGAGGCGGGACTCGAGCGCGTGCTGGGACCGTCCCGGGTCAGCGCGTGAGACGGGCTGGTGCGTCGTGGCAGGGGACATGGCTTGGCCGAATGGCACCAAGCATCGCCTTCGCGCTTCACCTGCCAGGCGCTGCTGTAAGCTTCGGACCATGCACTTAACGCACACCGTCACGCGGCTCGGTGGTGTGGTTGTCGGCCTGGTCGCCGCAGCCACCGCGGCGAGCTGCACCACACCCCCGGTCGAGCATGCCGACCTGGTGTTGCGGAATGGGACGATCGTCACCGTGGACGATCTGATCCCCGAGGTGGAGGCGTTGGCGGTCCGCGGCGACCGCATCGTGGCGGTCGGCCGCTCCGCCGAGCTCGACCGTTACATCGGCGACGAGACGCAGGTCATCGACCTCGACGGCCGCCTGGCGATTCCGGGGTTCATCGAAGGGCACGGCCACTTGCTGGGCATCGGCGACGCCATGCTGCAGCTCGACCTGACCGGTGTCGGGAGCTGGGCCGACATCGTGGCGATAGTCGAGGAGGCGGCCGCGCGCGCCCGTCCCGGAGAGCTCGTCCGCGGTCGCGGCTGGCATCAAGACAAGTGGGACCCGGCGCCATCGCCCAGCGTCGACGGGTTGCCGCTCCACGATGCGCTGAGCGCAGTGTCGCCCCTCAACCCGGTCCTGCTGCAGCACGCCAGCGGGCACGCCACGTTCGCCAACGCGAAGGCGATGGAGCTGGCGGGTATCACCGCCGACACGCCCGACCCGCCCGGCGGGGAGATCGTGCGCGAGGCCGCCGGCCGCGCGATCGGGGTGTTCCGGGAGACTGCGGCCGGTCTGCTCTCGGCCGCCAGACGGGACGCCACGCCGGGGGACCCGCGCCGGCAGGCGGAGCTGGCCGTCCGCGAGCTGCTCGAGAACGGCATCACCAGCTTTCAGGATGCTGGCGCGTCGTTCGCCACGGTCGATCTCTACAAGCACATGGTCGAGGACGGCGGTCTCGGCGTGCGGCTGTGGGTGATGCTGCGCGCGTCGAACACGCAACTGGCCGAGCGCATGGCCGACTACCGGATCATCGGCATGGGTGACGACCGGCTGACGGTGCGTGCGGTCAAGCATCAGATCGACGGTGCGCTCGGCTCACACGGCGCCTGGCTGCTCGAGCCGTACGCCGACCAGGCGGACAGCGCCGGGCTCAACACCACCCCGATCGAGGCCATCGAGGAGACGGCGCGTCTGGCGCTCGAACACGGCTTTCAGCTCTGCGTCCACGCCATCGGCGACCGCGCGAACCGGGAAACGCTCGATCTCTTCGAGCGGGCGTTCCGGACGCACCCCGAGGCGCAGGATCTCCGTTGGCGCATCGAGCATGCGCAGCACCTGCACCCCGACGATATTCCCCGGTTCGCCGAGCTCGGCGTCATCGCGTCGATGCAAGGCACGCACGCGACGTCGGACGGGTTGTGGGTGCCGGACCGGCTTGGCGACCGCCGGGCGGAAGAGGGAGCGTATGTATGGCGGCGGCTGCTCGACGCCGGCGCCGTCGTCAGCAACGGCACCGATGCCCCGGTCGAGCACGTCAGCCCGATCGCCAGCTACTACGCCACCGTGTCACGCAGGCTTGCCGACGGCTCGGTCTTCTATCCCGATCAGCGGCTGAGCCGGCTCGACGCGCTGCGGACCTACACGATCAACGCGGCGTACGCCGCGTTCGAGGAAGACCTGAAGGGGTCGCTGACGCCGGGGAAGCTGGCCGACATCACCGTGCTGTCGAAGAACATCCTCACGGTTCCCGCAGAGGACATTCCGTCCACCGAGGTCGTCTACACGATCGTTGGGGGACGGGTGATGTATCACCGGTAATTCGTCCTGTGCGACAGACGCAGGCCGGATGAGCGGGATTGCCCGGTCTCGGACACCGGCGTGGGGACGCCGTCAGCGCCCCGCGAGTCCCTGCTCGGGTGCAGCCTACCGATGCAGATCCGGCGCGAGCACTCCGTCATAACAGTCCAGCTGCATTCGACCGGACGCTGTTCCACGGCTCAAATCGAGCCCAGACTGCGGTCCCCGAGGTCGAGTGACCGTCCAGCCGGAACCTGGTATGCTCCCGCCACTGGCGACAGCTCACACAAAGGGTGGCATATGCGACGTGGCAGTCGGCTATTGACGTGCGGCGGCGTGGCGGTCATCGCCGTGACCGTCACGGTGTTGTCGGCTCAGGAGCGTGCCCTGACCCCAGAGCAAATGGGGGAGTTTTTGCGGACCGCCGAGATCGTGAACAGCGAACGGACCCGGAAGGGGCTGACGCAGCCGTGGCGTCTCACGCTGAGCGACGGCCGGATGACCCACGACGCGTCCTTTCAGTCGGTGAACATCCGACGGAACAACGCAAGCTTCCGTGGCGGTGGTGCCGAGCTCAACTTCGTCGACTCGTTCGCCTACAACATTGCCGCCTATCGGCTGGCCGGGCTTGTGGGGCTCGGCGACATGATCCCGGTCACGGTCGAGCGCCGGTGGAAAGGTGAGCGGGGGGCGGTCAGTTGGTGGATCGACGCCCAATTCGACGACGGCGAGCGCACGGACCTCGGCGTGGACCCGCCCGATTCGAGGAGCTGGAACCAGCAGGTTCGTCGGTTGTTCGTCTTCTCGGCATTGGTACAGGACTCGGATCGCAACCCGGGCAATACCCTGATCACCGACGCGTGGAAGGTCTGGATGATCGATTTCACCCGGGCGTTTCGGCTCGCGCCCGAGCTGCACAACCTCGACGGCCTCGTCCGCTGCGACCGCGACCTGCTGGCGAAGCTGCGTGCGCTGACGCAGGAGCAGGTTGAGGAGGTGGCGGCCGACTACTTGACCGCGCTGGAAATCGGCGCCGTGATGATTCGGCGGGACCGACTGGTGGCACACTTCGAGCAGCTGATTGCCGAGCGCGGCGAGGACCGCGTGCTGTACTGATGGGGGCCTGCATGCGCCTGTGTCGAATGACGTCGATTGTGGCAGCCGTGCTGCTGTTCACCGGTCTGCCCGGCGTGTGGGGACAGACGCCACGCCAGACGGCGGCACCCAGCGACGCGGTCGATGCGCGCACCTGGCTTGGTCGTGCCGAGGAGATCGAGGACTACCTGAAGCAAGTGGAGATCGTCAGCCTCGATGAGATCCCGATCGGCGTGACGAAACCGCACCGCGCCGAGCTGCCGCCAGGTGGGCCAGTGGCGGCCTTTGCCTGGAAGCCGATCACACCGGGGACTTACCAAGGCTTCTGGGAAAGCTACAAGGCGGAGATTGCGGCCTACGAGCTCGACAAGCTGCTGCAGCTCAACATGGTTCCGGTGACGGTCGAAAAACGGGTGCGAGGCGACCTGGGCGCGGCTGCCATGTGGGTCGCGCCGGCCCAGAGTTTCAAGGACCTCGGCGGGCGACCCACACCACCCGACGAATTCCGGCGCATGTGGAACCATCAGCTCCGGAGCGCCGTCATGTTCGACAATCTCATCTGCAACACCGACTCGAACCTCGGCAACTGGCTCGTCGATCCCGCGTGGAACATCATCCTGATCGACCACTCGCGCGCCTTCACGACCGACACGGACCTGGTGCACGACATGTCGATGACGCGGATCATTCTCGGGCTCTGGACCAGGATGCGAGCGTTGACGGAAGAGAGCCTGACGGCGGCGCTCGGGGAATGGCTGAACGGCAGCGAGATTCGGGCGATCCTCGAGCGGCGAGACCGGATGGCGGACGAGATCGCCAAGCTCATCGAAGCCAACGGCGAGTCCGGAGTGTTCCGGTAAATCGTCCGCGCGGCGGGTTAGGCGCCGCCGCGCGGGTGACCCGGTGGCATGATCGTTCGGATGAGCTGCCGCCCGTGTCGCCGATACACCGTGAAGTGACGGTCTAGTGTGAGGACGGCACAATCGGCGTGCTGTTCGCTCATCCGCACCAGACACGCGTCGGCCAGCGACATCGGCACGTCTGTGTATCGCCCCACCAGACGCCGGACGGCGGACACCTCGTCCTCCAGCCGGAACGGAGCCTGAAGGAGACCTCGTTCGACGAGCTCGAGCACAGGGGAGTGAGCGGTGTGACGGCTCAGCAAGAAGGACGCCTCTGACAGCACCGCCTCGCAGGTCAGGAGCGGTGCAGTCAGCCGCGACCACTGGTCGACGGTCCATTCGTGATGGCGGTCGCGCCGGTTGAAAAAGGCGACCAGTGGGCCGGTGTCGAGCAGCACCCGGCGGCTCACCGCCCGTAGTCCTCGCGATACTTCCGGTTGGTCGCGAGGTCCGTGGGTCCTGACACCGATCCCACCAGGTCGCTGGACAGGTCCAGCAGGGACGCGGCGTCCCCGGGGGCCTCGGGGACGTAACGTTCGATCGCCTCGCGAACGACAGCCGACCTGCTTGTGCCAAGGCGAGTGGCGAGGGCAGTCAGCTTCGCATCCAGGGCGTCCGGCACCTTCAACGACAGCGTTTTCATGGTATTACCAGATTGACGCTATGGTATTACCGGAGGGTGGACCGGTCAAGCCCGAGGCGCAACGAGCACCCACGCTCCCGTGGACACATCGGCACGCCGTGGTCAGCCACGTCCCAGGCGTCACTGCCTGGAACAATCATTGAACCGGACACCCCACTCGTATAGATTCTCGTGAGATTCGCCGCGACCATCCGATCGATACGGTCCTGTTTCTGGAGGCTGCCATGAGGCGCTGGATCCCCTACTCGCTCGCCGTCGTCGCGCTCATCGGCGTCGTGTCTCTCGTGTCCCCGCCGCTCTCGGCGCAGCGCGGAGCCACGGCGACCAACGTGCCGGTGATTCCGCACGAATCGGTGCCGGACTTCTTCAAGAACCCGCCCGGCATCTACACGGGCGAGAACATGGGTATCGCCACCAACTCGAAGGGGAACATCTACATCTATCACCGCGCGTACGAGACACGCCTGTTCGAGTACACGCCGGACGGGGACTTCGTGCGCGAGATCGGCCGGAACAACTACGGGTTCGCGTTTGCCCACTCGGTGCGTGTCGATGCGGAAGACAACATCTGGGCGGTCGACGAAGGGACGGACATGCTCGTCAAGTTCAGCCCGGAGGGCCGCGTCCTGATGGTCATCGGGCGGCGGGAAGACCCGGTGCCCATGCTGCTGAACATGCCGGGTCGGGGCAGCTTCCACGGACGCAGCGAGAAGTATCGATTCGGACGGCTCACCGACGTCGCGTTCGACCAGCAGGGCAATATTTTCGTGTCCGACGGGTACTTCGATGCGCGCGTCGTGAAATACGACAAGAACGGCCGGTTCGTGAAGGCGGTCGGGACGCGCGGGAACGCCAACCTGCAGTTCAACACGCCGTTTTCGATCGCGACCGACTTCCAAGGCAACGTGTATGTCGGCGACCGCGACAAC
>SMVB01265037.1_pt1 | contig 10511 bp, 10 predicted proteins | sample 2456461 | NCBI WGS metagenome assembly SMVB01 (sample SAMN11095934, study PRJNA526329) | marine sediment metagenome | biome: Marine sediment; feature: Surficial sediment; material: Deep marine sediment; isolation source: Hadal surficial sediment | place: Pacific Ocean | collected 2014-05 | depth...
AACCGGGATCATGGCGGAGCACGATGGCAAATTTTTCCAGCAGCCGCGCGCCGTCATCAGACCGAAACCAATGCGCACGTTCAAGGACCGATTAACCCAGGTTGCCATGAGTCCCGAATCCGCCGAAGAGGCAGCAAAGCTCGGCGCGCAGATGATGGCGTTCAATTACAAGCCGCCCGAACAGCAGATCGAAGAATATGAGAATTACAAAACGTTGTTTCGTCAATACCAGGGCACCGAGCCGCGACCGATGCTGTTTACCGACATGACGATAATCGACACCGATATCGACCGAGCGCGGGCCAACGCAGAGAAATATATTGCCGGCTATCTGGTCAGCGTGATGGACCATTACGAAATGATGGGTGAACACTACAAGCACGCTAAAGGCTACGAGAGCTACGGCGCGGCCGTGGATACGATGCGCGAAGCGGGCCTAGAGGACATGTGCAAAGCTTACGTTGAACAACAGATCTGGGGTACGCCGGATATGGTGCTGCAGAAGTTCGAAGAACGGCAGCAGTTAATGGGTGATACGGGCGCGTTGCTCGCCTTCCGATTTGCCGGCATGCCGATGGCGTGTGCCCGGCGGAGCATGGAGCTATTCGCCGCTGAGATCATGCCGGTACTGCGCAGTGCCAAGGTGGACCGCGCTTCGGTCGCGGCCGCTTAGGCAACGTCGACCGACGACACACGTTATCGTCGCTCGACCGTTCTGAGCGACCGGTTTTTATCGCCGTCGGCGCCGGGATCAACGCTCGCTCGACGCCTTCGTCGAACTCAAACTTGCCCTCAGATCGCAGCCGGCATATCAGCCGTGGCCGCGATTGGGTCGCCTTGGTTGTATTACACGCGGTCAAAATTCGTGAACAAGCATCTTAGGACTATTCTCAGTGGCGCTTGCTGCACGCTTACCGTCATGATCTCAACGCTATGTGGATCGGCGTGGGCGCAGGACGCGACGGCTCTTTTCGGAGAGTACGCCAACCGCATTTACCAAATCCGGATCATTGATCGGAGCTCGGGTAAACAGGCGGGGCTCGGGTCCGGGTTTTTGATTAGTGCCGATGGTCTGATGATCACCAACTATCACGTGGTCGCGGAATATACCAACGACTCAGAACGTTATAGCGTCGAATTCGTTCGCCACAACGGTGACAAAGGGCCTCTTACGCTGGTGAATCTTGATGTCATTAATGACTTAGCGCTGCTACGGCTTGACCACGCGCCAGGCTACTTTCTTAGCTTTGCGCCGGCCCTACCCGTCCACGGCGAAGCCATTTATTCGATCGGGAACCCGCATGATCTGGGCTGGACGGTGATACCTGGGACCTATAACGGCATCGCCGCCTACAGCGTCTATGAACGCATACATTTTTCCGGATCGGTAAATCCTGGAATGAGCGGCGGTCCGGTGTTGAATGCGGCGGGGGCGGTTATCGGCGTAAATGTCGCAACAGCGGGGAATCAGCTGAGTTTCTTAGTACCGTTGAATCGGGTCACGGCGTTCGTCGCCCGCTCGCGGTCGACGACCATCGCGCTGGCGTCGGTCGATGCGCTAGTTGCCGCACAACTGCGGGCCAACCAACGGCTCCATGTCACTAAGTTGATTGACTCGCAGTGGGGGGAGGCGGACTTCGGTGATGCCGTTGTGCCAGGCGAAATCGCAGCGCATATCCGGTGCTGGGGGTTTTCTGACGACGATCAGGAGATCCTATACGCGCATTCGGCGACTTCGTGCAACAGCGAAGAACAAATCTACCTCTCGAGCGAGTTCAATACCGGCAATGTTGCCTACCAATTTAACTGGTTGGAGTCGAACGAACTCAACACGCTCCAGTTCTACAACATGTACAACGAAAAGATTGCCAACGCTTATCCCGATAACGACGCCGGCAAGGCCGACGTCACAAATTTCGTTTGCCACGATGAGTTCATTCGCTCGACGTCAATCGGCGGTGCGCCGGTGATCACCAAGACCGCATTTTGCGTACGCGAATATCGGAAGTATCGAGGCCTCTATGATGTCCTGTTTTTCGGTGCGTCGGTCCACAAAAATAGGCGCGCCCTAATCAGTCATTTCACGATGGCCGGCGTTGAGCAGCGGTTGGCGACGGCATTTACGCGCAAGTTTATCGACAACGTTCGGTGGAAATAGTCTTTGAAATTGTCAATCGCACGGGACGGACCCTAGAGAGGCATAAGGCGAGCGGTTCGCGGCTATCAATTGGTCGCGCCTTCGATAACGAATTGATCCTCTCAGATGAGACTGTCAGTCCGCACCATGCCGCGCTCGAAGTAGACGCACACGGCGATACCGTATTGGTGGACCTTGGCAGTTTGAACGGCGTTCGCAATGAACGCCACGAACGCATCAATGGTGCGACACGTTTACGCTCGGGCGAACAGTACAGCTTCGGCAGAGCACGGGTACGGATATACCACCGCGATCACCCGATGGCCGATACTGTACGCATCGGTGGCATGGATGGGTTGATCAACCGCCTCGGCAGCGCCCCATTATTGACCGTCATTTTGAGCCTGGTGGTAACCGTCGCAATCACCGAACAATGGTTGAATACGTATACCGAAGTTCGTTGGCAGGAAATGGGTATCGGACTATTTGGGGTGCTCGCAGTCGGCGCGTTGATCGCGACGTTTTGGGCAATTGTCGGTCGGATCGTCAAACATGAAGGCCGGTTTCGCACACAACTCGGACTCGTGATGACGTACTTATTACTCCAAAGCGCGATCGTGGCGGGTTACGAATGGCTCGTGTTCAATACGCTCAACGTGGCGTTTAGCGCCGGGCTTAGCTTGCTCGCCAGCTTTGTACTATTGACCGGGGTGCTCTGGATCAGTCTACACATCGCGACCAACCAGCCGAGCACCCAGCGGTGGAAAATCGCGGTGTCCATTGCCAGTATATTGCTCTGTATTTCATTGTATCCCGCATGGCTTGAACAAACTGCATTTTCCGAATCCCCTAACTACATTAAAAAGGTAAAACCACCGGCCGCACGGTTCGCACGTGGGACTTCCGTTGAGCAGTTTCTGGACAACGCTGGCGGCGTGTTCGCCGCAACGGCCCACGGCGATCCGTAGTGGATGATTGTACACGGCTCGTTTTTCGGCTTGGATGAAGACATCGCGAAATGCTTTCAGTGCGTGTATTAGAATATTAAATCATGCATCAGCGTCTCATTTTTATGCTGCTTTACGCGCTGTCGGGCGCTGCGCAGGCCGCGCCACCGAATTTCGCGATCGATGAACAACTACAGAAAAATGCACGGGTTTGGGCTGAAGAGTTTATCGAGTTTGCGGCCGAGAAATACCAAGTGACCCTAGACTGGTCACTTGTAAGCATTAAATATCTCGATGAGATAGGCGACGATCTCCATCGGACCTATGTCAAAGAAACACCGCCTGAGGAAGAGATCGTACCGGTCGCTCGGGCGTTGGGCAGTTATGTGGCAGAGGTGTATCGGATCCACAATGGCGGTTCGTGGGGTTGGGTTGACCTGGAAACGGGTTCTTTCCCGGCGCTCCAGAGCCGCCACGGGGCGACGTTTCTACCACTGGCCAAGGCGCTCGACCGGATTAAGACCGGCGATGACCCGGACATCTGGGAATACTACCAACTGCTCCACAAGCCATAACCGTTGACCGTATTCGCCCGCTCATTTGGTTGGTGCGACGCTTACCTCAAGACTCATGCGGTTAAGGTCGATCGCAGAGTTGTATCTCACGGTCCCGGCGGCCACGGTCGCGACGTTCGTGCGGTCCTGCGCCGACGCGAGATTGAGGGCAATGTGGGACGAAAAAAATTAATGTCACACCTTCCGCGTGGCCGATAATTGCGTCGCTGAATCTACCAATAGCATAGCTTTCAGCCGATTTGCAGCTCTCCGCAGGGTGCCCTATACTCCACGGTTTTCCGTCGCCGGGATAGGGATAGCCGGGTGCGCTGGGTTGAGTCGTAGTGCCGCCCCATGTGTCCTTGTCGCCGGAATACACAGAAAACAATAATGGTGTTCGAGACAGTTGGTCCGGGCACCAAAACGCCGTAAATGAAATAGGGGTGCGTACCGTATGCCGCTAGTCATTGCACTGGTTTTGTTGACCATTGGGTCGGTCGTGTTTCACCTATGGAGCCCCTGGTGGTTGACGCCGATTGCCTCGCATTGGGACACGATCGATGCCACCATCGATATCACGTTTTGGGTCACCGGAGTCGTCTTCGTCGCGGTGAACCTGTTCATGGCCTATGCCATCGTCCGCTATCGATACGATAAGAACAAACGGGCGGCCTACGAGCCCGAAAACAAGAAGCTGGAGCTATGGCTGACCGGCATCACCACGGTGGGTGTCATCGCCATGCTGGCACCGGGATTATTCGTGTGGGCTAAATTTATCACGCCGCCCGATGACGCTTACGTCTTTGAAGCCGTCGCGCAGCAGTGGCATTGGAGCTTTCGCTTTCCCGGGGCCGACGGCGTTCTCGGGACCGTTGATTCGAAGTTAATCACGCATGAAAATCCATTTGGGATGAATCCGGACGACCCGCACGGACAAGATGATATCCTTGTCGCCAATCCCGAGGTTCATCTTCCGCTCGACGTGCCGATAAAGGCGCTGCTCCGTTCGAAAGACGTCCTGCATAATTTTGCCGTGCCGCAGTTTCGAGTCAAGATGGATATCGTCCCCGGGCTTGTCACCTACCAATGGTTTACGCCGACGCGCGCCGGCAGATACGAGATCCTGTGCGAGGAATTGTGCGGGATCGGTCACCATACGATGCGCGGCCACGTCGTGATCGAGGAGCAAGGTGCGTTTGACGAATGGTTGGCCGCGCAACCGACCTACGCCGAGTTGCGGGCTAAAGCGCCCGGCGATGCCGCCGCCGGTGCGCCGCTGTATGCGGTGTGCGCCGCGTGTCACGGCGCACAAGGCGAAGGCAATCCCATACTGAACGCGCCGAAGTTGGCCGGACAGGGGGAGTGGTACTTGAAACGGCAGTTGGAGTATTTCAAACAGGGTATTCGGGGGACGCACGAGGACGATGTGTTCGGCCAATCGATGGCGGCGATGGCCGCGACCTTGGCCGATGAAACGGCCATCGACAACGTTACCGCCTACATCGCGACCTTGCCCGACGTGCCTGCGCCGATCACCGTGCACGGTGACGTGGCGCACGGCGAAGACATCTATTCAACCTGCGCTTATTGTCACGGCGCCGACGGCGCCGGCAGGCAGGCACTGAATGCGCCGCGTCAGGCGGGCATGAGTGACTGGTATCTGGTTACGCAATTGAAAAACTTCAAGCGCGGGATCCGCGGCGCCCATCCGCAGGACGGTTACGGACCGCAAATGGCGCTGATGGCCGCGATTCTGCCGGATGATCAGGCGATTGAGGACCTGGTCTCTTATATCAATACCTTAGAAATTCAACACGCCGATGCGCCAAAGTAATCGGCAACCAGTATCCGTAGATTGAGGTTATTTCGATGGCATACGTGACGCATGAAGAAACGGCAGACATTGCCGCGCTGGAGGTCGAAGAAGAACACCTCTACCACGCGAAGACTTGGTTGGGTAAATACGTCTTCAGCCAGGATGCCAAGATCATCGCCATCCAGTATTCGTGCACCGCGATGGCCATCGGCTTGGTGGCATTGGCATTTTCGCTGATCATGCGGCTGCAGCTCGGGTTCCCGAATACATTTGAATTTATCACACCGGAGAACTATTACCAGTTCGTGACCATGCACGGCATGATCATGGTCATCTACCTGCTGACAGCGTTGTTTCTCGGCGGCTTTGGCAATTATCTCATCCCGCTGATGGTGGGTGCTCGCGACATGGTGTTTCCCTACCTCAATATGGTGAGTTACTGGATCTATCTGCTCGCCGTACTGATATTGGTGGCGAGCATGTTCGTGCCGGGCGGGTCCACGGGGGCAGGCTGGACCCTGTATCCACCGCAGGCCATCACTGCTGGGACGCCGGGTTCCGAATGGGGCATCGTGTTGATGCTCGTTTCGCTCATTTTTTTCATTGTCGGATTTACCATGGGCGGTCTCAATTATGTGGTGACGGTGTTACAAGGCCGCACCCGCGGGATGACCTTGATGCGCCTGCCGTTGACCGTGTGGGGCATCTTCATGGCCACGGTGCTGGCGCTGTTGGCGTTTCCCGCCCTGCTTGTCGCATGCATCATGATGTTGTTCGACAAGCTGATCGGCACGAGCTTTTTCATGCCGGCGGTGATTTCGATGGGCGAGCAACTCGACCACGTCGGCGGCAGCCCGGTGCTGTTTCAGCACCTGTTCTGGTTCTTCGGCCATCCTGAAGTTTACATCGTTGCGCTGCCGGCCTTCGGCATCGTTTCCGATCTGTTGAGTACCCACGCGCGCAAAACAATTTTCGGCTACCGCATGATGGTCTGGGCGATAGTGGTCATTGGTGCTTTGAGCTTCGTGGTGTGGGCTCACCACATGTATGTCAGCGGAATGAACCCGTACTTCGGCTTCTTTTTCGCCACCACCACCCTCATTATCGCCATCCCGACTGCGATTAAGGTCTATAACTGGGTGCTGACCTTATGGCGTGGCAACATTCGGCTGAATGTACCGATGTTGTTTGCCATCGGGTTCATCTTTACGTTCGTCAATGGCGGCCTGACGGGTTTGTTCCTGGGCAACGTGACGGTGGATTTGCCGCTGTCCGACACCTATTTCGTGGTCGCTCACTTTCACATGGTGATGGCCGTATCGCCGGTCCTGGTGGTATTTGGCGCGATCTACCACTGGTACCCCAAGGTCACCGGGCGCATGTTGGATGAGGGCCTGGGTAAGATCCACTTTTGGATCACCTTTTTGGGCACCTATGCGATTTACTATCCCATGCATTACCTCGGCTTTTTGGGTTTACCGCGGCGCTATTATGCGATGGGGCCAACCGAGTTCGTACCGGAATCAGCCCAGTCTCTGAACGCGTTTATCACCATCGCCGCGATCTTTGTCGCCGTTGCGCAAATGCTCTTTTTGTACAATCTGATCACGAGCTATTTTAAAGGCAAGCCGTCTGGGGATAACCCTTGGGAGGCAACAACCCTCGAGTGGCAAACCCCCGTCACGCCACCGCCGCACGGGAACTTTGGCCCGGATCTGCCGTTGGTTTATCGCTGGGCCTACGACTACAGCGTGCCGGGTGCGGAGCAGGATTTCCTGCCGCAAAATTTACCGCCCCAAGGGGCTAAGGCCGAAGGCCTCCAAGAGACCTAACCGGAAAGGTCGAGGGCTGAAACGTGGGTATTTCAGTAGGCTTGCTGTTTTTGATCATGGCAGTGGTCGCGTGGTGGCTACTAAAGCAAACAGTAAACACCCGGCCATGGGAGACCCGAACATCGATCGTCGTTGACAACGGCGCTTTTCCGGTGGCGACGGCCAAAGTCGGTCTTTATGTGTTTTTGGCCGTTATCACCTCGATGTTTGCGCTTTTTATCAGCGCCTATACCACACGTATGGAACTCGCGGATTGGCGCCCACTGCCCGAGCCGCCGCTACTGTGGCTAAACACCGCGATCTTGGTGTGCAGCAGCGTCGCGTTGCAATGGGCACGGCACGCGGCGAACCGTGGCCAGATCGTCGTTTTGCGGAACGCCCTCGCCGCCGGCGGGATATTCGCATTTTGCTTCATGGCTGGCCAGCTCGTGGCCTGGCAGCAACTCGTCGAACTTGGGTATTTCATCACCAGCAACCCCGCTAATGCGTTTTTCTACCTGATCACAGGCCTTCACGGCATCCACGTGTTGGGCGGTCTGGTGGCTTGGGGCAGGACCACGAGGAAGGTCTGGCGTGGTTGTGAACCAGCTGAGGTGGCTTTGAGCGTGGAGCTTTGCGCAGCGTACTGGCACTTTCTCCTCATTATTTGGATTGTATTATTTGGTCTGATGTTATCGACCTAACAACATAAGGACCCACACTGTGGCCAATGAGACAACAATAGACACGGGTCGAGCAATCGGAATGGTCGAAGGCCTACCGGGCATCGTCGCCGACTGGTCGTCGGATCAAAGGGCGTTCAAGCGCGTGCCGTGGGGCAAGGCGATGATGTGGATCTTTCTTTTAAGCGACACATTCATCTTCTCCTGTTTCCTCATCAGCTACATGAAGGTGCGGATGACAACGACGGTACCGTGGCCGAATCCAAGCGAGGTCTTCGCGTTGACCATCGGTGGCCAACACATCCCCTTGATCCTCATCGCCATCATGACCTTCATTCTGATCAGCAGCAGCGGAACGATGGCCATGGCGGTGAGGTTCGGCTACCAAAACAAACGCATGGTAACCGGACTGTTACTCCTGGCGACCGCCGCATTCGGCGCTTCATTTGTTGGTATGCAGGTCTTTGAGTGGACTAAATTAATTGTCGAAGAAGGCGTACGGCCGTGGGGCAACCCAATGGGCGCAGCGCAGTTCGGCGCGTGTTTTTTTATGATCACCGGGTTCCATGGCTTCCATGTATCGATCGGCGTCATATTTCTCATCATTATGTCCGTGAAGGTGTTTCGGGGTAGCCTGGAAATCGGCCGACCGGGCTTGTTTACACAACGACCAGGAAGCTACGAGGAGATCGAGATCATGGGCCTGTATTGGCACTTCGTCGATCTGGTATGGGTCTTCATTTTCGCCTTCTTTTACCTGTGGTAGGAACCAGCATGTCTGAAGCACAAGCAGCAACACTGTCGGGGTCGCAAACGGCATCACCCGACGACGTCCACGTCGAAGGGCAGGAACATCCGATCTCCACCTATCTATGGGTATGGTTGCTGCTCTTTGTGTTGAGCATCGGCTCGTACATGGTCGATTATTTGCACTTGCAGGGCCTTCTCAGGTGGTCGTTGATCCTCCTGTTCATGTTCTTGAAGGCCGGTTTCATCATTGCCATATTCATGCACATGAAATGGGAGCGCCTGGCGTTGTCATTTGCAATCCTCGTGCCGCCGATCCTGCTGTTAGTCTTTATTGGCATGATGTCTTCGGAAGCAAACTACACCTTTTTGACCCGGCTCACGTTTTTCGCCCAATAGCCCCCGGCGCTGTCGGCGGAGACTGTCATCATCGGCAGGTGGTGGTGACCATTTACCGTCGTCATCGTGTCTGCCAAATGTTCAAACATGCGGAACTGAAACCGATGCCACTAAGGCCGGGCGCGGTCCCGACCAGAGCGCCATGGACCTATATGACATTGTTGTTTGCACTGAGTTGCTTAGTGCCGTGGGCTCCGAGCGCTGGCGCCCACGGCGGAGTATCCTTTGAAGAGGATACCTGCGTTATCACGATTGGTTTCCTCAAAGCCCACTTTACGGGTTATCAGCCGCGGTCACAAGGGAACAAGGAATTTTGTGAAGACATTCCCGACGTCGGCGAAAGCGTCTTCGTGATCGATTATCTACACGATTTTTTGAAGCAAATGCCCGTCGACTTTCGCATTATCGAAGACGTCAATAATTTCGGTGTCTTTGCAAAATGGACCGATATTGCGAGCTTGGAGGACATCGATCGCGATACGGTGTTCTATCAACCGCCGGTAACGCGGGCCGATGGCGTATTAACTGTCGAGTACGTCTTTGAACGAGCCGGCAGCTATATTGGCGTTGTCACCGCGCGTCACCCCACCGAGGACAAGATCTACCGTGCGGTTTTTCAGTTTCAAGTAGGTCGCGAAAAAATCGGCTATTTGCCTATATTCGTTGCCCTGATCGTGTTAGCCCAGGCCTTGTATTGGGCCGGCAGCGGAGGATTCACGCGCTTCATTAAACCACGAGCGAATTGATTTATTTGTCGAGCGCGCCTCAGCTTACGGAAAAGTTTGCTTAAAAAATCGAGGCAACTTGTTCTGCAACTCGACTAACCAATGTGGCGTCGATGATCCGGTCCCGGCGAGCTCAACATGGGGATGATCTTTGAACACTTTTTCCAACACGCCTTCTTGGGAGGGCTCGAGATCGACAAAAAAGATGTGTTTGTCGGCCTTCAAGGCCTCCGCAAAACGGGCAAAGTGGTAGTTTGGTTTTTGGATACCCAGTAAGCCCCCTTCCCACATGCAAAAGCCAAACATTAAAAACGCGAGAAAAATAAAGGGCATCCAACCCGCCGGGCTATGTGTCCAGCCCGCAAAATGCGCCAGAACCAGCACAAAAGCAGCAGCACCGAGTCCGACCAGAGCGCCGAGCTCGGACGAGTGAATAATATCTTTCTTCATAAATGAATGAACGCGATGAAGATGCTCGTGATGGTCGATCTCGGCATCGTGTTGGCTGAGCACATGAATTTGTGGAGTCGGAATACCGGCCGCTTCCATTTGCTCTTCGAAGAGTTCTAGGTCGTCTAAATTATCGCTGATAAAATAATGCCGCAACATCCGCACTGTTAGACCCTCCGTTTCATTCTCTGTTTGGACTAGTGGCTAGGAGCCTTCGGACTTAGGTCGATTCTACTGCGGCG
>SMVB01366957.1_pt1 | contig 10510 bp, 6 predicted proteins | sample 2456461 | NCBI WGS metagenome assembly SMVB01 (sample SAMN11095934, study PRJNA526329) | marine sediment metagenome | biome: Marine sediment; feature: Surficial sediment; material: Deep marine sediment; isolation source: Hadal surficial sediment | place: Pacific Ocean | collected 2014-05 | depth 0-1...
CTCGGTGCACCCAGGCTCCCTCAGTGTGCGCTCGAAGAGCTCGAAGATCCTGCGGTACTCGTCGGTCCAGGAAGCCGGTTCGACAAAGCCGTGGCTCTCCACCGGGTACACCGCCAGCTCCCAATTTTCCTTGCCCAGCTCGATGAGTCGCTGCGTCAAGCGCACCACGTCGGAGAAGTGCACGTTGGTATCGACCATGCCGTGCAGCATCACCAGGTACTGGTCCGAGCGGAAGTTCTCGGCGAAGTAGATGGGTGACGACTGCTCGTAGGCTTCCTCGTCCCCGTGCGGTTGGTTGAGGATGTTGCTGGTGTAGCCGTGGTTGTAGTGTGCCCAGTCGGTTACCGAGCGCAGCGCGGCGCCCGACTTGAAGGTGTCGGGGGCGGTGAACAGGCCCATGAGCGTGATGAAGCCGCCGTAGGAGCCGCCGTACAGGCCGATGCGGGTGGCGTCGACCCCCTCGTTGGCGACCAGCCAGCGGGCGCCGTCGACCTGATCGGAGAGGTCCTTGCCGCCCATCCAGCGGTAGATCCCGGTGCGCCACTCGCCGCCGTAGCCGGCCGAGCCGCGGTAGTCGATGTCCAGCACCGTGTATCCGCTGGCGGCGAGGAAGTGATTGAATTGGTACTCGCGGTAGTACGACGACCAGTAGTTGTGCACGTTGTGCAGGTAGCCGGCGCCGTGCACGAAGAGAACGGCGCCGCCGTTGGCTTCGGCGCCCATATCAGACGGACGGTAGATGCGAGCCGGCACCATGGTGCCGTCCTCGGCGGCGAAGCGGATGATCTGGGGCTCGATCCAGGGAAACGACTTCCACGCATCGGTGGGGGAGTCGGTGACCTGCGCCATGTTCACGGCATCGTCGGCGTCCGCCAGGAACAGCTCCGGCGGCCGGTTGGCGGTGTCGTGCACGATGGCGAAACGTTTGCCATCGGGTGACGGCGTGGCCACGAAACGCCCGTCGCCTTCGGTCAGAGCGGCACGGCCGCTGCCGTCGAATTCCAGCCGGAAGACGTGCTCGTTGAAGGGGGAGCCCTCGTTGGTGCGCAGCAAGAAGTGGCCGCGCTGCTCCGGCACGGTGACGCTGAGCACCTCCCACTCGCCGCTGGTCAGGGCCTGCTTGTCGGAACCGTCGACGTCCACCGCGTAGAGCTGCGCATAGCCGCTGTCCTCGCTGACGAAGTAGATGCGGTCGGTGCCCGGCAGGAAGCCGATGCAGCCGGAGCAGGGTCCCCCCACCCAGGCGTCGTCATGCAGGTGGTTGAGGAGCGTGCGCGCGCCGTTCGCCGCGTCCACGGACCACAACCAGCGGTCCTTGTTGTCGAAGGAGGGTCGCTGGAGATGTGGGTGATCTGCTCCAGCTCGAAGGTGGTGGTGCTCTGGGCGCCCACCGAAACGGTAGAGATAGCTACGGCGATTGCCGCGGCCGCCAACGTAACGAAGGCCTTCTTCATGCCATCCTCAAGCTGTGGTTAGGTTTCTTGATCCAAATCGGCCGGCACCGCCTTCAGCAACGATTGACAGGGTGCCGCGCGGTCGTTGGTTTCCTGCCCTGTGGACGGCTCAGCGCGGCTCGGTCAGGTCGTCGCCGCAGTCGACTTCGACGGACGTGCGTCTCTGGGCTTGTCGCCAGCGCTCCGACGTGGGTCTGACCAACCGGAGCCGCGGGGATTCGCAGGTGCGTTGAACGAGAGTCGGGTCGGGATCGTCGTCAGGCCCGGGGTTGAAGTAATAGGAGAGCGTCGGTGCAGCCGTTGTTACTGGATCCCACGAGAGAGCGCCGTCGATGAGACCCATGTCATCGCCGAAGTCGGTGGAGAATCGGTAGTGAAACGCTTCTCCCGCCTTGATCGCGGCAATGGCACAGTCGAGACGCTTTTCATTGGACGCAACGGTGCCGAAGAAAACGTGGCGTCCGCAGTCCTTTCCAACGCCGATCTCCGTGTGAAACTCGGAAGGCGTTGGCCACGGTCCGCACTGCAGGTTCATTCTCGTCCCCGCAAGGAACCGGGGCTCGGGACACCAGTTTTCCTCCAGGTGAGATCGTGTGCCTCCGAGCGGCAACCGACCACGGGAGTACGTGAACCGGTGAGGCTCGTTGAAGCCGGGATAGGCAATCGCCAAGCCGATGAAGGAGTCAGTACCCTGCGGGTAGTCGAACAGGTAGAAGGCCTCATCCGCCGCGAGCGCCTCCTCGGCGCATTGCTTGCCCGGCGTGGCATCGTCTCCAGGTCGGTAAGTGCCGCAGTCGCGTGGCGACCCATTGCCCATGGACCCCTTCGCGTAGTAGACGACCTGGCCGATGAAGTCCTCCTCGGTGGGCATGAAGGCGGGGAGTGTGTAGTCGGGTGCCGTCCAGCTTTCGTACCAGCGCGGCGCAGTCAGGATCACCAGGACGATTGCCATGCCGGTGAGCGGCATCACCATCCAACGCGCCATCGGCAGGTCGGGGGCGACCAGCGGCTTGATGATTACCCCCATGACGAAGAATCCGAGCGCTCGAGCCACTGTCTCCGGGAAGTAGAACCATTCCTCGGCGACGAAGCGAACGGCGACCGCCGCCAGCACCGCCACCGTGAAGATCAGGAACTTCTTGGTCGCGTCCTGCATACGAGGGCCTTCCTGCAGCGTGTGGCGATGCTTGGCGCAGGAATACAGTAGCCCGGATATTCAAACGGGTCACGGCTTGCACGAGCGCGATGGATCGAGCAACAACGGATTCCCCCGTGGCCACGGGTCGGGCGAGGACCCGTGCGCCGAGCGCTAGGCACAAACGAATCTACCCGGCGAGATCTAAATCAGCCGCCCGGCGCGGGCACGTTCGACGATGGCCGCCATGCGCTCGGCCTCGCCACGGGCGGCGCGCTCGCCGGCGTCGCTTAGCCGGTACACTCGCCGCCGGTCGTCGGCCGCCGGGCTCTCCTCGATGAAGCCTTCGTCGCGCAGCTCCTTGAGGGTTCGGTACAGCGTGCCGGGGCCGAGGATGACGTTGCGCCCGGCGCGTTCGTTGATCGCCTGCATGATGCCGTAGCCGTGCAACTCGGACTCGTTCAGCAACAGTAAGATCTGGAAGATCAGCGGGCGTAGGGGCTCGACGTCGATGTCTTCGGGCATGGGTTCACTCCGCGCGCAGGGCGACGACGGGGTCGGTGTTTGCGGCGCGGCGCGCCGGCAGCCAGCAGGCGAGCGTCGCCACCGTGAGCAGAACCGCCGCGATGGTCAGGTACGTTGTGGGGTCGAAGGGGCTGATGCCGAACAGCAGCCCGCTCAGGAGTTGAGCGACACCGGCGGCGGCGAACAGGCCGGCCACCAATCCCGCCGCCGTGATGCGCAGGCCTCGGGTTACCACCATCTTCATCACCTGGCGGGGCTCGGCGCCGAGCGCCAGGCGCACGCCGATCTCCCGGGACCGCTCGGTCACCGCAAAAGCCAGCAATCCGTACAGGCCGATGGCGGCGAGCAGCGTGCCGATGAGCCCGAAGGCTCCGACCAGCACCGCGGCGAGACGCCCCGGCAACATCGATATGCCGGCGAGCTCGGGGTACGGCACGATGAAGGCCGGCGGCAACGCCGGATCAAGCGCTCGGATGCGGTCGCGCACCGTGGTGATCGCCGCCTCGCTGGAGGTTCTTACCAGCAGCGCGGGGTCACCGCCTCCGAACTGCGACCACGACGTATACACCAGCATGCGCGCCGGGTCACTCGCCGAGCGGATCTTGCTGTCGCGGGCCAACCCGACGACCTCGGCGTCGACCGGCTCGGTGATGCTGCCGAGGCCGAAATGCTTGCCGATGGGGCTCTCGCCCGGCCAGGCGAAGCTCGCCAGTGTCTCGTTGATGACCACGACGACGGGCGCGCCGTCGACATCGGTGCTGTTGAAGTCCCTGCCGGCCAGAAGCGGGATGCGAACGGTGTCGAAGTATCCGGGTGAAATGCCGGTGTTCTCGACCCTTTTGAACCCTTCACCCGGTTCCGCCGGCCGGTCCGCAAGCGCGATGCGAGTTTGCCCGTTCGACAGGGTCAAGGGCGGGATGTCGATGAAGGAAGCATGCTCGACGCCCGGCGTCTGCAGCGTTTGCTCGAGGGCGTCGCGGAAGAACCGCGACGCCTCCTCCGAGGAGCGCCCGGCGGCGCCGGTGTCGACGTAGAAGACCACCACGCCATCGGGCTCCAGACCCAGGTCGGCGGCGCCCGCCGCCCCCAGCGAGCGCACCAGGAGCCCGGCGGAGACCAGCAGCACAGCGGTTCCGGCGACCTGCGCGAACACCAGGACATCGCGTAGACGGCGCTTGCCACCGGGAAGCGCAGCGCTTTCCTTGAGTGCTGAGACCAGATCACCGCGCGTCGCGTGAAGTGCCGGCGACAGGCCGAACACCAGCCCGGTAAGCCCGGCAATCGCGAGGGCGAACGCCAGCACGGTGGTATCGGGGTTGAGGTCGAGGTCGAGAGCAATGGGAAGGGGCAGTCTGAAGGCCGCCAGCAGGCTGGTCGACCAGAAGGTGAGCACGACGCCGAGAACACCGCCGAGAACGAACAGCACCATACTCTCGGTCAATAGCTGCGCCACCAGGCGTGATCGTGTTGCCCCCATGGCGAGGCGAACACCAATCTCGCGCGACCGCGAGGCGCCGCGCGACAGCAGCATGTTCGCCACGTTGACGGCGGTGATGGTCAACAGCACCCCCGCCACCACGAAGAGGGCGGCGAGAAACCCCATCAGCGGCTGGCGCACGGCGGCGAAGATCGGCGAGTAGCCCAGTACCTCGACGCCGTACCAGTCGACGCCCCGTGATGCGCCGATGGCACCGCCGGCGGCGTCGAGCGCTTCCTGCGCCTGTATGGCGGTTTGATCGGGCGACAAGCGGCCCACCAGCTCGAGCCCGCCGCGCGCTGCCTCTTCCGACAGGTCGGTGGCGCCGAGCACCAGCCCCTGGGCCGATAGAGGTACCCAGAGCTCGGAGGCGAACACCGCCACATGGCCGTGGAATCCTTCTTCAGCGACGCCGATGACGGTGAAGTCCTTGCCGTTGAGGGTGACGTGTTCCCCCACGGCGTCGGGCCTCGCCCCGAAGCGCTGCTGCCACAACCGATGGCTGATCACCACCACCGGGTCAGCCCCGGGGACGGCGTCCTCGTTCGGTCCGAAGAGCCGGCCGGATGCCGCCCGGGTGCCAAGGGTCTGGAAATAGTTGCCCGAAACAATGGTTCCCGGTGCCGTCGAGATCACCTCGTCGATTGCCAGGCCGCCCTCGAAGAAGTCGAAGGCGGCGAGCTCGGGCAACGCCGCGGCGGCGGCGAGCTCGCGGTAATAGGGGAGGCCGAAGGCATGAAAGCCGGTGCCCTCGCTGTCGACGCGATGCACACTCACCAGCCGCCCGGTATCGTGCACGCCCACCGGCGCCCGCAGCAGCAGCGCGTTGACGGCGCTGAAGATGGTCGCGGTGGCGCTGACGCCGATGGCCACGGTGAGGCTGGCCACCAGGACGAACATCGGCTGGCGTCGCAACAGGCGCAGCGCGAAGCGAAAATCCTGCAGGTAGGCACCCATGGGTGACCTCCTTGGAGACGGAGCGCCAGAGCGGCGCGCACCATTGGGTGGAGTCCGACGCAGCAGATCCCGGCGCAGTGGATTCCGGGGTGCGGAAGCGACCACCAGATCGGCTAGCACACGCAGCCAGACGCGCAGCGTCGGCCAGCGGCCGCCGCCGGCGCGGGCATCGGCGACCATGCGGCCGAAGTCGGCCGTCATCATGTCGCCGTACTCGGCCCGCAGGGCGCGGCGGTGCAAGCGCAACAACAGGCGGTACGCACGCTCCGAGCGGCGCGTCACGCGTCATGCTCCACAACTAGATATATCCACATATGGATATATACTCCATAGGAGGCGGAAAGTTCCACCCGGCGCGAGAAAATCTTGCAACGCCTCGACCCGGAGCGGATCCCCCGCAGGCGCGCGGCGCACCCGAATCAAGCGCAACGTCGTACCCGCGCCCCACCGCGCTCGCGCCACCGTGACCGGTTGAGATTTCCGAGCTAGACTGGCGCTCATGCACCGTCGAACGACATCGGCCCGGCCAGAATCCTCTGAAGGGGGCCCCATGAGCTCATCCGCTGCCGTTACCGGCGCGCTCGGCTTGGCTTTGCTCATCGCCGCTACGGGGGTCGTCCCCGCGCCGCAGGAGCGGCCCAACATTCTCTTTGTGGTTTCCGATGACCTCAATACCCGCATCGGGCCCTATGTGGATTCGTCGCTCCAGCTGCACACTCCCAACCTCGACCGCCTTGCCGCCGAGGGTGTGACGTTTACCCGGGCGTACTCCCAATACCCGGTCTGTGGCCCCTCCCGTGCGTCCTTCATGAGCGGCCTGTACCCCGAGACCAACGGCGTCACCGACAACGGCTTCGAGACCGGCAACCACCGCGTCGCCACCCCGTCCCTCGCGGACCACCCGACGCTCGCCGGCTTCCTGCGCCAGCGGGGCTATTACAGCGCCCGCGTTTCAAAGATTTTCCATATGGGCGTACCCGGGGGCATCGAGCGCGGCGAGGCGGGCTCCGACGACCCGGACTCGTGGGACTACGCCATTAACCTCATGGCGCCCGAGACCCTCACCCCGGGCAACCTCGAGAAGCTCTCCAGGGGCGATCACTACGGTTCGAATTTCTCACGCATGATCCTCCCCGACGGCAACGAGCTCACCCAGGCCGACGTGCTGGCCACCGATCAGGCCATCGCCATCCTTGAAAATCGCGCCGGGGCCAAACCGCCCAATGCCGGCAACCGCACCAAGTTCAAGCAAGATGCTCCGTTCTTTCTTGCGGTTGGATTCGTCCGCCCGCACGTGCCGCTCATCGCCGCCGAGCGACACTTCGCCCACTACCCGGATGACGACGTCGAGCTGCCCCAGGTGCCGGCCGACGACCTCGATGACGTCCCCGAAGCGGCCAAGCGCAACGCCAACGGCATTGCCGCCCGCTTCGGCATGAGCACCGCCGAGCAGCGCAAATCCATCGCCGCCTACTACGCCAGCATCAGTTTCATGGACGAGCAACTCGGCCGCCTCCTCGACACCCTCGAGCGTCTCGGCCTGCGCGACAACACTGTTGTGGTGTTCCTGTCCGATCACGGGTACAACCTCGGTGAGCACACCGTCTGGCAAAAGACGAACCTCTGGGAAGAGAGCGTGCGCGTGCCGCTCATTATCTCGGTCCCCGGCATGGGCAACGCCGGCACGCAGACCGACGCCGTTGTCGAGCTCATCGACCTGTACCCCACGCTGGCGGAACTGAGCGGCCTGGGTGGCCAGACCCCGTCCATCTTGCAGGGCGAGAGCCTGGTCCCGCTGCTCGGCGCTCCGATGGCTACGGACGGCGAGCAGACCGCGTACACCATCACGGGTAGGAACGGCGCATCCCTGCGAACGGACAGATGGCGCTACAACCGCTGGGGAGAAGATGCCCAGGGCGACAACGAAGAGCTCTACGACCACGAGAACGACGCTTCGGAGTATCACAACCTGGCGCGTGACCCGGCGTACGCCTCCGTCCTCGACAGGATCCGCGCCCGGTTCGAGCAGGTGAGACAAGCCGCGCGCCATGGCGTTCGCGCCGCCGTGACCCGTTGAGAAGTCCGGGCTAACCGTCCGCCGTGACCCGTTGAGAAATCCGGGCTAACCGTTTACTCCGCCTTGAGAACGACGATCGGGTCTACTCGCGTTGCTCGCACGGCCGGGACCAGGCATGCAACGATGGCTACCACTGCCAGAATGGCGGGCACGGTTGCAAACGTCACCGTATCGAACGCCGAGATACCGTATAGCCAGGACTCGACGAATCGACTGAGCCCAAACGCGGCGCCTACGCCGAGAACCAGGCCGGCGCCGGCAATCTTGAGGCTCTGTCGCAGCACCAGCATCAGCACGCTTCCGGACTCGGCGCCCAGCGCCATGCGGATGCCCATCTCACGCCGCCGCTCGGCGACGAAATACGACATGACGCCGTAGGTGCCGACGGCTGCCAGTACCAACGCCAGGCCCCCGAAGACGCCGAGTAACAGGGTCAAGAAGCGCGGCCGGGCCATCGAACCGAACACCGCGTCCTCCATGGTTTGCACATTCGTGAGGGGCAGCGAGGGATCGAGCGACCAGACCGCCTGGCGCGCCTGGGCGCTCAACGAGAACGGATCCATGCTGGTGCTCAGCACGACGTTCATGGTGTTCTGCCCGAAGCCGAGAGCGGCGACCTGGGGCGCGTAGTAGAAGAGCTCGGTGCCCGCGTCTTGTTCCATGCCGCCGTTCTTCACGTCCCCGACGACGCCGACGATGGTGATCCATGGCGAGCCGCTGCCCGGTGAACGGATGCGGCGCCCGAGCGCTCCATCGGGCCAATACATGTTGGCCATGGTTTCGTTGACGACGCCGACCGCCATCGCCGTGTCGCTGTCGGCCGGCGACAGGAAGCGGCCCTCGAGGAGCGAAATTCCCATGGTCGAAAAGTAGTCGTCCATGACGAATTGCCAGTAGTCGACCTCTGATGGCGGTCCCTCGTCGCTGAACTGGATGCCCTCGAACTCCATGGTGTTGGCGTTGAGCCGCCGAATTGGGGGCAAGCCGCTCATCATGGTGGCCGACTCGACCCCGGGTATCGCGACCAGCCGCTGTTGCAGCTCGCTGTAGAACGCCATGTGCTCGGGGGGAGTGGGGTAGGTGGCGCCGGGCAGGAACAACCGGAAGGTGAGCAACCCTTGGTGATCGAAGCCCGGATCGACGTCCTGTAGCGCCGCGAAGCTGCGTAGCATCAAGCCTGCACCGACCACCAGAACGACCGCCAGCGCGATTTCCGCTACCACCAAGAGCTGGCGCAGCCGGTGGCGCGCCGATCCTGCGGTTGTGCGCCCGCCCTCGCGCAATCCCGCCGCCAGGTTGTCGCCCGTGAGATGCAGCAGCGGGGCGAGGCCGAACAGCAACCCGGTGGCCAGCGAAACGGCCAGCGTGAAACCGAGTACCGAAGCGTCGAGCCCGATCTCGTTGAGCCGTGGAATGCTTCCGGCGCTGGTGGACAACAACAGCCCGACTCCCCAGCGGCCTATCAGCAGGCCGAACCCCCCACCGATGAGCGCCAGCACGACGCTCTCCGTCATGAACTGTCGCAGCAGCCGACCGCGTCCGGCACCCAGCGCGGTGCGCACCGCGATCTCTTTTTGCCGCGCCTCGGCGCGAGCCAGCAGCAAGTTGCCGACGTTGGCACAGGCGATCAACAGCACGAACCCGACGGCGCCCAGCAGGGTCAGCAAGGCCGGTCGCACGTCGCCGATGACCTGCGTGGTCAAGGGCTCGAACTGGATTTCGTGCCCGTCCGGACGGATGTGCGCGTCGGGGTAAGTCTCCAGCCATCCGGCAACCAGCACGTCCAGCTCGGCCTGCGCCTGCTCCTGTGGGCTGCCCTCACGCAGCCGCCCCACACCGTACAGGTAGTGCGAGAATTGGCTTCCGGGGTTTTCCGGGTCGAGCTGCAACAAGGTCCATACCTGCACGCCATTGTCGTTGAGGTCGAAACGCGGTGGCATGATGCCGACCACCGTGCTGGGCGCGCCGTTTACCAGAAGCGTGTCGCCAACCAGGTCGTCGCGGCCGCCGAAGGCGCTCATCCACAGCTCGTAGGACATCAGGGCCGTCGGAGTAGCGCCGGGTATATCTTCCTCGGCGGTGAAGATGCGCCCGCGGAACGCGTCGACCCCGAGCGTGGTGAACAGGCTGGCCGTCGCAAAACCTGCCGGCACACGGATGGGCGTGTCGGTGCCGGTGATGCTCACCTCGCCGGTGGTGTACACCCCCATGTCGGCGAATGACGTGCTGCTCTCCCGATACTGGAAGTACTCGGGGGCGGACATCCAGAACTGCGCGCCGTACGACTCCCCGGGGAAATTGCTGGTAATGAACAACAGGTCGCCCGGCTCGCGATACTCCAGCGGCCGCAGCACCACCCCATTCACCACGCTGAAGATGGCGCTGTTGGCGCCGATGCCCAGAGCCAGCGTCAGAATGGCCACCGCGGCGAATCCCGGCGCCTGCTGGAGGTTGCGGAAGGCGTAGCGAAGGTCCTGCAAAAGAGTTTGCATGAAGAAGTCCGGTCTGTTGGCAAACCGGGGAGGGTTCGGGCCGACATCACGGTAGCATAATTGCTGCAAAATTAGCACCTCGCCGACCTCATCAGCCGGCTCTTGGCCGGAGTTCGTTCCCACCGGGCACTGTCTCGGGCACAGCCTCGGGCCGAGTCCTGGCGCCGCTCTCCCTCTGTTGCCCTTCACCCCCATTCCTCGATAGCCTCGTGCGTGGCCGTTTCTCGGATCACGGATTCGGAAGGAGGATCGGATGCGGCATGCGTATCGGATAGGCGCGGCGGCGGCGGCCGTCTCTAGCTTGTTGGCAGTGACGTCGGGCGGGTTGGCAGTGACGTCGGGCGGGTTGGCAGTGACGTCGGGCGGGTTGGCAGTGACGTCGGGCGGGTTGGC
>SMVB01041373.1_pt1 | contig 10506 bp, 10 predicted proteins | sample 2456461 | NCBI WGS metagenome assembly SMVB01 (sample SAMN11095934, study PRJNA526329) | marine sediment metagenome | biome: Marine sediment; feature: Surficial sediment; material: Deep marine sediment; isolation source: Hadal surficial sediment | place: Pacific Ocean | collected 2014-05 | depth...
TTATGAAGAAAACAGATACTTAATTAGCGCCGTAGGTGATGTTGTTTTAATAACAAGCTTGTTAGTGCTTGGTGGAAATTTTTGGGATAAGCTGAGATCGTTATTTATTTATAGTGCGAAAGCCATCTTTCCAGATAAGAAAAAATCAACTGGTTATGAGAACTAATTTGAAATTTGTTTTATTAATCATCCTTACCGTACTCTTATTACCGTTCAGATTTTTTGCACAAAGCGAAAATCACAAATCTAATTTGGAAGAAGAAAATCATTTTTACTATAACCATATCGCAGTGTTCATTGGAGCTTCCACTCTGTTCGAAAGAGACGCTACGTATTTTACATTAGGAGCAGATTATATAAGATATTTTTCACCCGAAAGTAATTTTGCAGCAGGAGTTTTTTCTGAAGCAATTTTTGCACATCACAGAGAATGGTTGTTTGGAGCAGTTTTATTTTATGGATTAACAGAGCATCTCTGGATTCGCTCTGGTCCTGGTATAGAAATCTTGCAGGAAGAAATTGAGCACAATGGTGAGACTGAAAGTAAAACTGAATTCCTGATAAGAATAGGTGCCGGATATTCGGTTCACTTTGGAAAGTTTTTTATTGATCCCAGTATAGATATTGATTTTCTCAGAAGCTCAACAACTCTTGTTTGGGGTATTAACTTAGGAATGGGTTTTTAGTTATCTTTATCTAATTCTTTAGACAAAATTATTACAGTTTACAAATGAATTTCTTTTCAAACGTATCAAGCAAATTTTTAACTACAAGCAATTCCGTTTTATTACTGCTTGTAATTTTCACAATATTCTTAATTCCATTTTTCCCAATTGAACTGCACAAATATTTTTACAGCATTTGTTATACATTAATTTTTTTACTTTCTGCACTTGCGCTAAGTAAGTACCGCTCAAGAATTTTTAACATCGCGGTTTTAGTAGTTTTAATGGAATGGCTTTCAGAACTCCTAGATTTTCCCATCCTCAATAAAATTTCCTTTGCAGTAAATATTTCCTTTTTCGGTTTAATTGTAGTTTTATTTATTCAACAAATTGCAATAGCTAAAACCGTTACTCCTCTGGTTATTATGGAATCAATTAACGGCTATTTAATGTTAGGGATGTCTTTTTCCATTTTAATAGCTCTGATTAGTTTTGTTGATCCCAATTCATTCAGTTTTCCACACTTATCCACCGGTACGGATCCAACCATTTCTTACTTCAGCAATTACACTTATTATGGATTTGTTACTTTAACCACTCTCGGTTATGGAGATGTTGTTCCGCTTACACCTGCTGCAAAATCGTTTTCAATATTTACAGCCATTACCGGACAAATGTATATTGCGATTATTATCGCCGCACTTATAGCCAAGTATTTAAATCAATCGAATTCGAAATAAATAAAAGTTGTTTGATTTTAATGAACTATCCTTTCTCATCCTCTTCATTTTAATCATCTTCTTTAACTTCATTTACATCATCATCTTTTCTTCCCAATCGTTCTTTTCGTCTAATATTTTCATCTTTGTCTGTTTGCTCTTTTGTTCTATCTGTAATTATATGAAGATCTCTTTGCGGGAATGGAATAACAATTCCTTCTTTCTCAAATGAATTATTAATTGCAACACGTAAATCACTTCTTATCTCAATCCAGTCTGTATAGTTGGATGACCAGCATCTCAATTCAAATTCGAGGTAGCTTTCTGCAAAATCCTGGAATAGTACATAAGCCGCCGGTCTTGTTAAAATTTTATGATTCTCTGTTGCACATTTAAGCAGTAACTCCATAACTCTGTCCACATCACTTCCATACATTACCCCCACTTTAATTTCAATTCTTCTAAGCTGGTCGGTCATCGTCCAGTTAGTAAGTTTATTCGAAATAAGATGACCGTTTGGTACTATTATTTCAGCACCGCTCCAGTTGCGTATAATACTTGAACGAATACCAATACTTTTTACTCTGCCTGATATATCTGTAACTGACACGGCATCACCCACCTGGATTGGCCTTTCGAAAATAAGAATTAAACCCGAAATAAAGTTATTTACCAGGTCCTGCATTCCGAAACCAATACCTACACCCAGCGCGCCAACCAATATTGTAAGCTTACTTAAATCAAGCCCAATCCCGAAAAGTGCAATGATAATACCAAGTATCAGGATTGAATAAGTTGTTAAAGACGAGATTGCCCCTGGAACACCACGAGGAAGTTTTAACCTTGGAAGGATATCGCCCTCAAGAAAAAACCTTACTGTTCTCGAAACAATAACAGCTGCCCAGATCGAGAATATAAATATTAAAACATTTTCAATAGCTATTGAGAAACTGCCAATTTCCCACTTCCTGCTCAAAGTTTCCAAAAGCCATACTAATACTGGTTCATAGATATTATATGAATTAAGTACTACAGCTAGCCAGAGAACAATTGCACCTAAACGGATAATTTTTCTGCTGGTCAATTGAATTTTTTCACGCTGGTACTGAACAACCCGCAGCTTCTGCGCCGGTTTTGTTTGAAGGAATAAAATGATTAATGCATTCAATACAGCCACCCCGGTAATGAGCAGTATGGCAATATATATAATGTTAAGAGTTCCGCTAACCAGCAGATCTGCAAGGGAAACATATCCAAGTATGTTCCCAAAGAGTGCGAAACCTATCATGGTAAGAGCGGCCCTGTTCCCGAATAAAACAAACCCTAATACTTTTTTATTCTCAGTAGATTCTTCAAATACTTTCTTTTTTAATATCCAGATTAATCCTGCAATCGCAAAAATCGTTAACAATAATAAAATCAACCTTCCCAGGAATGAATCAATTATAGCAATTTTCTGAAATTGATTCAGCACATATAGTATGGATAGCCCGTAAAGCGGGGCTTTAAGGACAGGACTAATGATGTGACTTAAAATCCTTAATAGAGGTATAAGCATTGCGATTTTAAATAGACTTATAAGTACATCAGGGGCATCGGTATAAAACAGGGAGGAAAATATTAAAAATATTAAAAATGAAACCGCCACCGGGCGGTCTAATAATTTTTTTGCAAATTTAACTGCGTTGTCTTCGGATTCGATGGTACGGCTGAAATATTTTAGACCAAATACAAACAGGAAAAAAAATATTAACAGCAGTAGATCATATATAAGTCTGTCTGATTCGGTTTCAATAAATTCTGATACAGATCGTTTATATAATACCCAGATATCTTCAACCTGATTTGTTAGCGATACTGTATCCGGAGATTCAATTACTATTGCCCATAATGGAGGGGCATTGCGGCTAAAAGTTTCTGTTCGTCTCAAGTTTAAAGCATCGTCGAGTTTTACAACAATATTACCCAGCTCAATATTAACTTCTGCAATTCTGCTTTGGTATGATAATAATGTATTAGATCGTTTGATAAGAACTTTACCCTTTAGGTTAAGCTCTTTTTGAATATTACGAATGCTTTCTAACAAATTCATTGGTGCTTTTTCATTTTTTGCCTTGTCATAGGTTCTTTTCCAGATAGCCTGAATTATTTCGAATGTTGTTTTTTCTTTATTGAGTTGAGTTGAACGCTCTTCAATTATTTTTTGCCATTCCAGAATCTGCTGGTGTTTTGCTCCCCATCTTTGCTCTAAATCTTTAAGTTTCCGCGAAAACTGCTCAGCCAGCTTATCAAGATCAGCTTCGCTTCTTAATTCTTTCATTGATTCGTTAAAGTCCACATAAGTCGTTTCAATCTTAACTATCTCTGAAGCAGGGGTAACAATTGAAGCAAGATTGTTTAGATAAACTGTTACTTTTTCAATTTTTTTAGGAACCTCAGTTACAGAATATGTGACTAGTTCTTTCGGTTTTTCCTGCAAAAGTGGATTGGGTGTTTCTTGCTGCGAGAAACTTAATGTGCAGAAAAATGAAATTAATAAGAATGAAGTTAGTAGGGTTTTTAATTGTTTATTGAGCATAACAGGCAAATTTTTATTAATAATCTTTAGTTTAATTACTTATAATCTAATAAATATTATTATAAAAAGGCTTTGATAATTCAGAGGTGGTTTAATAATCTTTACCCTCAAAATCAGTAGTTACTAAAATTAGAATAGAAGAACAATTAAAGTTGCTAACTTTTTTCCCCTTGAGTTTTAATCAAAAGTAATCGAAATTTAATTAAATGATTATTACATTTTATCAAAAAATAAATTGCGACGTTAAAATTAAATGAAGTTAACTAATCTAATAATAACTGCTGTCTTAATAGGTCTACTTTCTTCCTGTTCATCTTTGAACATTTCCACAGATTATGACCCGACACAGGACTTCAGCAAGTACAAAACATATAGATGGGCAAGAATTAAAGAACGCGATCCAAATGATATCCTTTCTAAAAATATTATGCTCAGAAAGAAAGTACAGGCAGCAGTAAATAAAGTACTTAAAGAAAAAGAGTTCACTAAATTAGATAGAGGAAAACCGGATTTTATCGTATTTATTCACGCCGGTGTACAGCAAAGAATGAATGTTTATCATCATGGCGGGTACTACTACGGTGGATGGTGGGGGCCATACGGCGGCTACACTACTGTAAGCCGATACAAACAGGGTACACTTGTAATTGATATTGTTGATACGGAAGAGAAAGAACTTTCGTACCGGGGTATAGCATCGGATGTTATACGGTCTTATTCCGATCCCGAGGCATTGCAGGAAGAACTTGATTATGTTATTTCAGCAATGTTGGAAGATTTTCCTCCAAATTAATTTAATAGCAATTTTCAATTAAGATTCAGTGCATTTCTATTATCATTAATAATGGGATAAAAATAAATTACATTATATTTATATTCAATTGCTTATTTTAGATTATTCAACAATCAAATTTTATTGGAAGAACACAATGAAGAAGCTTATTATTTTAATTCTATTCCCAATTAGTTTTGCTTTAGCATTAAATTCAAGTGAAGAAGTATCGAAGGAGAGTACTGCTCCTGAAACAATTTCAGCCCCTGGCAGCACAAGCAGTAAAATATATTATGGCGGTAATATCGGTTTAAGTTTTTGGAATAGCTACTTCTATTTAAGTGTGCAGCCACTTATAGGATACAAAGTTACACCCAAGTTTTCAATCGGTGGTAAGTTGGCTTACTCTTATATAAGTGATAGACGTATCGACCCGACATTTAACTCGCATAACTATGGTGGCAGCATATTTACACGTTACCGGGTCGTCCCCCAATTTTATTTGCATGGCGAGTTCGTTTATGCAAGCTTCGATCAGATTTCGGGATTTGATTTTCAAAATAATGAATGGAGAAGTGAAAGAGTTTGGATACCATTTTTACTGCTTGGCGGTGGCTATGCGCAGATGGTTAGTCCTAACGTATGGGTTTTCGCAGAAGTTTTATTTGATGTGCTTCAAGATTCCAATTCTCCATACGAAAAATGGGATCCGTTTGTTAGTTTCGGTGTGGGCGTAGGATTTTAACAAACATTGTAGATAGCACTGAACTTAGTAATGGATACCAAAGATATTATTCTCTGACTCCTATAAATTGTCTTCAAAATACCATCAACAAAAAAATTCTGTAAAGTTATGATGTATCTTTTATGAACAGAAGAAAATTTATTTTGAGAAGTGCAGGATTAACCTTAGGTGGGTGTATTGCACCTTCATTAATCACAATGAATAGTGAACTTTTTGCTAAAGATAAAATAACTTATCCGAGCTACAAACCTACCCCGGCGGAATGGAAAGAAGACGATTTAAACATTGCCTGGATTGGTCACTCAACTGTTTTGATTAATATGTTTGGTACAATAATTTTAACCGACCCTGTACTGTTCGATTCAATAGGTATTTATGTTTTAGGACTTACAATAGGCAAAATAAGAGCAACGAAACCAGCATTAGAATTTAATGAAATCCCTAAACCTGATCTTGTTTTAATTTCTCATGCACATATGGATCATATGGATTATAAATCATTAAAAGAATTAACAGTAAAATATCCGGAAAAAATTGACTGCATCACGGCTTACAATACAAAGGATATAATAGAGGACTTACATTGGAAATCACTTAGAGAGCTTGACTGGGGTGAATCCGTTTATAATGATGAATTAAAAATTACAGGAATTGAAGTTAATCACGATGGATTTCGTCTGCCCGGAGAAAGAGATAGAGCAGACGGACATATAATAAATGGAAGAAGTTATAATGGTTATATTTTAGAAAAGTATAATAAGAAAATTCTTTTCGCAGGAGACACTGCTTACACCGAAAAGTTTAAACAGCACAGAAGTAAAAATATTGATGTGGTAATTATGCCAATCGGGGGATACATTCCTCATCAGCACAGGCACTGCAATCCCGAAGAAGCATTGATTATGGCAAGTAAACATCTTGGTGCAAAATATTTTATACCAATCCATTGCAATACATTTGATGGAGACGAAGGTTTCCACACTCCGCTTGATTGGATGATGAAATCTGCAATTAATTACGATATAGAAATTGGCATTAGTGAAATAGGGCAGACATTAACCTTAAACGGTTAGCAAGATATTCCTCAACAAATACCTACAATTAAAATCGTGTGATATTTCCAATAAGTAATAGAAAGTTTATTTTAGATTAAACTTTTAACAACAATAGGAGGTATCAAAATGTATTATACAGGCATCGATCTACACAAATCAACTTCATATTTAACAACGGTTGACAGTCTTGGGAAAATAGTCGAGCGACAAAATATTAAAAATGTTAATCATAACTTTTTTCAATATTTTAATTCTCTACCGGGAAACAATATCACTACTGTCGAATCTACTATGACTTTTTGCTGGCTTGACGACTTACTAACGTCACTCAATATTCCTTTAGTCCTTGCTCATGCAAATCAATTCTGTTCAATAAAAAGTCTTGCGGGGTTAAGTAGAACAAAGCACTATGTAAACGCTTAGAGTTGTAATAATGAACAAACTCAGCAATTAGTTAAACCTGGAAAAAATTTAGCAGTGGAATTCTGAATCTCTTACTTTGCGACCTGACACCATATAAGCAGAACTACTATGTCCTCTGCTAACTTCGGATGAGCTTTCGTAGATATATTGTCTCCAATCGGCTTATCACTGTCGCAACTGCTTATCAGACCTCTCGGAATAAGATAATAAACTTTCCTTACGCTCTGCCTGATTTACTCTATGGAGTTACGGTTGAATTTTGGGCGTTCCCAATATAATAGCTCAGTTGCCCTCCCAATGAGCCTTATATCAGGTTTCTTTTCGTAGTCCGGCAACTGCCAAATGCTGACGGCTTCTTTCAGATTTGCGGGCACCCGCAACACCCTTGTCATCGATACTGTTTCCTATCAACTCGGCACATACACGGACTTTCACTGTGCCAGCATATTACCATGACCGACATACTAAAAAAGCGTCCATTGGGACGCTTTTAATTACTTTAACTTAAATAAAATTGGAATGGAAACCTGAACTCTAACGGGTTTTCCCCTTTGTTTTCCAGGAGTAAATCTGGTTTTTAAAACTGCATCAAGCGCAGCTTCATCACAACCTGCACCAATTCCCTTAATTACCTGTGCTTTGGTAACATCTCCCTGCTCGTCAACAAAAGCAAGTATATAAACTTTACCTTCAACACCCGCTCTTTTTGCAATCTCAGGATACACAATTTTTTTCTGAATTGCTAGGATCCCTCCAATTGGTGAAGGCATTTCTTCAACTGCAACAAAATAGGTCGGTTCTTCTTCTATCTCTTCCTTCGGAGGAGGCGGAGCTTCAATTTCAGCTTCAAAATCAATTTCTGTATCCTCAATTTCTATATCTTCTAATACATCGTCAGAAGGGGCTTCAATTGGAATAGGAGGTTTTGGTGGTGGTGGTGGTCTGGTTTCCTGCTTTGTTTGTTGAATATCTTTAACAGTAAAAAGTTCCTGAGGACCTTCAATTGTCATTCCTTTATTGCTGAGATGCGGAAAAAATTTAAATGCCACAATCAATATTGCTAGTGAAATAATTGTACTAATTTCAAGTACCCTTTTGTAGGTCCTTCTCAAATCTGCTTTTGGGTTTTTTAATTTCATTGATTGTACTCCAAATATATATGCTTGATTAACTTACTAAATGATAAATTTATTGTCAATAAAGATTTCGTTTCTTTTACTAAAGAGAAACTAATTAGTTCCCAGAAACCACTATTAAACAATGGTAACAATTAACTCCTCAATCAGATATTTTTATCTCGGTTCTCGGTAAATAATTAAATTTCTTCATCACATAAAATACAAGTAAAATTCCTGCAATCGCTCCTAATGAGTCGGCAACCCAATCCAGAAATTCATTATATCTTCCAGGAATAAAACTCTGATGAATCTCATCAAGTAAACCATAAAATGATGTGATTATCAATGCCGCTGCTAGAAAGTATTTTTTTAATAAGAGAAATTTATTCTGATAATGTAAAGTGAGAGCTAACAAAATGGACAATCCAAAAAAAGCACCAAAATGTTTAAATTTATCACTAATTGCTACAGAAGGAAGATCATCAGTTGGTAAAGAAGTTCCTATTAACAATAACAGCCAATAGACTATCAATGGAACATATACAAAATATACTTTTCTTTTCTCTAAATAATCAAACAAATGAATTCCTTAAAAAGTTAATTGTGTTAGGTATATATTTTATTAAATCTTCAGCCATTAATGAATACTCTGTTTTCTTTGGAACCAGAAGATCTGCTGCAAAACTGTGGATATAAACTGCTGCAATTATAGCTTTTTCTGTATCATTTTGTTGAGAAAGCAATCCCGCAATTAGTCCAGTTAAGACATCACCAGTACCAAATTTTGCAAGTCCCGGATTGCCACAAGAATTTATTAAAGCATCACCAGCCGGCGTAAAAATTATTGTGGGAGCATTCTTAAGAACCAGATATGCTCCCGTTCTTTTTGTAAAACTCCGACCATATTTAAGTATATCTTTTTTAAGCTCTGACACAGAAATGCCAATCAGGTTTGCAAATTCACCATGATGTGGTGTTAGAATAACATTCATTAAATTCAAACTTTCAAATCTTTCTTTTTGTAAGGCAAAAATTGAATCAGCATCTACTACAATATTTTTGAACTTTCTTTCCCTAAGTATTTTTATTACAGCCTCTTGTGATTTCTTACTTCTACCAATTCCGGGACCAATAACAAGTACATCAGACCATAAAATATTCACTATAAATTCATCAATATTTTCAGCGGAAATAAAGCCTGAGTTTTTATCATCATAGGATTTCACAACAACTTCACCCAGTTTTTTTTGTATCAGATTTCGTTGAGATTTAGGAAAAGCTAAAATGCATGCTCCCGCACCAATTTTTAATACGGATTTTGATGTGAGAACTGCGGCACCGGGATATGATTCTGAACCACAAATGCTTAAAACTTTACCGGCTGAATATTTATGAATATTTCTTTTTTTTTCCGGTAATCCTGCAAGTGCATCCTCAGGTTCAATTAAATATTCCTGAGTGTAAAGTGAATCGAGATATTCATCAGATACTCCAATACTTCCCTTTTCAATTAATCCTGCATAAGAATATCCATCGCCAAAAAATAATCCTTTTTTTAATCCGGCAAGTGTGATAGTTAAATCGGAATGAAATATATCTTCACCGTATCCTTTATCTACATCCAGTCCTGTTGGTATATCGATTGAAACTTTAAATTTTTGCATTCTATTTAATGAACGAACAATAGATAAATATGGTTCACGAATTTTTCCTTTTGCACCACTACCGAGAAGGGCATCACAAATTAAGTCACAGCTTTTTAGTGATGATAAAGTTTTTATGGATTTATATTTTACAATTGAAAGATTCTTGTGTGAAATTTCCATTTTTTTCAGCACGGAAAAATTAATTCTGCAATCGGCAGTTGTTTCATTCATCGTACCCAGATATATGACTTTAACTTTATAACCTGCATTTACAAAGTGTCTTGCTGCTGCAAAACCATCTCCACCGTTATTTCCCTTTCCACAAACAAATCCAACAGAAGAAAATTCGAAATATTCTCTTATTATTTGAAAGATCTCTATTGAAGCATTCTCCATCAAGACAACACCCGGTAAACCCAGCCGGTTGATTGCATATTCATCAACTTTACGTATTTGTTTCGTGGAATAAAGAGGTATCATTAATTAAAATATTTTTTGATAAGTAAAACTTAGCAATAGATCACTTTAAAAATGAAGTGATCAAATCTATAAAAGAACCTGGAACTAAACCAAGAATTATAATAAGAGCAACAGAGATTATCACTGCAATTATTTCGCTATTTAAATAGGAAGGTTTTTCCTCGGAATCTGAAGATTTAAAGTACATTATAACTACAATCCTTAGATAAAAATAAATACTGATTGAACTTGAGATAATTCCTACAATTGCCAGCCATGTTAAGTTGGCTTTAATGGCTGCAATAAAAACATAGTACTTTCCAAAA
>SMVB01290217.1_pt1 | contig 10506 bp, 8 predicted proteins | sample 2456461 | NCBI WGS metagenome assembly SMVB01 (sample SAMN11095934, study PRJNA526329) | marine sediment metagenome | biome: Marine sediment; feature: Surficial sediment; material: Deep marine sediment; isolation source: Hadal surficial sediment | place: Pacific Ocean | collected 2014-05 | depth 0-1...
CCGATGGCTCACCGCTGTACACCAATCGCCTGATCCTGGAGGACTCGCCGTATTTGTTGCAGCATGCGCATAACCCGGTGGATTGGCATCCTTGGGGGCCAGCGGCCTTTACAAAGGCGCGTGCAGAAAACAAGCCCGTCTTTCTGTCCATCGGCTACTCCACCTGCCATTGGTGCCATGTCATGGAGCGTGAGAGCTTCGAGAACCTTGAGGTCGCACGGTTTTTGAATGAGCATTTCGTGGCCATCAAGATCGATCGGGAGCGTCGGCCCGATATTGACTCCATATACATGACTGCAGTGCAACTGATAACGGGCCGCGGTGGCTGGCCGATGTCGAGTTTCCTCAACCTGGAGGCTGAGACCTTCTTCGGCGGCACCTACTTCCCCCGCGACCGGTTTCTGGATTTGTTAGAGCGTGTGGAAGTGGCGTGGCGGGAGGACCGCCAGGAGGTTGAGCAACAGGCGAGCCTGGTGGCCGCCAAGGTGCGTTCCGTCACCCGAAGCGCTGACGTTGCGGGTACAGTGGATGATGATGTCGTGCAAACGGCAGTGGCGGGCTGGCAACGGCAACATGACGCACTGCTCGGAGGCTTCGGCGTTGCGCCCAAATTTCCCAATGAACCGCGCTACCTGTTTCTGCTGGACCATGCCTTGCGTACTGACGACAAGAATACGCGGGATCTCATACACTTCGACCTGCAGGCCATGGCACGCGGCGGCATTTTCGACCAGGTAGGGGGTGGGTTTCATCGTTACTCGACGGACCCGGACTGGTTGGTGCCACACTTTGAGAAGATGCTGTATAACCAGGCGCAGCTTGCTCGCGTGTATGCTCAGGGCTGGCGACTGACCGGTGATGAGAGTCTGGCGCGCGTTGCACGCCAGACACTGGATTATGTGCTACGTGACATGACTGCAGCGGACGGAGGGTTTTATTCGGCTACTGATGCTGACAGTCCCGGCGGCGAGGGTCTGTTTTTTCTCTGGACGCCGGAGCAGATGCGCACAGCGCTGACTCCGGCCAATGCTGATCTGGCTATTGAGTTTTTTGGCGTTACCGCAAGCGGTAACTTCGAAGGCGCGAATATCCTCCACTTGCCTGTGTCGCAGGCTGAGTTTGCCGCCCAGCGAAACATGTCCCTGTCGGCGCTGCTGGCACGCATTGACGATATCCGTGCAGTCCTGCTTGCCAGCCGCGCAAAGCGTGTGCATCCGGACCGTGACGAGAAAATCGTGACCGCCTGGAATGGCATGATGATCGTGACGCTGGCCGAGGTCGCGCAAATCTTGCGCGAACCGCGTTATCGGTCGGCGGCACTACGCGCTGGTGAGTCACTATGGAGAGATAGTCGCCACGGCAATGATAAGCTGTGGCGCACCATCCTGGATGGACGTACCTCGGTAGCCGCCGTTCAGGAAGATTATGCCTGGCTCGCCGATGGGTTTATTCATCTCTATGACCTGACCCGGGATCCTCGCTGGCTGGATCGTGCAAAGGTGCTGGTGGCAACCATGAACCGCCTGTTCTGGGATGAGGAAACGGGTGGCTATTTCATGAACACCAAAACCGAAGGCCTCGCCTCCATGGCGCGACCCAAGGAAAGTACCGACGGCGCCTTGCCCTCCGGCAACGCGGTGGCGTTGCACGTTCTTGCAAAGCTGGCGCAACGCACGGGCGAGGAAGCTTATCGAAGGACCGCAAACACCTTGCTCGCCGCCTTCGCAAACTCCATCAACCGCAGCCCGAACGCATACAGCTATCTGCTGCGCGGGGCGCAATATCTGACCAACGGCGCGGCAGGTCCGCATCAGTACGCGGCACGGGGAGCGATCAAAATAAGTGCCCGCATGCGGGCGGACACAATGATGGTCAATCTTGTGATCCGCCCGGGTTGGCACATCAACGCGAACAAGACCCTGCAGGAGGAATTAATACCGACAGTTGTCGGGCTCGAAAAAACCAATATGGGTTGGATCTCCGGTGCAGTGTTCTATCCGGCACCCGTCTTCAAGACCCTCGGCTTCCTGCGCGAGGAACTGGCCTTGTATGAAGGGCAAGTGCGTATCACGATGGATTTGCAACAGACCGATTCGGCCACTGCCGGGCACGTGATTCCGATCGTGCTGCGCTTGCAGGCCTGCAATGACAAGATATGTCTGCCGCCAGAACGGCGGGTTCTGCATGTGCCGACGTCCGCCGCTGCAAAATAATCACGGTCACACCGGTCTGCGAATAGCGGTGCGAACCGGGCGGCCGCTATATGAAATGGCTTGCAGGAGTTGCAGTCGCAGTGTTAAATCCGGCAACTTAGTCTGATTCTTTCCAGGGGAGATCTATTATGAATCCAACGATTGCCGCGTTTTTGGGGTTCGTCGGTTTGACATTGGCGTTGCTTGGCGTGCTCGGGACAATGCGCGTTGGTTTGACGCTGAGGGGCATCAGAGCGCCTAACAGTTTTGATCCGGGCGGGAAGGATGTATCCCCTTTTTCCGAGCGACTATGCCGGACGCATGCCAATTGCTATGAGAGCTTTCCGTATTTTGGCGGCTTGTTGCTGCTGGCTCTTGCGACTGACATGACGGCGATCACCGATGGGCTGGCGTATTACTTTATTGGTGCACGGGTGATGCAGGCTGTCATTCATATGGCTTCGACCAGCAACCTGGCTGTGCAGGCTCGGTTTGCGTTTTTCCTGGTGCAGATTGTGATCGCTGTTTTGTGGATTCTGCAGTTTATTAAGATGTGATTGAGGTAGTGGACTCTATATAGCTTGGGTCGCGCCTCAGGTGACGCTCCTACAACCTTTCTATTGGCACTGCTGTAGGAGCGTCACCTGAGGCGCGACCCAGATCGATATCGGCAGCCAACTCGATCAATCTGTTGGACTACTCGCCGCAGTAGCCCAGCTACGAATGAGCACATCGTAGTCAATCGTCTCGCCCAGCGGCTTTTCGTTCTCCAGTCGCGGTTTGGGTGCGCCGGGACGGTTCAGCCAGTACGACGGATCGCGTTCCGGGCCGAGCTTCGGGCCGCAGGTTCCCTGCACACCGGCGCGTTCCAGTCGCATCATAACCCTGTCCTGCGCCTTCGCCAGGGCGTCCATTGCCTGTTGCGGCGTTTTCTCGCCGGACGCTGCATCGGCGACATTCTGCCACCAGAGTTGCGCCAGTTTCGGATAGTCCGGAACGTTGGTGCCGGTCGGTGTCCATTGTTCTCTTGCCGGTGAACGATAGAATTCCACCAGCCCACCGAGTTCGGCAGCTCGTTGTGTAAAGGATTCATGACGGATATCGGATTCACGAATCGGCGTCAGCCCAACGTGCAATTTCTTCAGTGATACGGTTTTCGATACAGTGAATTGTGCATAGAGCCAGGCTGCCTTGCGGCGCTCCAGCGGCGTGGACTTGAACAAGGTCCACGAGCCCGCGTCCTGATAGCCGAGCTTCATGCCCGGCTCCCAGTACGGGCCGTGCGGAGACGGTGCCATGCGCCATTTTGGTGTGCCATCGTCGTTCATGACGGCAATGCCGGGTCGGGTCATGTCCGCCGTAAACGCCGTATACCAGAAAATCTGTTGTGCGATATTGCCCTGTGCCGGTACCGGACCCGATTCAGAGAACGTCATGCCGGCGGCTTCCGGTGGTGCGTAGTCGTGCAGCCAATCGACGTATTTGGTCAACGCAAAAACAGCCGCAGGTGCGTTGACGGCACCACCCCGGCTAACGCTCGAGCCGACCGGTCGGCAGCCATCGACCCGAATGCCCCATTCGTCGACGGGCTTGCCGTTGGGCAATCCCTTGTCACCGGTGCCTGCCATGGACAGCCAGGCATCCGTGAAGCGCCAGCCGAGTGAAGGATCTTTCTTGCCGTAATCCATGTGGCCGTAAATGCGCTTGCCATCGATTTCCCGGACGTGATTGCTGAAAAAGTCGGCAATGTCCTCGTAGGCCGACCAGTTGACCGGCACGCCCAGGTCGTAGCCGTGGATGTTCCTGAATTGCTCCTGGAAGTCTGCCCTTTGAAACCAGTCGTAGCGAAACCAGTACAGATTGGCGAATTGCTGATCCGGCAGCTGATAGAGTTTTCCATCCGGGCCGGTCGTGAATGACAGGCCGATAAAATCGTCAAGATCCAGCCGCGGGTTCGTTACCGATTTACCGTCGCCTGCCATGAAGTCGGACAGCGGCACAACGTGGTCATAGCGCAGGTGTGTGCCGATCAGGTCAGAATCGTTGATATAGGCGTCGTAAATGTTTCTGCCCGACAACATTTGTGTCTGCAACTTTTCGATGACATCGCCTTCGCCGATAAGGTCGTGAACCACCTTGATTCCGGTAATTTCAAAGAATGCTTTTGCCAGCACTTTGGATTCGTACTCGTGTGTCGTGATCGTCTCGGACACGACGTTGATTCTCATGCCTCGATAAGGTCGCGCGGCTTCGGCGAACCAGTGCATCTCCGCAATTTGCTCCTCCCGGGTCAATGTTGACGGTTGAAACTCATCCTCTACCCAGGCGACTGCGGGATCCGCGGTCTCCTGCGCGAACACGGGCAAGATGAGGAATCCGAGGGCATATACGGCATAACGAACAGAATCTGCGTGCATCAAAAATCTCCAGCCAGGAAAGACTCATTGCTTGTATTTTCGCGGCATCCCGATCACTCAGAACCAGCGGAATACCGCCCAAGTGTACAGCAGGCAGACAACGGCGGAGGCGATGTAGTAATCGCCCAGCATACCGATCCAGGCGAACTCGATGAACGCGCTGCCAAGCAGTGAGACAAAAAAACGGTCGCCGCGGGTGGTCCGGATGCCGAAAATGCTGGCTCGCTCGGTTGTTGGCGAGATGAATTGCCAGATGGTCATCCCCAGCAATCCCAGTCCAATGCAGGAGAAAAACAAAGCTGTTGGCCAGGTCCAGGCCATCCACGAAAGGTCCATGACGTTGCCTATACCCTCCCCATGGCGAAACCGCGGGCGATATGATTTCTGACGAAGTAAATGACCAGCATTCCCGGAATGATGGTCAAGGTGCCGGCGGCTGCAAGCACGCCCCAGTCCAGTCCGGATGCCGAGACAGTGCGGGTCATGATCGCCGCAATGGGCTTGGCGTCGACCGATGTCAATGTCCTGGCAAGCAGCAGTTCGACCCAGGAAAACATGAAACAGAAGAAGGCAGTCACGCCGATTCCCGATGCAATCATCGGCGCGAATATGCGCACAAAGAAGCGCGGAAACGAATACCCGTCAATGCGCGCGGTTTCGTCGATTTCTTTTGGCACCGAGGACATGAATCCTTCGAGAATCCACACAGCCAAGGGCACATTAAACAAAGTATGTGCAAGCGCCACGGCAAGATGCGTATCGAACAAACCGATCGACGAATAGAGTTGAAAGAATGGCAAGGCGAATACGGCGGGAGGCGCCATTCTGTTGGACAGCAGCCAGAAAAACAGGTGCTTGTCACCCAGAAAACGATAGCGGGAAAACGCATAGGCGGCCGGCAGAGCAATACTCAGCGAAATCACGGTATTGAGAAGCACGTAAATCAGCGAATTGATGTAACCGGAATACCAGCTCGGATCCGTGAGGATCGTGGCGTAATTGGCCAGCGTAAAATTCTGCGGCCAGAGACTGAGCGTGGACAGTATTTCCTGATTGCTCTTGAACGACATATTGACCAGCCAGTACACCGGCAAAAGAATAAACACGACGTGGGCGCGCGGCAGGATTTTCCAGTATTTCATGCGGCGCTCACTGTCGCGGCTCGGGCCGGCTGTCGCCCACCGACATTATTGTGTAGAACAGCCAGCACACGAGCAGCACAATCAGAAAATAGATGAGCGACATCGCCGCTGCGTGACCCAGATCGAACTGACCGAGTGCGAGCTTGACGAGGTCGATCGACAAAAATGTGGTTGCATTTCCAGGGCCTCCGCCGGTAATAACGAAGGGCTCCGTGTAGATCATGAAGCTGTCCATAAACCTCAACAGGAAGGCGATGATCAATACTTGCCGCAGTCTCGGTAGCTGCACGAAGCGAAATATTGCCCAGCGGGATGCCCCGTCGATGGCGGCGGCCTGGTAATACACTTCGGGAACGGATTTAAGGCCGGAGTAACACAGCAGCGCAACGAGCGAGGTCCAGTGCCAGACATCCATGGCAATCACCGTGATCCAGGCATCGAACGCGTTCTGCGTATAGTTGTAGTCGATGCCGACCGCGTTGATAGCCGCACCCGCCAGGCCGATATCGATGCGACCGAAGATCTGCCAGATTGTGCCGACGACATTCCACGGAATTAACAACGGCAGCGCCAGCAGCATCATGTACAGGGAAGCGCGCCAACCACTTTTTGGCAGGCCGAGCGCAATCATCAGGCCCAGCGGTATTTCAATGGCCAGCACCAGGCCGGTGAACAGCAACTGTCGTCCCAGCGCATTGCCGAAGCGCTCGGAATGCAAAACTTCCTCAAACCATTCCAGCCCGACCCAGAAAAACTGATTGTTGCCGAACGTGTCCTGGACGGAGTAATTCACGACGGTCATCAACGGGATTACGGCGTTAAATGCCACGATCAGCACGACCGGCAATACCAGCAGCCATGCTTTCGGGTAGTCGCGTTTACGCAAGCTCATGGTCGCTCTGCCACGAGTATTTCCGCTGCATACAGCAGTGCGCGTTGCGGGTCGATACGAATGCGGTGATTGTCCGCAGGAATTTCCTGATCGGCAGGGAGGGACACGCATACTTTGGCACCCGCCGCGTTGAGATAGGCGATTTTCCGCCGGCTCGTACAATCGACATCGATCAGTTGTGCGGCGATACCGCTGCCGTCGCGCGAAAATTCGCAATACTCGGGGCGAAAGCCCAGTTCGAAAGAGCTGCCGTCAATATCGGTGCCGTAAGGCCGCTGCAGCGGTATTGACTGGCCGTCAACGATTGCGGCGTTGCCGTCGAACTGGCAGTGAAGAAAATTCATGCCGGGTGAACCAATAAACTTACCCACGAATTTGTGTTTGGGTCGTTCGAATAATTCGCTCGGTGAACCGGACTGCAGGATGCGGCCTTCATGCATCACCATGACCGTATCGGCGAACGTCAGCGCCTCGGTCTGGTCGTGGGTTACGTAGATCATGGTCAACCCGGATTGTCGGTGCAATTGCTTGAGCCGTGTGCGCAATCGCCATTTTTCCTGTGGATCGATGACGGTCAGGGGTTCATCGAACAAAATGGCATTCACATCGGTCCGTACCAGGCCGCGGCCCAGAGAGACGAGTTGCCGGGCACCCGCGGACAAGGTGGCCGGCTTCCTGGGAAGTTGCTCGCTCAGGTCCAGTAATTCGGCGACTTCGGCAACACGCTTTGCGATCGCTTCCCGGCCAAATCCGCGGTTCTTCAGCGGGAAGGCGAGGTTGTCAAACACGCTCATGGTCTCGTAGACCACGGGGAACTGAAACACCTCCGCAACATGGCGTTGGCGGGCGTTCAGGTGTGTGACATCCTGTCCGTCGAAAAGAATTTCCCCCTGCGTTGGCCGCAGCAAACCGGAAATTATGCCCAGCAGGGTCGATTTGCCGCAGCCAGACGGCCCGAGCAACGCATAAGCGTGTCCGTCGAGCAAGTTCAGGTCGAGTTCCTTGAGCGCAAAGTCTGCCGGATAGTCAGGGTCCGGCAGGTACGAGTGGGAAAGAGCCCGTGTTTCAATTTGAGCCATCAGCTCTGTGCCGAAGTTGGCGAGGCGACCGTTTGACCGCTGCTGTCGAACATGAACAGACTGTCTGGATCCAGGTACATCGTGATCGTCTCTCCGGCTCGAAATGTCATCGTGCCCGCAACGACCGCGACGCAGGACTGGCCGGCGAATTCGATGTGAACGATGGTTTCGTTGCCGGTGATCTCAGTCACCGCCACTGTGGCATCGCATGCGACAGCGGCCGGCGTGAGTGCTGCAAAAGAAAATTGTTCGGCACGAAATCCCAGCGTGTAATGCCCTGCGGACAGTGAATCCATATGTGCGGGCAGGGGAAACGAGATCGTGTCCGCAACAGTACAGCTTGCATTCTCGACGTTGGCGTCCAACAGGTTGAACGGAAACTCTGACATGATGCGTGCCACTGACAGGCTGGCAGGCGTTGCAAAAATGGTCGCTGCCGGGCCCGTTTGCCGGACCGTTCCCTTGTCGAGCACGACGGTATTGCCGCCGAGGAGAAAAGCCTCATTGGGATCGCTCGCTGCGTAGATCACGATTTTCCCCTTATCCGCAAACAGGCGTGGTAACTCGCGTCGCAGATCCTCGCGCAACTTATAGTCGAGATTCGCGAGTGGTTCGTCCAGCAGTATGACTTCGGCATCCTTGGCAAGTGCTCTTCCGATGGCCACTCGCTGCTGCTGCCCGCCGGAAAGCGATGGTGGATGTCGGTCAAGGACATCGCTGATTCCCAGCAGTTCGGCGACCTCGTGCACCTTGCGGGCCACAGTCTGTTTGTCTTGTGCACGCACTCGAAGCGGCGACGCGATATTTTCGAAGACGGTCAACGTGGGATAGTTGACGAACTCCTGATAAACGAAGGCGACATCGCGTTTGCGAACATCGCGTCGCGTAATGTCCTCGCCATGCAATAACATGCGACCACTGCCGGCTTGGTCGAGACCGGCGATTTGCCGCAGCAGGCTGGTTTTGCCGGACCTTGCCGGTCCGAGAAGAATGTTGAACGAATTCGTGTCGAACTGCAGCGAAATGTCCTGCAAGTGAGTGACGCCATCGTCAGCACTACACAGATTCTCGATTCGCAAAGACATAACAGACGCCGTTACTTCGTAACCATCTTGCGCGCGCCGGCAATGAATTGCTCTTTTTCATCGGCATTGTCCCCGTCCAGAAGATGGTTTACATCTTCAGGAACCACGATGCCCCGCTGACAGGCCGGTCGCGCAGTCAGTGTGTCCAGCCAGCGTTGGAGATTTGTGAGATCCGCGATATCGACGCCAGACCAGGCGTGGGTGCGCGCCCAACACCAATTGGCTATGTCGGCAATGCTGTAGTCACCGGCAAGGAATTCGTTGTCGGCCAGTCGCGTATCGAGCACCGTCAAGAGTCGTTTCGATTCGTTTTGGTAACGATCGATGACCGCTTGAATTTTTGTTTCCGAATATCGAAAGAAGACGTTCGCTTGTCCCATCATGGGGCCGACACCGGCCATCTGGAACATCAGCCATTGCGTAACGAGCGATGCGCCTCTGGCATCGGACGGCATGAGACGACCGGTCTTCTGCGCGAGGTACAACAGGATAGCACCGGACTCAAAGACGGCGAAGTCGCCCGCATCGCGATCTACAATCGCCGGAATTCGCCCGTTGGGATTGATCGCGACGAAATCCGGCTTGTGTTGCTCGCCTTCCAGTATTTTGACATGCTTGACCTCATAAGGCAGCTCGAGTTCTTCGAGAACGACCGACGCTTTCCATCCATTGGGTGTCGCTGCTGTATAAAGATCGATCATGCGATATGCCCTGCTTATCTGGAGGTTCAGGGTGACAGTATACGAATATAATTCAATCGGTCCTGCCTCAATTCATGCGAATCGAGTAAGATGATGACCATTCTGGATTAGGCGCTGAATATCGTATCACTACCAAGCCAGTGATCCGTTCCGGCCAAAAGGAATTCTATGCAGTCCACGCATGTACATGAACAATTTTCCTCGCGAGCTGGTTTTTTGCTTGCAGCGATCGGAGCGGCGGTCGGACTGGGCAATATATGGAAGTTTCCTTACATGCTGGGCAGCAATGGTGGAGCTGCCTTCGTCGTGGTTTATCTGTTCGCGATCATCGTTATTGCGACGCCGGTGATGATCGGTGAAATGATGCTCGGACGCCACGCCAGGATGAGTGCACCCAACTCGTTCAAGAAAGTGGCTGCCGAAATCAAGGCAAGCCCGGCGTGGAAGTATGTCGGCTGGCTGGGTATCGTGACGATGTTTCTCGTCCTGAGTTTTTTCAGTGTTATTGCCGGCTGGTCTATTGCCTATATTGTGAAGACGGCGAGCGGAGCGTTTACCGGTCTGGCACCGGCAGAGGTTGGCAACGTATTTGGTGATTTTCTGCACCGGCCGGCCGTTCTGATCGGCTGGCACGCAGTCTTCATGGTTGCGACGGTCGTAATTGTCGCCCGCGGTATCAAGGGTGGCATCGAGAAGTCGGTGACGATCATGATGCCCGCACTGTTTGTCATGCTCATCGGGCTGGTCATATACGGCATGTTCGCGGGTGATTTTTCGCAGGCCGTCACGTTTCTCTTCCAACCGGATTTTTCGAAGATTACGCCGGAGGTCACGCTGTCGGCGTTTGGCCAGGCATTTTTCTCGGTGAATGTTGGTATTGGTGCGCTGCTGACGTATGCAGCCTATTTGCCCGACGACGTGGATATCGTGAAGTCGTCAATTATTATTGCGGTCGGAGACACCATAGTCGCGCTACTTGCCGGCCTCATGATTTTTCC
>SMVB01421247.1_pt1 | contig 10504 bp, 10 predicted proteins | sample 2456461 | NCBI WGS metagenome assembly SMVB01 (sample SAMN11095934, study PRJNA526329) | marine sediment metagenome | biome: Marine sediment; feature: Surficial sediment; material: Deep marine sediment; isolation source: Hadal surficial sediment | place: Pacific Ocean | collected 2014-05 | depth...
CAGCACTGGGACGTCGGAGCCGTCCTGCCGTTTTAGATCCAGAATTTCCGGGTCCAGCTGGGGAGCGTCTTCATCGAAAACCGAATTCGGCCCGCCCGAAAGGATGATGCCCGACGGTTCCAGCGCCCTGACCTCGGCGACCGAGATCGAGCAGGGATGTATTTCAGAATAGACGCCCGACTCGCGAATCCGGCGCGCAATGAGCATGGTGACCTGCGATCCGAAATCGAGAATTACGATTCGTTCGTGCATCCGCAGTCAGCCGCCGACCATGTCGGCGTACTCGGCAGCGGTCATGAGGCCGGAAAGGACCGAGGAATCGTTGATCGTGACCTTAATCAACCAGCCATCTTCGTACGGAGAATCGTTCACGACTTCCGGTGTGGCGTCAAGCGCCTCGTTCACTTCGGCTATGGTCCCGGCGACCGGCATGAACAAATCGGAAACTGTCTTAACGGCCTCGACGGTTCCAAACACCTCATCCTCACCGAGTTCTGATCCTTCATCCTCCAATTCGACAAACACGACGTCGCCCAGTTCTCCCTGAGCAAAATCGGTTATTCCGATCACAATGGTGGTTTCATCTTCGAGTTTGATCCACTCGTGTTCCCTGGTATATCGTCGATCGTCGGGGAAATCCATGTGCCTCTCGTTGTCAGGTTAAATCTACGGGCTTCAACTCGAAGTGATCGAGGAAGCTTGTGTCAAAATTGCCGCTGATGAACCGTTCGTCATCCATGACCTGCACGTGGAACGGTACGGTGGTAGGCACGCCTTCGACGATAAACTCTCCGAGCGCACGTTTCATTTTGGATATCGCAAGGTCCCGGGTAGCCGCGTGAACGATGAGCTTGGCAATCAACGAGTCGTAATACGGCGGGATTACATAGCCTGCGTAGGCATGGGTCTCGACACGAACCCCGCGGCCTTTCGGCGAGTGAAACGAATCGATTCGACCGGGCGACGGCATGAAATCATTGAACGGGTCTTCGGCGTTGATTCTACACTCGATCGAGTGGCCGTTCAAGACCGGATCGCTCCTGGTGAGGGCCTCGCCGTCGGCGATGTGGATCTGCATCTCGATCAAGTCTGATCCGGTGATCTCCTCCGTGATCGGATGTTCGACCTGGATGCGGGTGTTCATCTCCATAAAAAAGAAATCCCCGTTTTTGTCGAGCAGAAACTCGACCGTGCCGGCGCTTCTGTAGTTGACCGCCTCGGCCGCCTTAACTGCCGCTTGCCCCATCGCTGCACGAAGGTCGGCATCGACAGCCGGTGAAGGCGCCTCCTCGATGAGTTTCTGGTGCCGGCGCTGGATTGAGCAATCGCGTTCGGCCAGATGTACGACGTTACCCTGGCCGTCACCCATGATCTGGATTTCGACGTGTCTCGGCTCCAGGATCAGTTTTTCGAGATACATATCGGCATTCCCGAACGCGGCCAGCGCTTCGTTGCGTGCGACATCCAGTTGGCCGGGCAGGTCGGCTTGCGTGTCGGCAATCCGCATCCCGCGACCGCCTCCGCCTGCACTGGCTTTCACGATCACGGGATAGCCGATCTCATCGGCAGCCGCCAATGCTTGCTTCTCATCCTCGATCAGACCGCCCGATCCGGGTACAGTTGGTACGCCCGCCGCAATCATCGTCTGCTTCGCCTGATTCTTGTTCCCCATCAGGCTGATCGTATCTGGCGTCGGACCAATGAACTCGAGGTCGTGGTCGCGACATACCGCGCTGAAGTCTGCACTCTCGGCAAGAAATCCGTAGCCGGGATGTACCGCATCCGCACCCGTCACCTCGGCGGCAGCAATGATCCGGTCGATTCTCAGATAGCTGTCTTTAGACTGCGGAGGGCCGATGCAAACGGCTTCGTCCGAAAACCGGACAGCCAGAGAGTCGCGGTCGGCTGTCGAATAGACGGCCACGGTCTTCAGTCCAAGCTCGTGGCACGTCCTGATAATTCGGAGCGCAATCTCACCCCGATTAGCGATGAGTACTTTCTTCATCCAGGCATTCAGGCTGTTTCAATCACAAACAGCGGCTGATCGTATTCCACCGGTTCGCCATCCTTGACGAGCATCTGCTTGATCGTACCGGCAACCTCGCACTCGATCTCGTTCATGAGCTTCATCGCCTCAATGATACAGAGAACGGTGCCTTCGGTCACCGACGAGCCGACCTTCACATATGCGTCCGAATCGGGCGACGGCGCCTCAAAATACGTTCCCACAATAGGAGCCCTTACTATCGTCTCATTTTCAGGGGCCGGTTGAGACGCGGCCGCAGAATCTTGAGCATCCGGCTGGGGCTGCAGCGGTAACTGAGGCAGCCCGGGCACGGCCTGCGCCGGATACGGAGGATAGTACGGCGGCGGCGGATAGTAGCCGGGCGGCTGCAGGGTCACCGTCGGCGCCTCCTTCCGGATGGTTACCTTGACGCCGTCCTCGTCTATTTCAACCTCGGCCACGTCGCTCTCAGCGACGATCTTGAGTATTTCGCGAAGCTTCTTGAGGTCCATAGTGTCGATGTGTTAGCGGACGCGCGTGATGTAGTCGCCTGTCTCCGTGTCAACACGCAGCACGTCGCCCTCGTTTACGAAAAGGGGTACGTGGATGGTTGCTCCACTTTCAAGGGTAGCCGGCTTGCTTCCGCCCTGCGCGGTGTCGCCCTTGAGTCCGGGATCGGTTCGTGAGACCGTCAGTTCCACGTGCCGTGGGATCTCAATCTTGATAACTTCCCCCGTCTCGATATAAATGAGGGCGTCTGCAGTCTCTCCTTCTTTCAGATATTCGCGTCCCTGCACCCGATCTGTGTCAACCGTCATCTGATCATAGGTTTCGTTGTGCATAAAATGCATGCCCATGTCGTCGCCATACAGAAACTGGTGCGGGTGTCGTTCTACTCGCGCGATTTCGACCTTCTCTCCGGCCCGAAAGGTATTGTCGACCACCTTTCCGTTTCGGATGTTCTTGAGTTTCGTCCTCACAAACGCGGGGCCTTTCCCAGGTTTAACGTGCTGAAACTCGACAATCGACCAGAGGTCATTGTTGAATATCATCGTGAGTCCGTTCCGGAAGTCTCCAGTATCAGCCATTATCCTCTTACCTCTTAGGGCCTACAGTCTGCTCTATCTCCTCTGTCTCCGCTGTCTCCCCGATCTCCTCTGTCTCCGCTGAGGGCATTCGTTTTGGGCCGCCAAATATACCTTGGCCCTCCTGAGTTGTCAATTTGGGATGACGAATTCGCCTTCAGGCACGCCGCGATTTGGTGAACGTCGCAACCAGGTCGTCTACTCCAAACGGCCCTTGATGGTATAAAAAGCCTTCTCCAAACTCAGCCCCGATCCGGTTTCCCAGCGTTCTTGCCCTGGCTTCCATTGAATCGAGGAATCCCGGTTCAGAGATAAACGTGACCGGTTCATCCTCGGCCGGGACATAATCCGGATTGTGGAACTGCGACGCGTATGCGCGAAGCGCTGCGACCCTGGCGCTCCAGGCCGAAGTCACGTCCACAACCAGAGTCGGCTCGAAAGGGATGGCCTGCATATAGTGCAGGATGTGGCTCGGTCTCCAGGGCTCAGCTCCTTCTGCTCCGTGGCCCGTTTCCACCTTCCTGAGTCCGGAATAAAATAGCGCAGAAATGCAGAGCCTGGTCGCATCACCATGGTCGGGGTGTCGACATTCCGGCGCCCCTATCAAGACGATTTCCGGACGGAGCCGGCGGACGACCTCGATCAACTTGAGTTGATTGTTTTTGGAATTTTCGATCCGTCCGTCCGGTATTCCAAGGTTGACGCGCTCGTGAATTCCCAGAATCTGCACCGCCTTCACGCTCTCGTGCCGGCGTGTCTGTACCGAACCCCGCGACCCGAGTTCCCCTTCGGTCAGATCGATCACCCCGACTCTATATCCCTGCTTGACCATTTTTCGGATGGAGCCTCCGCACCCGAGTTCGACATCATCGGGATGGGCTCCGATCACGAGAACGTCGACGCTCATGGCGCAACTACAAAATTGACGATCCTTCCCGGCACGTAAACAGATCGACGGATTTCTTTACCCTGCAGATGTTTAGCTACATTGCTGAGCGACCTCGCAGCGTCCAGTACGTGCTCCTGGTCGGCGTCGACGTCGACAATGACCGAACCCCTTACCTTCCCGTTTACCTGAACGGCCACCTCAACCCGGGACTTCGTCAGGTAGCGTTCCTCCACCTCGGGCCACGGCTCATAAGCAAGCGTGACGTTGTGACCGAGTCTGCTCCAGATTTCTTCTGCGAGGTGCGGAGCAAACGGACTGAGGAGCAGAATGTAGGCTTCCGCCACGCTCTTCGGACACGAGCGCCACTTCTGAGCGGCGTTCAGCATCTCCATAAGCGCAGACACCGCTGTATTGAACCGCAGTCCCTCAATGTCGTCCGTGACCTTGCGGATCGTGCGGTGCAGTTCGGACATTTCGTCATCGGTCGCGGCGCGTTCTTCCACGCGGGAATGCAACCCGTCACCACCATCTGAGAAGTACCTCCAGACGCGCCCCAGGAAACGGGAGACGCCGGCCACACCGCGCATACTCCACGGTTTGACCTGATCGAGCGGCCCCATGAACATCTCGAACAAACGGAGCGAATCAGCACCGTACCGATCCACGACAACGTCAGGATTGACCACGTTTCCCCTGCTCTTGCTCATCTTGAAGGCCCGCGCCGACACAACGATCGACGAGTCATCCTTAAGAACAAATTTGTCACCCACCTTCCTGGTTTTGTCCTCGGAAATCCGCGTCTGTGTGAGTTCCTCCCCGGCGGCGGTCAACGCATCGACATCGTCGGCCGAGACCAGGGTTCCGTCAGATCTGCAACAACACGTCAATTCGAGTTCGCCCAGGATCATGCCCTGGTTGAACAGACGCTGGAATGGTTCCGCAGTGGAGACGACACCGAGATCAAACAGAACCTTGTGCCAGAATCGGGCATAGAGCAGGTGAAGGACAGCATGCTCGGCCCCGCCGATGTACAGATCGACCGGCATCCAATACCGTTCGAGGTCGGGATTCACTGGACCCGTTTCGTAGCCGGGATCAATGAACCGGAGGTAGTACCAACACGAACCCGCCCACTGCGGCATCGTGTTCGTTTCGCGTTTGGCAGGCGCTCCTGTTTCCGGGTCAACTGTATTGACCCACTCATCGATCGCGGCGAGCGGGCTCTGCCCCGTACCAGTTGGCGAGTAGGATTCGACCTCGGGTAATTCGATCGGCAGCATCGACTCGGGCAGGGACTTGTGCGTGCCATTGACATGGATGATCGGGAGCGGCTCGCCCCAGTAGCGTTGACGGCTGAACAACCAGTCTCGCAGCTTGTAATTGACCTTTCTGGCGCCGACTCCTGCACCTTCCAACCAGTCCGTAATTTCTACAATCGCAGACTCGACGTCAAGATTATCGATTGACACCAGATGTGACGCAGAGTTTTCCAGGGTCCCGTCGCCGGTCCAGGCCTGTTCGTCGATCCGGCCGCCACTCACCACCTGCCGGATAGACAGGTCGTACCGCCTGGCAAATTCGTAATCCCGTTCGTCATGGGCGGGAACCGCCATAATGGCACCTGTACCGTAGGAGGCCAGCACGAAGTCGGCCACCCAGATTGGGATTTGCTCTTCGTTGACAGGGTTGACCGCGTAGCTCCCGGTAAAAACGCCGGTTTTCTCTTTCTGGAGCGCGGTGCGTTCGAGTTCGGATTTCAGCGCCGCGGCCTTGCAGTACTCGTCGACTTGTTCGCGGTACGACTCGTGCACGAGGGAATCCAGGCCGACATACTCGGGAGACAGGACCATGTACGTCGCTCCGAAAAGGGTGTCCGGGCGCGTCGTGTACACCTTGATTGGCGTTTTGAGACCTTCGACCATGAAATCGACTTCGGCCCCTTCGGAACGGCCGATCCAGTTCCTCTGCATCTCTTTGATGTTCTCGGGCCAGTCGACCAAGTCGAGATCATCGAGCAAGCGATCTGCATAAGCCGTAATCTTGAGCATCCACTGGAGCATTGGCACTCTAACGACCGGATATCCGCCACGCTCACTCTTGCCGTTGATCACTTCCTCGTTGGCCAGCACCGTGCCAAGGTGGGGACACCAGTTTACCGGGACTTCAGCCTGATACGCGAGCCCCCGTTCATACAGCTTGAGAAAAATCCACTGCGTCCAGCGGTAGTAGGCCGGATCGGTTGTCGCAAACTCACGATCCCAGTCGTACGAGAACCCCAGTCTCTTCAGTTGTGACCGAAACTGATCGATATTCTTCCGGGTCGTAGCAGCGGGATGCGTGCCCGTCTCCACGGCGTACTGCTCGGCCGGAAGCCCGAACGCATCCCATCCGATTGGATGAAGGACATTGAATCCCTTCATCCGCTTGAATCGAGCGACAATATCGGTAGCCGTGTACCCCTCCGGGTGCCCAACGTGCAATCCCGACCCACTCGGGTAGGGAAACATGTCCAGAACGTAGAATTTCGGCCGATCCATGTCTGGAACGTGTGCGGTTCGGAACGTTTTCCGGTCTTCCCAGAACCGCTGCCATTTCGACTCGATATCACCAAACGGATAGTTCGACACGGATTCTAAAGATCGACGACCTGGTGCTGATCTGTCTCCAGACTCAGGATGTCGACTAAGAGTTCAGGTAAATCAAGGCCGTGCTTGCCCATAAAAAACAGGGGCGAGACCACTCGCTCCTGGAGTTTTCCGCCAGGAAACAGGTTATGGACCGCCTTTTCGACGGATCGGCCGATTTGCTCGTGATTGCGCTTGGCGGCTCTAGCCAGTTTGGTCTTGATTCCATCAAGTTGCTTGTGGATGCCGGTCATCGCCGACTCCACGCTTTTCACGAGCGACGCGTCCAGTGAAACCGCCAACTCCCTGATCTCAGCAAAGTCTCGATTCAGGTTCGCGGCTTTTTTTTCGAACAGCCCATCCAGATCCAACTGCATTTCGGAGAGCGTCTTCTTTCGCACGAGCGCGGCCGTGTCACCCGCGAGTTCGGATATCGTGAGGCTGAGTTTGTCCATAGATTTGCGAACCCGAGTCTCCACAAACGTGACACTCGCCCTCGGGTAGATAACGGGCATGGGAACGCCTGCCCACTCATATACAGGACCCAGCTGCGCGAAGTACGCGATTTCGCCCGGCCCGGCGACGTACGCGGCGGTTGGCAGAAGGTGGTCCTGACAAATCGGCCTCATGACGGCATTCGGGCTGAAGCGGCACGGGTTGTGCTCAAGGAAACCCAGGAGTTCGCTCGTGGAATGGCTGCGATCCAGCCCGCGAAGGACAAAGCGATCTTCCCCCGGGACGGGATCAAGTCGAATCCTTCCCTCATCTTCCAACATGAAGAGATTCATGAGGTGAGGGTGGATTTGGGGCTTATGAGATTTGGAAATTTCAGTAGATCGGTCGGCCAGTAGTTTGAAGGATGACTCGTAGTTTTCTATCTCCCGGCTGAACAAAGGCGTCAGCAGCTCTTTGAGGCGCGTGTTGTCGGGCGATACGAAGACCAGGCCCTCGTCCGGAAACAGCCGGCGCATCATTTCGGCAAAAGCGTCTCGAACCGAAGCTTCCGGCCGGTATGTTTCCCTCAGGGCAGTGATCAGGTCTGCTCGAAATTCGGTAGGCGGAATCGACTCTTCAACCTGATCGATGAGCGCGTGGATCTGACTGCCGAGTTTTAGTCGACCGACGGGACCCGTGTTCAGCATCCCGGCTGGTAGATCGGCTTCCATTGAGATGGTCGTTAAACCAGTTTTGCCAGGAATTCTGATAGAGGCTGCCTCTTCGAAGTCGTGATCCTCGCCTTCGAGCCAGAACACGGGCACGCAGGGGTGCCCGGTCTGGTCTTCGATCCGCCTGGCCAGTTGGATGGCGGTGACGGCCTTGAGGACTGTGTAGAGGGGGCCTGTGAAAAGACCCACTTGCTGCCCCGTCACGACGGCTACCGATCTCGGGTCGGACAGGCGTTCGATATTGTGGAGCGTTCCCTCCTGGGCGTGCCAGCGTTTATTCTGTTCGAGAATGATCTCAACGAGGGTCTCGCGGTCTCGCTGGTAGGATGCAGCGTCGGTCACTGCTGATGCGATGGATCGCGGGTCACGCCAATCCCGGTTGTAGAACCGCCTGACACTGTCGAAGTCGGAGGTGTACGCATGGAAGAGACTACCAAAACCCGACAAATCCGAAAACGGCACACGGGCCATCTTGCTGCCAGTCACGATTCGAACGTCTTCAACCTCTGGATTTCGTCTCGAAGCTGGGCAGCTTTCTCGTAGTTTTCGTCGGCGACAGCCTTCTCGAGTTGAGACCGCCTCTTTTCGAGTTCGCTGGCCGACTCCGTGGTCGCCAATTCCTCTTTCTCGGGAGACCGGGCCATGTCAAGCGCCTCCTCATCGTTCCCGGGCAACCCCGCCTCCGCGAGGACTTCATCTGAAACGTAAATCGGCGCCGATACGCGCACCGCGAGAGCAACGGCATCACTGGGACGGCAATCCAACTCGAGTTCCTTGCCCCTGTGCACGAATCGGACGCGAGCGTAGAACGTGCCGTCCCTCAACTCGTTTATTATGACGTCAGACACTTCGCCTCCTATCTGCTCAAGAAGATCTCGCAACAGATCGTGAGTCATCGGCCGAGGCGGCTGGATCTTCTCCAGCTCGAGAGCAATCGCCTGTGCCTCAAAGGCCCCAATAATAATCGGCAGCCGGCGCCCTGATTCTGCGTCCCCCAGAACGAGCGCGTATGCACCTCCACTCGACGAACTCGTCGACAACCCCAGAATCTCGACCCGAATCAATTCCATTTTTCAGCCACTGGCATGCCTTGCCATGATGCGTGAACTAACCCGAAAAAAGTACGTCATTCAACGCAGACAAGAAAGCCTTGTTCTCAGTTGGAAGCCCCGCATTTACCCGAACGAATCGATCCAACGCACGATACCCGCTTACGTCCCTCACAAGGACGCCACGCTCAGCGAGACCCTCCTCGATCTCATTGGCCGGCCGCGGGGTCCTGAAGATAACAAAGTTCGTGTCGGACGGGATTGCCTCGACACCCTCCATGCCTGAAAGCGCATCGTAGAGCCCCTGCCGCTCGGTCTTCAAGACGTCCACCCGTTCATTGATGACGTCAGGGTGCGTCATCAGGTAGTCTGCCACGATTGAGGTCAACCGATTGATCATGAATGGTAGTCTAGCCTTCAGCATCTCGGTTATCAGCAAAGGATGGGCCAGCAGATACCCGAACCTGAGTCCTGCAATCCCGACAGCTTTCGAAAGCGTCCTGAGCACAAGAACGTTCGGATGCGAAGCGAGTAGAGATGTGGCCGGAGGTCCGTCGACGAATTCGTGATACGCCTCATCGATGAGCAGCAGACCCGGGATTTCAAAGGCGACACGCTCAAGCTGGTCGACAGGAATCGCCCGTCCCGTCGGATTATTCGGCGAAGCAACAATTGTAAGCCGCGCGCCGACGCGCTGAGCCGTCTCAATTATTTTCGCGGGGTCGGTAGAAAAATCTCTCTCGCACCGAACGGGGTGCTCGACCCCATTGTTCAACCCGACCACTTTCGAGTATAGAGCAAACATCGGATCGAGAAGGACGACCGGTGTCCCCGGCTCGATCAACGTGAACCCAAGAAACTGGGCAAGTTCGTTCGAACCGTTTCCAAGCAATACGCCGTTACCGGTCCATCCGACGCGCCTGGCTACCGTCTCTCGAAGATCGTCGCCGAACTCATCGGGATACCGGTTCCACGGTTGCTCCAGGAATCGTTCGACAAGGGTCCGCTTGAGTTCTTCCGGCAGGTCAAACGGACTTTCGTTCTGGTTGACCTTGACTGAAATGCCCGGGTACGCCGGTACACGGTAGGGCTGACTGGCAGCCACAGATGGACGCACCAATCCTGTAAGATCCTGAATGCCGATTTTCGTGTCCACCATGCTCAATCGTCGGTTTGCAGCGAGTGCAAGCTATGACAAAATGAGTGCCGGCTCCAGACGCGGATCAGTCGGATGCGAACTCCTGTCCCTCCTTTTCGGGGGCCTGGCCAAGGGGCGGCAAATCCCCGAAGTCGTAGTCTGGAAGAAGCTCCGTTTTTATGTGGCCTATCACGTCATGGACGGCAGATACGAATTTAGCAAAGTCCTCTTTGTAGAGAAAGATCTTGTGCTTTTCATACCGATGGTCTCCGACCCGCTTGCTCTCGGTGATTGTGAGAAAGAAATCCTCACCTGATCTGGTCGACTTTACGTCGAAGAAGTACGTTCGCTTGCCGGCCGGTACGCGTCTCGAATACACCTCATCGCGCCCCCCATAGTCCACACGTCCATCTTCTCTCTCTTGAATCGGCTTATCGTCGCTTATGCTCATACCGGCCTCCATGCGGCTTGCGCGCGCCCAGATCCATCGCGGGCGCATCGTGGCGTACCAATATCCTCATTATTTTCAAGAAATTCAATCAGGTCCC
>SMVB01429759.1_pt1 | contig 10503 bp, 10 predicted proteins | sample 2456461 | NCBI WGS metagenome assembly SMVB01 (sample SAMN11095934, study PRJNA526329) | marine sediment metagenome | biome: Marine sediment; feature: Surficial sediment; material: Deep marine sediment; isolation source: Hadal surficial sediment | place: Pacific Ocean | collected 2014-05 | depth...
GGCAAGCTGCTGCTCGGTGGCCGAACGGGCAAAAGGGGCTGGCAATTTCCGCAAGGGGGCATGCTGGTCGGAGAAGATCCGGCCGTGGCGATGTACCGCGAACTGCGCGAAGAAGTCGGTCTCGAGCAAGGCGACGTCGAGCTGCTCGGCGTAACGAAGGACTGGATCCGGTACCGCCTGCCCGACAAATTCATACGGCACAAAAGCTTGCCGCTTTGTATTGGTCAAAAGCAGCGCTGGTTCATGCTGCGTCTCAATTGTTCAATTGACAAGTTTCGCTTCGATCTCGGTGAAGAACCTGAGTTCGATAGTGTCCGTTGGGTGGATTTCTGGCGGCCGGTCAACGAGGTCATTTACTTCAAGCGGCGCGTGTACGCGCAGGCTTTACACGAACTCGGATCGACAGTGTATCCGCAAGGACTGCCGCCACAGCCTCGCTGGTGGCCTGAACGTTGGCGGTCTGTGTTCGACAGAGATGTCGCGAAGGCTACGAAGGTTTGACGACTGCAAGCAGGATTATTGCAAGCAAGAATATCGTTGGAATCTCGTTAAACCAGCGCAGCCATTTCGTATTCTGCACGGGTGTATCGGTGCGCAATATTGCGATCCAGTGATAGCAGCGATAATGGTAGATGACGAGGCCGGCGAGCAACGCCAGCTTGGCATGAAACCAAGCCATTTCGAGTAACGCCGGATTGATGGCAAGCATCCAGAAGCCGAATACGGCCGTCAGTGCCGCGCCGATCGTCATGATGACGAACAAGCGGATTTCCATGCCGGAAAATCGCTCCCGGCTGGCGGAATCCGTGGCTGTGGTGTGATAAATGAACAGCCGGGGCAGGTAAAACAGGCCTGCGAACCAGGTCACCATAAACACAACATGTAGGCCTTTGAGCCATAGATAATAAGCTGCCATCGCAATATGATGCCTAAACCTGTGAACCTCGTCACGTATGCAGCCGAGGTTACTGGCCTGCGGCACTTCTCAGTGGCCGGACCTCCGAGTAATATGAGTTCTTTGCGCTTATAGACGGATCCAGTGGCCAGATTCTCACCATTTCAGCTGCACAGCCGAAGCCGCGTCGCGATGACGCGCATATTCTTGACCGCCCTGGTTGCCGTTGGTCTGTACCTCGTCTTCGAATTTGGCCGAATTCAGGCGAATTACAATATCGTCGACGCCGGCCGGGAACGGCAGGCGTATGACAATCGCATTGCGACACTCGATGCGGAGATCGTCTTGCTAAAACAAGCGGTAGCATTGCTGGAAACACATCGGGACATTGATCGGGAAGCGTACAAGAATGTCGAGGTGAGCCTGGTTGCATTGCAGGGTAAGATTCAGGAACAAACTGACGCAATCGCATTTTATCGCGGGATTGTTTCTCCGTCAGATGGCGCTTCCGGGCTTCGCGTGCAGAACCTCAAACTGACACGAGCCAAATCGGAGCGAGCTTACAATGTGCGCCTGGTGCTGGTGCAAGCGTTGAAACATGACCGCAGGGTGTCGGGGAATGTCGAATTGGTCGTCGAAGGTGTGCAGGATGGCAGCGAGATCACTTATGCGCTGTCGCAGTTATTGTCGGATAAATCGGATAGCAGTTGGGCATTTTCTTTTCGCTACTTTCAGGATTTTGATCGTGAGATTGTCCTGCCTGACGGCTTTACGCCGGAACGAATCAAGATTGAAGTTCGATCCAGAACTCGCTCGGTAGCGAGTATTGAAGAAATTTTTTCATGGACCACCAGTTCGGGTTGATAAACAAGCGCGTGCTTGAGAGGCAAATGCGCAGGAGCAATAGATGTTTAATCGAAAACAACGCAGGCATACAGTCGTCGATACGCTGGTTGGCGGAAACACCAAAATTAACGGTGATCTCAACTTTGAAGGTGGTTGCCATGTGGATGGCACGATCAACGGGAATGTCAGCGCGGACACGGAAAGCGATTCGGCTCTGAGCATCAGCGAAGATGCCAATATCAAAGGTGGCGTAACCGTGCCTTATGTCGTATTGCACGGAATCGTTCGCGGTGATGTATTTGCCAGTAAACGCGTAGAACTTGGCCCGACCGCCCGGGTCATAGGTAATGTGTACTATAATCTGATTGAGATGGCGATTGGCGCCGAGATCAATGGTAAGTTAGTACATCAACCGGAAGGCAAGGTGCGACTGCTCGAGCAGACCAACCGCATTGACCAATCGGCAACCATTGCTGCAGAGTCTTAATATGGAATCGCAAACAACCACAACTGGCACCGCCGCACCGCCGCCGCCGATCGTCTTTACAGACGCCGCGGCGAACAAGGTCAGTGAGTTGATTCAAGAAGAGGACAATCCCGAGCTTAAGCTCAGGGTGTTCATTTCGGGTGGCGGATGTTCCGGTTTTCAGTACGGGTTTACCTTCGACGAAAAAATCGAGGAAGGTGACAGCCAGGTTACTAATCAGGGCGTGACGCTAATTGTCGACCCGATGAGCGTTCAGTACCTGATGGGTGCAGAGATCGACTACAAGGAAGATCTGCAGGGAGCGCAATTCATCATCCGCAACCCGAACGCGTCAACGACTTGTGGTTGCGGGTCGTCCTTCACGGTCTGAGTCTCCCGCCGAGGTCATTCGATCCAGGTCCTAGTTAGTAGTCGCCAACGATTCGAGGAATAACTCCTGCGCGCAGACCCGAGTCTTGGAACCGGGACTTAGACGTTCATAGCTCCCATCCCCATGCAGAATCCAGGCCTGGCAATTGTCGGCGAGGAACAATTCGAGATCGTGCATGATCTGTTCTTTCATGCGCTTCTGGCGAATTTCAAAGCAGGACTCGTTGCGCCGCAACAGATTTCGTTCCATCCAGTCCGCACTTGAACAATAAAACTCGCCATTGCCATCGTTGCGGAAATAGTAGACGCGCGAATGTTCGAGAAATCGACCGACAATTGAGCGCACGCGAATATTCTCGGACAGGCCCGGCACACCGGGTCGCAATGTACAAATAGCGCGGACGATCAGGTCGATCTGCACGCCAGCGTCGGACGCGTCATAAAGCGCATCAATGATTCCCGGTTCATTCAGCGAATTGACCTTGACGATGATTCGGCCTTTGCCACCCTTGCGGGCGATGTCCGCCTCACGCCCAATCTTGGTGATCAGCGCGTCGTACAGACTGAAGGGCGAGGCAAGCATGCGGGTAAGGTCGCGTGCCTCGGTCAGGCTGGTCAACTGCATGAATATCTTGTGTACATCCTCACCAAGGCGCCAGCTGCTACTCAGGTAACCGTAATCGGTATAAACACGGGTTGTGGCGTGGTGGTAGTTGCCAGTACCGAGATGTACGTACCGAACCAGCTTGTCATTCTCGCGGCGAACGACCAGCGTCATTTTTGCGTGTGCCTTGTAGCCCACCAGGCCGTAAACAACCTGCGCACCTGCCTCCTGCAAGCGATTGGCCAGCGCTATGTTGGCGGCTTCATCGAACCGGGCCATTAACTCAATAATAACCGTTACTTCCTTGCCGGATTTTGCCGCAACGACGAGATGATCCACGATCGGTGAGATCGGTCCGGTTCGATACAACGTGATCTTGATTGCGAGGACGTCTTCATCCGTTGATGCCGAGCCGATGAAGTCGATTGTCGGCGCGAAAGAATGGTAAGGATGGTGAAGCAGCACGTTTTTCTTGGAGAGCAGGGAGAAGATATCCTCGTTGCCGAGCAATTCTGGTGGCTGCCCTTGCGTAAACGGTGGATACAACAATTCGGGGTGGCCCTCAATGTCACAGACAGTTGCGAGGCGGTTCAGATTGACCGGGCCCTCCACGAGGTACATGTCGTGCGCCTGCAGATGAAAATGGTCGAGCAAGAACTGTTGTAGATCTTCGGGACACTGGTGGCCAACTTCGAGGCGAACGGCAGCACCGTGGCGACTCGCCTCAAGCTGGCCTTCAAGCGCATGTACCAGGTCGCTGACTTCTTCTTCGTCAACGTAAAGGTTGCTGTTTCGCGTTACGCGGAATTGGTAGCAACCATCGACTTTGAGTCCGGGAAACAACTCGTGGACATGTTCTCGAATGATCGAGGAAAGGAACACATAGTCGTGGCAACCAGGCGTGCTTAGATGATCTGGCAATTGAATGACGCGAGGCAATGATCGAGGCGCCTGCACCATGCCGCGGTGACGCCGGCGACCGAATGCATCTTTGCCGTGCAGGCGGACGATGAAGTTCAGGCTCTTGTTGAGAACCTTGGGAAATGGACGCGATGGATCGAACGTCAGCGGCGTAAGTACTGGCACGACTTGCTCCAGAAAATACTCGTGTAGCCAGTAGTTCTGTTCCTGTGACCAGTCATCACTTTGCAGGAAGCGTACGCCGGCTGCCGCAAGTTCAGGAAACAGCACGTTGTTGAGGAGCTGATACTGTTGTTGCACGACACTGAGCATTCCGTGACGAATTGAATCGAAGACCAATTGTGCGGAAATTTTCTCGGGGCCGATGGCCGGGGCTCCGATTTCGATGCGCTGTTTTAGCACTGCGACGCGTATTTCGAAAAACTCATCGAGGTTGGTGGACGTAATGCACAAAAACCGGAGTCGCTCGAGCAGCGGCACTTCCGGATCCTGCGCCTGAGCCATTACGCGCTTGTTGAACTCAAACTGGCTGAGTTCGCGATTGATGTACAAATCGACTGGCGGCTGTGATGTCGCGTCCATCGGGGCCTCGAAATCGCCGGGCCGCCGAGTATAGCAACGACGTGGGCTACTTAGCTGGCTGTATGTATCGCTCCGAGCGTCACGGCCCGCTGCGCGCCAGTCACCGACGGCAGGTTGCCAGGCAGGTCTTGCAGGCGGCGCATCGCGAGCCAGGCGAATGCGGCGGCTTCCACCCAGTCGGGGTCGAGGCCGGCTGTTGCTGTAGATGACAGGCCTATGGTGGGCATGCTTTCGCCGAGCCGACGCATGAGTTCTGCATTGTGGATGCCACCCCCGCAAACGAGTATTTCTTTGGTGCCGTCGGCAAAAGTCCTTATTGCGTCCGATACGCTAGCGGCCGTCAACGCACACAATGTCGCCTGGACATCGTCTGCATCAATCGACGCTGCCCCTGCCGCTTCCAGCCATTCAAGATTGAATAGCTCAAATCCTGTGCTCTTGGGCGGGGTCGCGGAAAAAAACGGATCGCGCAACAGGCGTTTGAGCAATCCAGAGTCGACCGAGCCACTCGCGGCCCACTCGCCATTTTGATCGAAGCTCTTATTACGATGTTTGCGAGTCCATGCGTCCATCAGCGTGTTTCCCGGGCCGGTATCGAAACCCGTGGTCGCACGGTCATCGGCAAGTATGGTGATGTTGGCTATGCCGCCGATATTCAGAATCGTGCGACCGGAGCCCGATTGCTGAAACAGCCATTCGTGAAAAATCGGAGTCAATGGCGCGCCCTGACCGCCGACTGCCAGGTCCGCGCGGCGAAAATCGGCGACTGTCGTAATACCGGTTCCGGTCGCTATCAGTGTTGGATCTCCGATCTGCAGTGTGAAAGGCCGTTCGGCGTCTGGCTGATGTCGAAGTGTTTGACCGTGACTGCCAATCGCGGTAACTGCGGATGCGGCAACACCGGCGTCCTCTAGCAGTGCTTTTGCCGCGTCGCGAAAACACTCCCCGATTCGCTGGTCTAGTTCGCCGATCTCATCCACCGTGCATTTCTCCGGCAATTGCATCGCGTTGATCAGGCGGTCGCGCAGTTCAGTAGGGTAAGCGTAATCGCGGGTCTGTAATATTTGCAGCGAGGATTCTCTGAACTCGACCAGCGCTGCATCGATCCCATCCATGCTCGTGCCGGAAATCAGGCCGATGTAGAGATCACCCATTGTTGTTCCAGGCGCTGGCTATGGGCTCGCGAATGCGACTGTTGCGAGCTGCGTACTTTTGAATTGTTCGAGTTCCTCAAGAATCGGTGCGGAAGCTGCGAGGAAGCGAGCACGGTATTTATCAGCAATAGGGTTTGCCTGCGGCAACTCGACCGTGCGCGGATTTCGGTGCACGCCATTGATCCGGTACTCGTAGTGCAGATGATTTGCAGTAGCGAGGCCCGTGGCACCGACGTAGCCGATCGTCTGGCCCTGCCGGACTCGTGCTCCGACCCATGACTTGCTCGCATATTTCGACATGTGTGCGTACAGGGTCGTAATGTTCCCGCCATGCTGCACTATGATTGCCTTGCCATAACCGTTCTTGTTGCCGCGAAAAATTACCTTGCCATCGCCGGCAGCCCTGATCGGCGTTCCCCTCGGCGCGGCATAGTCCACCCCGCGGTGAGCGCGTATCGTATTGAGAATCGGATGTCGCCGGCGCGGATTAAAATTCGAGCTGACGCGCGTGAAGTCGACTGGCGCACGAATAAAGGCTTTCCGCACGCTGTGCCCGTCGGGCGTGAAATAATCGGCCCGTCCGGAATCGTCTACGAATCGAATGGCGCGATTCGTTCGGCCGTTGTTGTTGAATTCCGCCATAATGATCTCGCCATCTGTAACGAACTCGTTGTCCTGCCAGATTTCCTCCCACTGAACGTAGTAGTTGTCGCCAACGCGTATGTCGAGAACAAAGTCGACATCCCACGCGAATATGCCCGCGATGCTCATAATCAACTTGTCGGAAAGACCGGCGGCCGCGCCACTTTCGAACAACGACGTGTCGATCACTCCATACGCCATGCGTTTGCGTTTTTCAATCGGCCGCTCGACGATCGCAGCCGTATAGCCTGACTCACCGCGTTCAATGACCAAGGCGCTGGTCAGATTCAGCACGGAGTACATGCTGACCAATTTGCCCTCATCGTGCGTGATTTCGAAAACATCGCCCGGTTTAATTCTGCGAAACCGTGTTCGGGCTTCGGTCAGCCGGGAAATCGTCACCAGGTTGCCGATGTCGAGTTGATGTTTGCGAAACAGTTTATCGAGTGTGTCTCCTGATCGAATCTTCAGAGTCAGCGTTTCGTAAACCGGCTCCGGTGCCAGCACTAACGGAATCGGGCTGACGACGAAGTCACCGGGCTTGTGTTCAGTGCCAAACTCGTCGCCGTCTACGGCCGTCATGATTGGAGTATGCGATGCGGATTGCGACGCACTGTGGGACTGGTCGAGCGTTGAGACCAACGCGAGGCCGAGAAACGGGGCTCCGAGACCAACGATAAACCATTGCAACGCCCTGGATTTTTTCGGCGTTTCTGTTGCGGTCGGTTTGTAGTCGTGCAGCAGCGGACTGCTCGATCGATGCAAGTCGGCGCCTCCTCGATTCAGGATGCCGTTACTCTACCGTGAGGTTTCATGAAGGTCAAAGAAAGTGTTATAAGTCATGGTGTTAAAATGCATTGTTCAGATTCTCTATTTCGTGGCTTTCATCATTCGTCGACAATGCTACAGTTCCGCTGCAAACACGGGTCGGACACGACGCAATGACAGATATCAAACAACAACTGCAGGAACTGATGCGTGGCGCAGAAGAGGTGCTGCCCGACGGCGCCCTGGAAGTGAAACTCAAGCTGGGTCGTCCGCTCATCGTCAAGACAGGCTTCGACCCGACCGCTCCCGATTTGCACATCGGCCATACGGTCGTTATTAACAAGATGCGCCAGTTTCAGGAATTCGGCCACGAGATTGTTTTCCTGATCGGTGACTTTACGGGCATGATCGGCGACCCGTCGGGCAAGAATGCCACCCGTCCGCCGTTGTCGCCTGAGGAAATTCGGGCGAACGCAGAGACCTACGAGTCGCAGGTCTTCAAAATTCTCGATGCAGAGAAAACACGCATTGAGTTTAATTCAAGCTGGATGGGCGACATGGACGCAGCAGGGCTCATCCGCCTGGCGTCCCATCACACGGTTGCGCGCATGCTGGAGCGGGACGACTTCAATAAGCGTTACACGGGCGGGCAGCCAATTTCGATTCACGAATTCCTGTATCCCATTGTTCAGGGCTACGACTCAGTGGCCCTCAAAGCGGACGTCGAGCTCGGCGGCACCGATCAGAAATTCAACTTGCTCGTAGGGCGGCAGTTACAGCAGGCCTATGGCCAGGAACCGCAGGTCGTGCTGACGATGCCGTTGCTAGAAGGTCTCGGCGGTGTGCAGAAAATGTCGAAGTCTCTCGGAAATTACATCGGCATTACTGACGCGCCGGGAGACATGTTTGGCAAAATAATGTCGATTTCTGACGAACTGATGTGGCGCTATTTTGAGCTTCTAAGTTTTCGCTCGCTCGACGATATTTCAGGTTTGCGCAAACGTGTCGAGGAAGGATCGAATCCACGGGACGCAAAGTTTGAGCTGGCAGCGGAAATCGTTGAGCGGTTTCATGACGGTGCTGCGGCGAACGTTGCGAAAGAGGAATTCGTCGCGCGGTTTCAGCAGGGCGCCATGCCTGAAGAAATTCCTGAGTTGACGCTGCCGAGCAAGGACGGCCAGCTCGGCATCGCGTACCTGCTGAAAGAGGCAGGGCTCGTTGCCAGTACCTCGGAGGCGTTCAGAATGATCAAACAGGGCGCCGTTCGCATAGATGGCAATCGTGTCGAAGATCGATCGCTGCTTATCGACGCGGGCAGCAGTTCTGTCTACCAGGTCGGTAAACGCAGGTTTTCGCGGGTTAGCCTGACCTGATGAAGCCGACGAGAGCATTGCTGGCGTTTTTGATCGCCTTGCTCGTTGTGCCCACGCTCGCCGATGATGCCGATGATCGCGAAGAACTGGAGCTTGCTCGACAGCAGGCCTTCCGATCTGGATTCACCACAATCGTCGAATCTCTGAATCTCGGTACATTCGATTTATTGGTCAGTTCAATTAACCGTGAGGAATTTATCGATCGCATATTCGGCTTGCGATTGATTTCGCAGACAATTCAACGTGATTTTCGAGAGAACATGCAGACGCAGTTCGCCGACCTGGTCAAGTCGGGGTTTGCAGTCTCAGAGGACGGCGTGAAGGCCACTCTGCTGGGTATCGAGTCTCGCGGTGATCGCGGCCGCGCGGTTGTTCGCTTTGATTTGCCGAAGTTGCAATTCGGCTATCACGAATACGAACTGATTCTGGACAAGAAGAACCGGGTGATCGTCGTCGACTGGGTGGATTTTCTGCGCGGCGAAGGATTCACGGACGGGGTGGGTGTGTCGCTGACCATTGCCTTACCCAGCAAACAGGCGATGCGCAAACTGATCGACTATAAGAACGTTAAAGATTCAGACTTGTTTCAATTTACAGAGTTATTGAAGGCAGCCCGCGATCGGCGTGCCGATCGTTACATCGATATCATCAACAATCTGAGTCCCGAAATGCAGCGGCAGCGAATCGTTGTCCTGACCGGCGTGCAGCTGACCAAGACCATCAACAGCCGCCGAATGATGCGTACGGCCCTGATTCAGATGGCGAACCACTTTCCCGAGGAACCCCTGTATTCGCTAATGCTGCTCGACTATTACGTGCCATCGAAAATGTATGAAGAGGCCGTTGCGGCATTGCGACGGACCTACGAGCAGTTTGATTTTGACGATGCCGCAATGGAGGCGCGCCTGTCTGCGATTGTTCTGGTGATGGGCAACTCGGCAGATGCCAGCGCATTGGCCGACAGGGCGATTGAGCTTGAGCCTGGTCTGGAACTTGGGTGGTGGTCGGCGCTGCGTGCCCGCGTAGCGTTGTCGAATTTTGCCGGCGCGGCCGAGGCACTGCAGCAACTCGAACAGCACCACGGTCATTCCCTTGGACCCGAGGCGCTGGAGCGCGACAAGAGCTTTGCGGCGCTACTGGCTTCCGACGAGTTCAAGACCTGGGCTGCCTCGCGCTGATGGCCGCGTCAATCAAGCGATTCGACTCTACTGGCGGCAAAATGTTGTACCTGGAAACGCACGGCAACCTGACGACCGCCATGGGTCTGCGGGATTCATTCATGCGGTTGCACCAGCGGCCTCAGAATGGGTCCGTGAGGACACTTCTGTGAGCGATCGGAGAGGTTCAAAGCCACTGAAATCCCAGAGAAAACCACCTTTCGTCCTGACCAGGACGACGGATCCTCATAAATGCGCTGAATAAGTGTTGACGGGTGTCTATTCGTCGTTATAATGCCCGTCCGCTGCAGGTACGGTGTCCTGCAGCGCACCTCCAATTAGATGCAAGACAACAGGCCCGGGCTGTGCAATGGTTCCGTTTGGCCTGTATAATTGTGGGTCGGGTAAAAATCGTTCTTTAACAACTCAATCAGATAATTTGTGTGGGTGCTCGCGTTGGAAATTGCATTGGCAAAATCAAACGTGAGAACCAAGTTTAATTTGTAATTTAAAGTTGGGGATTACGTCTTTAGATAAAGCTCTAAGCTTTAAACTGAAGAGTTTGATCCTGGCTCAGATTGAACGCTGGCGGCATGCCTAACACATGCAAGTCGAACGGAAACGATGGGAGCTTGCTCCCAGGCGTCGAGTGGCGGACGGGTGAGTAATACTTAGGAATCTACCCAGTAGCGGGGGACAACTCGA
>SMVB01033044.1_pt1 | contig 10501 bp, 11 predicted proteins | sample 2456461 | NCBI WGS metagenome assembly SMVB01 (sample SAMN11095934, study PRJNA526329) | marine sediment metagenome | biome: Marine sediment; feature: Surficial sediment; material: Deep marine sediment; isolation source: Hadal surficial sediment | place: Pacific Ocean | collected 2014-05 | depth...
CCACGGCGCCTTCCACGAGGACTGCACGCTCGCCATCGCCAAGCGCCTGATCGCCGAGATCGCGCCCCGGTGGCTGCGCATCGGCGGCTATTGGTACCCGCGCGGCGGCATGCCGATCGACGTGTTCTACCAGTCCGGCCCACCCCCCGAAGGCCTATGGCTGCCCGACCAGGGCGTACAACCTTACCGGGGCCGGGGATGAGGCGCCGCCGTCAGTTGCCGCGGCGATTGAGCTGAATGCGCTGGTAGGCACCCTCGATATTGAGCGGCGACCAAGCCTCGAACTGACCCCAGTCGCTATATTTGGATAAATCCACCGCGGCCTTGGTCTCCTCGAGGGATTTTCCCATGCGCGCCTGTGCGCGCACCTGATCGGTGAGATCGGTCATATATTCCCGGAACGCTGTCACGTCGGCCTTGGTGCCCAGGGCCCCGTGGCCCGGCGCGAGGATGTCGAAATCCATGCGCTCCACCCGCGCCAGGGACTCGATCCATTCCGGCAGATAGGAATCGGGGAAGTCCTTGAACGCCACCGATTTCACCGGAATGAAATCGACGGCGAAGAGGGTTCGCTCCTCGGGAAACCGCATGACGATCATGTTGTCGGAATGATTCTTGCCGAGGTAGCTCAACTCCACGGTCTTGCCGCCGAGCTCGAGGGTCATGCGCTTCTTGAACGTGATCTGCGGCACCACCGTCGGCCGGTTCTCGCCGATAATCGTGCGCTTCGCCTTCTCGTGGGCCACGACGATCGCGCCATCCACCGCGAATACTTCGCCGCCCGCGATATGATCCGCGTGGTCGTGACTGTAGATGACATAGCGGATCCGCTTCCCGAACCGGTCGGCAATCTCGGTTTTGAGCCAGCGGGCCGCATCGGCGTTGATCGGATCGGTGGCGATCACGCCCTCGGAGGTCACCAGGAACACCGAATAATGAAAATTGTTCTGAAACCGGTAGAGGTCGCCCGAAATCTGAACGATCTTGCGCTTCGGCGCATCCTGCGCCTGCGCCGCCGAAACGATGCCGCCGATCAATATTCCCAAGACCAGAACCGTTGGCATGATACGAAACATGACCTGCCCTCCTGTTATGTCGATTGTCGTTTGCGTTTAGATTAAGCGTAAGACCTATCGACGGAAAGACAAACACCTAACACGCTGACCGATCCCAAAGCCGCGATCCGGGACCGGGCGTTCAGATTCGAGTCGGGCGAGATCGCCGCGCCACAGCGCAGAGGCCCTAGAGTGCGATCGTTTCAAATCGAATCGATTTGAAACGTGAATCGCCCTCTAACTTATGAAGTTAGAGGCTTATTCACGTTTTAGATCGCTTCGATCTAAGACGATAAGACCCTAGGCCTGTTCCGGAAGATAGCTCTCGCTGCGTTTCAGCACGACGTTGAACGAGATCGATATGCGCGGATCCTGGCTCAGGTTCGGATGGACCAGATGGTGCAGAAAGGCGGGCCACAGGAGCATGGTGCCCGGCGTCGGCTGGACCAGGTGTTCCGCCTCGATCTGCGGATCCCCCTTGATTGCCGTCATGTTGGCTTGCGGGCGCGGATCGTAGAAAGAGATCGCCCCGGGTGTGCGATCGGCGCGCCCCGGCAGCTCCCGGCGGCTCGGCTGTTCGGGCACCGAGACGTAGTAGGTGCCGCTCAGGTAGGCGTGCGGATGGTTGTGCAGGTCGTGATAGTCGCCGAAGCGGTTGATGCTGGCCCAACCTTGCAGGGTCCACTCCAGCGCATAGTTCAGCCCGCAGCGTTTCAGGTAGTCGATCGCCGTCTTATTAGCGCAATCGCGCAGCCAGCCGATCGCCGGATGATCGCGCGCCAGCAGATTTTCGGCGCGGTAATCGGTGGTCAGATCCGCGTGTTTTGCTTCATCCGACTCGATCAGCCCCTGCAACACGCGGTTGGCCGCTTCGTGCCCCGGCAGCAGACGCTGCAGGAACAGAGTCGGCCAAAGCGCGAGAAACCCCTCGGAATCGGGTTGACGGTTCACGACGTTGCCTATCCTCTCCTTTGGCTAGGGCTCGGACGAGGTTTAACAAACATCGGCCTATATGTCAGGGGCCGCAGCCCTCATACTAGGCGCGCGCACCAGTGAGGGCCATTCCGCCATGTCGATCGACGACCCCAAGGCCGCGATCCGGGACCGGGCGCTGGAGCTCGGCTTCGACGCGGTCGGCTTTACGGCGCCGCGCCTGGCGGAAGGCGCGCGGGCCGATTTGGCGGATTATCTGGCGCGCGGCTATCACGGCGATATGGGCTGGCTGGCGAAGAACGCCGAGCGCCGGGGCGATCCGGCCGTGCTATGGCCCGAGGCCAAGAGCGCGATCCTGCTCGGCCTCGACTACGGCCCGGCGGAGGACCCGCGGCGGCTCCAGGAGGCGAGGACACGCGGCGCAATTTCGGTCTATGCGCGCGGGCGCGACTATCACGATATTTTGAAAAAGCGGCTCAAGGCGCTGGCGCGATGGGTGCAGGAAAGCTTCGCGGCCGAGGTCAAGGTCTTCGTCGATACCGCGCCGGTGATGGAGAAACCCCTGGCCCAGGCCGCCGGGCTCGGCTGGCAAGGCAAGCACACCAATCTGGTGTCGCGGGAGCGCGGCTCCTGGCTGTTCCTGGGCGAGGTCTTCACCACCTTGGAACTCGCGCCGGACGACGCCGAGAGCGACCTCTGCGGCTCCTGCCGGCGCTGCCTGGACGCCTGCCCGACCAACGCTTTTCCCGCGCCCTACCGTTTGGATGCGCGGCGCTGCATCTCCTACCTCACCATCGAGCACAAGGGCCACATCGCGGCCGAGTTTCGCGCCCCTATGGGCAACCGCATTTACGGCTGCGACGACTGTCTCGCGGTCTGCCCCTGGAACAAGTTCGCCCGGCGCACCACGGAGCCCGCCTTCCTGCCGCGCGCCGAGCTCACCGCGCCGCGCCTGGCCGAGTTGGCGGGGCTCGATGACGCGGGCTTCCGCGAGCTCTTCGCCGGCACCGCAATCAAGCGCACGGGGCGCGACCGCTTCGTCCGCAACGTGCTGATCGCGCTCGGCAACTCCGGCGACCCGGCCCAGGCCAAGACCGCCGCAACCCTGCTCGGCGACGCCTCGCCCCTGGTCCGCGCCATGGCGGTCTGGGCGCTGGGGCGATTGGCCGATGGGGAATCTTTTGGGAAAGCCCGCGCCCGCCACCTGCCCGGCGAGTCCGACCCGGAAGTACGCCGCGAATGGGGCGAATGGGGCGACGGTGGCGGCTGAGACGCCGCTATTCCGCGCTTGGGGCGGGCTGGCAGAGGAAGCTGGCGCGGACCGGCTGGAGCAGACCGCAGGGGGTCCAGAACAGGTCCGAATCCAGGTAGGTGACATCGCCTTCGGAGCACTCATAGCGCGCCTCGGCCAGCACCTCTTCGGGGGTGTTGAGCGTGCCGCTGTAGCACAGCGACAACAGCCGCGGCGCCGGGTGCCCGACTTTCTTCGCGGCCGCCTGTTCCGCCGACAGCTTGGGCGCCAAGGCCTTGGGCGTGCCGACCACGAAGGGCCGGGCGCTACAAGCGGCCAGGGCCAGCAGCAGACAGGCAATCAGGACATGGCGGGTCGGGAATTCGATTGGCATAGCGGTCGTATCACCTCGTGGATTTCTTATTCTGGCGCTGTTTTAGCACAGACCCTGTACCTGTCGCGAGCCCGACGATTCCGGTTCCCCCGACTCGCTGCGCACCGCTAAGCTGGCCCGGTCATGCTCGAAGTTCGCGCCCTTTGCCGTCCCGGGCTCGCGCCCGTGGATCTCGATCTCGCCGCCGGCGAGGCGCTCGCCCTGCTCGGACCCTCGGGCTCGGGCAAGACCCTGTTGCTGCGCGCCATCGCCGATCTCGACCCCAATCAGGGCCGGGTCAGCCTGAACGGCAGCAGCCGCGAGTCCCTGCCCGCCCCGATCTGGCGCCGCCGGGTCACCTACCTGGCTTCCGAACCAGGCTGGTGGGAGGCGCGCGCCGGCGCCCACTTTCCCGACCCTGCCGCCGCCGAGGCCGTGTTGCCCTCGGTCGGGCTGACCGGAGAAATCCTGAACCGGCCGATCGCCGAGTTGTCGACCGGAGAGCGCCACCGCCTGGCGCTGGTGCGCACGCTGGTTCAGATGCCGGAGGTGCTGTTGCTCGACGAGCCGACCTCCGGCCTCGATCAGGACACCACGCGCCAAGTCGAGGCGGTGCTGCGGGCACGGGTCGCGGACGGCGCCGCGTTGCTGTTCTCGACCCACGACGAGGCCCTGGCCGAGCGCCTCGGCGACCGCGCCATCCGGGTACGCAAAGGCAAGTTAGAGGGGGACAGGTGACCCCGAACTACATCGCACTGGACGTCTTCGACCTCGCCCTGGCGGCGCTTCTGATCCTCCTCAACGGCGCACTGTCGGTGTGGCTGCGCCTTGGCCTCGCGCGTCAGTTCCTGATCGCGGCGGCGCGCATGTGCGTCCAACTCGGCCTCATGGGTTTGGTTCTCAAAACGCTGTTCGCCCTGGTCTCGCCGTGGCTCACCGGGCTCGCGGTGGTGGTCATGATCGGCTTCGCCGGATACGAGGTGATGAGCCGTCAGGAGACCCGGTTCCGCGGCCTTTGGGCCTATGGCATCGGCACCACTTCGGTGCTGTTCGCCGGCACCTTGGTCACGGTGTTCGCGCTCGCAACCCAAATCCAGGCCGATCCCTGGTATCATCCGCAATACGCCATCCCGCTGCTCGGCATGATCCTGGGCAACACCATGACCGGGATCGCGATCGGCTTGAATACGCTGACCGATCTGGTCCGGCGCGAGCGTGCGGCGATCGAGACCCTGTTGGCGCTGGGCGAAACCCGGACCGTGGCGTTCCGGCCCTTCGTGCGGACCGCCGCGCGCAACGGCCTGATCCCTATCGTCAACGCCATGTCGGCGGCCGGCATCGTCTCGCTGCCCGGCATGATGACCGGCCAGATCCTCGCGGGCGTCGAACCCATGGAGGCGATCAAGTATCAGATCCTGATCATGTTCCTGATCGGCGGCGGCACCGGGTTGGGAGTGATCGCCGCGGTCCACGCCGGCGCGCTCCGGCTCAGCGACGCCCGCCACCGCCTGCGCCTCGACCACTTGGCGGATAATTAGGCCGTGCCCTCAAAATACTGTGACCGCGACTTCATTTGCCGGTAATCCGGTAGGCGCAACGGCGCGCGCCTGCGATCACATGATCGGTTCGTTCGATGCGCGCATCCGGCCCGAGCACGGCGCGAAAAATATCGAGCTCGGATCGGCATAAGCCCTGGCACAGGGTCGCGGCGGCACAGATCGGACAATGGTTCTCGACCAGAACGAACTGGTTTCGCTCGGGTTCGGACCATTCCGCCATGTATCCCTCTTTGGACCGGATGGTGGCCAGCGCTTCGATCCTTTCCCGAAGCGTGGCGCAGCCTTCGGTCTCGGCGCGATAGGCGGCCAGCATCCCTTTCTCACGATGGCGGATCAGTTTCTCCAGGCCCTTGGGTCCGAAAACCTCCTCGGTTGATTTCAGCAACTCGACGGTCAGATCGGCGTGACGATCCGGAAACCGCGCATGCCCCTTTCCGGTCAGGCTCCAATACCGTTTCGGCCGCCCTCTCGGCTGCTTTCGGTCCGCATGGCTCACCAGGTCCGATAGAGCAAGCTTGGCAAGATTTTGCTGGGCGCCGGGGGCCGTGATCCCCAGAGCGGCGCCAATGTCGCCCGCAGTCTGTGCCCCCTTGCTCTTCAGGAGATAAAGCAGCCGGTCTGCTGAGGATTTGCCCATGACGCTTATTTTAATAAGTTATTTTTTATTGAAAGTAAGAACTTAATAATACGAAACGACTCCCACCCGGGCAAGAGCGATACGGCCCGAATTATTCGAACGATGACACCGCCTAGTCCGGCGGTGCGGCTCGCTCCCGCTTGCGCGGTGTGACCAGGGCCAGGCCGGCCAGCATCATCGCCAGCGACAGCCAGATCCACGACGAGTGGCGCTCGCCGAAGAGTGCCATACCCCAGAGCACCCCGGCGAGCGTCACCGCGTAAGCGAGTTGGCTCGCGAATACCGGACCGGCCCAGCCGATCAGGTAGATGTACAGGCTGTAGGCGAGCGCGCTGATCGCCGCCATGCCGACGATCGACCACTCGACCGGGCCCCAGGGCCAGGCCAGCACCACGAAGCTGCCGGTCGCGATCACCACCGGCGCCAGCATGGCAGTCGCCGCCAGAAACATGCCGAACGCCAGCATGAAGGGGTCCTCACCCTCCGGCATGCGCAAGGCGATCAACAGGTTTTCGCCGGCGTAACAGGCCGAGCCGGCGCAAGCCGCCAGCACCCAGGGCGCGGCCCCAGGGTCGGACAAGCTCTGCTCCGGCACCACCAGCAGCACGATGGCGAGCGCGCCGAAGAGCACTCCCATAAGCCGCAGGAAGCTGAAACGGTCCAGGCCGAACAAGGCGGAGAGCACAAAAGTCAAGATTGGCACCACGGTTATGGTGATCGACAGCACCCCGGCCGGCACGCGAGACGCGGCATAGAAGAACATCACGCCTGGAATCACCGTACCCAGCAGTCCGCAGAGGACATAGAGCTGAAGCGCCCAGGGCTTGATGGATAACCGGCGGCGGCGCAGCAGGGCCACGGCGCCCAGGATCGCCGCACCGAGCAGCGCCTGCCAGAGCGTAATACCCAAGGGGTGGGCACCGCCTTCGGCCGCGATCTTGGCCAGCGAGAACGTGAGCCCCCAGACCGCACCCAGAGCCAATAAAATGGCCCAGGCCCGAAGCGGGCCCGCAGGCTCGCCGGGCGGTAATCTCTCCGCGTGAACGATGGCGGGCACCACCCCAAGCAGGGCCTCGGGCGCGACCTCTGGGGTGGGCTCGCGATCGGGCGAATTGGGGGCATCCGGCCGGTCCAAGGAATTAACCCACGGCCCCGGCGGCGGTGCAGAGATTGGCGAGCTTTTGCCGTGCGAGGCCGCGCGGCAGCATGGCCAGACCGCAGTCGGGCGCGGCCCAGAGGCGTGCGGCGTCGATATGCTCGAGCGCCCGGCGCAGCCGGTCCGCGATCGCCTCGACCGCCTCGATGCGGCTGACCGCGATGGCGACCACACCCAGAATTACGGTGGTCTTGGCGAAGCGCTCCAGCAAGACCAAGTCGTTGGGCCGATGGGCGTCCTCGATCGAAACCGCATCGACCGCAGCGGCGTCCAGCGCCGCGGCCAGATCGAAATAAGTCTCCGGCGCGGCCTTGACGTAGTCCTCCTGATCCAGGTGTTCGGGATAGCCGCAACAGATATGCACCGTGCGGGTCACCGCCGTGGGCAGACCGTGGAAACAGCGCTCCAGGTGATCGACGCCGAAGCCGAGCGCTTCGCGCGGGTAGCGGGCGAACACCGGCTCGTCGATCTGGATGTGGCGGCAGCCGGCCTCGGCCAGCGCCCGCACCTCGACGTTGATCGCCTCCGCAAGCACGGCGCCAAGCGCCCCGGCATCGCCATAGTGTTCGTCGGCCAGGGTATCGGCAATGCTCATCGGCCCGGGAATGGTGATCTTGACCGGGCGCCCGGTCGCGTCCTGCGCGATGCGCCAGTCGCGCGGCAGGAAACGGTCCCGGGCCGCGATCGGTCCGGTAATCGTCGGCAGCGTGGTCTTCCAGGCCCCGGCGCGCACGGTCTTCTCGGTCAGGCGCTCGAAGTCGATGCCGGTCAGATGGCGGCAGTGGTAGTGAATGTAGTTGTCGCGCCGCACCTCGCCATCGGTCGGAATATGGATCCCGGCCGCGACTTGCTCGCGCACCACCTCTGCGACCGCGTCGTCCATCACCCCCGCCGCCCCGGCGCCCATCTGGGCGAGCGCCACCTCGTAGCCATCACTGGACCGGCGCGCAGGGTCGCCGAACCAGGACTCGACCGCAACGGACTCGGGCTTGGGGTAGGCCCCGATGGTGGTGGTGATCAACATGCCTCGGCATATCCTAACAAAGGTTCTGGATTTTATTGCCGCAATGACCGGGAATTGGTTACAAAGTCAAGGCGCACCATCGCTAGGGGTCATGACGAAGGAACTTTGTTTAAACCGATGCTGATTTGCATTCCGGACATTCTCGATCGGCCCGAGATCGAGACGATTCGCGCGGCGATCGCGTCCGGCGTCTTCCTGGACGGTCGGAAAACCGCCGGCACGCGCGCCAAACGAGTCAAGAACAACGAACAGATGGACCAAGGCTCGGACGCGGCCAAAGAGATCAAGGCCAGGGTGCTGGCCGCGCTCAAACGCAGCAAGACGTTCCGGCGCGTGGCGCTGCCCCGAACCATCCGGCCACCGCTGATCAGCCGCTACCGGGCCGGCATGAACTACGGCCCGCACGTCGACGATGCCATGATGGGCCCCGAAGCAAAGGAGCGCAGCGATATCTCGGTCACGGTGTTCCCGAGCGATCCGGGCGACTACGAAGGCGGGGAATTGGTCATGAGCAGCCCCTTCGGCAGGCAGGAAATCAAGCTGCCCGCCGGCCACGCCGTGGTCTATCCCGCCTCGACCCTGCATCAGGTGGCGCCGGTGACCCGCGGCGAGCGGCTGGCCGCGGTGACCTGGGTGCGGAGCCAGGTGCGCGATCCGGCTCGGCGCGAGATCCTTTACGATATCTGCCGGATGCGCGAGCAGCTGGCCAAGCTCCACCCGGACGGCGAAGAGGCCGACCTCGCCTTCAAGACCCACGCCAACTTGCTGCGCATGTGGTCCGAATGACCTTGGCCGGCGTAATTATAGTGACGGATATCAGATGAACGCATCCAATCCCAGGCTGGCCGGTAACGCCGGCCGCGAGCGCATTTGCACCATCATCGTGCCGGCCCTCATCTTCGCCAGCGGCCTGGTCAATTTTATTTTATATCACGATATCAGCCTGCTAAGGCCGGAGGCTCTTTTGGCCTGCGGCGTCGTGATCGGCGCCGGTCTTCTCTTGGGCCTGATCCTTAGCTGGCTTCCGTCGGACAGGCTTCGTGCGACGCTCCTATGTGCGATGATCCTGGTTTTCCTGGACCTACAGTTTCAGGCGATTGGGTTCCTGTATCGTCTTGTGTCCGTCGACGAGTACCGAATGCTCCGGTACTTGGTCCTCTTCGCAGGCCTCGCGGCGATCTTCGTCGTGCTCATTTCTTTGTCCAAGCATTTGTCGGCCATCTTGTCGGCGGTCTTTGCGGTCCTGCTGGCGAGCACGATCGCGATTCCACCGGAACCGGCACGGTTTGATTTCGAAGCCGGGCAGCCATCCGCTGCGGACCAAAGGGTGCCGCGCGCAGATCTACCGCCGGTCCTACACTTAGTCTTGGATGGCCACATCGGTATCGGCGGAATTCCGATCGATATCGAGGGGGGCAACGAACTGAAACATCGGATCAAGGCATTCTATCTAAAGAATGGCTTTCGGCTGTTCGGCCGCGCCTTCAGCGAGTACATGCTCACGCCCGCCGCGATGACCATGCTTTTGAACGGGGACAGGGCAGTCAAACTGGTGGAAATCAGCGGTACGGAAAATACCCGCTGGGCCCTGCAGGAAAATCTTTATTTTTCGAGTTACATGGATAAGGGATACAATCTCAGGATCTACGAAACGGAATATGTGAGATATTGTGGCGCGACGGAGCGTCGGCCCGAGTCCTGTTATACATATTCCACCTCTGGCCTGCGGTTGATGGATGGTTTAGGCCTTTCCATTTCGGAAAAGGCCGAATTCATCGCCGGCGGCTATTTTTCGAGATCGGCATTCTATGTCATGCTTTTTCTAGGCTACGATCACGTCCGCGTATTCCTGAAAGCGCAAGGTATCGCAGATTTGCCGCGGGGCAACAGGCGGAGCTACATATTTCATAGCTTGGGAACGCTCGCCACTTTGCGGCAACTCAAGACAGACATCGTGACAGGCCCGGCCGCGGGTCGAATGTTCTTCGCTCATCTCATGCTGCCCCATCAGCCGTATTTTCTGACGCCCGATTGCCGCGTGCGCAATTTCGACGATTGGTATAATCGAAAGCTCTACCAGTACTTTCTAGAAAAGGTTAGTTCGAGTCAGTTCCGGGAGGAAGCTTACCAACGGTACTTCGAGCAAACGACCTGCTTGCTCACCGTCCTCGATGATCTATTTGACGCCATGCGGGACCAAGGAATTTTCGAATCTGCGACCATCATCGTTCACGGCGATCACGGATCGCGCATCACCATCCATGACCCGGTTTTCGAGAGTGCGGATCGATTGACGCCGCGCGACATGATCGACGCCTACTCGGCCCTGTTTGCGATCCGTATCCCCGGGGTCGCGGCAGGTTACGATACGCGCATGAGATCGGTGCAGGATCTGTTCGGCGAATACGTCTTGGACCTGCCGCCAAAGAAAATCCGCAATAGAGTTTACCTGGCCCCTACTGGACGATACGGGGTACGGCCCTATGACATGCCGCCGATCGCGAATTAGCCGGTGAGGCAGATATCGGCACCC
>SMVB01098150.1_pt1 | contig 10500 bp, 8 predicted proteins | sample 2456461 | NCBI WGS metagenome assembly SMVB01 (sample SAMN11095934, study PRJNA526329) | marine sediment metagenome | biome: Marine sediment; feature: Surficial sediment; material: Deep marine sediment; isolation source: Hadal surficial sediment | place: Pacific Ocean | collected 2014-05 | depth 0-1...
ACAATGATGTGAACCGTTTCGTCGACGGCTTCGAGCGAAACGGAGATCACGCCACCGGGCAGTGCCTCGCCATCGTCCGGCGCGGTGCGGCCTTCGATGGCCTCGATGGCGTTGCGCAGTAAATTCGTCAGCGCCTGGGTGAGCAAACCTTCGTCGCATGACGCTGTAAGCGCGTGGTTGGGTAGCCGGGTTTCGAAGGTAATATCGGGATGGGCGTTTTGCTGCAGAACCACGGCGTGGCGGCAGATTGCTACCAAATTGGCGTCGGTGATAACGGGATTCGGCATTCTGGCGAATGCTGAGAATTCATCGACCATCCGCCCAATGTCGTTGACCTGGCGGACAATCGTTTCGGTGCACTGCTCGAATGTCTCGCGGTCCGAGGTGATCTCTTTGGCGTATTTCCGCTTCAACCGCTCCGCGGATAATTGGATGGGGGTCAAGGGATTCTTGATTTCATGGGCGATGCGGCGGGCGACATCGGCCCAGGCCGCCTTGCGTTGGGCCGACAGCAACTCGGTCATGTCGTCGAAGGTGACGACAAATCCGATCACTTGATTATCGTTGTCGCGCTCGGCCGCTATACGCACGTGCAAAGTGCGGCTTTCGGCGCCGGTATTCAGCGTCACATCGTCTTCCACCAGGCGATCGGGATTCTCCAGGGCGCGCGCAATCGAGGACGCCATTTCAGGCACTGCATCCGCCAGCAGGCGTCCGGCCAAGTCGCCGATTTTCGCGTTCAAGAGCGCGGTCGCGGAACGGTTGGGCAGGTTGATGCGGCCCTCACGGTCGAGCCCGACAACGCCGGCCGATACCCCGGCCAGGACGGCTTCAGTAAATCTCCGGCGGTCTTCCAACTGGCGGTTGGCTTCGATGAGTTCGCTGCGTTGTTCGTCAAGTTGGCGCGTCATCCGATTGAATGCCCGCGTCAGCATGCCGAATTCGTCCGTGCCCTCGTCGCCTTCGATGCGCACCCCAAGATGTCCCGAACGCACCAATTCGGCGCCGCGTACGAGACGTGCGATCGGCCGCGTCATTTGATTGGCGAAGCCAAGCCCGACGCCCACGGCGATGAGCAGCAGCAGTAAGGTGACGATCACGAAAATGGTGGCGAACTGCAAAAGTAAGCTGGTCAGCAACGCTTCGGGCTCTCCGTAGGCTTGTGCGGCCTGCCGGGTACGGCCGATATACCGCAGGACGTTGGGATCGATAAAACGGCCTGCGTACAAAAACGCGCGCGGGGTGATGTCTAGCCTGACCAGGGCCCGGACGCGGTCCTCGGCCTTGCTGGTCAAAATGACGATGTCGCCGCGTTCGGCGAGCGCGATTGCCGCCGGCGCCGGCCGTTCGATTTCGAGCGATGCAGTCAGTCCGGCCCGGGCAATGATCCGGCCCGCCGAATCGAACACGATGGCTTCCGGCAGCGAGCGAATGGCGGCCTGAATCTCGACCGTTCGTTGCACCCGTGGAAGGTCGGCTAAGAAACGCGGCCACGAGCGCGTTAAATCTTCCGCCATGGCTACCGCGTCGGCTGAGATGGCGCGTTTATGCTCGATTAAATAAGCGTCGGCGACCAGAACCGAGTTTTCGACGGCGGTGCGAACGCGGTCGTTAAACCAGGATTGAACCTGGTTGTTGAATATCAACGCCGCTAAAATCACGACAATAATCGCCGGCAACACGGCGACCACCGCGAACAGCGAAACGAGTTTGATATGCAGGCGCGCGCCGACGGAACCCGCGCGGCGCTGCGACCACAGACGGACCAGTACCCAGGCGATCGTCACGCCCAACAACAGAACGAGCGCCAGATCGATAAAGATCAGAACCAGGACGGTTTCCGGGGTGACCCCGAACCGGGAGACGTTGGTGATGGCGAAGAAGGTCGCGGCGCCAGCAAACGACGCGACGACCATCAGGATAAGCAATAGCCGCCGGCCGAGCGCCGGGCTCCGCATCCACTTGCCCAGCACCCGCACAATCATCGGCTTACGGCGGCTCGCACCGCCGGGTAATTCGGCGGGGTCGTCGGCGCTAATGTCGGCGCTAATAAGGACGGTATTACCGGCACTTGGGGTTTTTTCTCTATCCACACCCATCCTACTGCGTTTCACAGGTCTACCGGGTCAGGCTGAGGAAGAACGAACCCGTCACAGGCCAGCGGCAATCCCGGTCGAAAAGGCGTCTGACGCTATTTTACGCTGCGCACCACCTCAATGTCTAACTCACGGATTTTCTTACGTAAGGTATTACGGTTAACGCCAAGTAACGCGGCGGCCTTGATCTGATTGCCGCCGGTCGCCTCCAACGTAAGCCTGATTAACGGTTTTTCGAATTCGCGCAGCGCGCGGGCATATAAACCAGGCTCCGGCAGGCCGCCGTTATTCGCCGAAAAGAAGGTGCGTATGTGGCGTTCGACCGAATCGCTCAACGATTGGCTATCACCGCTGTCGTCGGGCTGACCCATCACCGAGGTATCGGCCAACTCAGCCTCGATCGTGCTCACGTCGATAACTTGCTGGCTATAGAGCGCGGTGAGACGCAGGATCAGATTTTCCAGCTCGCGGACGTTACCCGGCCAGCGGTAGCGCTGCAGCCGCTCCATGGCCTTGGGCTCGATTATCTTGGCGGGCAACGTGTCGCTGGTTGCCTTGGCGAGAAAATGAACGACCAGTTCCGGTATGTCGTCGCTGCGTTCGCGCAGCGGCGGAATGCGTAACGGCACCACGTTGAGGCGGTAAAAGAGGTCTTCGCGAAACAGGCCCTGGCGCACCGAGGTCCGCAAATCGCGATGGGTAGCGGCGATGATGCGCACATTGGCGGTAATCGGCGCGCGTCCGCCTACCGTGGTGTATTCGCCCTCCTGCAAGACGCGCAGCAGCCGGGTCTGCGCCTCGACCGGCATGTCGCCAATCTCGTCGAGAAACAGCGTGCCGCCCTCGGCCTGTTCGAAGCGGCCCGCATAACGATTGGTGGCGCCGGTAAACGCCCCCTTCTCGTGGCCGAACAACTCGCTCTCGATGAGTTCGCGCGGGATCGCCGCCATGTTGATGGCGATGAAGGGACCGTAGCTGCGTTTGCCGTAATCGTGCAGAGCGCGGGCGACGAGTTCCTTGCCGGTGCCGGATTCGCCGGTGATCATGACCGTAAGATCGGTACCCATCAGCCGCGCCAGAACCCGATAGATATCCTGCATCGCCGGCGACCGGCCGATGATCGGCAGCTTTTCCTGGTCGTCCAGAGCGGGTTCAAGGGGGACCGGCGACGCGATCTCCTTCGGCGCCGTCAGCGCGCGTTGGACAATCTCGATCAGCTCCTTCAAATCGAAGGGTTTCGGCAGATATTCGAAGGCGCCGCACTCGGTGGCGCGCACCGCGGTGAGCAATGTGTTTTGGGCGCTCATGACGATAACGCGCAAGTCGGGCCGCAACTTGCGAATGCGCGGCACCATGTCCAATCCGTTTTCGTCGGGCATGACGACATCGGTGATGACTAAATCGCCCTCGCCGTCGGACACCCAGTTCCACAAATTAGCGGCCATGCCCGTCGTGCGGACATCGTATCCCAAGCGGCCAAGGGCGCGGCTCAAAACCGTTCTGATTCCCTGATCGTCGTCGGCGATCAGAATAGTGGCCGCGCTCATGTGCCGGACTCTCTTGCTTTGGGTTGCACGGGCAGCAGGATGCGAAACTCGGTGCGCCGCGGGACTGAATCGACATCGATCATGCCGCCATGATCGTCGACAATTTTCGCCACCAGCGCGAGACCGAGGCCGGTGCCATTCTGCTTAGTGGTGACAAACGGATCGAACAGAATAGCCTTGATGTCGTCGGGTATTCCCGCCCCATTGTCGCGCACCGTAATCTCCATCGGCAGGTCGATCTGCTCGCTGCCACCGGGCACCGCCAGCCGGGTGCCGTGGCGATAGCGCGTCATTAATTGAATTTCGCCGCCCGTCTTGGGGGCGGCTTCGGCGGCGTTCTTGATGAGATTGAGGAAGACCTGCACCAACTGGTCGCGGTTGCCATGAACCGGAGGCAGCGATGGATCGTACAGCTCGGCGATACGAACGTGACGGGCGAAACCGCTTTCCGCCAGGCGCCGTACATGATCGAGCACCTCGTGAATATTCACGGCTTCGCGCGCTGGCGGGCGGTCGTCGGCGAACGCGTCCATGCGATTGACCAGATCGACGATACGGTCGGTTTCGTCGCAAATAAGCTGGGTCAATTGCCGGTCGTCGCCATCGACCACGTCTTCCAGAAGTTGCGCGGCGCCGCGAATGCCGGAGAGCGGATTTTTAACTTCGTGGGCCAGCATGGCGGCCATCGCGGTCACCGAGCGGGCGGCGCCGCGCTGTAGCCTGTGGCGGTCGATCTGGCGCACAATCGAACGTTCCTGAAGGGTCAGGATGACCACGTTGGGATCTTCCGACCAGGTGGCGGCGCGCACATCGACATCGTGGCTGCCAATCCTCGGGCTTTCCAGATGAATATCGGACTCGGCGACCGAAGAGCCGGTTCTGCGGCATTGTTCGATGATGGCAATCAACGGCGTATCGCTGGGCACCAAATCCTCCAGCGACTGGCCGTTGAGCAGCGCCGCGCCGGCGCCGAGCAATTGTTCGGCGGCGTGATTGACGAACCGGATACGGTTATCGGCGGCAACGGCGACGACCGCCTCCATGAGCGAATTCAGCAGCGATTCCGGATCGATGTCTTTTTCCGGGCCGGCTGCCGGATTTCCCGCCAGCGATTGGTTGGAGGCGTAATTCATGCGGCGGCCAGGGTTGCGTCGGCTTGGAAGAAGCGGCGTATCGCCGTCTCCACCACCGTCGGGTCCAGCGTATTGTTGACCAGATTGCGAAACGCGTTGGCGCCGGGAAGACCGGCGGCGTACCAGCCCATATGCTTGCGCGCGATGCGGATGCCCGTCTCGATGCCGTAATGGCTCAGCATCTCGGCGAAATGGGCTTTGGCGATACGCTGAATTTCGGCCGGCGCCGGATCGGCGGTATGGCCGCCGGTCGCGAGATATTGGGCGACCTGGCCCGGAAACCAGGGCCGGCCCTGCGCCGCGCGTCCGATCATTACCCCATCGGCGCCCGAAGCCGCGAGGCACGCCACGGCATCCGCGCAGCTGCGAATGTCACCATTGGCGATCACCGGGATGGCGACCGCGTCTTTGACCCGCCGAATAAACGACCAGTCGGCCTCGCCGGTGTAGAGTTGGCAGCGGGTGCGGCCATGGACGGTCACCATCTGGATGCCGACATCTTCGGCGATACGGGCAAGCTGTGGCGCATTGCGGCTGTCATCGTCCCAGCCGGTGCGCATCTTGACCGTGACCGGCACGTCGACCGCCTCGACGACCGCCTGCATGATCGCGGTGGCCAGCGGCACGTCGCGCATCAACGCCGAACCCGAGGCCTTGCGGACGATCTTCTTGGCCGGGCAGCCGAAATTGATGTCGACGATCTGGGCGCCTCGGCCCGCGACCATGCGGGCGGCCTCGGCCATGATATCGGCGTCGGTGCCGGCCAGTTGTACGGCGATGGGGCCGGTCTCGCCGGCGATCCGCGATTTGCGCTCCGATTGGCGCGATTGCTGCAGCATCTCACGGCTGGCCACCATCTCGGAGAACACCAGTCCCGCATTGTAGCGGCGCGCCAGCCGGCGAAACGGCTGGTCGCTGACGCCGGACAGGGGCGCCAGAAAGACCCGGTTGGGGATCGTCACGCCGCCAATCGATAAGGGCTCGGTTATGCTCATTTATTAGGCAATCAATATCTCTGCGTAAAAACTATGCAATATTACACCATTATATTGCGCTGCACAACAACGAGTGTGCCGAATATGCCCTGCGTCTTGGCAAGGTTCCGGCGCATCGTTACGGTGCCGCTCCCGCACCAACTCACGGTTCGCCACGCGTGGACACCACCATTGCCTTAATAGTTGCCGCCGGCCGGGGCCGGCGCCTGCCGGGCGACCGGCCCAAGCAGTACCGCCAACTGGCGGGAAACCCTGTCTTGCGGTGGAGCGTGGGCTCCTTTCTGGCCCATCCGTCGATAGACCGGGTGCACATCGTCTTCAACCGCGAGGACGAGGCGCTTTATAGCGAGGCGCTGGCGGATTTCGACCTGCCCTCCCCGGTCGAAGGCGGCGCAACGCGCCAGGCTTCGGTACGCAGTGGATTGGCAGCAATTGCCGCGCTGTCCCCCGCCAAGGTTCTGATCCATGACGGCGCGCGGCCCATCGTGCCGCCGGCCCTGATCGAGCGCGTGGTCGCCGCCCTCGACGACAGTCCCGCCGCAATCCCCGCCTTGCCGGTCAACGACACCCTCAAGCGCGGATCCGGCGGCGTCATCTCGGAAACCGTGGACCGCGCCGGTCTGTGGCGGGCGCAGACGCCCCAGGGCTTTCGCTTCGACGCTATTTTCGAAGCGCATATGGCTGCAACCAGCGATCTTACCGACGACGCCGCCGTTGCCGAGGCCGCCGGCATCCCGGTGACCCTGGTCGATGGCGCGGAGGAGAACATCAAAATCACCAGCGAGGACGATCTGACGCGCGTTGGCCGCTGGCTAGCGGCGGCGAGCGAAACTTGTGTCGGCTCGGGCTTCGACGTGCACCGTTTCGGACCGGGCGACAATGTGCGGCTGGCCGGTGTTTCCATCCCCCACGACCAGAGCCTGATAGGCCATTCCGATGCCGATGTGGTGCTCCACGCCGTCACCGACGCCATCCTCGGCGCGCTCGGCGCCGGCGATATCGGCGAACATTTTCCGCCCAGCGACCCGGCGTGGCGCGATGCCGATTCCCGCCAGTTTTTGCTGCACGCGGTCGAACTCATGGCGGCGCGCAACGGGCGAATCGCCCATATCGATGTCACGGTGATCTGCGAGCGCCCGAAGCTGGCGCCCCACCGCGCCGCCATGGTCGCCAGCCTCGCCGGCATGCTCGGCCTGACGGCGGACCGCGTCTCCCTCAAGGCGACAACCACCGAGGGCCTCGGCTTCACCGGCCGGGGCGAGGGTATCGCCGTGCAGGCGACGGCGACACTGGCGCTGCCGGCGAGCGGCGATTTTTAGAACATGAACGAGAGAGACGACGACATGGCCGCTACCGGTAAGCCCTCCCCTTTGATTAGTTTTATCGCCACGGGTGGCGGCAGCGGCAATCTGCCGATCGCGCCGGGCACCTGGGGCTCGCTCATTGCCCTGCCCTGCGCCGCCGCGCTGCACATCATCGGCGGCCCGTGGCTGCTGTCGCTGGCGATCCTGCTGGCCTTCGTCGCCGGGGTGTGGGCGAGCGGGCGCTACGCCGCCGCCCTTGGCCGCAAGGACCCGGGCAGCATCGTCATCGACGAGTTCGCCGGGCAATGGCTGGCGATCATGCCGGTGGCGCTCGACTGGCGCTATTACGTCGTCGCCTTCGTGCTGTTCCGCTTCGCCGACATCACCAAGCCGTGGCCCTGCCGCGCCGCCGAGCGCGCGCCCGGTGGCCTGGGCATCATGCTCGACGATATCGTCGCCGGGGTTTACGCCGGTATGCTGACGCTGATGATTGCGGTATGGCTGGGCCTCGAGCCTAACCTGCCGAGCCTGTTTGGATAACGCGATGTTCGATGTCCAATTGCTCCACGATGCCGCCGAGCTGCTCGAGCTGTGCCGCCGCGCCGACATCAAGTTGGCGACGGCGGAATCGTGCACCGGTGGGCTGATCATCGGCTGCCTGACCGAGATCGCCGGCTCGTCGGATGTGGTCGACCGCGGCTTCGTCACCTATTCCAACGAGGCCAAGACCGAGCTGGTGGGCGTGCCGGCCATGCTGATCGCCCTGCACGGCGCGGTCAGCGAGCAGGTCGCCCGCGCCATGGCCGAGGGCGCCCTGTCGCGCTCCATGGCCGATGTCACCGTGGCGGTCACCGGCGTCGCCGGGCCGGGCGGCGGCACCGCCGACAAGCCGGTCGGCCTGGTCCACTTCGCCTGCGCCGGCAGGGGCCGCCCGACGGTCCACCGCCGCGAAGTCTTCCCCGGCAACCGCGCGGCGATACGCGACGCCACGGTGCAGACCGCGCTGGCGATGTTGCGGGGGTTGGTGCGCGGGGGGTAGTTCTAAATAGACTGCCGTGGGCGCATGCTTCGATAAGCTCAGCATGAGGAATGTTTGGGGTAAACCGCGCACCTCCTCATCCTGAGCTTGTCGAAGGATGGGGATTTTGACGGCCCCTCGACATTTTCCACGTCGATGCGGCTGATCGTCACCGATTGCGTTCTGGCACTTGGTGCCGGTAGAGCGTTCCGTTAGGTTGCGCGCACAACAGCAACCCTGACAGAAAAGCTACCCGCACATGGACATTTCGCTTAACGGCATCGCCTTTCATTACCAGATCGAGGGCCGCGAAGGGGCGCCCTGGCTCGTCTTCAGTAATTCTCTGACCACCGATATGAGAATGTGGGATGGCGAGGTTGCCCAACTGCAGGACCGCTACCGCATCCTGCGTTACGATTCTCGCGGCCACGGCAAAACCGAAGCTTCGGCGCCGCCCTATAGTTTCGATCTGCTGGTCAGCGACGTTATCGCTCTCATGGATGCGCTGGAAATCGAAAAGGCCCATTACGTCGGTCTGTCGCTGGGCGGCATGACCGGTCTGGGCGTTGCCATCGAGCATGGCGACCGGCTGCACAGTCTGGCCGCCTGCGATACGCGCGCCTTTGCCGAGCCCGCCTGGGCGGAGTTGTGGAACGGCCGCATAGATGCGGTGCGCAAGGCCGGCATGGGCGCGCTGGTCGAACCCACGATCGAGCGCTGGTTCACCGATGATTTCCGTAAAACCGGCAGCGACGTTCTGGATAAGGTGCGGGAGATGATCCGAACCACGGCGGCCGATGGCTATATCGGCTGCGCGCAAGCGTTGCAGCATCTCAACTATGCGCCGAAGCTGGGTGAAATTAAGGTGCCGTGTCTGTTCATGACCGGGGCCTCGGACCAGAGCACGCCGCCGGAGGCATCGCGCGCCATGCATGAGGCGGTCCCCGGCTCAACCTGCGTCATTGTCGATCCGGCTTCGCATATCTCGAACATGGAAAATCCGGAGCAGTTCGACCGTGCGCTCTTCGACCATCTGGAACGCGCCGGCAGCGGCGAATAGGAACGGACATAGAGAAAACAATGGATATCAGCTATTCGATCGAGTGCGTTCTGCAATGCGATACCCATTTGGGTGAAAGCCCGATCTGGGATGTCGAAGAGGGTTTGCTCTACTGGGTCGACGGTACGGGCCGGCGTGTCGGCAAGCCGTCGATTTGGCGGCTCGACCCCAAGACAGGTGACGTGCGCAACTGGTCGCTCGACCGCGATGTCGGCGCGTTGGCGTTGCGCAAGGATGGCGGCGCGGTTCTGGCCCTGGACGACGGTTTCTACTTTTTCGATTTCGATAGCGGCGAGATCGAACTCATTACCCACATTTAGCCCGAGGAGCCGCGCAGCCGTTTGAACGACGGCAAGTGCGACCGGCGCGGCCGCTTCATCGCCGGCGGCATGGACGATAAGGAAGAGCTGCCCCTGTGTGGCCTGTGGACGCTCGATACCGATTTAAGCGTTCGCAAACTCGCCGATGGGATCATCTGCACCAACGGGCCCTGCTGGAGCCCCGACGACAAGATTTTCTACGTCGCCGATACATTCCACGAGGAATTTTGGGCCTACGACTACGATATCGACACCGGCGCGGTTTCGAACCGGCGCGTTTTCGCGACGACGCGCGGCGGCGCCGGCATCGCTGATGGCTCGACGGTCGATGCAGAAGGTTGTCTGTGGAACGCCGAATTGGCCACCGGCGAACGCGTTCGCTACACGCCCGACGGCGAGGTTGAGCGGCGCGTCGGCATGCCCGTCCGCAATATTACCAGCGTCAATTTCGGCGGCCCCAACCTCGACGAAATTTATGTCACGTCAATGGCCCGCGTGGCCCATCCGGGCGCTGACGCGCACGGCTTTTTCGCCGAGGAGACGAAACCGCAATTCGGCGCCGGCAGCCTGTTTCGGGTCCGGGGACTGGGTATTCAGGGCGTGCCTGAACCGCGATTTGGCGGCTGAGGCGGGTATAAGCGCTGCCTAACTCCCCGCCGGCCCATACAGCGCCGTCGCGCGGCGCTCGAACGCCGCGACCATGCGGCTGACGGCTTCGTGAAACAGCGCGCCGGCGATCTTCTGTAAAATTCGCGAGCGGAATTCGAAGTCGACGAAGAAGTCGATCTCGCAGCCGCCGTTTTCGGCCGGCAGGAACACCCAGTGGTTCTGCAGATATTTCAGCGGCCCCTCGACATATTCGACGTCGATGCGGCCATGGGCGCCGGGGCCGCCAGTCTCGCCGCCGGCCGCGCCACCGCTCGCGCCATCAGTGGGCGGATGCAGGGTGACCTTGGAGGTGACGCGCTCGCGGAACATCTTGAAGCCGATCACCATATCGGCGGTGAGCAGTTCGCCGTCCGCCACC
>SMVB01153021.1_pt1 | contig 10500 bp, 8 predicted proteins | sample 2456461 | NCBI WGS metagenome assembly SMVB01 (sample SAMN11095934, study PRJNA526329) | marine sediment metagenome | biome: Marine sediment; feature: Surficial sediment; material: Deep marine sediment; isolation source: Hadal surficial sediment | place: Pacific Ocean | collected 2014-05 | depth 0-1...
AAAACCGTGCAGACCGTCGGCGTCCAGCACCATGGGCTTTCCAGACGCCACCGCCTCTTTGAGCAGCCCATGGCCCCAGTCCGAGCGCCCGAGACCCGGCCCCACGACCACGACACTGGCCTTCTCCAACAACTCAACACGCTTGCCATCGTCGTTTGCGTCCACAACCATCAGCTCGGGTCTGCGCGCGAGTATCGCTGGCCTGTGTTCCGCCCGGGTGATGACGCTCACCATACCGGCACCCATCCGCAATGCGGTTTCCGCAGCCATGAGGGGTGCCCCACCCATACTGTAGTCGCCGCCAACCACCACCACGTGACCCAGAGCCTGTTTGTAGACATTCGGGTCTCGGCGGGCGAAGCAGTAACCGACCGCCTCGAGCATCGGGAAGCTCAACATCGGGCAGCCCTCGACGGCGCGGAATATTTCCGGCGACACATTCAGGTCTTCATAAAACACCTCACCGCAATACGACACGCCGGGCCCCGTATACAGACCCATCTTGCGAGCGATGAACGTGGTAGTGACATCCGCGCGAACAGCGTCATCGACGACCGCGCCGTTGTCTGAACTCACGCCAGTGGGAATGTCGACCGAAATGACCCCGGCCTTACTTTTGTTGATTAGCCGTACCGCCTGCGCATACGGCTCACGCAACTTTCCGGTCAACCCCGTGCCCAGCAGCGCGTCAACGATCACATCACCCACCAACTGATCTGCCAGCGACTCGATTGAAACACCCAGGCCGAGCGCCCAGTCGCGCGCTCGCGCCGCATCTCCGGCGAGAACACCCGCGCTGCCCAGCTGGCAGAGCTGGACCCGCATGCCAATCTCGCGAGCCAATCCCGCCACGATGTACCCATCACCGGCGTTGTTCCCTTTGCCGCAAACGACGCTTACCGACTTAGCTTCGGGCCAACGGTCAAGCAGTGCGCGAAACGTTGCACGACCGGCACGTTCCATCAATTCGAACCCCGAAACGTGATGTTGCTCTATGGCGAGACGATCGAGCTCACGACATTGGGCTGCGGTAAATAGCTGTGACAGGGGTTGTTCTCCAATTAATCGATGGGCACATTATACTTGCCCGCGAGGACAGGTAATCAGGACCTGATGTCATCAACTCCAGGGGTGGATCATTGTCACAAACGGCGCGTGTTTTGGACCTAGAGAAGCTCAGCATACAGATCAAAACCTGGGGAAATGAGCTCGGTTTTCAACAAATTGGCATTACCGACATGGACCTTTCGACCCATGAACCTCACGTGCGCGACTGGTTGAACAAACAATTCAACGGTGAGATGGGTTATCTGGAACGCAACCTCGACAAGCGGCTGCACCCCGAGCTTCTTTTCAAAGAGTCTTTTGAATCTTCAAACTCTTTTGAGCAGAACTCCTGCCGCGTCATCGCCGCACGCATGGACTACCTGCCAACCGATACTCAGCCGTTGAGGATTCTCAACGACAACAGTAAAGGTTACCTCTCCCGCTACGCGCTAGGTCGCGACTATCACAAGGTTGTGCGGCGGCGCCTGGCCAAGCTTGCGGAACGAATCAACCTGGAAGTCGCAGATCTGAACGTGCGCTATCGAGCGTTTACCGATTCCGCACCTGTCCTCGAGAAAGCCCTGGCAGAAAAGGCGGGCCTCGGGTGGATTGGCAAACACAGTTTATTGCTGAACCGAAACGCTGGTTCCTGGTTCTTCTTAGGCGAGATCTTCACCAATTTACCGCTCCCGCTGGACGCGCCGTCAACGGTTGATCATTGCGGCACCTGTAAAGCCTGCATCACCGTGTGTCCGACCAACGCCATCGTCGGGCCAAAACAACTCGATGCACGCCGCTGCATTTCTTATCTGACAATCGAACTCCAGGGAGCTATGCCAGAATCACTGCGGGCACTGGTGGGGAATCGAATATTCGGTTGCGACGATTGTCAGCTGTTCTGCCCGTGGAATCGTTACGCCAAACATACCGCGGAGGGAGACTTCAGCCCCCGTCACAATCTCGATGGATCCGATCTCCTGACGCTGTTCGAGTGGACCGAAGCCGAATTCCTGGAGAAGACCGAAGGTAGCGCTATCAGGCGCATCAACTATCAGCAATGGCAGCGCAATCTGGCCGTCGCGCTCGGTAACGGTGAACCAACGGAGCGGGTCTTGGCTGCGCTGCGAAAACGCCTTGATCCATCGTTCAACACGGAAGTCGTATCCGAGATGGTGCGCGAGCACATCGTCTGGGCCCTGCAAACATTGGAAGGTCGTCTCAATCCAGGCGGATGAAGTGCTCTTTGTAATACCTGAGCTCTTCGATGGATTCGGTGATATCGGCCAGCGCCGTATGCGCGTTATTTTTCGTGAAGCCCTTCAGTAGCGATGGACGCCACCGTATAGCAAGCTCTTTGAGACTGCTTACGTCAATAATACGGTAGTGCAGGTAGGCCTCCAGAGTTGGCATGTAACGAGCCAGAAACCGTCGGTCCTGCCAGATGGTGTTGCCACACAACGGGGCGCTGCGTTTCTCGGCATGCTGCTCGATGAAAGCCAGGGTCTGGGCTTCCGCTTCCCGTTCGAGTACACCTTCTTTGCGCACCCGGTCCAGCAAGCCCGAACCGCTGTGATGCTTCTGGTTCCATTCATCCATACCGAGAAGCTTCTCTTCGGGCTGACGTATTGCGAGTACCGGACCTTCTGCGATGATGGTGAGATCGCTATCCGTGACGATGGTGGCCATCTCGATGATGACGTCGTTGTCCGGGTCGAGGCCGGTCATTTCCAGATCCATCCAGATTAGATTCGCAGGCACTTGGCTCTCCCAACAGCGTATGCGACCCATTATGTTGCCACCATGCGTGCCACGCTACCCGCACGTGGTGGGTAACTGCGAAGATTTCAACATCGACGCCAGCCGCAGACATTGCCCTCTGACACCCGGCCTCGGTGCTAGCGACTTCCAGATTCGAGTGTTTGCCCACAACCAGGGCAGGAACAACGTCGGTACACGAAACATCGAATACTGCAGGTAGTGAGCGTTGAGGGAGGGAATGCTCCAAGTGCGGCCTTGAGCGAAGCCGAAAGGAGCGAGGGTATCCCGGAGGAACTGAGCGCAGACGCACTTGGCACCCTCAACGCGGTTACCAATTGATAATCGCTCAGGTACATTTGCCTAATTTCCGGACAAGAACTAGTAACATAGCTGCTCCGTCACATTCAGGGCCGGTACTCATTTCACCCATCAAGTTACTTGAACCCGAAGCGTTCGAAGCCAAGGAGAATCTCTTCCTGGTGCATGTCGCTTCGCGTGAAGCCTACTATCAGGCGCACCTGCCGGGGGCGGTGCTCGTCGAGCCGAGAGAGCTTGTTGATGGCACACCCCCCGCAACCGGTCGTCTACCGAGTGTCGAGCGCTTGACCGCGCTATTCGGCCGGCTTGGTTATGACCCCGACCTGGACATCGTCGTCTATGACGACGAGGGCGGTGGCTGGGCGGGGCGGTTCATCTGGACTCTCGACATCATCGGCCACCGTCGCAGCGCGTATCTGAATGGAGGACTGCAGGCGTGGCATGGCGCAGGGTTGCCGCTTGAATCGGGCTCCGGTACGCAGCCTGAATTCAGCAACGTCAGTTTGACGCTGGACAAGGCGCCAATCGCCGAACTCGAAGACGTGCTGAGGGCTATTGACGATCCTGACCAGATTATCTGGGACGTGCGCTCGCAAGAAGAATTTCTCGGATTGCGCAGGACGGCCAATCGGGCCGGTCACATACCCGGGGCCGTACACCTCGACTGGATGGACCTCAAAGATCCCTCAAACAATCTCCGACTGACGAAGAACGTCGAAGAACTGCTTAGAGCGCATGGGCTGGTACGTGAGAAGTCGATCATCACCCATTGCCAGACTCATCATCGTTCGGGGCTCTCCTATCTAATAGCACGACTCTGCGGCTTTGATAAAATCCGCGCCTACCACGGGTCGTGGGCGGAATGGGGTAACCGGGACGATACGCCGATTACCGGACCATGAGCTTCGCAGCCTTACAGCGCCTGCTTCCGCAACATGGTCTCTCACGCCTGGCCGGACGCTTCGCACGCTCCCAAACACCCTGGATTCGTCGAGCTTTCATTCACACCTTCTCACGCGTATACAATGTGGACCTCAGCGACTCCCTGCGCTCTTCGCCGGATGACTACGAATCGTTCAACGATTTTTTCACGCGCGAGTTACGCGCTGACACACGCCCCATGCCAAACGACCCGTTATGCGTGGCTTGCCCCGCCGACGGTTCCATCAGTCAGGTTGGGCGTCTGACCCATGACAAATTAATGCAAGCAAAGGGAACCAACTATTCGCTTCGTTCGCTAACCGGTGCGGACCTCCCGCAATTTCATGAAGGGGCGTTCATTACGATATATCTCGCACCCAATGACTATCATCGCGTGCATCTCCCTGTCACAGCCCGGCTGGTTCGAACGGCCGCCATACCGGGGGAGCTTTTTTCCGTAAACGCCAAGACCGAAGCGACGATCTCGGATCTTTTCTGTCGCAACGAACGGCTGGTGTGCCATTTCGAAAGCAGCCATGGCGACATGCTGGTCATCCTGGTGGGTGCGCTGGTTGTTGCAAGTATCGAAACCGTCTGGCCCGGACCTGAGTCACCGTATCGGTCACTCACGCAGAACACCCACGGTTTGCGACTCGAGCGCGGTTGCGAGATTGGCCGCTTCCTGCTCGGTTCAACGGTAATCGTCTGTTTCGAACCGGGCCGGATGGAACTCGACGGCACCCTCCACGCCGGTATCAAAGTACGCATGGGGCAGTCAATCGGTCGGCTAATCGGTTAATTGACCGCGTGCCGGTCAAGCAATGGTCACTGGGAATGGCATGACTTCCGCGAGGCTCGAAGCCGAAAGCTTCAACATCAACAGCCGATCAACACCGAGTGCAACCCCGGCACAATCGGGTAAACCAGACTCCATCGCCGCAAGAAACCGTTCATCGAGCTCCGGACAATAAAGTCCGGTGCGCGTGCGGTGTGCCCGATCATCCTGAAAACGTTGCCGAAGCTCGGCGGCATCCCCGAGTTCATGGTAGCCGTTGGCAATCTCGACCCCGTCGATGACCAGCTCAAATCGCGCTGCAATCTCCGCATTGGCAGCGTCGAGACGGGCGAGTGCCGCTTGCTCTGCCGGATACTCGGTGATAAAAAACCGACCCTGACCCAGCTTCGCGATTGCATCGGCACACCTCAGGTCCAGCACATCTCGATCACCCGACAGCGTTCCAACCAGGTCTTTATAGGTCAAAGTGCGAACCGGCTGGGAACCGAGTACGAGATCGACCAGCTCCGTCACCTCAGCCATGAGCTGCAGATGGTCGAACCCGATCCGATACCACTCCAGAAGCGTAAATTCCGGATTATGAAGCCGGCCGGCTTCCCCGGCACGAAAGACGGACCCGAGTTGGTATAACGATGGGGCACCAGCGGCCAACAGACGCTTGAGCTGATACTCCGGAGAGGTCTGCAGGAAAGCGCCGTCTCGAACCCGCAAAGATTCGATGGCGACGTCCGTGACCGTGCGGGAGCCGAGGGTCGCGGTCTGGACCTCGAGCACGTCTCGTGCGGCGAAGAATTCGCGCAGTGTTCGCAACAACTCGGCCCTTTGTCTCAACGCATCCAGGCTGCAGCTGGGTTGCCAGAAGTCGTTCACGCGCGACCGACGTACTCGCCCTTACGGGTATCGATTCGCAGGATATCCCCGATGTTGATGAATAGCGGCACTTTGATCGTGACACCGGTGGCAAGCGTGGCGGGCTTCGTCGCGCCCTGGGCCGTGTCTCCCTTCAGGCCGGGATCTGTTTCGCTGACTTCAAGTTCTACGAAGTTCGGCGGGGTAACCGAAATGGGGGAATCGTTCCACAAGGTAACTTGAAAGATCTCCTGTTCCTTCAACCAGTCCTTGACGTCTGCCACCGTGGGTTGTGCCACCGCCACCTGCTCGAAACTGCCGTCGGTTTTCATAAAGTGCCAGAACTCGCCATCGGTGTAGAGATACTCCATATCGAGCTCCAGCACGTCCGCCGCTTCGATTCTCAAGCCCGACTTGAAAGTCCGCTCCCATACCCGACCTGTTTTCAGGTTACGAAACTTGACGCGGTTGAACGCCTGGCCCTTACCAGGCTTGACGAACTCGTTCTCGAGGATGGAACAGGGATCTCCTTCGAGAAGAACCTTCAAACCGGATCGAAATTCGTTGGTAGAGTAACTCGCCATGGTTGACCGTCAGATTCTCAAGAAGATGCCAACATGATAACGCCGTCGACAATCTGTTGGCATACCGGCCTGCCCCGACTAGCGGTACGAATTGTGCCAATTCACTGTTTGGCGTGAGCGTTTTCACTATACTTCGCCTTTGCAGTACTCATGGCGCCAGTTCATGCGAGAAGGCTTGTCGGTCAAGATAACGACTCCAGATACGGATCTGGATAGGTTGTCGTTTTGTGATCCACATCCCAACGCGGTGGCCGACTGGGTTGCCGGTCTGCCCATGGCTAACACGGCCGATACCGCCACCCAGCTTCGTCAAGCAACTTTCGAGCTCGCGCGGCTCGACACCGACTTTACCGTTCGAATGGAACTTCTCGAGAACGTGCGCCCCACCATCCACTACATCTGTGCGCGCCTCGACAAATCCGCTGTCGGTTCCGGAAATCAGGGCGACGCCATCGCAAGACTCGCCCAGCGACTCACGACCAATCTCTGCTCCGGCTACAAAGTGGTCATCGTTCAAGCGCTGAAAGAGCTTGGTGAGAATCCGGCTCTAGGTAAAAACATCATTCCACTCGCAACACATCGGGCGTTGTCGGATCTGTCTCGAACGTTGTTGCGTACCCTGCAGTTTTACGTGTCTCCCGCGGACCGATTGTGGATGGACCTCAACCAGTTGTATCTCCTTGCAGAACGGCTGGAGGTACACGACATCAAGCAGGAAGATACCGAAAACCATTCCGAAACCAACACCACGATCGCTGACAGTTACCTGCGCTCGCTGCTGCTGGCCTGTTGCAAACCCAACCAATTGCGCCAGCGGCATCTGGCTCTGGTGTTCAACGCGCTCGAGGTGTGGACGCCCCAGGTGGCATTGGAAAAGAATTTCGAAGAAGCGTTATTCCTCATCGATCTGGAGTCGGATCAAGGACCTCAATACTCCAAACTGTTGCGCAATCCCGACGAACCGAGAAGCATCCAGTCCGAAGTGCTGGTTTATGAGCTCGAAGCTTACTTGAAAGAAATCGACGGTAGCATAGAGATACCCGACTACGTGCCCGACGATATTCTGAACCATCTCGTGGGCGCCTGGGGAGTGATGAAACCACGCGCGTTCAATCGGGCACCCGCCTCGGGATCCGTGAAAATCTGTCTGGGCCTTCGCAGCGCCCATTACTTTCTCTCCGGTAGGGTGGAGTTTACCGATCAACTTGCAGGCACAGACGCCATTTTACAGCGTGAGGTCAACCCGTTCCTGGTAGACGACACAAAACCGCTCGATGTGACGCCGCTTGCCAAAAAGGACGTCTGGGACGATGCTTTCGACTTGCGCGTGCGTATCCCGACGAACCCCAATATCGACGATCCGAATCGCATTCTGCTGGAATACCAACAACCTGATTCGGAAGTAAAACCCCGAGAAAGACCCGAACAGGCAGCGAAACAGAGTTTCTGCTTCTATGACACCATCGCCGTAGATACGAGCCCCGGGGGTTATCGAATTCGCTGGAATGAACCGCTCCCTGGGAACGTGCAAACCGGCGAGTTACTTGCACTTCGAGACGAGTCTGATCCACGCTGGTGTATTGCGGTAGTACGCTGGATTCGCCAGAACAACCAGGGCGCCGCGATGGGCATTGAGCTGCTTTCCCCGCGCGCTATCCCGATCGCCCTCAGGGTAATCAAAAAACGCGGTGGGCCTACCGACTATGTCCGGGCTCTGCTGCTCCCGGAGCTCACGCCCATCAATCAACCCGCAACGTTGATTACGCCCCGGGTACCCTTCCAGGAAAACAACAAGATCCATGTACAACGCCAGGGAATTCAGACGACCGCACAGCTCACTGCCAGCGTGTTGACCACCGAAAGTTTTAACCAGTTCACATTTCGAATGCTGGATGGTTACTTGGAAAACGCCCGAATCGACCTCAACATAAGCGGTCTGTCGGAATTGATCGGTGAGCAGGAACCCGGCGCATCCAAATAGGGATACGTTGGCTTGAATAGGGATATGTCGGCACAGCAACCCCAACACGCGCCCGTGCGCTTATTGATTGCGGAATCTTCGGAGAACGCGGCTCATCAATTCGATTCGCTGCTGCGCGACGCGGGTATCGCCACGCGAATGGAGCTTACGGATCTCTCGATGGCACAGGCAGCACTCCCGGATGCGGACATCATGCTCTGCAACGGTGCCTTACCTTATCTGGAAAAACTCCTGCCCCGGTTCAAGGCCGCGGCACCTCACGTACCCATCATTATCATCAACAACGACGAAAGCCCTCTTTCGCCAGCAGAAGCCATGGCGCTGGGAGCCGCCGACGTCGTGGATGTCACCGAGACGGAACAATTGGTTCTGGTGGTCAAGCGCGAACTCGATAATGTCTGCCAGGCAGATCGTCTCAAAGAAACCCGACGTGCGCTCAACGAGGCAGAACAACGCTGCCAGCTCCTGCTGCAAAGTTCGAAAGCTGCCATTGCCTATGTTCACGAAGGCATGCATATCCACGCAAACGCCGGTTACCGCAAACTTTTTGGCTTCGAAGACGCCGACGATCTGCTCGGAATACCGCTCATCGACCTGCTGGATACCGAAAGCGGAGAAGCGCTCAAGGCCGAACTGAAACAATTCCGCAGGAACGACGACCAGGAAAATGCGGACACCTCCGAAGCGGTTCTGGAATTCACGGGTAAAAGTAGCAACGGCGATACTATTCACGGCAACATGACACTGGCAAGCGCCGAATATGAAGGCGAACACTGCCTGCAGGTCATCGTACCGGTCGCTAAGGCGCCTGAACCCACCACTGGTGAGCCTTCAGATGACACCAGTGACGCGACCCGGAGCAACGGTCACGCAACACCGCTCCCCGCTTTCCTCAACGACAGCACCGCACTGTTTGCGAGCACCGAAGAAGGCTTTCGCTGTACGTTCGTCGGAGTAATCGACAAGTTCGACAAGCTTCAGCTCGAACATGGTCTCCTCGGTGGTGAACAGATCGCTCGCGAAGTCGAGAGCGCACTGCGCTCCTCGGCCGGTGATGTGCCTTTCGCGAAGCTCGCGAGCCACCAGTTCGCGATCAGCATTCTTGCCACCGACCGTGTGGACGCCGTGGCAAAACTCGATACCCACCGGCAAGTGGTGCAAGACCTGCTGTTGGAAGTGAATTCAAAAACGGTGCGCCCTACCGTGCGCTTCGGTGGTGCCGTTTACGAAGAAAGAAACGACACAGGCGCCGAGATGTGCTTGAACTCCGCCTTCGCGACCGCCTTTTCAGCGGCATGCCTCGACGGCAATCTCGTTGAACTACCAAGAACGGCAAACGAAGACGGTCCGAACGAAGAAGCCACACGAATATTGAGTCTCATCAACGAAGCGATAGAAAATCAGAAGTTCGTGCTACTGTTTCAACCCACCATCAGCCTGCGCGGTGATTCCGACGAACATTACGAAGTGTTCTTACGCATGCTCGACCGCAGTGGCAACCAGATGGCGCCCGGAGAGTTTCTGCGCACCGCAATTGACTACGGGGTGGCAGGAAAGATCGATCGCTGGGTTATCCTCCAGTCGATCAAGATGCTTTCGGTTCACCGCTCAAAAGGCAACAACACCCGACTTACCATCAACCTGACGAGCAACAGCGTTGCGGATCCTGAATTCCTACAATGGCTCGGCGTCGCGATCAAGGCCGCTCGTCTGCCAAGCGACGCTGTGGTCTTCCAGATCACCGAGTTGGATGCAACCAACTACATACGCCAGACCCAGGAGTTCGTGGAAGGCTTGAAAGCCTTGCATTGCCGAGCTTCGCTTTCACGGTTCGGATTGTGCGACAAGCCGTTCGAGATCCTGCGCCACCTGCCGGTTGACTTCGTGAAGCTTGATCGAATACATATCGAGCGCTTGAAGGAGAATCCCGAACTGAAAGACGAGATCACCAGCATGATCCGTGAGCTTCAATCCGCCGGTAAGCTCACTATCGTTCCGATGGTGGAAAGCGCCAACGTGCTGTCGGCGCTCTGGCAAGCCGGAGCAAACTATATTCAGGGGCACTATCTCCAAGAGCCCTCAGCCGATATGGACTACGACTTCAGCACGGACGACTGAGCGACGAACCGTCGGTCGATTTACCCCCTTTAGAACTCATGATGCAGGGTCAGCCAGCGCTTGTTCTATGTCTCGATCGGAGAACCCCATCAGGTAAAGCACGCTGTCGAGACCGAAATTCGAGATGG
>SMVB01238335.1_pt1 | contig 10500 bp, 9 predicted proteins | sample 2456461 | NCBI WGS metagenome assembly SMVB01 (sample SAMN11095934, study PRJNA526329) | marine sediment metagenome | biome: Marine sediment; feature: Surficial sediment; material: Deep marine sediment; isolation source: Hadal surficial sediment | place: Pacific Ocean | collected 2014-05 | depth 0-1...
CCGCGGTTGAGCGCCACCGCCAGCAGGAACGACACGCCGACGGCGGCCAGCATGCCCAGCCCGCTGGTGTCGTCGAGGCGGTTGGGATTGATCACGGCGGCGGCGGCGGGCAGCCGGGGTTCGGCCACATGGTGATCGACGACGATGACCTCCAGACCGGCCTGCGCCGCCTCGTCTAGCGCCTCGAAGGCGGTGATGCCGCAATCGACGGTGATGACCAGCTTGATGCCCTCGTCGTGCAGGCGCAGCAGCGCCGGCGCATTGGGGCCATAGCCCTCGCGGATGCGGTCGGGAATATAGATGCGCACCGGCGCGCCGATGGCGGCGAAGAAGCGCGCCAGCAGTGCCGACGAGGTGGCGCCATCGACGTCGTAATCGCCAAAAATGGCGATCGGTTCGCCGCCTTCGATGGCTGTAATCAGGCGCTCGACCGCGCGGTCCATATCCATCAGGCAGGCGGGATCGGGCAGCGCCTCGCGCAGGGTCGGGTTGAGGAAATGCGGTGCGCTATCAATATCGACGCCGCGCGCCGCCAGCAGCCGCCCCACCACCTCGGGCAGGTCGAGACGCTGCGCCAGCATCAGCCCGGCCCGGTCGTCGCCCTGGCGGTAGACCCACCGCCGCCCGGTCACCGAGCGGGCGACCTCTATCGTTTGGGTGTTTTCAGTCGGCAGACCGGCATTATCGGCGGCGGTCATCGAAAGCCGCTAGTCGTCGCCGGGCTTGCGGGCCAGGTTGTGACGGGTGGTGATCTCGCGCACGGTGCCGGTCATCGAGCGCATGACGATCGACTGGGTCACCGCGTTGCCGGGCGTGCGGCTAACGCCTCTGAGAAGGCCGCCATCGGTCACGCCGGTGGCCGAAAATATAACGTCGCCCGAGGCCAGATCGTTGATGCCGTAGATCCGGTCGAAATCCTCGATCCCCATCTTCGCCGCGCGCGCGCGTTCGTCGTCGTTGCGGAACAGCAGCTTGCCCTGCATTTGTCCGCCGATGCATTGCAGGGCCGCGGCGGCCAGCACGCCCTCCGGCGCGCCGCCAATGCCGAGATACATATCGACCCGGCTGTGGGGCTGCGAGGTCTCGATAATGCCGTAGATGTCGCCGTCGGATATTTGCTGAATCCGCGCGCCGGATTCTCGAATGGCGGCGATCAGTTTTTGGTGGCGCGGGCGGTCGAGGACACACACCAAAAGGTCCGACACCTTGACGCCTTTGACCTCGGCCAGCCGGCGTAAGTTCTCCGCCGGGGGGGCTTCGATATCGATCAGGTCGTCGGGCAGGTCGCCGCCGACGGCGATCTTTTCCATATAGACATCGGGCGCATTCAGGAAACCGCCTTCGGGAGACAGCGCCAGAGTGGCCATGGCGTTGGCGTTAGCCTTGGCGGTCAGCGTGGTGCCTTCGAGCGGGTCCAGCGCGATATCGATATTGGGGCCGCCGGCGCCGACCTTTTCGCCGATGAACAGCATCGGCGCCTCGTCGCGCTCACCCTCGCCGATGACCACGGTGCCATCGATGTTGAGCTTATTCAGCGCCGCGCGCATGGCCTCGACGGCAGCGGCGTCGGCCGACATCTCGTCGCCCCGCCCCGTCCATTTCCAGGCCGCCATGGCCGCCGCTTCGGTAACCCGGACGGCTTCGATGGCCATATTACGGTCCATAATCGGCCTATCGTTATCAGCCATCGTGTGATCCCCGCCCCTATAAAACTTATGCCTGGCCGGAATTATCTTCCGGACGTTTAGTGCCTACGCCAGCGATTCGATGCGGATCATTGTCGGCTCTTCGAGCACAGAATCCAATGCCGCAATCCGGGATAAAGTCCGCTGCATGGCGGCTTCTTCGCACTCGTGCATATTCAACACGATGGGCACCGCCTCGGTCTCGGAACGGGCGCGCTGGATCATCGATTCGATCGAGACCTGCTCGTCGCGGAACACCGCCGTTATATCGGCGATGACGCCAGGACGGTCGCTCACCATGAGGCGGACGTAATAGGGTCCCCGGTGGCGCTCGATCGGCGATTCGGGCAATGAGATCAGCTTGCCGGCGGAAATACCCAGGGGCGGCGCCCGGCGGCCGCGCGCCACATCGACCAGATCGGCGGCCACTGCCGAGGCCGTGGGCCCGGCGCCGGCGCCAAGACCCTCGAACATGGTTTCGCCGACAAAATCGCCGATGGCGACGATGGCATTATAGGCGCCCTCCACATGGGCAATGGGAAACCGTTGTTCGACCATGCACGGATAGACCCGCTGTTCGAGCCCGTGTTCGGTCAGCCGGGCGCTGCCTAATAGTTTGATGCGGTAGCCCAGTTCCTCGGCGTAATCGATATCGAGCAGTGAGATACGCCGGATGCCTTCGGTGTACACGCCGGCGAAATTGATGCGGCTGCCGAACGCCAGGCTGGCCAGCAATGCGAGCTTTTGCGCGGCGTCGGTGCCATCGACATCCATGCTCGGCTCGGCCTCGGCATAACCCAGGCGCTGGGCTTCTTCGAGAACGTCGTCGAATGTGCGGCGCTGCTCGCGCATTTCGGTGAGAATATAATTGCAGGTGCCGTTGAGGATGCCATAGACGCGGGTGATGTCGTTACCCGCCAGCCCTTCGCGCAGCGCCTTGACGATGGGAATACCGCCGGCCACAGCGGCTTCGAAATTCAGCGCCATACCGGCGTCTTCGGCAGCCTCGGCGAGCGCCGATCCATGAACCGCCATCAGGGCCTTGTTCGCCGTCACGACATGGCGGCCGGCGGCCAGCGCCGCCTCGCAGACGGCCTTGGCCGGCCCGTCCTCGCCGCCGATCAATTCGACGACGACATCGGCCTCGGCCTCGCGCGCCATGGCCACCGGATCGTCGAACCACGCTATGCCATCTATTGAGACGCCACGGTCTTTCGATCTGTCCCGCGCCGAGACTGCGGTGACGGTCAGCGTGCGGCCGGCGCGCGCCGCCAGCAGATCGCCATGTTCGTTGAGGAGGCGGAGAGTTCCAGCGCCGACGGTACCCAGTCCGGCAATGGCAATACGCAAAGGATCCGGCACGGTAATCGCCTCAGCTTCGCGACGCCGCCAGGGGCGATACGTTTCCGGCCAGCGCCGCCGCGACGATGTCGTCGCCCTGGCTCAGGAACTGGCGGATGCTGCGGACGGCCTGGCGAATCCTCTGCTCGTTTTCGACCACGGCGATGCGCACAAAACCCTCGCCATTTTCGCCGAAACCAAGCCCCGGCGATACCGCGACCTTGGCATGCTCGAGCAGCAGTTTGGAAAATTCCAGGCTGCCCAGTTGGGCGAACGGTTCCGGGATCGGCGCCCAAACGTACATTGAGGCCGTCGGCAGCGGGACCTCCCAACCTGCCCGTCTCAGTCCGTCAACAAGCACATCGCGGCGCGCCTTATAAATAGCGCGGGTTTCGGCGACGCAATCCTGGGGACCGTTCAGCGCGGTCGCGGCGGCGACCTGGATCGGCGTGAAGGCGCCGTAATCGAGATAACTTTTGACCCGGGCCAGCGAGGCGATCAGCGTTTCGTTGCCGGCGGCAAAGCCGATGCGCCACCCCGGCATCGAATAGGTCTTGCTCACCGAGGTGAATTCGACGGCGATGTCACGCGCGCCGGGCACCTGCAGCAGCGACGGCGGTGGATTGTCGTCGTCGAAGTAGATTTCCGCGTAGGCCAGATCCGACAGGATGTAGATTTCGTGGTGCCGGCAAAAATCGACAACTTCGGCATAGAAATCTAGATCGGCGACTAAGGCGGTCGGGTTGGCCGGGTAGCACAGCACCAACGCCACCGGCTTGGGAGCGGAATGCACGACAGCGCGTTCCAGGGCCGCCAAAAATTCGGCATCGGGCGTCACGGGCACATAGCGCACGGCGCCATCGGCGATGATGAACCCGAATTGATGGATCGGATATGAGGGGTTGGGCACCAGGATGACATCGCCGGGGCCGGTGATCGCCTGCGCCAGATTGGCCAGCCCTTCCTTCGAGCCGATTGTGACGATGGCTTCGCGCTCGGGGTCGAGCGTTACGCCGAAGCGGCGTTCGTAATAGCCGCACAATGCCCGCCGCAATCCGGGGATGCCGCGTGAATTGGAATATCGGTGGGTGCGCGGATCGCGCACGGTCTCCACCAGCTTGTCGACGATGTGCGACGGCGTGGGTAAATCCGGATTGCCCATGCCGAAGTCGATGATATCGTCGCCGTTGGCGCGGGCCGCCGCCTTCATCGCATTGACTTCGGCAAATACGTACGGCGGAAGCCGCTTTATGCGGTGGAATTCATGTTGCATATCGACACCTGTGCGCGAAGATCAAGCGGTGAGCCTGATCGCTAGGCGGTCCCCACTCGCCCTCCTGGCGCCCGTTCTAATTGGCTGCCGGACGTCTGGCGAGCTTTATCTATTGACGAAAATAAATTTCGGTCCGGCGATTGCCAGCCTCGCCCGTCGGCATAGTTTCGACATAGCGAGGATTATCGTCCGCGACGGCCTCGACCAGGACTTTTTCCCGTGCGACGCCCATGGCGACCAACTGGTCGGCGACGCGATTGGCCCGGGCCATGGAGATACGGAAGTTCGCCAATTCATGCTCAATCTTGTCGAGCTGTTGGGTGCGGCCGCTGGCATGGCCGACCACAACAATTTCGGCGCCGTTCTGCCGCTGGGCGGACGCGACTTGGGCAATCACCTGTCTGTCGCGGTCGTCGAGCCGGGAGGAACTATGGGCGAAATGAATGGTCGCCACCTGTTCGTCGATGGAGACCCGCGTCGCCCGGAATGGAAAGCTTGAGCCTCCGTCGATTGCCGATGGGTCCACCACGACGCTGGGCAGCGGTCCCGTGGCCGCGGGGACCGGGGCGGGCGGCGGCGGCACATTGGCCAACTGCGGGCGCTCAGGCGGTGTGATCCGCGTCGGGCTGCCGACCTGACGGTCGAGCGACGATCCAATACGCGGCGGCGGGGCGATTGTGGCGCTTGCCCGCGCGGCGGCGGCGCTTTCACGGGTGGTGCCTTGGAGCCGGATTTGCTCATCGCTATAGCGGGCATTCTCACGGTCGGCGACCAGTCCCTCGACGACGCGCTGGCGGACGTCGGGCGCAGGCACCCCTGCGGGCCGCCCGGGCACGCTCGACAGAGCCGGCGTGGCTCCACCAGCAGCGGCTGCCTGATCGGCGCGCGCGCGTAAGTCCGCCTGGGCTGCTGTGGAGGCTGCTGGAGGAGTTTCTTCTAAAAGGCCAAACACATCGAGATCGGACACGGTCTCGCAACCAGCCAATATTACGGCGACGGACAGGGCGATCAGCATCCGCGCACGCCCCGTAGTTCCACGAGACAAGACGTTCGTCATTTGCGTAGCTACCATCGCCAGTTTCCTTCCCATCGCGCGATTCACGGTCAATGCCATTGAAATCGCAGTTTTAAACAACTATTATTGCAGTGCAACATAACTCTTCATTTGTCATATCGAATACCACTGTTGCACGCGCCGTGTCCGCGTGCGAATCGAAAAAACACCGTAATTATAAAGGATTGGCGAATGCCGGATCAACCAGCCAGCAATGGCGGTTCGTCACCCAACGACGCGATGAGCGAAGCCATCGCCGATATAGCCGAGCGCAGCCAGCGCCTGGTGAGCAATTTCCTAGCCAATCAGGGGGCCAATCGGAGCCCCCAGTTCGGCACCGCCGACCCCCAGAGCATCGGCAATGCGTTCCTCGAACTGACCACCCGGATGATGGCCAACCCCGCCAAGATGATGGAAGCGCAGATGGCGCTTTGGCAGGGTTATATGGAGCTATGGCAGTCGGCGAGCCAAAAGATGATGGGCCAGCCGGTAGCGCCGGTCGTCAGTCCCGAGCCCGACGACCGCCGGTTTCGCGGCGAGGAATGGGAAGACAATATTGTGTTCGACTACATCAAGCAGTCCTATCTGCTGTCTGCCCGCTGGCTGCAAAATACCGTGCGCGAGGTCGACGGGCTCGATGATAAGACGGCGAAGAAGGTCGATTTTTATACGCGCCAGTTCGTCGACGCGATGGCGCCTACGAATTTCGTCATGACAAATCCCAAGGTGTTGCGCGAGACCATCGACAGCCGGGGCGAGAATCTGGTCAGAGGGCTGAAGAACCTGCTCGAAGACATGGAGCGCGGCGGCGGCCAGTTAAAGATCCGCCAAACCGACGAAAGCGCCTTCGAGCTGGGCCGCAACATCGCCCTGACGCCGGGCAAGGTGGTGTTCCAGACCGATTTGATGCAGCTCATCCAGTACGAACCGGCCACCGATACGGTCGACAAGCGTCCGCTGCTGATCATGCCGCCGTGGATCAATAAATATTACATCCTCGATCTGCAGCCTCAGAATTCGTTCATCAAATGGTGCGTCGAACAGGGCATGACCGTGTTTGTCATCTCCTGGGTCAACCCCGACGAAAAACTGGCGCGGAAATCCTTCGAGGATTACATGCTCGAAGGCCCGATGGCCGCGCTCGGCGCCATCGAACAGGCGACGGGCGCGCGCGACGCCAATGTCATCGGCTATTGCCTGGGCGGCACGCTGCTGGCCGGCACGCTGGCCTATATGGCGGCGAAGGGCGACAAGGGCTTCAAAAGCGCTACCTTTTTCACCGCCCTGGTCGATTTCGCCGAGCCTGGCGATCTCGGCGTGTTTATCGACGAAGAGCAGTTGAATGCGCTGGAAGAGCGCATGAACGCCGACGGCTATCTCGATGGCGCCGCCATGGCCAATTCCTTCAACATGCTGCGCGCCAACGATCTGATCTGGTCGTTCGTGGTCAACAATTACCTGATGGGCCGCGACCCCTTCCCGTTCGATCTGCTGTTCTGGAATTCGGACTCGACGCGCATGCCGGCGGATATGCACAGTTTTTATCTGCGCAACATGTACCAGGAGAATAAACTGGTGCAGCCCGGCGGCATCGAATTGGACGGCGTGCCGATCGATCTCGGCAAAATCGACACGCCGGCGTTCATCATGTCGGCCCGCGAAGACCATATCGCGCCGTGGATGTCGACCTATGCGGCGACGCAGATTTATCAGGGCCCGATCGAATATTGCCTCGCCGGCTCAGGCCATATCGCCGGCGTGGTCAACCCGCCGGAGCCCGAGAAATACGGCTATTGGACCAACCCGGAAAACCCGGCCGATCCCGAGGACTGGTTCGCCGGGGCGGAAGAACATGCCGGCTCGTGGTGGCCCGCATGGCGCCAATGGATCCAGCAACACGCCGGCGGACAGACTGACGCCCGCAAACCCGGCGACGGCAAATTAAAGGTGATCGAAGCCGCCCCCGGCAGCTACGCCACGACGCGCTTCGGCAACGAGGATTAGTCGGCGTAACCGCAGCGGCGTCTCGAAGGATGAAGAAGGCCCTAGCGGCCGCCGTTGCCGGACTTCAGATGATTGGCCGCGAGTTCCTGATAGCCGGCCACAGGTTCCGGCCAGTAATCGAGCTCGTCCTGGCGCAGATCGCGCAGCGGCCGGGCGGGTACGCCGGCCCACAGCTCGCCCGATTTGACCACCTTGCCCGGCGAGACCACCGCGCCGGCGGCGACCATGGCGCCGGTCTCGACGACGGCGCCGTCGAGCACGCAGCTTTTCATGCCGATGAAACAGCCCGACTGAAGCGTGCAGGCATGGATCAGGGCCATGTGGCCGATCGTGATGTCGTCGCCGATGATCACCGGTTGCGCCGGGCTACCGTCTTGGCGGGCTGAATTTACGTGGATGACCGCGCCGTCCTGAATGTTCACCCGCGCGCCGATGCGGATGAAGGTGCCGGCGTCGCCGCGGAGGACAGCGTTGTACCAAACGCTGGAACCGGCGCCGATAGTGACGTCGCCGATGACGGCGGCGGTATCGGCGATAAAGACGTCATCTGCGATAGTCGGCGTGATGCCAAGATAGGGTTTGACCGGACCGAACATGATTTCCTCGGGCTCGTGTTCGAATAACTGTTCTTTTAAGGGAACAGGGGCTCCTGTTCCAACCCCGTCGTCTCGGCGATGTCGAACATCAGGTTCATATTCTGGATCGCCTGGCCGCTCGACCCCTTGACCAGATTATCGATCACCGTGATCAGAATCGCCCGGCCGGGAATGCGGTCGGCGAAGACGCCGGTGACGACGAAGTTCGACCCCCGCACATGGCGGGTCGCCGGCGTGCCGCCTTTGGGCACGACCCGCACGAAGGGCTCATCGGCGTAGCGCTCGACCAGGGTTTGACGCAAATCGTCGGCGCTGGCGCCATTGGCCAGGCGCACATACGACGTTACCAGCTCGCCCCGGTTCATGGGCATCAGATGGGGCGTGAAATTGACGGTCACCGCGTGGCCGGCAAGCTTGCCGATTTCCTGTTCGATTTCCGGCGCGTGGCGGTGATGGGCGACGCCGTAGGGATGGATACCCTCGGCGACCTCGGCGAACAGCGAGGTTTCCTTCACCGCGCGTCCGGCCCCGGTGACGCCCGATTTGGCGTCGATGATGATATCGTCGACATCGATCTGCCCGGCGGCGACCAGGGGTAATAGCTGCAACAGCACGGCGGTCGGATAGCAGCCCGGACAGGCGACCAGCCGGTTGCCGGCAATGCGGTCGCGGTTAAATTCGGTGAGCCCATAGACCGCCTCGGGCTGCAGCGCCGGGGCATAATGTTCGTGGCCATACCATTCGGCATAAGTGGCCACATCGTCGAAGCGGAAATCCGCCGACAGATCGACCACCTTGAGCGCGCGCGGCAGGTCGCGGACGATCTCCTGCGTCGTGCCGTGGGGCAAGGCGCAGAACGCAACGTCGATACCGTCCCACGACGCCTCCTCGGTCTTGATCAGTTTGGGCAGGTCGTTGCCGCCGAGATGGGGAAACACCGCGTCGTAGGATTTGCCGGCATGGGAGTTCGCCGTCATCAGCGCGATCGACGCATTGGGATGGCGCACCAGCAGGCGCACGAGCTCGACGCCCGTATAGCCGCTCGCGCCCAGAATACCGATCCTGAGCTGATTACCTGCCTGAGTGTTGGTCGATTGCGCCGCCATGGCGGGCACTCCTGATAAATGGTCGATCAAGGGAACGATTGCCTACTAGGGCTGCTTACTAAGGCAAAGCGCCGCTTTCGCGCAACCGCCGAATAACGTGAGGAGACTTATCGCCGGACAGGCGGGCCGGCACGCCGCCGTTCCATTCGCCCAACACCAGAGTCGAATCGCAAACGCCGGAGCCGGCTTTCGCAGACCCCGGCGCTGGAACGCGCGATAATTTGGGTCTAACGTTTCGAGAACTGGAAGCTGCGGCGGGCCTTGGCTTTGCCGTATTTCTTACGCTCGACGACGCGCGAATCGCGGGTCAGCATGCCGGCTTTTTTCAGCACGCCGCGTAGTTCGGGCTCGCGCAGGTTGAGCGCCTTGGACAGGCCGTGGCGCACGGCGCCGGCTTGTCCCGACAGACCGCCGCCGGAGACGGTGCAAACAATGTCGTACTGGCCAACCCGCTCGGTCACCTGGAACGGCTGCGAGAGGATCATACGCAGCACCGGGCGGGCAAAATAAACCTCCCCGGTACGGCCATTGACCGTCAGGGTGCCGGTTCCCGGCTTGATCCAGACACGGGCGACGGCGTCTTTGCGCTTGCCGGTGGCGTATGTGCGTCCGAGGTCGTCGATCTGCGGCACAGCGGCTACCGTCGCCGGCGCTACTATTTCCGCATCAGGTTCCGCGGCTTCCACGGCCTGTACCGTTTCATCGCTCATGGTCAGGCTTTCCTCTTGTTCTTGCGGTTCAGCGCCGCGACGTCGATGACTGCGGGCTGCTGAGCTTCATGGGGGTGTTCGGCGCCGGCATAGACCTGGAGCTTGCGCAATTGGGCGCGGCCCATCTTGTTCTTGGGCACCATGCGTTCGATGGCCTTGCGAATAACCCGGTCCGGATGGTCGCCTTCCAATATGGCGCCTGCCGTGCGGCTCTTGATGCCGCCGGGATGGCCGGTGTGGCGATAGTAGGTCTTAGCGGCTCTTTTGTTGCCGGTCAGATAGACCTTCGCCGCGTTGACGATAATGACGTGGTCGCCGCAATCGATGTTCGGCGTGTACATGGGCTTATGCTTACCGCGCAGCCGGTCGGCGACGATGACCGCCATGCGGCCGAGAACCAAATCCTCGGCGTCGATCAGCCACCATTTGGAATCGACCTCGGAAGGTTTCGCGCTATAGGTTTTCTGGGCCGGAAAGGGCATTGTATCGAATTCCGTGTTAAGGGGCCCCGAGGATGAATTTCCAAGGGCGCCGCGCGCGGTTTTATGGCAACGAAAACGAACTGTCAATCGGAAAATAGTGTTTTCTCTGAACGGGTTATATCAACGGTATTATAGTACCACCAAGCGAAATATTGAGGCTTGCGCCAGCCCTGCCCGGCAATGCACATTGCCAGCGGGCGCGTGCCGCCCATATCAACATTTTTCGTAGCGGAGCAGCCCTGAAAATCA
>SMVB01333714.1_pt1 | contig 10500 bp, 11 predicted proteins | sample 2456461 | NCBI WGS metagenome assembly SMVB01 (sample SAMN11095934, study PRJNA526329) | marine sediment metagenome | biome: Marine sediment; feature: Surficial sediment; material: Deep marine sediment; isolation source: Hadal surficial sediment | place: Pacific Ocean | collected 2014-05 | depth...
AATCACGGTTGCTGAGTCTTTCCGAAGGGTTCGTCCAGCAAGGCCGCAGCCATTTTGACGAGCGGAGCGTACTCATAGTACGTGAGCACGGCAAAAGGGCGACCTGCCTGCGCGAAGCCGCTTCGGCGAAGGCAGGGAACGCCGCTGGCTTGTCTGCCGTAGCCTTGGCGAAGGCTGGCGGCTTTTTTCAACATTCCCTTAAGAGGTATGTACACCGGTGAAAGCATCAACCATTGATCGAAATAACAAGAGACCATCTTGATTACCTAGAACGGTTTCGGCACAACGTTCCGGGTGGGGCATAATGCCTAAGACATTGCCTGCGGCATTGCGAATACCAGCGATGTTGTCGAGTGAGCCATTGGGATTAGCTTCTGGCGTGACTTGACCATCCGCGGTGCAATACCGAAACACCACTTGGGCATTGGCTTGAAGTGAAGACAACGTGACAGGATCGGTGTAATAATTCCCTTCCGCATGGGCGATGGGAAGTTTCAAAATTTGTCCCGATTGACAGGCATTGGTAAACGATGTCGCGGCGTTTTCAACTTTGACATAGATGTCTTCGCAGATAAAGGCCAGATCACGATTCCGCATCATGACCCCAGGAAGCAGTCCAACTTCGAGGAGAATTTGAAACCCGTTACAAATTCCGAGTACTAGTCCGCCTTGTGCCGCGAACCCTTTGAGGGCTTCCATGATCGGCGAAAATTGCGCGATGGCTCCAGTGCGCAGGTAATCACCGTAAGAAAATCCTCCTGGCACAATAACGGCATCCATGCCTTCTAACGATGTGTCGTGATGCCAGATTAATTGAACGTCTTGCCCCAAGGCCTCTGACACGGCATGGGCACAATCGTGATCGCAGTTGGATCCGGGAAATACGAGAACGCCAAAATTCATGGTGTTGTGGAGGGGTTGGAGGTCTCGATTTCGTACCGGTAGTCTTCAATGACCGTATTAGCCAAAAGCTTTTCGCACATGGCTTTCAACTGAGATTCGGCTTGGGTTTGATCAGTATCCCCTAGCTCAATTTCAAGAAACTTACCAACTCGCACATCCTTGACCGTTGAAAACCCCAACGTGGCCAACGACTGCTGAATCGCACGTCCTTGGGGATCTAAAATTCCTGATTTCAACGTCACATGAATTTTCGCTTTCATGACTTATGCACGTCCTTTTCTTTTGCGTGTTGGACTAGCATGCTTCTTTTTTGTCATTCGCAACGTTCCGAACACTCGACGATATACCTGAGGTAAGTTCTTCAGATACGCGTGCGGATCAAAACACGATTGAATGTCTGATGGGCTAAGTTTTCGACTGATGAACGGATCTTTGATAACCAGGTCTTGGAAAACTCCACGTCCTTGCCACGCATCCATCGCATTGCGTTGTACAGCCTCATAGGCGGCTTTCCGTTCAGCGCCACGATCCACCAAGGCCAGTAACAAACGTTGGGAATAGATCAAGCCGCCGGTGAGGTTTAAATTTTTGAGCATCCGATCCGGGTACACCACCAAGTTGGTCAGTAGCTTGGTGAGCCGGACCAGCATGTAATCAATCAGAATATTGCTGTCGGGAATGATGATCCGTTCAACAGAGGAATGACTAATATCCCGCTCATGCCAGAGGGCTACATTTTCCAGGGCAGCTAGACTGTTACTGCGGATCACCCGGGCTAGACCACAGAGATTTTCCGATCCCACAGGATTTCGCTTGTGCGGCATGGCCGAAGACCCTTTTTGCCCTTCGCTAAAATATTCTTCGGCTTCTAACACCTCTGTCCGTTGAAGGTGTCGGATCTCGGTGGCCACTTTTTCAATGCTGGCGGCCAATAAAGCCAAAGCCGTGAGATAGGCTGCATGTCGATCTCGTTGGATTATTTGATTTGAGACCGGGGCCGGCTTTAATCCAAGTTTTTTACAGACCACAGATTCGATGCGTGGGGGTAAATGCGCGAAGGTCCCCATGGCGCCGGATAATTTCCCGACCGCGATATCCTCACCCGCCGCGATAAACCGTTTTCGATGCCGCTTAAACTCTTCAAACCAGAGAGCAAACTTCACTCCTAGAGAAATCGGTTCGCCATGAATGCCATGGGATCGCCCAACCATGATGGTCTCTTGGTGATCGATAGCCCGCTTCTCTAACACTTCCAACAACAGATCAATGTCTTCGAGAATAATCCCGACGGACTCGACCAATTGGAGAGCTAGCCCTGTATCCAGGACGTCAGAAGAAGTCAACCCAGCATGAAGATGACGCGCCTTGGGACCTGCCTGCTCAGCCACGGCTTCCAAAAAGGCAATGACATCATGTTTGGTCACCTTCTCGATCTCATCAATGCGATCGGGATCAATCGTGACCTTTCGCCGGACATGGGCGGCCGTCCCCTTGGGAATTTTTTTCGCCTCCTCAAGAGCTTCGCAGGCAGCCAATTCGACTTGAAGCCACGCTTCATATTTACGGCGTTGAGTCCAGAGTGCACCCATGCGGGGCAAGGTATACCGTTCAATCATGAAGTGTTCCGTTTACAATGATGGGGTGGGGGAAACTTATATAAAAACGAGGACATCGGTCACGTAATCATGGCTCGCTTCGCTTCAAGACGTGGGTCGTGTTGTAAAATCTTATCCAAGACACCGTTCACAAAACGTTTGGCATCATCATCCGCAAAACTCTTGGCCAATTGAAGTGCTTCATCAACGGTCACTTTTGCCGGAATATCGGGGATCCACACCAATTCATAAATGGCCTGACGGAGAATATTGCGATCCACAATGGGCATCCGATCGAGAGACCAATTTTCAGAAGTGTGCTCAATGAGTTGGTCCAACTCCTCTTGTTGGGCCTGGACACCAGAAACGATCTGATTCGCAAATTCCCGAACCGATTTTGATGTCCGCTGTTGGGCCCAGAATTCGTCTAGCCACCCCTCAGTCGTTCCGTGAAAATCGAGTTGAAACAGGATCTGCAACACCAGCTCTCTGGCACTGTGGCGTGTTAACGCAGGCGGAGTATCGAAGTCGGATTTGCCACTCACAGGTTTCACCAAATGGATCCAAGACTGTAACTACTCAGCTCCCTTCCCTTTTGGCTCATGACGGAGTTGCTGTGGTGCTCGAATCCTCATCCTTCGAGGACCTCAGGCAGGCCTCAAAAGGGATGGGTTCTGTGCTCCTCACGCCTTATCCTGAGCCAAAATTGAAGCAACCTGAGTAGTTCCCAAGACTTTCATTTAGATAGAGGTGATGGGGAAAGTTACGATTGACGAAATCCCGTAAGCTTCCGTTCACTATTTTCCAACACTTTCATCAACGTGGCCATCTCAATGGCCGTTCGAGCTGCGTCAGCACCACGATTCTTTTCAGGTCCCCCTGAACGTTCAAGGGCTTGCTCTGCCGTATTTGCCGTCAGCACACCAAACACAATGGGAATCCCCGTGTCCCAGGATGCCTGAGCAATCCCTCGACTCATTTCTGTACTGATGTAATCGAAATGCGGGGTCTCACCCCGAATGACCGCCCCGAGGCATATCACGGCATCATATTGACGAGACCGGGCTAACTGCTTGGCTAATAGCGGAATCTCAAACGCACCAGGAACACGCACGACTTCGATGTTATCTTCCTCCACGCCCTCCTTGTGGAGTGTTTCAAGAGCACTGTTCAGGAGTCGGCTCGTGACGAATTCATTAAAATTACTCACAACTATACCGATCCGGCACTCTTTCCCATCAAGACTTCCTTCTTTAATTTTTTGCATTTAATAAATCCATAAAAACAAGTACTTACAATATAAAATTATACACCAACATGAATATCCACTTTAATAATAACACATCAGAAGTCTACACATTGTTCAGTAGATGTCCTAGCTTCGCCTTCTTGGTTTGAAGGTATCGAACATTGGATTCTTTTGGATCAATTTCAATCGGAATCCGCTCAACCACATGCAGACCATACCCCTCAATCCCGACGATCTTGCGTGGATTATTCGTAATCAATCGAATCTGCTTTAAACCCAAGCTAACAAGAATTTGCGCCCCAATTCCATAATCACGAAGATCGGGCTTAAACCCGAGTTGAAGATTGGCCTCAACCGTATCACTGCCCTGGTCTTGCAAGCGATACGCTCGAATCTTGTTGAGCAATCCGATTCCCCTGCCCTCTTGGTTCAAATAGAGCAACACGCCCTTTCCTTCTTTTTCAATCATCTCCATGGCTCGATGAAGCTGTTCCCGGCAATCACACCGAAGGGATCCAAACACATCTGACGTCAGACATCCTGAGTGAACCCGGACGAGCGTGGGAGACTCATCAATAAGCCCTTTAACCAAGGCAATATGGGTTCCATTGTCCAATTCATTTTCAAACACCCTCGCCTCAAAGTTGCCAAAGATAGTAGGCAACTGAGCACTGACCGATTGCTTCACCAAGGTCTCACGTGACAGCCGATATTGGATCAGATCTTTAATCGTGATGATTTTGAGCTGATGCGCTTTGGCGAAGGTGACCAAATCCGGAACACGGGCCATGGTGCCGTCGTCATTCATGATTTCACAGATCACGCCCGCTGGGTACATACCGGCCAGACGTGCCAAATCTACCGAGCCTTCCGTTTGCCCTGCCCGTTTGAGCACTCCGCCATCATGGGCGCGAAGCGGAAAGATATGCCCGGGCTTTGTAAAATCAGAGGATTTGCACGTACTATCGACAGCCATTCGAATAGTCGTGGCACGATCGGATGCGGAGATGCCCGTAGTCACATCTCGCGCGGCATCAATGGATACTGTAAATGCCGTGCCAAGCGGTGCGGTATTTTCAACCGTCTGCGGGTGAAGCTGGAGTTCATCGGCACGAGTAGAGGTCAAGGTAAGACAGATCAGCCCTCTAGCATATTTGGCCATGAAATTGACGGTTTCGGGCGTCACGCATTCCGCCGCCATCACCAAATCCCCTTCATTTTCTCGGTCTTCGTCATCTACCAGAATGACGCATTTCCCATCCCGAATATCCTGAAGGGCTTCATCTATCGAATGAAACGGTTCCACGCTACTGTCTTCCTCCTCTCATGTTCAGCTTATCTCAGGTTTACTGGTCCCTGTCAATCTGAACTTTCTTTACTGAGCGTTTCAACAGATACCCGCAGCCATCGTTGCATCACCAGGACACTTATTGCAGCCACACCAGAAAATAGCCCGAAAATCAGAAACCCACCGGCATAGGTCCCTGTGAAATCTTTGAGTAATCCAAACCATGATGGAAGCAGAAATCCGCCAATTGCTCCAGCTGCCCCTATAAAACCCGAAGCCGTTCCCATCACCCCCTGGAATCGTAATGAGACAACCTGAAACACCACACCATTTCCAAAGCCAAGAAATAACAGGGTCGTAAAAATTAAGGGCAGAGAAAACACAAGCGGAAACAGCCCACATAAAATACCACTCAGGATAGCCGTCACTGGAAAAACCGCCAGGAGAAGGCCGATTCCTCCCATCCTGTCAGCAACATACCCTCCCACAGGCCTCGCCAAACTTCCGGCTAACCCGCACATGGCGGTAATGGTCCCAGCGGATACCATATCCAACTGATATTGGTCGTGGAAAAAAATCGGCAGAAAGCTAGAAAACCCGACAAATCCCCCAAAGGTCACCGCATACAGAAAACACAGCCAGTACATCATTGGCTGTTGAAGAACGGACCGGACGGACAAAGAAGCCCGTGGCGCCACTTGAGAGTTGGCATGGCCCGAGCGATCGGGAACAAGGAAATAAAACAGGACGGCCGTGATGACGACGGGAATAATCATGACGCCAAAAGTCCCATGCCATCCTATCAACTCAGCGATTCTAGGACCAAAGAAGGTGGCCAGCAACACCCCACTATTCCCGATCGCTGCCACCCCCATCGCCAGCCCTTGCCGTTCCGGGGGATAGGCCTGACTCGCGAGCGGCAAGGCAATGGCGAAACTTGCCCCGGCAAATCCTAACAGCAAACCAACGCCCAACATGTGAAAATAGTTCTGTCCGAACAGCCAACCTAAAACCAGGGCCACCACTTCCAACCCTAACAGAGCCATTCCGACCCGTTTGGCGCCAAACTGATCGGCAAACGGACCAACCACCATTCTCAGAAGAGCTCCGCCTAATAAAGGGACTCCCACGAGAAATCCTTTTTGTGTGGCACTGAGGTCAAAATCTTGGGCAATCGCCACCCCCAACGCCCCAACCAAAAGCCACACCATAAAGCTGACTTCAAAATGCAGCCAGGCCCCGAGCAATGACGGCCAATGTCCGTCTTTTAAGCCTTGCAGTCTCATGACCCGAAAACCTTCACGCGTCCAAGAACGGTGAATCCAGTTTCACCACAAAACCCGTCAAACTGTTGAATTTCATAGCTTTCGCAGCATTTCATCGTGATCAAATCCCTCCTTTACACACGCGTTGGTACTATAGAAGATCCGGTTTTGCTATCGCAATTCAATGTGCGTCGGTGAAAAGGGTTCGCGCAAGAATAACTTCCCCTGTTTGGGTACTGAGAGCCCTGTCTGGCAAGGCTCGAGAACTTCACAGCCTCCTCGTATGGAAAGGACGAGCAACGCCGCCAGAAGGGATGGATCGACGCCCAAACAAGGGAAGTTATTTTTGCGCGAACCCTAAGGGCATACCCGGCAGGTCTTTGTCATTCCATCAAATGGTGTATATTATTTTCCAAGAATTGCGTACATTTCACAAAACTCTCTTAACGAAAAACGCTAGGATGAAAAATCCCAACACGCCTACACACAACAAGACCCTACCGGACGAGGATGATGCGATTGATGTCGAGTTCTCTTCAGACGACAGTGACGCCGAAATTCCCAAGAATGCCCCTCCACTAGAACTTGGTGAAAAGGCCTCCTCTACCAGCGATAGTTCGCTTGTTCCCAGCACGGCGTTAAACCGGTATTTAGCTGAAATCCGACGATATCCGTTTTTGTCCAAAGAAGAAGAGATTCAGCTTTTTCACGAATATCAACACAAGGGCAACCGGGAAGCAGCCGTCAAACTTATTCTGGCCAATTTACGACTAGCCGTGTCCATCGCCGCGGAATATGCCCACACCGGGGCGGATCAGATGGATTTGATCCAAGAAGGCAATGTGGGGCTCATGCAGGCCATCAAAAAGTTTGATGTGACCAGGAATGTACGCTTCTATGCGTATGCCGCTTGGTGGGTCCGAGCGTTTATACTAAGGCATCTCTTGAATACGCACCGGTTGGTGAAAATTGGAACAACCCAGGAGCAACGTAAGCTCTTTTACAATTTAAAAAAAGAAAAGGCCAAACTGGAACGTTTGGGTTTCGTCCCCGATGCCAAGCTCCTCGCCGATCGGCTTCAGGTTCGCGAGCGAGATGTGGTGGAAATGGACCAACGGCTCGGGGGATGGGAATTATCCCTGGACCAGCCCATAAACAGCGAAGAAGGCGACAGCACCTTTCTCGACCTCCTACCGGCCCTAACACCAGCCATCGATGACACCTTGGCGGAGAACCAGCTTCGACTCTTGTTTCGGAGAAAACTCGGAGAGTTTGCCAAAACACTCAATGAACGCGAAGAGGACATTCTGAGAAATCGACTTCTGTCCGAGAACCCCCTAACCCTTGAGGAATTAGGGAAAAAATATTCAATTACCAAAGAGCGTTCACGGCAACTGGAAGCGAAAATCATCAAAAAATTACGAGAGTTCATGAAGGCTGAGGTGAAGGATTTCGATGAAATTCGCCTGTAAGACAGACCTGTAACCCAGAAGGCCGTAATAATGAGGAGGCCCCAAATTTTGAAAGGGTTGAAAAAGAAGAATTTTTCTCCTGAAAGACCTTGACTTTGGATATCCCGGATATATCTAAGCCTTAATGACATGCATTGATTGAATGGATTTTCATGATCACCACAACATAACAACGACATTTGTGACCTTTAAAATCAGGTCATTGGTCAACCAAAGGAGGCAGTAATCGATATGGCTACGGAAACCAAGGAAAAAGAGACGGAAAAAAAAGAGAACAAAGAAGAGAGCAAAGGGACCGCTGCTAAAGGCTTTCTTCCATTAGGCGATCGTGTTTTTGTGACCTATACTGAAGAATTAGAACGCACGGCCGGTGGCATTTACGTTCCTGACACAGCCCGGGAAAAGCCCCAACGTGGAACCGTCGAGGGAGCAGGAAAAGACGTTCAAAACCTTAAGGTTGGAGATCAAGTATTGTTCGATAAATATTCCGGGACAAAAATAAAAATTGAAAACGATGAGTGCCTAATTCTTCGCGAAGAAGACATTCTTGGCGTCTTTGTTGACGATTAAGTCTCAAATCGTGATTTCTCAATATACTTGAATATAAAAAATTAAAGTTACACTTTAAAGTTTGATGGAGGAAGATTATGCCGAAACAGTTACTTTATGGAGATCAAGCCCGGAGTGCGATTCTCCAGGGTGTGAACCAATTGGCCAATGCCGTAAAGGCGACGTTGGGCCCGTTAGGCCGGAACGCCATTTTAGACAAGAAATTTGGTGCCCCAACAATCACCAAAGACGGTGTGACCGTGGCGAAAGAAATTGAACTGTCAGACCCCTACCAAAACATGGGTGCCCAACTCGTCAAAGAGGTAGCCAGCAAAACCAGTGATGTGGCTGGTGATGGAACCACCACGGCTACCGTGTTGGCCCAAGCCATTTACCGCGAAGGGGTGAGGAACATCAGCGCCGGCGCCAATCCAATGGAATTGAAGCGCGGGATTGATAAAGCCGTTGAAGTAACCATTGAGGAGTTGAAGAAAATCAGCAAGCCCTGCCATTCCAAGAAAGAAATCGGCCAAATCGGTTCTATTTCTGCCAACAATGACCCCTCCATTGGCGATCTCATTGCCGAAGCCATGGACAAAGTTGGAAAAGATGGCGTGATCACTGTGGAAGAAGCCAAATCCATGACCACCTCCTTGGACGTAGTTGAGGGTATGCAATTCGACCGGGGTTACATTTCCCCATACTTCGTCACAAATGCCGAGCGCATGGAAGCTGTCCTGGAAGATGCCTTCATTTTGATCAACGAGAAAAAAATCAGTGCCATGAAAGACTTACTCCCCATTCTGGAGCAAGTCGCCAAAATGGGCAAACCCTTGGTGATTCTCGCTGAAGATGTAGAAGGCGAAGCCCTGGCAACCCTCGTGGTCAACAAGCTTCGGGGAACCTTAAATATCTCCGCCGTGAAAGCCCCAGGCTTCGGTGATCGACGCAAGGCCATGCTCGAAGACATTGCCATTCTCACCGGAGGTCAAGTCATTTCAGAAGAAGTCGGTCTGAAATTAGAGAATGTGAAACTCACCGATCTTGGCCGTGCCAAACGCATCACCATCGACAAAGACAACACCACAATCGTGGAAGGTGCTGGAGATCCCAAGAAGATCGAAGGCCGCGTGAAGCAAATTAAAACTCAAATTGATGAAACCACTTCTGAATATGATGGCGAAAAGCTCCAAGAGCGGTTGGCAAAAATTGTAGGTGGTGTGGCCGTGATTAACGTAGGTGCCGCAACGGAAACTGAAATGAAGGAAAAGAAAGCCCGCGTCGAGGACGCCCTTCATGCGACAAAAGCCGCTGTTGAAGAAGGGATTGTCCCTGGAGGCGGCGTGGCTTTTCTCCGAGCCCTTCCAGCTTTGGACAAAATGAAATTAGAGGGCGATCAACAATTCGGTGTGAATATTATCCGTCGCGCCCTCGAAGAACCAATTCGGTTGATTGTAGAAAATGCCGGTGTCGAAGGTTCCATTGTCGTGGATAAAGTGAAACACGATAAGACGAACCGAGGATACAATGCCGCCACTGGTGAATACGTCGATATGGTGGAATCCGGTGTGATTGACCCAACCAAAGTCACCCGTTGCGCATTACAAAATGCCGCGAGCGTCGCAGGGTTAATGTTGACCACCGAGGTGACCGTCACTGATATTCCAGAAGATAAAAAAGATGGCGGCATGGGCGGCGGCCATGACCATGGAATGGGTGGCATGGGCGGTATGGGTGGCATGGGCGGAATGATGTAATTTTCGTCTAATCGAAAGTAGGTTATTGTCCGAAGGCCCGAGGAAGAATATCTCTTCGGGCCTTCGTTTTTATGGCAAACTCATCCTTTTTAGAACTTTCCCATTCCATTTCCTAGCCTGACGAACAGCTTCTGTGTTATACACAAACAGTCGAACACACTGAAGCATAACACCGATTTTTTGTAACTACTCAGGTATTTAGGCTGAAGGCTAAAGACTGAAGGCTATCACTCATAATGCTTAACGTATTGTATGATCACGCATGATTGCCCCCTAAAAGCCTTCGGCCTTCAGTCTATCCACCTGAGTTACGATTTTTTTGCTGAAAGGATACCGTGATGAAGCAGTATATGATTGGATTCCTGATGATTGGTGTAATGTGTGGCACCCTGCTGGGACACACATCTACGTCCTTTGCAGCC
>SMVB01004545.1_pt1 | contig 10499 bp, 7 predicted proteins | sample 2456461 | NCBI WGS metagenome assembly SMVB01 (sample SAMN11095934, study PRJNA526329) | marine sediment metagenome | biome: Marine sediment; feature: Surficial sediment; material: Deep marine sediment; isolation source: Hadal surficial sediment | place: Pacific Ocean | collected 2014-05 | depth 0-1...
CATACGACTGTGGTCAGAAAATGGCCGTACTCGCGTTGTGCTCGATCTCAGCGAATCATCAGAGCACACGATTTTCACCATGCGCGGCCCGGATCGACTGGTCGTGGACCTCAAGAACACCCGCCTTGGCGAGGCATTCCGAAAAATGCCTGCCGGCACCGGTTTGATCAAGGGCATTCGCACCGGGGTACGCGCAAACGGGCAGTTGCGCGTCGTTCTGGATCTTAATCAGGCCGTGCGCTCGCGAAGTTTTACGGCGGGTGCCAACGATCAGTACGGTGATCGCCTGGTCGTCGATTTATACCGCGTGGGGAGTCTGCATGCCGTGAAACGCGCGTCTGAAGAGTACGTGCGCGGGCGGGATATTGTCATCGTTATTGATCCGGGTCACGGCGGTCGCGATCCCGGTGCTGTCGGTCGTGGCAAGACCCGAGAGAAGGATGTGGCGCTCGCCGTGAGCCGCAAGCTCGCGAAGCGGATTAACCGTGAGCCAGGCATGCGCGCGATCCTCGCCCGCAACGCCGATATTATGGTCAAGCATCGTCAGCGCATGGAGATTGCGCGCCGCAACAAGGCAGACCTGTTCATCTCCATTCACGCGGATGCCGTTGACGATCGACGTGCAAAAGGCGCTTCGGTCTACGCGCTGTCGCTCAAAGGGGCCAGTGATGAGGCCGCCAGACGCCTCGCACAACGTGAAAATGCATTCAGTCGGGTGGGCGACGTTACTTTAGGGGACAAGGATGTTGTATTGGCGTCGGTTCTTTTGGATCTGTCGCAGAATGCAGCGCTTGGAGCCAGCCTGGAGGCCGGTGCCAGCATCATCCGTGAACTGGCAAGAATGGGTCCGGTACATCGGCGCAAGGTGCAGCAGGCGGGCTTCCTCGTGCTCAAGTCGCCTGATGTTCCCTCGATTCTCGTCGAGATGGCTTATATTTCAAATCCGAGCGAGGAGAAGAAACTCCGCAACCCGGCGCACCAGGGGAAAATCGCAGACGCTATTTTTGCGGGTATTCGTAATCATTTTCATGCCAACCCGCCGCCCGCAACGCAACTCGCGCTTAATCTGCGCAAGAACCCGAGCGGCCAGGTGCGTCACGTCATCGCCAGCGGCGATACGCTGAGTGAAATAGCAGTGCGCTACGCTGTCAGCATGTCGGCCATTCGTGCGGCAAATAACATGTCGGGCAATCAGGTTCGCATTGGACAAACGCTGAGAATTCCGGTCTTCGCAGGAACCTGACCCCGCGGCCGCGAAAAGCCGGACAGTTGTGGCTACACATTCGTGCGCGCATTTGAAAGAATGGGCGTATGCCCATTCAGCAACTCCCCGATCACCTGATCAATCAGATCGCCGCCGGCGAAGTTGTCGAGCGCCCGGCCTCGGTGGTGAAGGAACTGGTCGAGAACAGTCTTGATGGCGGTGCACAGGCGATATCGATCGACATTGTCTCCGCGGGGCAAAAACTGATTCGTGTCCGGGATGACGGTGCCGGTATTCCAAAAGATGAATTGCTGCTCGCTCTGGCTCGTCACGCTACCAGCAAAATTACCAGTCTCGACGACCTTGAAGCGGTTGTATCGCTGGGCTTTCGCGGCGAGGCACTGCCCAGTATCGCATCGGTATCACGGCTGACGCTGTGCGCCCGAACCGCCGACGCGGAGTCTGCCTGGCAGGTTGAAGTGGTCAATGGCGTTGCCGGGGATGTGCGTCCGGCAGCCCATCCGATCGGCTGTACGCTCGAGATTCACGATCTTTTCTTCAACACACCGGCGCGTCGCAAGTTTCTGCGCACGCAACGCACGGAATTCGGCCATATTGATAAATGGTTGCGACGACTGGCGCTGGCACGACCTGATGTTGCATTCTCGGTGAGCCATAATGGCCGCAGTGTCATGGAGCTGCCTGCGGCCAAAGACCAGGATGCTCGTCTCGACCGAGTCGGCAAAATCTGCGGAGAGGCGCTGGCGTCGCATGCGGTGTATCTGGAGCGCGAGGTGGAAGGGATTGCCTTGTCGGGATGGATAGGTCTGCCGACGTTCAACCGCAGCCAGCCAGACCTGCAATTCTGGTTCGTCAACGGTCGCAGCATCACCGACCGAACGTTGTCGCACGCCATCCGTCACGCCTATCGCGATGTCCTGTTTCACGGTCGCTATCCGGCTTACGTCTTGTATCTCACTATGGACCCTGCCAGCGTCGATGCCAACGCGCACCCGGCCAAGCACGAAATCCGCTTTCGAGACGGGCGGCGTGTGCATGGCATCGTCTCGCAAACAGTAGAGCTGGCATTACAGGATACCAGGCCCGGCGGGCATGACATTAAGCCGATTTCCAGCGCCGTGCTTGATCGCAAGATTTTCCACCAGGCACCGATGCCACTGACTCGTCAAGGCGGAGGTGCGGTCCGTGAGGCGCTCGCGGCTTACCGGGCGCTGTCGGCAGATGGACCGCCGCGACCGAGCGGGGAGGAAGAAGCATTTCCGCCCCTGGGTCTCGCCATCGCACAACTCGGAGGAGTGTATGTTCTCGCCGAGAACGCAGAGGGTCTGATCGTCGTGGACATGCATGCGGCACACGAACGCATCACTTACGAGAAACTGAAACGCGCCTTCGAGCGTGAAGATGTCGTCAGCCAGCCGTTGCTGGTGCCGGTCTCGATTGCGGTATCCGACAAGGAGGCCGCATTGGCGGAGGATGCCGCGGAGGTTTTTTCGCGCTTGGGCTTAAGCATTGATCGCAATGGTCCGACCAGCCTGGTCATCCGGGAAATACCGGCACTGTTAAAACTGGCAGACGCCGAGGGGCTCGTTCGCGATGTTTTATCGGACCTCGCCGCTGACGGTCAGAGCCATCGCATCGAAGATTACTGTCTCGAAATTCTGTCCACGATGGCTTGCCATCATTCCATTCGTGCCAATCGCTCATTGACGATTGCCGAGATGAATGCACTGTTACGTGAGATGGAGATCACCGACAGAGCGGATCAATGCAACCACGGTCGACCGACCTGGACCGCTATCAGCATGGCAGATTTTGATCGCCTGTTTTTACGCGGGCAGTAGAGCGAATGGAGAAGCTGCCTGTCGTCTGCCTGATGGGGCCAACCGCATCGGGCAAGACCGAAGTCGCCATTCAACTGGTGGAGCAATTTCCCCTCGACATTGTCAGTGTTGATTCCGCACTGGTATACCGCGGAATGAACATCGGTACCGCAAAACCGGCTGCGAATATTCTTGAGCAGGCACCGCATCGACTGATTGATATACGCGATCCGGAGGAAGCGTATTCAGCCGGGACTTTCGTGCGCGATGCCCGGGCGGAGATTGCATCGATTCATGCGACCGGCCGCGTTCCATTTCTGGTGGGTGGCACGATGATGTATTTTCGATGCTTGCTCGGCGGCATTGCCGATTTGCCGGAGGCAGATGCAGGAACGCGGGCCTGCCTCGATGCCGAGGCGAAAATCGTTGGCTGGGCAGCAATGCACGAGGAACTGGCCGCGATCGACCCACAATCGGCGGCGCGCATCAACCCCAACGATCGGCAGCGAATTCAACGGGCACTGGAGGTTTTTCGCCGCAGTGGCCGGACACTCTCTGCTTGGCACGCGCAGGCACCGGCATCGCTGCCGGCATTCGACTTCATCAAGATAGCGTTGGTTCCGGGTTCGCGCGCCGAACTGCATCGACGCATTGACGCGCGATTCCTGGTCATGTTGCAGCAGGGACTGGTGGAGGAGGTCGCCGGCTTGCGCGAGCGGGAGGGTCTTACGGCCGATAGTCCCTCGATGCGAGCGGTGGGCTACCGACAAATCTGGGCTCATCTGGCTGGCGACGACGATCTGGCGGCAGCGACGGCGAAAGGCCAGGCGGCAACCCGGCAACTGGCCAAGCGCCAGTTGACGTGGCTGCGAAACGAAGCGGATCTAATCGTCGTCGACCCCCTTGAAGAGGGTGCGGCAGAGACCATATCGTTGTATCTGGTGACGAAATGGAACCAACGGGGCGTATATGGTCTTACTGGCCTGTGATAGAATTTCTACTCGCTTTGGGCCGGCCATGATTGAAGGGCAACCGGCGCCACCGGCACGACATGGTCTGATAATGAGTACCTATAAGAATAAGGAGACCCGATATGGCTAAAGGGCAAACACTGCAGGATCCGTTCCTGAATCTCTTGCGCAAGGAAAAGGTTCCTGTGTCCATCTACCTGGTGAATGGCATCAAGCTGCAGGGACAGATTGACTCATTTGATCAGTTTGTCGTTTTGCTGAAAAACAGCGTCAATCAGATGGTTTACAAACACGCAATTTCCACCATCGTACCGGCACGCAATGTGCGTTTGCCGATGCCGGACGACGACGATTCCGGAGAGTCTGACGACTAAGTATCCACGGGTTCTGGAGGTCGTACTTGTTTGATCGACCACAAAGCGGCGAACGCGCGGTGTTGATCCACGCCGCCGCCGGCAGAGTTCCTGACTTACCTGAACGCGAAGAGTTTGCTGAGCTTGCAGTATCGGCAGGTGCCGTCGTGGTTGATGAGATGGTGATTGGCCGGCGTCGACCGGATTCCCGTTATTACATCGGCAAGGGCAAACTGGAGGAGCTGCGCGACAGAATTCAGGTGCATGAGGCGGACCTGGTGATATGCCATGCGAGCTTGAGTCCTGGCCAGGAACGCAACCTTGAGCAAGCGCTCGAATGTCGGGTGCTCGATCGCAGCGGTCTCATTCTCGACATATTTGCGCAGCGTGCGCGCAGCTTTGAAGGCAAGCTGCAGGTCGAACTGGCGCAGTTGAGACACCTTTCGACGCGCCTGATTCGAGGCTGGACGCATCTTGAGCGGCAAAAAGGCGGCATCGGTCTTCGGGGGCCAGGTGAAACCCAGTTGGAAACCGATCGCCGGCTGATTGCACAGCGGATTCGCCAGCTCAGGGAACGCCTCGTGCACGTCGATCGACGTCGTGAGATGAATCGGCAAAATCGGCTTCGCGCGGACATTCCAACGGTCGCGCTGGTGGGCTATACCAATGGCGGGAAATCGACACTTTTCAATGCGTTAACGAATGCGGATGTCTATGTCAAGGATCAGCTTTTTGCGACCCTGGACCCGACCATGCGGCGTCTTGAGCTGGCCGATGGCAGCGCCGTCATACTGGCCGACACGGTTGGGTTTATTCGCGACCTGCCGCACGAACTGATTGCGGCTTTCCGCTCGACACTGCAAGAGGCGAAACAAGCGGATCTGATTCTGCATCTCATCGATGCCAGCGACCCGGGTCGCTGGCATCGGATCAGGCAGGTCAACGCCGTCCTAAAACAGCTGGATGCCGATAGGGTTCCACAGATAAGGGTGTACAATAAAATAGACAAGTTGGATCGGCGACCGCGCCGTACGAAGAATAGTCATGGCGAAGGACGCGCGGTATGGTTGTCTGCCGTCAGCGGTGAAGGAATCCCCCTGCTATTGGAATCAATCGGGGATCGGTTGCGTCGCAAGATGGTGCATGGCGTCATCCGGCTTCTTCCCCGGCAAGGGCGGCAAAGAGCGCGATTGTTCGACCTGGGTGCGGTGACCGGGGAAGTGATTACCCAAGACGGTGGCTGGGAACTCGAACTCACCATGAATGAACGTGATTTTCAACGTTTCATGAAGCGTGAAAATCTGCAAGCACATTTTTTGGAGCAGCAAACGGCAACCGTGCCGGTAACTGCAGCAACGTAGAGAAAGATAAAGAATATGGCCTGGAATGATTCTGGAAATGGCAGCGATCCCTGGAAGAAAGGGGGTGAAGAGCCAATAGACCTGGACAAAATAGTCCAGAACTGGCAACGCAAACTCAGTGCGATCCTCGGTGGAGGCGGCGGAGGCGGAGGCGGAGGCGGTGGCCGGGGCGCTGGTGGTAGCTGGGTATTGCCCATGATTTTGCTGATTGCCTGGTCATTTACCGGTCTGTACCGGGTGGATGAAGCGGAGCGCGGCGTTGTGCAGCGTTTCGGTGCTTACACGATGACCACGTTGCCTGGCCTGCACTGGCATATTCCATTCCCGATAGAGACCGTTGATGTTGTGAATACCAGCGCGGTGGATCGGTATGGGTTCAGCACCGAAATTTTGACTGCGGATGAGCAGTACGTGTTCATCCAGATGGTCGTGCAATACCGCCGCGAGGATCCGGTCAAGTACAGTTTTGAGGTGATCAATCCGGAAGGCACGCTTCAAGATGTCACCGAGAGTGCATTACGTGAAGTCGTTGGCACGAGTACGCTGGAAGATCTCGTGACGGATGGCCGTGATCAAATTGCACCGCGCACGCAACGCGTACTGCAGAACACTTTGGATGCGTATAACGCCGGAATTACGGTGAGCACGATCAGCCTGGAGCGACTCGATTATCCGCAGGCGGTTCAGGATGCTGTCGACGACACTCAAAAAGCTCGCAATGACAGCGATCGCACAATACTGGAAGCCGAGACCTACGCGCAGGATCTGATACCGCGAGCGCGCGGTACCGCGTCCCGCATTGTGCAGGATGCGGAAGGCTACCGCGAGCGAGTGATTGCGGATGCCGATGGTCAGGCATCGAGATTCCTGGCGCTGCTGGCGGAGTACCAAAAAGCACCGGAAGTGACCAGAGACAGACTCTATATCGAGGCGATTGAGCAGGTCTACGCAAACGCCAACAAGGTGATTCTGGATGCCGATGGCAGTGGCAACTTGCTGTATTTGCCGATCGACAAACTGATTGGCGCGAGTAACCGCCAGGCAGGCCAGATGGACCCCAACAGCATATTTAACGCGCAAACATCAGCGCCTGCGGTAGAGCCGGTCACTGTGCCGGATGCGGCGCGTACCAGGAGGACCCGACAATGACTAACGGAAAATTCGGTGGGTTGGTGATCGCAGGTCTGGCATTGGTCATTCTTGGCCTGTCCACGTTCACGGTCAATGAGCGTGAACTTGCGATAAAACTGCAGGTGGGTGAGGTTGTTCGGTCGGACTACGAACCCGGCCTTCATTTCAAGATTCCGATATTCCAGACGGTTCGCAAGTTTCCCAAACGAATCCTGACGATCACGGATCGCCCGGATCGAATCTTCACTGCGGAACGTCTTGCGTTGCAGGTCGATTTTTTCGTCAAGTGGCGCATTGTCGATGCCGTGAAATTCTATACTTCGACGGGCGGCAGTATTAATGTGGCCACCGATCGCCTGTCGGAGATCATCAAGAACTCCATTGTGACCGAGTTCGGCAAGCGCACCGTTCAGGAGGCGATCTCGGCGGAACGGGCGGAGTTGATGCGCGATATGCTGGCAACGGCAAGCGTCTCGGCGGAAGGTCTCGGCGTCGATTTTGTGGACGTTCGTGTCAAGCAGGTCGAGTTTCCGGACGACGTGCGCAATTCAGTTTATCGGCAAATGCGTGAAGAGCGCGGGCGTATCGCCGCCGAACGACGTGCACAGGGAGTGGAAATTGCGGAACAGAAGAGGGCAGCAGCGGATCGGGAACGAACCGTAATCCTTGCCAATGCAAATCGAGACTCGCAAATTATTCGTGGTGAGGGCGATGCGACGGCAGCAGAAATCTACGCAAAAGCCTATTCACAGGATCCCGAGTTCTATCGCTTCTATCGCAGCATCAACGCGTATCGGAGTTCGGTGGGCAAGCCCGGAGATATCATGGTTATCAGTCCGGACAACGAATTCTTCCGTTATTTGAATAATTCGCGAGGAATCCAGTAAAAGTCGCCTCGGTGGGCCGCGACTGACACCCTGACAAGCCGTTTCCAAACAGGGGATTTCTGTGTGTCGCGGCTGCTCGTCGTGCTTGCAAAGTGAAGCATGCAATGTGGCAGGATATATTGACCGCTTTCGCGCTGTATCTCATTCTTGAGGGCATGATTCCGTTCGTCAGTCCGGGGCGATTTCGACGCACCGTAGAACTGATCGCAAAGCTCGGTGATAATAATCTTCGTACCGCGGGCCTGGTTGCAATGGGAGCGGGGCTCTTGATGTTGTTCGTTGTCAGGTCGTAAGTCGAACTCGAGAATCTAAAATGGGTAAAAATGTAGTTGTCATCGGCACCCAGTGGGGCGATGAGGGCAAGGGCAAGATTGTCGATCTTTTGACCGACAAAGCGGCCGCAGTCGTTCGCTTCCAGGGCGGGCACAATGCGGGTCATACGCTGGTCATTGACGGCGAGAAAACCGTCCTGCATTTGATTCCTTCCGGAATACTCCGGGAACAGGTTCTGTGTCTCATCGGCAATGGGGTCGTCGTCTCGCTTGAAGCCTTGTTGACTGAGGCGAATGAGCTTGCTGCGACCGGTGTGCCGGTATTTGAACGGCTGAAGATCAGTCCGGGTTGTCCGTTGATTCTGCCCTCGCACGTAGCGCTTGACGCAGCAAGAGAGAAGGCGCGCGGAGCAGCGGCGATCGGTACCACGGGTCGTGGCATCGGACCGGCTTATGAGGACAAGATCGCTCGCCGCGCGCTGCGGATTTCAGATTTGTTCGAGCGGGAGAAATTCGCCACCAAACTGGCCGAGGTTCTCGATTATCATAATTTTCTGCTGCAAAAATATTATTCGGCGGACCCCGTCGATTTCGCAAAGACGCTGGATGATTCGATGCGTGCCGCCGAGACGATCGTACCGATCACCGCCGATATCGCCCGGATCCTGCAGACACTGGCGGACAACGGCGAAAGTATTTTGTTCGAAGGCGCGCAGGGTACGTTTCTCGATATCGATCATGGCACCTATCCGTTCGTCACTTCATCGAATACGGTATCAGCCGCAGCCAGTACCGGAACCGGCGTCGGCCCGCGCAACCTTGACTACATTCTTGGTATCGTAAAAGCCTATACGACTCGCGTTGGGGCGGGCCCGTTTCCGACGGAACTCTTCGACGATATGGGCGAGCATCTTGGCAAGGTGGGGGCGGAATTCGGTGCAACGACAGGGCGTCCAAGACGATGTGGCTGGTTCGATGCCGTTGCCCTCAAGCGCTCGATTATGAACAGCAGTATTTCGGGTCTGTGCATGACCAAGCTCGATGTGCTGGACGGCCTCGAAACCATCCGGATTTGTGTTGGCTACGAGATTGATGGTGAAGCGATTGAAGGTTTCCCGCTTATCGCTGATCGAATTGGCGCCTGCAAACCGGTCTACGAAGACATGGCGGGCTGGAACGAATCAACGGTCGGTGCCACCGAGTATGCTGAATTGCCGCAGAATGCGCGCAACTATCTCGCGCGTATTGAGGCACTGGCCGGGATTCCGCTGGACATCATCTCAACCGGTCCCGGTCGGGAACAGACAATCGTCAGACAGAATCCGTTTGACTGAATCGCCGTCGCAGGAATAATCCCAGCACGACGAGCAGAGCGGGTGTCGGCACGCCGCCGCCGCCGCTCGACGTCGGTGGTGGCGGTGGTGGCGGGGTAGGTGCTTCATCGCTTAAAATGTTGATGCGCGCTGTCGCGGCGGCAGTCACAACGGCTCCCAGCGGGTTTGACAGGGAAATGTCGAAGAATTCCGTTTCCTCTCCATCGCCGTCGTCGAGAATGGAGATGAGCAGTGATTTCGGATCGGCATCGCCGTCAGCCCATATTAGCGTGCCGTCGGTATCGCCGCTGAAGTCGATGCCGACGCTTGCGTCGCCACCGCTGACTGCGTAGTCGACGCTTGCCTGTCCCAAAGCGCTGCCGCTGCGTTGCACAATCAAAATAACGGTTGCCAGGCCGATTTCGCTGGTGTCGATGGTTGTGTCCAGAAAACCAATTCCTGACCCCGCTGCTGTGTCACTGATGTAGAGACTTGCAGTATTTTGATCCCCCAATGTTGCGCCGCCCGTCGGACTGGTCAGCCTGACGATGATGTGTTCGAGGCCTTCTGCAATACCATCATCCGTCAGATTGATCGCAATGGATTTATCCGTACTGTCACCGTCAACCCAGGCGAGCGTGCCTGCCACGGTTTGAAAATCGGCGCTGCTGGCCGTTGCGGGTACGATTTGGTAATTGACGCTGATCGCGCCGGTGGAACCACCCAGTCGTTGTACTGGCAGAGACGCTTGCTGTCCCTCTTCCGCCGCAAATGACGGTGCGGAGAAAAGCAACTGACCTTGAGCAACATTTCTTGTCTGGCCTTTGAGCAAATACAGGCCGCCGTCGATGTCGCTGACGGCAATTGTGCCACTGTTAAAATAGGGGTAGACGCCCCATGCTCCGTTGAAACCGGTGACGTCGTCCGCTGGATAAGTGTCGAAAAAACCCGCCGTCGCAGGCATCGCCGGATTGGTTATGTCCAGAATGGTGAGTCCGCGGGTGTAGTTGCTCATGTAGTAGCGATTGCCGCGCACAAAACCGTTGTGGTCGATCGCGGTGGTCGGTCCGACCCACGAGTCCAGGTGCACCAGACTGGTCAAATCGGCCAGCGATAAAACATTGACGGTCGTGTTGAGTCCGATATCCCTCTCGTCGAGTTCGTCG
>SMVB01174668.1_pt1 | contig 10498 bp, 5 predicted proteins | sample 2456461 | NCBI WGS metagenome assembly SMVB01 (sample SAMN11095934, study PRJNA526329) | marine sediment metagenome | biome: Marine sediment; feature: Surficial sediment; material: Deep marine sediment; isolation source: Hadal surficial sediment | place: Pacific Ocean | collected 2014-05 | depth 0-1...
GGCTCCACCGGGTACATCTTCATCAATAATAATCAATCGGTTGGTTTTTTGTACACTCACCAATACATCCTGATTTAAATCAAAAGGTAACAAACTTTGAGCATCAATTATTTCAACATCAATATCAACTTGAGATAAATCTTTAGAGGCCTCTTCAACAATTTTCAATGTTGATCCATAGGAAACTATAGTAATGTCATTGCCTTCTTTTACAGTTTCAACCACACCAATAGGTGTCGTAAATTCACCTAAATTATCAGGCATTCTTTCTTTCAATCGATACCCGTTTAGATTTTCAATCACGATAGCCGGCTCGTCACTTTTAAGTAAAGTATTGTAAAATCCTGCCGCTTTTGTCATGTTGCGAGGTACCAATATATACATACCTCTAAATAAATTTATCAAACTGCCCATTTGTGATCCTGAATGCCAAATTCCTTCTAATCTATGCCCACGGGTTCTGATAATTAATGGTGCTTTTTGTTTGCCAACAGTTCGGTAATGTAACGTTGCCAAATCATCAGTCAAAACCTGGGTTGCATAAAAGATATAATCTAAATATTGAATTTCTGTAATTGGTCGTAACCCTCTCATAGCCATTCCAATACCCTGTCCGATAATTGAGACTTCGCGAATCCCTGTATCATAAACTCTATCGATTCCATATTTATCCTGTAATCCTTCCAAGCCTTGATTTACATCGCCAATTTTTCCTGAATCTTCTCCAAAAATTAACACCTCATCATAAATGGAAAGTATGTGGTCAAAATTATCTCTTAACACAATTCTTGCATCTACCAATTCTGTATCGTCATTATATACAGGTTCTATTTCTTTAACGTTCGTGGCCTTTGAATCCAACTCACTGTATAAATGAGAACTGTATTTTGGCTGTTGTGTATCTCGATAGTTTTGTATCCATTTTTGAAGAATTTCTTTTTCCTGAAAATCTTCATCTCTTAAATAGATAAGCGATTTTCTGCCTATAGATAGAATATTTTTTCTTAACGGTTCATCAATAGACGCTAACTCGCGTTTAAGTTTATCGATAAAAATTTTATGTTGGCTTTTATCAGCCGCATTATCCAACAGCTGCAATAAATCTTTTCTTTCATCAATCATCGGCTGCATATATGCATTCCAAGCCTTGCGCTTTGCTATTGCGACTTCTTTTTTTGCCTCCTTTTCAATGGCAATAATTTCCTGTTCGCTTTCTACAAATTTTAAAATTTCACCTTCTTCATCTTCCAGTTCAAATTGAAGAATCCAATTGCGCATTTTTAAAATACAATCGTTTTCTTTTTCCCATTCTAATCTTTCTTTGTTTTTGTATCGTTCATGAGATCCGGAGGTTGAATGACCTTGCGGCTGGGTTAACTCTTTTACATGAATCAATACGGGCACGTGTTCTTCTCTGGCGATTTTTGCAGCTTTATTGTAAACATCTACCAATTGTGTATAATTCCAACCGTCAACAATAAACATTTCATATCCTTTATTGTTTTCATCACGTTGAAATCCTTTTAAAATTTCTGATATATTTTCCTTAGTTGTTTGATATTTAGCCGGCACTGAAATACCATAAGCATCATCCCAAATACTTATAATCATGGGTACTTGTAATACTCCAGCCGCATTTATGGTTTCAAAAAATATTCCCTCCGAAGTACTTGCATTTCCTATGGTACCCCATGCAACTTCATTTCCATTGATAGACAGGTTGGTTTTATCTTTCAATAAGTCAATATTTCTAAATTTTTTTGATGCTTCAGCCAAGCCCAATAAACGTGGCATTTGTCCTGCAGTAGGTGAAATATCAGAACTCACATTGTATTGAGAAGTAAGATTTTTCCAGGTGCCATCGTCATTTAAAGAGTGTGTAGCGAAGTGTCCATTCATTTGTCTTCCGGCCGAAAAAGAATCGGCTTTAATATCTGGATGTGCATACAAACTTGCAAAAAAATGTTGCGGACTATACTCGCCAATGGCCATCATAAATGTCTGATCTCTGTAATAACCAGAGCGCCAATCACCTTTTTTAAAGGCTTTGGCCATGGCAAGTTGAGGTACTTCTTTACCTCCTCCAAAAATTCCAAATTTTGCTTTACCGGTAAGGACTTCTCTTCGACCGAGTAAGCTACATTCTCTACTTAGAACCGCAATTTTAAAATCGGTTAAAACTTCTTTTTTAAATTCGTCAAATGAAAGTTTTTTTGAAGGCGTAAGAGTTGATTCTGTCATTTTGATTTCCCGCTTTTGAAGTGATGCAAAGGTACAAATTATAAACAAATAGAAATTCAAAATTAACTCTATGAATGTTAGTTAAATAGTGCAATTAAGAGGTTTTGAAAATGATTGTCTGATTCGATTGATTCATAAATATTCTTGAACGTAAACCCGGTAATATTCACTATGAAATTATTTTAAAAATTCGGATATAAGCATTGAATTCGATGTTTTTACGATTTTTCAAAACAGGGCTTTACTAATAAAAACCTCGTTTGATAAAATTATAGATTCTTGTCGGACTTAGTGTTAATACAAATCTAATTTTGGAACCGTAATTAGGCATACTTGGTTCAAATCCTAAACTGGATTGGAGTGGAAAATAAAGCTCTAAAAAATTATGAATAAAATTTAATCGGATACCACTATCGTATCTGAAATATGCATGACTATTGTAATTTTTTATATATCCTGCATCTGCATATAATTCTACCCATCTCCATATTCCCACGCTCATATTTGTTGTTAATAACCATTGGTTTGCGTATTGATTTTCGAAAATTGACTTAAAACCTCCTTCGGCAATGATAATTTCCTGGCTAAAGAACCCGGTATCTTCAGATCTTCCAAAGTAATTATAATCAAATAAATAATCACTGGGTCGATCCAAAGCAAAGCTAAAAAAATCGCTTTCTGAATTATTGAATAGAAAAGATCCAAAAAATAATCTAAAATCAAGTTGTCGATTATTATCGTTCAATTTCCTGTATCTAAAATCAAATGATATCTTGCTAAAATCTTTTGAAAGTTGAAAATCAGCAAAATATCTAAGATCGTTAATGATATCGGGTTTTGCATAACCATATCGTAGGTCAAATATATTGTATTTATAAATTTCGGGATTTATGACAATTTCCGGTTGTTCTTTGTCCACAATTACATATCGGGCAAATAAAGTTTTACCTCCTACGTCTCTTAAACTTTTTCTATTAAAATCGATTTGAACAAAGGGTGTAAGTTTATTAAAAAGAAGATCATTGTCATAATGTGATTGACCTCCACCTATACCTGTTCGGAAACGATAAATAGGTGAATCTTCGGGCAAATACTCATATATAGCAGAAAAAGAACCGGTTAAAGTTTTACTTTTTAATCCATAAGTTGGTGTTATATGAAAAAGCCATTTTTTCTTAAAAAGTGCTTGGTTATACAGGTCGGGCCCCAGAATTAAGCCATCGTAAAAATTGTACGCAAAGTACAAGTTATAGAATATTTGATTGTAATAAGGATCTTCTACATCTTTAAAAAATGTAAATTTTAAGGGGCGGTTTAATATTTTTTGATCAACTTTTTTCCAGTTGTTTCGTAAATTTAACTCCGGGTATAAATATTCATAATTTAACGATAACCGACTTATGCCTTTTCTTGGAACTGTTATGATCGTTAATGAATCAATGTTTTCTATCCATAGTTTAAATTCTATTTTTTTGTTTTTATTGATACCATATAATTTAACCGGTGCAGTAAAATTACTTGTATTTTTTATATGAACTTTTATTGAATCTTTATCTTTTTCTATTTTAGAAATTGTGTAATCAATTTTTTTCTTTGTTTGTACATAATCATAAAAAAACCAATCGATGTTTTTGTTTGTGTTGGATCTGAGAATTTCATTAAATTTTTCACTTTTGGTAAGTTGTAGTTTATTTTCAATATAAAATTGCCGTAAACTTTTAATCAGAATACTGTCTTTTAAAAATTCATCTAAATACCTCAACCCCAAACCGGCTTTGTATTTATTTACAATTTTTCTATTGAAATTGGACAAAGAATCTGCCCTCGTTATAAGTGATTGATCTATATTTTTTCTTGCAGAAAATTGATATACAAAAGGATATTTACCGTTAAAGTCTAGTTTGGCGAGATTGTAATGTTTGATGCCCCAAATTTTTGAAATATTTCCAATGGCCTTAATTTCAGGATAATATTTACTGATATACTGCATCATTAAGTATATTTGAATCCCATCAACAATCCAGGAGTCTTCCCTTTTGTTCACAAGAATTGTGTTTTCAATATACCTGTTTGTTAACGATTTAAACATTTTAATATCCCACTCAAATACATCAGAAAATGGAGTCAATGATTTGGGTAATTGATTGAGTCCATAAACAGGGTTTTTAAAATAGCTTACATCATTGACCAACAATTTTTTATGAGGATACTTTCCTAAATGTTCTTTTATGAAATTAATTTGCCTGTTGAGTACCTCTGTTTTTAAATTTTCAGTTAGATTTTTACTTTTTAAATTCGAAATTATTTCAATAGATTCGGTATTGTAAACTGAAAAATTATTTTGTAATTGAATATTTATTTCTATGTCAATTCTGTTTTTACCTTCCAATTGAAATAAAACCGTCTCATCTTGAATTTTTATAGTACTTTTTAAATCGGAATGCAATGAATATCCATAGGGAACTTTAAAATTTATTTTATAATTAGATGGATTCATATAATAATCATCCATATCTAAATTGCTCATTAAATTCCATTTATCCGTATAAACGGCAGGACTTAAATACCAGTATCTTAAATTAATATTATTAAAATTATACCCGTATTTGGTGAATTTATCTATGGGGATTTTTACCAAATAATTTGCAGATATCACTATGGAATCGCCAGGATGAAGTGTGTTGAGCAGGGTTATTTTTAGTATATCAATCGCTTGATCCAGTTCCTTCCATTCAGCCTTTTTTTCATTTAATTTAATAGTCTGAATGGACGAATACCCTCTTTTTTCGGTTTTGGCAAAGTATAAATTTTTATCATAATTTTCGATCAACCTTTTAGATAGAGGTGCCTCATGATTTTTATAAGCGTTGGGCCAATTGTGTAAATAAATGGTATCAAGATTTGAATCAGAATTGTTAAAATAAATTATTTTTTGATCTATCTTTAATTGTTTGGTTTCCAAAAGTAATTCCGCGTCAATTTGTATCTCATTGGTTTGTGAAAAACTAATGAAACAGGTAAAAAATAAAAACAGAAAAATGAAATAATTTCTTTGCAATTTTTTTAATATTAATAAAACAATTAGAAATTGGGGCTTAAATGATGTTTGTTATAAAAATTATCAATGATTTCAACAATTTCGTCTTCCGTATCGGCGATTGTAAATAACTCCAAATCCTCTGGGCTAACGTTTTGATATTTTTCTATTAAAACAGATTTAATCCAATCTATTAAACCACTCCAAAATTCGCGCCCAACTAGTATAATTGGAAATTTTCCTATTTTTTTCGTTTGAATCAAGGTCATGGCTTCAAACAATTCATCCATAGTGCCAAATCCACCGGGCATAGCAACAAATCCTTGGGCATATTTTATAAACATAACTTTACGAACAAAAAAATAATCAAATTCAAGGTTTTTGTCTTTATCAATATATGGGTTGTCATTTTGTTCAAAAGGTAATTCAATATTCAATCCAACAGAAACACCACCGCCCCTGTGAGCTCCTTTATTTCCCGCTTCCATGATACCCGGACCACCACCTGTAATTACACCATAACCATGTTGAGTTAGTTTGAATGCAATTTTTTCAGCAAGTATATAATATTTATCTCCTGGTTTGGTCCTGGCAGAACCAAAAATACTAACACAAGGACCAATACGACTCAATTTTTCATATCCATCCACAAACTCACTCATAATTTTAAAAATTGCCCAGGAATCATTGGTTTTTATTTCATTCCAGGTTTTTTGCTTTAACTTATCTTTGATCTTTCTGTCTTCGTTTGGGGTCATAATTTTTTTATTATTGACTTGTATAATTTTTCTATGATCTGAAATTTACATGGTATACTGATTTATAAAGCTAATTCTTTTTTTAAGAATTCACCCGTATAACTGTTTTTGCTTTTAATAATTTGTTCCGGAGTACCGGTAAATAGAATTTCACCACCTTTATTACCACCATCTTTACCAATGTCAATAATATAATCACAAAGTTTTATTACATCCAAATTATGTTCAATAATTAACACGGTATTACCCTTGTCGGTAAGTTTATTTAATACGTTCATTAAAACTCTGATATCTTCAAAATGTAAACCTGTTGTGGGTTCATCTAAAATATAAAAGGTATTTCCCGTATCTCTTTTTGATAATTCCGAAGCCAGTTTTATTCGCTGTGCTTCTCCTCCTGATAATGTGGTTGATTGCTGTCCTAAAGTGATATAACCTAATCCTACATCTTGAATTGTTTTTAATTTAAGATATATTTTAGGAATGTTTTTAAAGAAATTTACAGCCTCATTGATGGTCATATTTAATACATGGGAAATAGATTTGCCTTTGTATCTGATCTCTAGCGTTTCACGCGTAAATCGTTTCCCAAAACAAGTTTCACATTCAACCTCAACATCGGGTAAAAAGTTCATTTCAATAACCCTGACTCCTCCTCCTCTACAAGTTTCACATCTTCCATCCTTCACGTTAAAAGAAAATCTTCCAGGTTTATATCCTCTGATTAATGCCTCAGGTGTCTTTGCGAATAAAATTCGAATTTCACTAAATACACCGGTATATGTAGCTGGATTTGAGCGAGGCGTTCTTCCAATCGGAGTTTGATTGATATCAATGACCTTATCAATATGCTCCAGTCCTTTTATAGATTTATAGGGCAAAGGTTTTTTTACAGATCTATAAATATGTTGATTTAATATCGGATATAAGGTCTCATTAATCAAGGTTGATTTACCACTGCCAGATACACCGGTTACACCAATTAATTTTCCCAAGGGAATTTTGACCGTAACATTTTTTAAATTATTACCTGTAGCTCCTGTTAAAATAATTTGCTTACCGTTTCCTTTTCTCCTTTTTTTAGGAATTTCAAAGAATTTCTCACCATTCAAATACGCAGCGGTTAAGGTTTTTCCTTTTAATAATTCTTTTGGGGTGCCAATACTAATAATTTCTCCACCATTCTTTCCTGCTTCAGGTCCAATATCAATTACATAATCAGCCGTTACAATCATTTCCTTATCATGCTCTACAACCAAAATTGAATTCCCTAAATCGCGTAACCTTTGTAAAGATTTAATTAATTTTTGGTTATCCCTCTGATGTAAGCCAATACTAGGTTCATCCAGAATATATAAAACCCCAACCAGCTGTGATCCAATTTGAGTTGCCAAACGAATTCGTTGAGCTTCTCCTCCTGATAACGATTTCGAACTTCTATTAAGCGACAAATAATCCAAGCCTACATCCAATATAAACTGAATTCGAGTCCTGATTTCTTTTATTATTTCAGTTCCAATAATTAATTGCCTTTCCGATAATTTATCAGAGATTTTTGCAAACCATTTGGAAAGTTCAACAATGTCTAATTGAGTTAAATCACCTATTGAATCCTGGTTAATCTTAAAGTTTAAGGCTTCTTTTTTTAAGCGGTTTCCATGACAAACATTGCATTCAATTTCATCCATAAAGTTTTTGGCCCAACGTTTTAATGAGCTTGTCTGACTTGTATTATATTGGTTGAGAATAAAATTGCTAATTCCTTCAAAATCTATTTCATAGCTTCTGGATATGCCCAATTCTTTTGATTCAACTTCAAATTTTTCCTTTCCTCCATTTAAAATAATTTCAAAGGCTTGTTCCGGGATTTTTTTGATAGGATCGGAAAGTGAAAACGAATATTTTTCGGCTATATATTCCAATTGTTTAAATATCCAAGAGCTTTTTTGTTCTCCTAACGGAATAATAGCACCATTTTTTATCGATAAATTTTTATCCGGAATAATTTTATCCAAATTTATTACGTGAACCTTACCCAATCCATTGCAGTTTTCACAAGCACCTTTTGGCGAATTAAAAGAAAAAGAATTTGGTTCAGGTTTTGGATAAGATATACCGGTTGTAGGACACATTAAGTTTCTGCTAAAATAACGAGGTTTGTCCGCAATATCCTGATTAGCATGAATCACCATCAAAGATTCATCACCGTGATACATAGCTGTTATGATACTTTCACTCAATCTTTTATCCGATTTTTGATCAATTAAAAGACGATCAATAATGATCTCAATATCATGCATTTTATACCGATTGAGCTGAATGCCTTTTTCAATTTCTTTGATTTCACCATCCACGCGCACCCGTATAAATCCTTGTTTTGATATATGTTCAAATAATTCTCTATAATGACCCTTTCTCGACTTTATTACAGGGGCAATGATGATAATTTTTTCATTGGCAAAGTCTTTTAAGATGAGTTCTTTAATTTGTTCGTCACTATAACTAACCATTTTTTCATTGGTATTATAGGAATAAGCTTCACCAATACGTGCGTATAACAATCTTAAAAAATCATATATTTCTGTGATAGTTCCAACTGTCGACCTCGGACTTTTACTCGTCGTTTTTTGTTCAATGGCAATAACCGGAGATAAACCTTCTATTTTGTCAACATCAGGTCTTTCCAGCCCGCCAAGAAATTGCCTGGCATAAGCCGAAAAAGTTTCGATATACCTTCTTTGGCCTTCGGCATAGATGGTGTCAAAAGCCAATGATGATTTTCCAGACCCGCTTAACCCGGTTATTACAACCAGTTTGTCTCTGGGTATTTTCACATCAATGTTTTTCAAGTTGTGAACTCTAGCACCTAAAACCTCAATATATTCTTGATTCTTAACCATAAATTATTTAGAAAAACAGCAAATTTAAAGAATTGAAACTATAATTTTTATAAATTGCAACATAAATCATATTCAATATGAACATTATTCATTCTATTAGGCATTTTTTTGAATTAAGAGGTTTCGATGTGTCTTCCAGATTAGCCGATAAGTTAGGAATTAGAACAACAAATGTCAGGTTGTTTTTTATTTATATTTCATTTGTAACAGTAGGTTTATCCTTCGGTATTTATTTAACACTAGCTTTTTTATTACGATTAAAGGATATGATTTATACCAAAAGAAGCTCAGTTTTTGATTTGTAAGTACGATTTATTAGCATATTATTGTGATGAAAAAGTTCCTTTGGTTAGATCGAAAAATTAAATCAGCTGTTTTAAATTGAAAAAAATAATAATTACAGGTAGTAATGGATTGCTGGGCCAAAAGATGGTAAAACTTCTTTTGTCAAAAAACAATTATGAAATTCATGCTTTATCGAGAGGAGAAAACCGTTTGGCGAATAAAGAAGGATATACCTATCATCGTATAGATATTACAAAAAAAGATCAGTTAACCAAACTTGTTAGCGAAATACAACCACTTTATATTGTGCATACGGCCGCGATGACGAATGTTGATGCCTGTGAATTGAACCAGGCGAAATGCGATATGATTAATGTGGATACGGTTAAAACTTTAGTAGATCTATGTAAAATTAATAATATTCATTTGATTCATCTTTCTACCGATTTTATTTTTGATGGCATGAAGGGAGCTTTTTATACAGAAGAAGATGATCCCAACCCTTTAAGCTATTATGGACTTTCAAAACTAAAGTCTGAAAAAATTATTTTGAATACAATGAGTAGATATACAATTATTCGTACCATATTGGTTTATGGTTTAGTAGATAATAATGATAGGAGCAATATCGTATTATGGGTTAAGAATTCTATTGAAAATAAAAAGGAAATAAACGTAGTTACAGATCAATATCGGATGCCAACATTGGCAGAAGATCTGGCAGAATCTTGTTTGCTTGCCATTGAAAATGACGCTTTTGGTATATTTAATGTATCGAGTAATAAATTGATGAGTATATATGAAATAGCCATAGAAGTGGCAAAAATGTTTCATTTAGATGTAAATTATATCAAGCCTATTATAACTTCGGAATTAAATTTACCGGCAAAACGCCCCTTTAAAACCGGATTTGATTTAAATAAGTCAATAACTGAATTAAAATTACCTTCTTATACTTTTGTGGAAAGGTTGCAAGTTTTTAAAAATCAATTGCCTAACTTTTAAAGGTCTTATTCAAGTTGATATATTGTTTATTTGTTGATAACTTTGTGGTGGATTTTGTTTTGTAATACGTGTTTTTATGTTACATTTGCAGTCCCAAAAATATGGGGATGTTCTAGTGAAATTATGGCTACAAATAAATATTCAAAAAAAGTTTATTTTTTATTTGTGTAATTAAAAAAAGGTTGTAGTTTTGCACCCGCTTTGAGGATAGAGAGATGTAGTTAGAGAAGCGATGTGAGGATTGGGGATTTAGGTCTTTAATTCTGGACAGA
>SMVB01319732.1_pt1 | contig 10497 bp, 8 predicted proteins | sample 2456461 | NCBI WGS metagenome assembly SMVB01 (sample SAMN11095934, study PRJNA526329) | marine sediment metagenome | biome: Marine sediment; feature: Surficial sediment; material: Deep marine sediment; isolation source: Hadal surficial sediment | place: Pacific Ocean | collected 2014-05 | depth 0-1...
CTACCAGCCCAAGGCAGAATGTAGGCTCTTATCCATGCCCCAGCCAGAAAAAAAGACTCACATTAGAGAGCATGAAAAAATATAAAGGCCGACTGAATTAATCGGCCTTTATGCATCAAATCCCGGTTCCAGAGGGTGAGTTCCTGGCAAAAGGTCCGGGCAGGGCTATTCTTTGGCTGGTGCCGGTTCTCGTTCTGCAGCAAAAGTTTCCCATGTCGTCATGTTGGGTTCTTCCCAGACTTCCGGAGCATGCATGTACTTGGGATAGTTCTTCTCGGTGTATTCACGAATGTGGGCGGGTAAATCGTCGGTGCTGTTTAGTGAGAACACGTTTGATATTCCCAATATGCCGCCCGGTTGATTGTCCATCAGCATCCATGGATGCCACGGCGCAACTTTTTGCCATGCGCCTGTATAGGAAACTTTTTGCATATCAGGGTCATTCAGATCGGCCAGGCTGGAATGAATCTGAAAGTACTCACTGGTGCGATACCACTCGCCAAAGTGTTCGCGCGGCCACTTCTCAGCGGGTAGTGGTGTTGGCCAGCGGGTATTGACGGCAAAAGATACGATAGCGCGGTCAGCGAATATATCCCAGGGCAGGATGAACGGGAATTCAACAGTTTCAAAGCCGCTTTCCTCGGTGCCAAAGGTTTGTTTAAAGTTGGTTGAGTAATATGAATTAACCGGGTCGTTGTGGGTGTTGAATATCTCAACTGTTTCTCCCGTATAAGGGTTATCCCAGGTCTCCAGTATTCTGTCTTCCTTCAGATCCAGATAAAACACGATCTCACGATGCAGGTTTTCATAACGGCCATCGGGCAATCGCGTTACCCGGCTCATGCCAAAGCCAGCGATTCGAAATAATGGCTGGATAACTTCCTGGGATCCGATAACAGCAAAATGGGTGCCGGCAAAATAACCGCAGGTTTCTTTGCCATCTTCCAGGCTGGAGACCAGTTTGACCCAGGCTGTCAGATTGTCATCCGGATTGCTGAAATCCAGATTAAGGCTTTTGCGGGGAATGTTAGCGGGCCCAGATGGGGCACAAGCGGCCAGACCAGCAACTAGCGGCACCCCGGCGAGTGCTCCGAGCCCGGTTAAAGCAGTTCTGCGGTCAATCTTCCCGTTACTTGTCGTGGCACGAGCCGGGTCCAGATTTTTGAACATGATGGTATCCCCTGTGTGGCACTATCCTGATGCTGGTGCGAATCCGTTCGTATTGTTGTCTGATTTGCTGAATTTCTGCAGTCGATACTAAACCAAAAAAGCTACTTGTGCCCCTTCAGGAAGGGGCGTTCCGGGATCGTCCGCAGAGCAGTTTGGTCTTAAGCCTTGCTTTACCTGTGAGCAGTTTCGAGCGACTCTAGTCCGTATAGTATTGTCGGTCTATTTGCTTGCGACTCAGAAAAAAATTTAAAGAGTACTCTAATGAAGAAAATTCTGATCCGTGTACTGGGGTTATTGCTCGGCGCTGTGCTATTTGCCGTTATCTTTTTTTTCATGCTACTTCCTGAACAGCGGCCTGCCTCTGATGTGCAGGTTGCAATGACGCCCGAAAATATTGCGCGCGGTCGCTACATGGTAATTAATGTATTGCAGTGTGTGGATTGCCATTCTGAGCGTGACTGGAACTTGTACGGCGGCCCGCCCAAAGAGCCTCTTGGAGCCGGTCGTGCCTGTATGACCCGGGAAACTATTGCGGCGGGCGTGAATGCGGGGCAGGAGCACTTTCCCGGAAAATTATGTATCCGTAACATTACTCCTGATATTGAAACGGGTCTGGGAGCCTGGACAGATGGAGAGATTATCCGAGCTGTTCGTGAAGGAGTCGACCATCAGGGCGAAGGTCTGTTCCCGATCATGCCGTACTTTATTTATCGCAACGTGGCTGATGATGATATCGAAGCAGTTGTTGCGTATTTGCGTTCAATGGAGCCGGTTGTGTCTGTGCGCCCCGAACGTCAGATTGATTTTCCGCTAAATATACTGGTGCGCACCTGGCCAGAACCTTTTGATAGCCCCGCTGCCAGGCCCGATCCGAACGATTCCATAGCGACCGGTGAATATCTGGCGACGGTAGCGCGTTGCAAGTTCTGTCATACGGTTAAAGACCCGCAATCCATGGAAGGCATTCCGGAGCGGGAGTTTTCGGGCGGCATGCCATTTTTCCTGAATGGCCGTACCATGTATACGATGAACCTGACACCGCATGAAAGCGGACTTGGGAACTGGACGCGGGAGCAGTTTATTCAGTTGTTCAAGAGTCGTGCGGTGCCGCTGAAAGTAGATCCGACAGCCAATACCCTGATGAACTGGGGAGCATTTGCGGGCATGACTGAGGAGGATCTTGGGGCACTCTATGATTTCTTTATGACATTGCCGCCGCGGCCCTATATTCAGGAGTCTATCTAGTTTTGATGGCTATCTGGATAAATGTGAAGAGTGGGGGCCTGATTTTCTTCAGGCGAAACTCTTATTCGCTCAGGCCAAAGCTCGCTCATGAAGAGCTTCACCTGAAGAAAACCCAGCAGAAATATGTGTGATACTTGGAGTTCGATGATCATGTTTACTGGAAAATTGGGCAGGCTGCTCGCAGGGAGTCTCCTGATGCTGTTAGCCGCTGCTGCAATGGCGGGTGGCCACAAGATTGTTAAGCCGCCTGTCGCTATCCCCGTTGATCCCGCTGTTGAGGCAGGTGTAGTTGCTACGCTGATGGAAACTGCGGTGCGCTGGAATTCACAGGACTTTGCATCGATTCTGGAGCTATGGGATGGAGAGGATCAGTTCCCTACCTATCTTGCGGAAGAACAGTCGCAATGGTTTGTTGGTTGGGATCGCCTTAATGGTTATCTTAATCCAGCCAAGGCTAATCCCGTGATCGAAGCGATTCGTGAAGAGTATTCTGATATTCAGGTAAAGCAGATCGCACCGGATCTGGCGATTGCCATCTGGTATATGCATTTTGAAATGAAGACTATTGCCGGCAAACCGATTGGTGAGGATGTGCGTGTTAGTGCGGTATTAAGGAATACGGATGATGGCTGGAAGTACATCCACTGGGCTGAATCGCCAAAAACAGCCATGGTTTATATAGAGGATCTGTTCGAAAAAGATGTGCATCCCGGTTGGGATAAATTCTACGAGCAGGCCAAAAAAGACAAAAAAGAAGTCTGGCGCCGTAAACGTGAGGAGCAAAACAAATGAGCATTGCACATCCATGGCTGGAACAAGAGCCCTGGCCAACTCAGGTCATGCCAAAAGAAATGCTGGAAAAACGTATCGAGCGGGTACTGACGATGACCAATATTGGCTATCTTGGCACCGTTAAGAAAGATGGTTCGCCTATAGTCAGCCCGCTTGAGTTTTATAATGATGGCTTTACTTTATACATATTTCCGCAACCCAAAAGCCCCAAAGTTTATGCAATCATGCGCGATCCACGTGTTGCGATAGCCATTGCGAATCCGATGGCTGGTTGGGCCTGCGTAATGGGCTGCCAGATTTTTGGTACCGCAAAGCTGCTGGATGTGGATACGCCCGAATGGAAGCATGGTATGAAGGTGTTCAAATGGGCAGCATCGTCATCTGAGTTAGGCCGGTCACTGGATGAAGCGCCACGCGGCCAGCTGGCCCGTATTGAGCCTGAGCGTATTGTGTACACCGAACATCTGCTGAGGAAGGAAGGCTATGCTCCGCGGCAGATATGGACGGCCGGTGAGGATGAACTGCAGGTGGTACCGGGCGGTAACGTCTGATTACAGGCCGGTACTCCATGCGCTACCCATGACGAGGTAAACATAGGTGTCCTCAGGACCGCGGGCAACGCGTAGCCCAAGAATTTTGGCCATCATGTAGCGAAAGCCGACACCAACGGCCGTGTGGCTTTCCGCTGAGCCCAGATCAGAAATTTTCTCACCTGTTCTGCCGCCACCGGCAAAGCTGTCTACCTGTGTCGCTCCGAGATAGTGTGACTGTGTCGCGCTTGAGCTAAAATTAGTTACAGTGTTCGGCTCCAGGGGCAAAACAATGGCTGGTTACTGCACCCACATGCAGACTTAGCTCGCGAATAATCCCCCGGATCTCCTTCCTTGATCCAGGCGCCACACATCGCGACGGACATATCTAAACTATGCGTAACCTTTTTAAGAAACTGGCGGCCGGTATCAGTGTGATTGTGCGCAAGCCGCTGCTGTTAATAGCTATTTCGGTGGCAATTGTTGTAATTCTGATGGGGACACGACCGCGCCTGACGCCTGTGCAACTGCCCGAGCGCGTCTGGCCTGTCGATGTGGTGGAGGTCTGGCAGAAAGATGAGCAACCTGCGCTGGATCTGTTCGGCCAGATTGCGGCAGGTCGCAGAACAGAATTGCGCGCACTCGTCCCCGGACGCATCAGTGAGGTTGGCCGCAGATTTCGCGAAGGCGAGCGCGTAAGCGCGGGCGATTTTCTGGTTCAGATTGATCCGTTCGAATATCAGAACAATGTAGCAGAGCAAAAAGCTTTGTTATCCGAGGCAAAATCAAGACTGAATGTATTACGCCGCGATCTCGCCCGGATCAACGAACTGTATGCTGAAAATAATGTATCTGAGCAACAGCTTGATGATGCCGGGTTAGCTGTCAAGCAACAGGAAACTACACTGGAGCAACGGCGTATTGGACTGGCGCGAGCACAACGTGATTTATCTGATGCGCGCCTGGTAGCACCTTTTGATGGTGTGGTTAACAGCGTGTCTGCTGATCTTGGTAAACAACTCAGTGTTAATGACAAAGTGGCCGAAATTATTGATACGACCTCACTGGAGGTGCGGTTCACGTTGTCGAAATCACAGTATGGACGAATCATCGGAGCCAATGAGCCGCTCAAAGGGAGGCCGGTAGAGGTGAGCTGGCAGGTGGGTGATGGCACGCTGAATTTTGCAGCAGTAGTAGAGCGGGTTGGGGCAGAAATTGATTCAACTACGGGTGGTGTGGATGTTTATGCGGTGATTGAGCCGGAAGAGAATACGCTCTTGCGCCCTGGTGCATTTGTCTGGACAAAGATTGCTGACCGAAAATTTGAAAAAGTTTTTCGTGCCCCCGAAAGTGCTCTGTATGGCGATAAGGTCTATATCGTCACGCATGAAAATCGTCTGGCTGCACGTTCGATTATTGTGCACGGCTATGCGGGTGAAGATGTGTTGTTTAGCAGTGCGGGTGAGCCACTGATAAATGATGGCGATAAGGTTCTTACCACGCAGATTCGGGAAGGCGGAGCGGGTATTAAGGTAGAGATTCGCTGATGGCATCTGATCGCACAGGCGTGGTTGCGATGTTTGCCACCCATCCGGTGGCTGGCAACCTGCTGATGTTGTTGATGATCGTCTTTGGGCTGTTCGGTCTGAGCAACCTTAACAGGCAGGTGCTGCCGGATTTTCAGCTGGACATCATCAATGTTACGGTCGCCTGGCCCGGTGCCAGCCCTCAGGATGTAGAAGAAAATATCGTTGAGGCAATTGAGCCTGAAGTACGGTTCATTGACCGGGTAGATACGGTTAAGTCCACCGCATTTGAAGGCCGTGCCGAGTTAAGTATCAGGTTCAAGGAAGGTGCTGATATGTCTGTGGCGCTGACGGATGTGCAGTCAGCCATTTCGCGCATTACGACTTTTCCAAGCGATATCGAAAGCCCGGTTGTGAATCAACTGATCAATGCCGATGAGGTGTGTCGGCTGGAGATTAGCGGGCCATTTTCGGAGCAGGCGCTTAAATTTTATGCACGCAAAATCAGAGATGATCTGCTCGACCGTGGCCTGACACGTATTACAATTAATGGCGGTCGGCAATCAGAAATCTGGGTTGAGGTTCCGGAAACAGCGCTGCGGGAACTCGACCTGAGCCTGAATGATATCTCGGCAAGTATTGCTGATGCCAGCCTGGATCTTCCTTCCGGTAGTGTTGTATCGGGCGGGCGCTCGCGCCAGATTCGCAGTGAGGGGCTGGCTCGCAGTCCGCTAGAGGTCGGCAATATAGAAATAATCTCACGTGATTCTGGTCAGAAGATTCGTTTGCGAGACGTGGCGAAGATTCACGAGAGCTTTAAAGAAGGGCAAGTCTCTCACCTCCGCAAGGGCAAGACCTCAATCGGGATTGTGATTACACGCGCTAAGGGCATTGATTCGATCATTGCTCAAAAAACAGTAGAAGACTATCTGGTTGAAATACGCCCGACGCTGCCGCAATCATTGCGAATTGATATCTACGATATTTTTGCGGAGGCGGTGAGTGAACGCATCGATATGTTGTTGTGGAATGGTTTGACCGGTTTGCTGCTCGTGCTGGGAGTGCTTTACCTGTTCCTGAATGGGCGCATCGCATTCTGGGTTGCGGCCGGTATCCCTATATCAATACTGGCAGCACTGGGTGGCATGTATCTGGTGGGTGTAACCCTCAATATGATCAGCCTGTTTGCAGTCATCATGGGGCTCGGCATTATTGTTGACGATGCCATTGTCGTCGGCGAACACACTGAAACTTTGCATCGCCGTGGGATGTCGCCTGAAGAGGCGACACTGGAAGGTGCCAAACGAATGTTTGCGCCGGTGATGGCAGCCTCGTTAACAACGATTGCCGCATTTTTCCCCTTATTGATGGTGGGGGCCACCATCGGCAAGATTATTGGTGATATGCCCAAGACCGTTATCCTGCTTATTATCGCCAGCGTCATAGAATGCTTCTTTGTGCTGCCCATGCATTTGCGCGGCGCACTCAAACGTATGGATGCTAGTGGTGGCCCCAAGGCTGGCAAGTTTCATCTGGCATTCAACCGCTTCCGTGATACACATTTTGATCGCTTTATGCACGCTGCTTATGAACTGCGTTACAGCGTTGTAACCGGTGCGGTCTGCGCATTAATTATTTCTGTGTTCATAATGATCTCGGGCCGTGTTTCATTTGAATTTTTTGCCACACCAGAGACAGATATGATCTTCGGCAATTTTGCGCTCAGCCCCGGTACCCCGCGAGAAAAGACTGTGGAAATGATGGCGGAAATGGAGCGCGCGGCTTATGCAACTGAAGCAAAGTTGACGAATGGCGAAGGTGGGTTGATCGTTTACTCGCTAGGTAGTGTGGCAACGCGCGAAGGGCGCGCGATGGAAAAAGAAGCGGGTGGCGATCATATGGGTGGCTATACAATTGAATTCATCCCGAGTGATAAACGTTATGTGCGCAACACGGCTTTTCTGCGTGCCTGGGAGGAAGAAATTCAGGCCGTTGCCGGGGTGGAAAAAGTTGTTATTTCAGAGCGGAGTGACGGCGGCCCCCCGGGTAAGGATCTTGATATTCGTGTCTCAGGAGCCGAGCTTAGTGTGTTGAAGGCGGCAGCTATGGAGATACGTGAAACTTTACGTGATATGCCGGGCTTGATGGCCATTGAAGATGACCTGCCCTGGGGTAAGCAGGAAATTATCATGCAGCTGACACCTGCGGGTCGGGCTATGGGCTTTACAACCGAAATGGTTGCGCGCCAGGTGCGTAATTCCTTTGAAGGAGCCATTGCCAAGCGATTCTCGCGCGATGAGGAAGAAGTCATTGTGCGCGTTTTATTGCCCAAAGAAACCAACCGGTCGAATTCGCTGCGTGACTTGTATCTGCTCACTCCGGGCGGTAATCGTGCGCCTGGTGGTAATCGGGTGGCGCTGACCGAAGTGGTAGACCTGGAAACACGAGTAGGCTTTTCAATTGTGCGGCGTCAGGATGGTGTGAGACAGGTTGCCGTAACTGCTGATGTTGATAAAGAAGTCAGTACCTCAAATGCGGTGCTGGCAGCTTTTGATACCAATTATGCAGCAGCAATTATGGCTAAGTACGGTGTTTTGATTGAATACAAAGGGCGTGCGGAGGAGCAGGCGGGCGCCGCAGAGGACGTGGGTAATGCTGCACTGGTTGCGCTGGCAACGATGTACATTATTCTGGCCTGGGTATTTTCCAGCTATCGCGCACCGCTGATTGTCATGTCCATCATTCCGTTTGGCCTGATCGGTGCTGTATTAGGTCATTTTATTATGGGCTTTAACCTGGGCATGCTGAGCATTTTCGCACTGGTTGGTCTTGCCGGTGTGATGATTAATGATTCTATTATTCTGGTTACCGCAATACGCCGATTGCTTGCAGAAGGTAAAGACATGCAGCAGGCCGTCGTACAAGGTTCCAAAGATCGCTTGCGTCCGGTTATCCTGACGACATTAACAACGATTGGTGGGCTAACACCGATTCTATTTGAAACCAGTATGCAGGCTCAGCTGGTACAGCCACTGGCGGTTACATTGGTATTTGGCATGCTGGTATCGCCATTTTTAGTATTGGTTTTTGTCCCGGCTTTGCTGGGGGTCGGTGATGACATTGTCAATCGAAAGCGGCGCAAAACTACCGGGGCATCTGCACCCGACGCGAGTTCAGACACGAAGGCCCAAGCCTGACAACGGTAAATTCTTAAGGATCACTCTACAGGTGTCAGGTCGTAGTGTCCGTCATCGGTTTTAGCGGCTGTGCCTCTATCACTGCTGGATTTTGGTTTCCCGGTCTCTGTGGTGGCTTCCCCCGCTGGTGTTTCTGCAGAAAGTTGAGCTTCCAGCTCAAAGATCCTGAATTCCAGTCTGCCCACCTGGTTGCCTAGTTGTTCCAGTTCGGCCTCGAGCTGGGCTATCTCATCATGGCGGTGTTGCGCGCTGTCTCGATCGCAGCCGCCGACAAGGAAAACCAGTAGCGTTGCTACGCTGACTCGTATCATTAGGGTAGAGAAGTTCATTTCAGTATCCCCTGTTCCGTAGTGGCGGCAAAATTTTTGTCGTCAGTTGCAGCAGATTTGGTGGATAGTTTTAGCATAACAAAACCAAATATACCGGCCGCCAGTGAACCTACGATGATGCCTAATCGGTCAGGTCGTGAGTATCCCAGGCCAGACTCCTCAAAGGCCAGTGAACCTATAAACAGGCTCATGGTGAAGCCCACCCCGCATAATATCGAAGCACCATACAGCTGCCCCCAGTTAACCCCGGCAGGAATTCTGGCCAGGCCCAGTTTAATAGCTACCCAGGCGAATCCGAATACTCCGATTTGTTTGCCAAAAAACAGGCCAACAGCAATGGCCAGCGGGATGCCGGACAGCAATGAATCGAGTGTCATGCCCTGTAAATTTACACCGGCATTTACAAATGCAAACAGGGGCAGGATGCCGAATGCCACGGCAGGATGCAGCTCATGAATCATTTGGTCCAATGGAGAATGTTCCTCACCATTACGATCAACTGCTTTTAGCGGGATGAAGAGGCCCAGAATAACGCCGGCAAGCGTTGCGTGGACTCCCGATTTAAGCACGGCGACCCACAAAATTATGCCTACAAATATATAGGGCGCGACTGTCTGGACCTTGCGCCATTTTAAAACACACAGCGAAAAGATTGCGCCTGCGGCTACGTATAGCGAGAGCAGCGATAATTCAGATGTATAGAAAAGTGCAATGATAATAATCGCGCCTAGATCATCAATAATAGCCAGCGTCATCAAAAATAATTTTAATGCGACGGGAATACCGGGGCCGACCATTGCGAGGATACCAAGGGCGAAAGCAATATCTGTCGCGGTCGGGATGGCCCACCCCTGAATTGCCAGTGAATCATCCATCGTAATCAGGTAGTACAAACCGGCAGGTATGATAATTCCGCCCAAACCTGCGATGGCTGGTAGTGCGATCTGACTCAATTCAGATAATTCGCCCACCATAACTTCACGTTTGACCTCCATGCCGATCATAAAAAAGAAGATGGCCATCAGGCCATCGTTGACCCAGAGGAATAATGGTTTTGCTATCTCAAGTGCACCAATCTGTATTACGCCCGGTGTATCGAGAAATGCTTCGTACACATAACCGACAGGCGAATTCTTCAGTACCATGGCTAGCACGGCGGCAATCAGCAGAACAATACCGCCGGCTGCTTCCAGCTTGAAGAAATTACGGAGTGTGGACTGAACCATCGATATGCCTCATCAAGCAGGTTTATTGAAACTGGCAGCCCAGTGTATCAGCGCAATACCATAAAATTCCACGGGGCTGCTGAAGCGGGTACATAAGTCGCGCTATGATGCGGGCACGGCAAGCCAGAACCTGCCGGATGCATCAATCTCAGGAGAGTTTAATGAATTTTGTTTTGCGCCCTATGGTCGGCATTTTTAGTACTGTTGTATTGATAACAGGGCTGGCTGGTTGCTCAGCGATGGATGCTATGCATGAGAGCCCGGATTTTTACCGCCATAGCCTGAGCCAGTTAAGTCAGCCATTAGATGGTACCGGCTCCGATTTTTTCTGGTTTGATGTGAAGCTGAGTCCTGAGTATCCAGACAATAATGAAGCAGCTGAAGCAATGCGGATGGAGTGGCTGACGGTATGGCTGGAATCGCGCAAGGCCTGTCTGAATGGTTACGAAATTCTGGAGCGGCGGGAATTCGGGTTCTCTGAG
>SMVB01224861.1_pt1 | contig 10495 bp, 11 predicted proteins | sample 2456461 | NCBI WGS metagenome assembly SMVB01 (sample SAMN11095934, study PRJNA526329) | marine sediment metagenome | biome: Marine sediment; feature: Surficial sediment; material: Deep marine sediment; isolation source: Hadal surficial sediment | place: Pacific Ocean | collected 2014-05 | depth...
AGGAACAGGAAGAATATACCCACACCTTATTCAATATGGTGGAGGATCTGGCCTATATGGTATATGAAATAAAAGAAACGCAGAAGAAAGCACAGGATATCATCGATAATAATCCCAGAGGAAAAAAGTCTGCTCAAAGATTGTATGATACCTTAGAAGATCTGCGGAAAGATCTGGTGATCACAACGGGCGATAATTATGTAGCTTCTGCCGACCCAGAACTCAGGGAACGTATGGGCGATCTATACTCCGGAGTCGCGGGAACATATGATGGAGTATCAGCCGCCCGCAAGAAGAATTTCAAGTTGATCTCGGAAGAATTTGATAAAGAAAAAGATCGTTATGCTGCAATTATGGCGAAGGAAGGTAAGAGATTTATGTTGTATTTGGAAAAGAATGATATTGCAAAGCCCGCTATTAAAACAAGGGAAGAGTTTATTGACAGGGAATAATTATTGAATGGTTTGAACATTTTGGACCCCGGTTGTCTTCGGAATCCCGGGGTCTTTTTTTTGATCAAAGATCGTCTCATTTTCTTGTTAACATCATTGTGTATAACTCAACAAGATTCAGAAAAAACATAACTGATAGTTTTATAATTTTAGTAAAACCCAATAGTTATGGATCTACGAGATATCACACTGTTGCAACTGCGTCCCGAAATACCTAGCGTCAAAATACATCCCGGTACCTCTTCTGATGAATTATTTCAAAATGAAACCTTACGACCCATAGTCAAGCTTCAGGATGATCTGATGGTCGCTGTTTTTAGAAATTACATCCGTAAACATAAAAATGTATTTTATGATCTATCGGTCGAAAAACGTCTGGATTATATCGAAAATGCAATTCATAAGGACATGAAATTTCGCAACTCCTTAAAAGGTATGATGATTGGTCAATTCACGCTCGACGAATACGAAAAATACATACAAAACTCATCGGCGCTCAATAAGCGAATGATGAATATCGTAAATGAACGGTTAAAGAGCAATATTCAGTTATTGGACAATTGCCTGGTCCAGTAGCGAAACGCCGTTTAGATCGGTTGTAAGGACTTCGCTCATATAGTCAAAAAACGGGCGTAGCAATTCGTAGTGGTAGATCAGATCATCCTTAAAGTTTGCAGAGTGAACTTCGGCATCGGTGAAATTATGGGCCACAAAGAAGCTTTTCAGCCTTATCAGATCAATGTTTGAATGGTCTTTACTGAAACCTTTGGGAGCTGTTTTCACTACACTTCTCCGATTAAAACCGCCGAATGCCTTATTAAAATCCTTTTGATCGAGGATCTTTCGAATTTCCGAACTGTCCATTTCAAATTCTTTTCGAATACGCAACAGATCTGCCGGTTCGGGTGCGAAGAAACCGCCGGCCATTATTGAATTACCGGGTTCCAATCGCAAATAATACCCTCCGCGGCGGTGCGCTCCTGCCCTACTGAAACTGACGCTTCTATGTACATTATAGGGTGTTTTATCCTTGCTGAAACGCACATCTCTGTGAATGCGAAAAACTTTCAATTTTGCGATCTCGTCATTCATATTGAGCGCTGTTTCTACTTCGGAATAAAAGGTTTTCAGTTCTTTTTCACTCGACAGATATTCCTTTTTGTTCGCTTGCATCCAATCGCGATGATTGTTGTTTTTAAGCTTTTTAAGGAAGTCGTAGGAGGATTTTGGAATAGCACTCATTTGGTTTACGGTATTGATGGAATAAATTTACAAAAAATCATCTTTCTACTTACTTATAAGATCACTTCATTTAATATGAGTCCACTTGCAGGAGCTATATACTCCAGTTTTATGGTAGTGCCTGGTTCGAGAGTTTGTTTTAGAAAGTCCATATCTACTTTTCCCTGCCCTATATCGAAGAGCATCCCCATCATCAATCTGATCTGATGTCGTTTGAAGCCTTTTCCCCGAATTCGAAATACATAGCTTTTTTCAGGAAAAAAATTCGCCGTATAGAGGTCGTTTACGACTATTTCAGATTTGATCACTGTACCCACCGTTTTAGTCCCGGGATTGGGTTTGTATGCGTAGTTTTTAAAATCGTGTGTTCCTTCAAACAGTTTAGCAGCTTGTTTCATTCTACCTACATCCAAGTCGCCTAAAATAGTGGTCATAAATGGCGCAGCAAAAGGATGCGCTTTGCTTCCAAATGAAAATAAGTACAAATACTCCTTCGCTGTGGGCGCATTGATTATATTAAATTCCGCATCTATCTCTCTAATTTCCAAAGCCCTTATATCCGGCGGCAAATTTTCATTGAATTTGGGTAAAAATTGGTCGATGACCAATGGGTCGCCATCCAAAAATAACTCTACATAAGCCCTATTTGCAGAAACTTTTGCGTCTGTGCGTCCTGAGGCCAAAAGTTTAAAATTTTTATGCCCGAAAACATAGGAAAGTGTTCTGGATACCATCCCTTCGACGGTAAGTACATCGGGTTGTTTTTGCCAACCACTATATCGGAAGCCTAAATACTGTAATTGAATGAGATAGAAATACCGCGATGAATCCATAATTCAAAAATATGTATATTTACTACACTAACCTTAAACATTTTAATTATGACTGCAAATAATAAACCGAATAGATGGTTTTGGATAATCGCTGTGGTTGCGTTTATTTGGAATGCCATGGGCGTTATGAGGTACTTGATGCAAGCCTATGATACGGAAAGCTTTAGAGATCAATTCAATTCAGAACAACTCGCATTAATTGACAGCATCCCTGCCTGGGGAACCGGAGTTTTTGCGGTTGCTGTCTTTGGTGGCCTGCTTGGATGCCTTTTGTTATTGTTAAGAAAGAAATTTGCGAGGATGTTGTTCGGACTTTCTCTTTTGGCCGTTCTTGTTCAAATTATATACACATGGTTAGCCACAGACTCTATTGAAATATTCGGAAAGGTTGATGGCATCGTTATGCCAATGATCGTTATCGTAATAGCTATTTTCCTGTATTACTACAGTAAAGGTGCCGCCCAAAAAGGATGGCTCAAATAATAATCAGTATTGAATTGGTTGGACAAGGGCTTTGATTTTATATTAAAGCCTTTGTTATTTTTAAGCTAGTTTCTAATTATATTTTCCCCAGAAATAATTAAATCAACCACTATTTTGCCTGTCTGTAAAAGCGATCTCCGTATGGGAAGAAACGTCTGTTACCCGGTTACTTATATCAAAAAAAATATTTCTTTTATGATCGGATTGAATTGTTCATTTCATGTGAAAAACATATCGATTATTCACTATTTATAACCCAAATATTTTGCTATGTTTGTTAGAATAACCGATCTGATTTTCTAGTACCCATAAAACAGTCAATTACCAATAATGAAAAATTTCCTGATCGCTTTTTTGGTTTTCCTAATATGGTCATTTTTCGGTATATGGTTGTATTCCTTGATGCAACCCGTTCAAAACAATTCTATGAATAAGGATACAATCGCGACCACCAAGGCAGAAGATGTTGATCTCAAAATGGACGATCCTTTGGCTATAGATGATGCGGATGCGGTAATTGGAGAGACTACGGACTCGTTGAGTTTAAAAGAAAATAAGGACGATTTACGAACGGATACCTCTGGGGCCCTTGGTTTAAAAGCAACAACACCTGGCAATGAACTGGTTTTTCTTTATTCTGAAGGAATTACGATATGGAAGAACACCGATCAACTGGAGTACTCGAGTAAAATATTGGATTTCAAATACAAACTCAATACCTACCTTGTTGAACATCCCGACGAAGAACTTCACATCTCTTCCCTCTACAGCGCTTCTGAAAATATTGTGAATCCAAATTTCGGCTATCAAAGAGGTCAGAAATTGAAACGGATATTATTGAGAACCGGCATTTCGGGTGATAAAATGGTCGTCAAACCAGTGATCAGGGAAATTGAGTTTGATGAGAACGGTGTCTTTAAAAATGGCATCTTCTTTTCTTTCCAACCGCTGGACACAAAACGAGTCAAGGACTTGAGACTTTCCTTGCCGGAAACAAAAACTATTTACCCTGAATTAATAAACAACGACATTGTTGTGAATATAGCATTACAGGAACTGCTCGCCGAAGTAAAAAATGCCGTCGAATCAAACCCTAATTTACAAGTGCATATTGTAGGACACACCGATAACATTGGAAATGCCAATGACAATTATAAACTAGGATTGAAATATGCCAGACAAGTACGTTGGTATTTACTTACTAATGGAAATATTAAAAGGGATAGAATTATAGCCAGTTCGGAAGGCGAATCTAAAGCCATCGCAGGTAATAAGACCAAACGTGGCAGATTATTGAATAGGCGCATAGAGGTTATTTATAAAACTAATTAATGGAACCACTCACCGATTTTATCAATCAATTATCCAGTTACACAGGAATATTTATGCTGATGCTCAGTACCTTTTTGATCGGGTATTTTTCAGCATGGGGCATGCAACGCGCGAAGTATGCAAAGATACTGCGGAAATTAAATAAGAAATCCATCTTCGCTAAAGAATCGGGCGAGACCAAGGACATCGATGTTATTTTTTCTGAAATAAAGCCAAAAATAATCGAAGTGGTCAAAGAGGCCCAGGAGGAGCTTGAACTGCAAAGAGAAAGTGAAGAAACCGTCGAGGCAAAATCGGCAAAGGAAATCGCCGAGAAAGCCAGAACCAGTTATATTTCTTATACCCATAGTAAACCGAAACTTAATTTTGATCACTTTGGCCAGGCCGATACTAATAATCGTGAAGATCTGACTAAAATAAATGGTATTGGCCCCTATATAGAAGAAAAGTTGAACGAAATTGGAATCTACAATTTCCGGCAAATCAGTCGTTTTAAGAATGAGGACATTCGGATGCTGACCGAATTGATCGATTTCTTTCCCGGACGTATTGAACGAGACGATTGGGTGGGACAAGCCGAGGAGCTCAACGACTAAAACTGCCTTACGATGAAATTAGCCACCCTGGATTGGATCCTGATCATCTCATTTTTCGTTGTTTTCTTATTGATCGGAATATTAGTTGCCAAGCGAGCAGGTAAAAACACTAAAGAATTTTTTCTCTCCGGACAAAATATGCCATGGTGGCTACTTGGGATCTCTATGGTGGCTACCACTTTTTCGGCCGATACACCAAACCTGGTAACCGATATTATACGCCAAAACGGTATTTCAGGGAATTGGGTGTGGTGGGCATTCCTTTTAACGGGAATGTTAACCGTCTTTGTCTATGCCAAACTCTGGAGGCGCTCAAAAGTAGTGACCGACCTTGAATTCTATGAATTGCGTTACAGTGGAAAGGAAGCAGCATTTTTACGAGGTTTTCGTGCCATTTATCTGGGCGTTTTCTTCAATGTGATGATCATGGCCTCGGTTTGTCTGGCAGCGATAAAAATAGGAGGTATTTTATTTGACCTGGAGCCCTGGCAGGCGGTTGTTTTTGCTTCGGTCATCACGGTGCTTTACAGTTCCATAGGAGGGCTTCGAGGCGTTATTTTTACAGATTTCCTGCAGTTTATCATCGCTATGGTTGGCTCGATCTGGGCAGCCCATTATATTATTAACATGCCTGAAATTGGTGGATTGGAAAATTTACTGAATCATGCGAATGTAAAAGACAAGCTTAATTTCCTTCCCGATTTCAATGATAACTACACTTTAGTTACTTTACTCATTATTCCCCTGGCCGTACAATGGTGGAGTGTCTGGTATCCGGGAGCAGAACCCGGTGGTGGAGGTTACATAGCCCAACGGATGCTTTCAGCCAAAGACGAAAAAAACGCGATCGGGGCGACGCTTTTGTTCAATGTCGCACACTATGCCTTACGTCCCTGGCCATGGATACTGATCGCTTTGGCTTCCCTGGTACTTTATCCACAGCTCAGCGATATCGCCACACAGTTCCCAAATGCAACTCTGGGCCATGATCTTGGCTATCCGGCTATGTTAACTCACCTGCCGGCGGGTCTTCTTGGGTTGGTGGTTGCATCATTGATCGCCGCATTTATGAGTACCATTTCAACTCATCTCAATTGGGGGTCTTCCTATATTTCGTTGGACTTCTACAAACGTTTTATAAAGCCTGAGGCTTCAGAAAAAGAGTTGGTGAATATCGGTAGGCTTTCGACCGTTATACTGATGATATTTGCCGCCTTATTGGCTTTGGTGTTGAGCAATGCCTTAAGCACTTTCAATATTTTGCTTCAAATAGGTGCCGGTACGGGGCTCATTTTTATTTTGCGCTGGTTTTGGTGGCGTATAAATGCCTATAGCGAGATCACCGGAATGATCGTATCGTTTGCTTTGGCACTCCTTTTTGAGTTTGTCGACTTCGGTATAGAGGATCATGAAAAACTTTTGTTGAGCGTCTTGATCACGACATTTAGCTGGGTTACCGTGACATTAATAACAAGGCCGACAAATACCGAAACCCTGGCTAAGTTCTACAATGCGATAACGCCTTATGGAAGGGGTTGGAATGTATTTAAAGATATAGCATCAAAGCAAAACATAACACTTAAGACAACCAACGACAACTTTACGATAGATCTGGCCTCTATGCTCTTAGGAATTGTATTTGTCTATACGTCATTGTTTGCCACCGGGTATATCATCTACGGAAACATGACGGGAGCAGTCATTCTTATAACAATTGCTTTAATTTCAGGGGTTACAATAATTAAGCTTTGGAAACGGAAATAAAAAAAGGAAGATGTTAAGCTTCCTTTTCATATGATGAATTAGCTATTATTTAGTTGAAGAAAATATTGAAACCAATATTTGCACTAAAAATATTGAAATCTCCGTCTCCCGCATCATCGTTCAAGCCAATACCATAACGCAAACCAGGTTCAACGCTCACGTTATCTGCAACAAACCAAGCATAACCAGCTTGAAGTCCTACCCATAAAGGTGAAAAACCGTTTCCCGAAGAACCATTCACATCTACTGCGACCGGGAACATTTTTGCAATATAGTATTTTCCGCCAAACTTCCAGTTGAACATTCCACTTGATCCTCCCCCTCCCGAATCACCATATCCAAGCCCGCCTTTAAGCGCTAGATCATCGAGTATAAAATAGCCGGCTTCACCACCTATAGCCCAGGCGGTCGTGCCATCTCTCGACCTTAAAGCAAATCCGGTGTTTGACGTGGAAGATTCACCAAAACCAGTGTTTATTTCAATAACAATAACTCCTTGGTCTGTGGGGTTGCCACTTGTTTCGTCTTGTGCAAAGTTAGTAGTCATGACAAATAATACAAATGCTGCGAAAATTAATAATTTTTTCATGATATAATAGTTTGATTAATAGCACTTTAAAGCTACTAAAATAATCTATACTATTACTGCTCCAAGAGACCGTTTTTTATTAACATACTTGTTAACAGGTAAATACTCAAAAAAAAGCCATCTAAGTGATGGCTTTGTACTTTGATTGCATCGATATATCACAAAAATGAGTATCCTACCGCGACGGTAGCTACCGCATTTTTACCATCTCCCAATTTCATTATGTCGGTTAAACCAATATTATACCGCCCACTCACTCGAATGCCAAATGGAAACTCAAACCCCGCGCCAATAACAGCGGAAAGATCAAATGATTCGGCCTCCGAAATGCCATTAAAAACCTCTTTGATATTATCATCAACCACAAATCCAAATTGTGGACCAGCTTGAAGGTTCAAGCTTTCAGTTATATAATACTTTATTACGATAGGTATGATCACATAATTGAGATCAATCTCTCCCGCATCAAACTCAGCTCCTTGTTGTGAATATAAAAGATCACCTTGGACACCAAGCTTATCATTTAACTTTACGCCTGCGAATACTCCCACTACGAAGCCAGTTTTATTTGTTAGACCTGTGGCATCGGTAATATTAGCAAAGTTCACCCCAGCTTTGATCCCAAAATCCAATCCTTGAGAAAATGACTGAACAGAGAATACTATTACGAGGATCAAAAGCGATAATTTTTTCATAGTTTATAGTTTAGATGTTTTGTGTAAAACTACAACGATTTTATGCAAGATATTATTTCAACTTAGCCTTTTTTAAAATATATTTAACGGGTATTAGATATGAAGTGGAAACAAGCCATACATGACTTTAAGAGCTATTTACACATTGAACGTGGATTATCAAACAATTCCATCTCCAATTATGTTTATGACCTTCAAAAGCTCGTTAACTGGCTTGAATCAAACCAAATTGATGATTCCCCTATCAATATTTCGGAGAATATAATACAGGAATTTATCTACCAAATAGCAAAAGAGGTCAACCCGCGTTCTCAAAGCAGGATCATTTCCGGTTTACGTGGGTTTTTCAATTATCTTATTTTTGAAGAATATCGAAAGACGAATCCCCTGGAATTGATCGAAAGCCCAAAAATAGGCCGAAAGCTACCGGACACCCTTTCCGAAGAAGAGATCGACCTGATCATCGCCCAGATCGATCTGAGCAAGCCACAAGGAGAGCGTAATCGAGCGATACTTGAAATACTTTACGGTTGTGGATTACGGGTTTCAGAAGCGATCCAACTCAGAGTATCAGATCTGTTCTTCGAAGAAGGGTTTATCAAAGTCACCGGAAAAGGAGACAAACAGCGCTTTGTGCCTATCGCTCCTTTAACCATCAAGTATATCGACTTATATAAAAAGGAAATACGCAATCATCAAACCATTTCGAAGGAATCCATCGACACATTGTTTTTAAACCGAAGAGGAAAAGGGCTTGGCCGAGCCATGATCTTCACAATTATCAAAGATCTGGTTGAAAAAGCAGGGATCCGAAAAAATGTGAGTCCGCATACATTCCGCCATTCGTTTGCCACTCACCTACTGGAAAATGGCGCCGATCTGCGTGCCATTCAGCAAATGCTCGGTCACGAAAGTATTACTACCACCGAAATCTACACTCATATAGATAAGTCTCATTTGGCGAAAGTGATGCTGCAATTCCATCCTAGAAAATAAGGATGAAATATACCTGATATAATCATCCGAAAAATAAATTGGTTTTGTAATTTTAAGGAAAACTCGACAAGAACATGAAAACATTACATTTTGACAATAATGATGCTATGGGTGCTATTGGCCTGGGAACCTGGAAGGCGACAGGAGATGAAGTGAAAAATGCTGTGAAAGAGGCGATTGAAGCAGGGTTTCGACATATTGATACGGCCTCTATTTATGGAAACGAGGAAGAAATTGGAGAAGCCTTGGCAGAAGTCTTTACTGAAGGGAACATTCGTCGTGAGGATGTATTTATTACCACGAAGCTTTGGAATGATGCTCATAAAAAGACGGAGGTTAGCGCTGCACTACAGGAATCATTGCGTAAACTAAAATTGGATTATCTGGATCTCTATTTAATTCATTGGCCGGTTGCCTTAAAAGCCGGGGTTGGGTTACCCTCCTCACAGGATGATTTCATTTCCTTAGAGGAAGCTCCCATTATTGATACCTGGAAAGAACTGGTGGTAGCGAAAATGAGTGGGTATGTACGACATATCGGAGTGTCAAATTTCAGTAAAAAGAAATTGGAAGATCTAATCTCCAAAGCAAATATCAAACCCGAGGTGAACCAGATCGAGATGCATCCTTTACTTCAGCAAAACGAGTTACTGGACTATTGTAATAGAGAAAACATCAAGATCACTGCCTACTCTCCCTTAGGTTCCGGAGACCGTCCCCCTGAATTCAAAAGTGAGGGAGAGCCTGATCTAATGGACATTTCAGAAATAAAAGCAATTGCCGAAAAGCACAATGTGTCTCCTGCACAGATCCTTATTGGTTGGCACACCCAACGAAATACTTCCGTGATCCCAAAATCTACGAGTAAAGTTCATATGGAAGCAAATTTAGCGGCTACAGCTGTGCCGTTGGATAATGACGATATGGAAACCATCGCGAGTTTGGATAAGAACTATCGCTTTATTACAGGTAAGTTTTTTGAAGCTCCGGAAAAAGGTTATGTGAACATTTATGACGAATGATAGGCCGCCCGAGACTCTAAAAACAGTTAAGATCCGGACTTGAATAAATAATCCCCTTGAGTTTATAAGCCGAAGGATGGCCGGCAAGCTCTCTTCAAATAAATCCTCCTCAATTAAAAAACGTATTGTTTCTGGTGTTGGTTATAAATTCAATTCCAAAGATTAAACACCTTTTCACCAAGTCATTATTCAGTTTGATCTATCGATGGAAGTTCAAAAAGCATATGATCACGATATTTGAAACCTGTCACATGGGGAAACCCTGTGAACAGGCTGGTTGATTTTAAAATATAATTCAGAACATAAAAAGACTATTTTCTATAGCCCGTATGCAGCGGTTATTTTGCGATATTCACTGCTCTTGTTTCTCTAATCACGGTCACTTTTACCTGTCCCGGATAGGTCATATCTATTTGGATCTTCTGTGAGATCTCGAACGATAATTGAGCGGCTTTGTCATCGCTTACTTTATCACTTTCGACAATAACACG
>SMVB01102291.1_pt1 | contig 10493 bp, 15 predicted proteins | sample 2456461 | NCBI WGS metagenome assembly SMVB01 (sample SAMN11095934, study PRJNA526329) | marine sediment metagenome | biome: Marine sediment; feature: Surficial sediment; material: Deep marine sediment; isolation source: Hadal surficial sediment | place: Pacific Ocean | collected 2014-05 | depth...
CCTCGACGGAAAAGCCGCGGCCTTGGCTGTAGCGCAGATACATCTCGTACAGATTGCGAGCAAACAGGGCAGCCTCCTCGCCACCGGTGCCCGCCCGAATCTCCAGGATAATCGAGGTGATCCCCGCATCGTCAGCCGTGACCAACGATTCCTTCAGCGCCTCCCACCGGCGGTCGCAATCCTCCTGCAACTCGGGGATCTCCTCGCGGGCCAGCTTGCGCAGTTCGGCATCCTGCTCGCCGTCGGCGACGATGGACTGGGCCTCCTCGAGCTGCTCGAACATCCGGCAGTATTCGCGAAACGGATCAGCCAAGCGGCGAAGTCGCCCCATCTCCTTGGCTAGTTTGATGCTCAGTTGAGGATCGCCCGCGACCTCCGGGTCGCCAAGCTGTTGCGTAATCTGGTCGTACTGCTCGGCGACGGTTTGGAGCATCTCGCGCAATCGACTATCAACATCGTTCGTCATGATCGCCTGACTCTGATTCGACGTCTCATCCGCCCCTCACCCCACCATCGGTCGTTCGCCCATCGGAGGCGATCCACTTCCGGTTGGCAGTCCAAAGACTTCCTGAGGAACACCACGTCCCCAAACAAAAACCACGCCCCGGCGGCCTGTAGAGGCGCCGAACGGGCGTGGAAACAGAACTCGGTCTGAAGCTAAGCGCCGGCTTTGGCGGCCGGCTTGTCGCCGGGCTTCTTGAAGTACTCACCGCCAAACTTCTTCACGAACCGCTCGACCCGGCCGGCGGCATCGACGAACTTCTGGCTACCGGTAAAGAACGGGTGACACGCTGAACAGATGTCCAGGCTGATCGACGGAATCGTCGCCCGGGTTTCGAACGTGTTGCCACACACGCACTTGACCGCGCAGTCCATGTACTTGGGATGAATCTTTTTTCTCATCGTTCGTCGCCTCTCACAAGCTGCGTACTCTAGTCTATCCCCAGGCGAAACTCAACCCATGACCTGCGCCGTCTCAGTCAGCGGTAGGCCTAGCCCTGCCCGATCGATTCGCTGATCCTGGAGGCCAAGTCGTCGTCCCGCGCGGCCTCGCCGGGGATGGGCGTCCATCGAAATCCGAGCTCGTCCCCTTCGGTTCTCGGGATGACGTGGAAATGCACGTGCATGACCACCTGACCGGCTACCGTCCCGTTGTTCTGGAGCACGTTGTACCCCGCCGGCCCGACCGCCTCTCTGATCGCCCGGCCGACTCGCTGGGTCGCGACGGCCACGTCCCGAACCACCTCCGGGGGCATGTCGTGCAAACCCTCGAAATGGGCCTTGGGAACTACGAGCGTATGACCCGGTGCCAACGGAGCGGCATCCAGAAACGCGACACAGTGCGCCGTATCGAGCACGCGACGAGCATCGAGCTCGCCGGCAGCAATCCTGCAGAACACACAATCGGCTTTCGTTGCCGCCACGGGATGATACTCCGGCGACGGCAGCCTACACGGTTCACCGCGTCACCCGCCAATTCGTCGCCCTTACTCGGCCGCCGCGGTCGTGCTCTCTTCGCTCTTGTCAGCGTCCGGACGCCCCTTGGAGCCTCGCTCCTTCTGTCCACTCGCCTTGAGGAACTTGACGGCGGCCGCATACCGCGACTCCGTCCGCAGCCGACGAGCGGTTTTCTTGGGCTTGACGATGCTCCCAGGCTCCTCTTCGCCACCCACCAGTTGCAGAAGCGCCAATTGGCTGTGATCCCCGATTCGCCGATCCGCCAGCCGAATGATGCGTGTGTACCCGCCGGGACGCTCCTCGAATTTCGGGGCCACGTCGTTGACCAGCCGATGGATTACCGACTGGGCGGTGAAGTTGAGTTTGCCCTTGGCTGCCCCAGCTCGATAGCGTCGCCCACTGGGACTGCGCAATGACTTGGCACGCTTGGCCAGGGACAGGGCCTCGTATGCTTCCTGATGGTCCGCGGGAATCAGCACCCGGTCGGTCATGAGCTGATAGATGCGCCGTCGAGCCTGAAGCCTGGCGGCGGGCGTATCCGCTGCTCGAACGCGTTTGGCCAGCGTGATCAGTCGCTCGACGAACGGCCGGAGATCCTTGGCCTTGGGGACCGTGGTGCGAATTGAACCGTGTTCGATTAGCGACTGGGCCATGTTGCGGCGCAACGCTCGACGGTGGGACGTCGTTCGATTCAGTTTGCGATGATGAACTCGATGTCGCATGTTCTTATCCTCAGCGGCCCATCACATCGGCCGTTGCCCCTCGACTGCGCGTTAAACGATATTCGGTCCGATGGCCGATTCCATGGGTTCATTGGGCGTCGAATCAGCCGGTGGATCGACGACCGCTTCGCCAGACGACTCGGCCGGCGATTCGACAGGCGCCCCGGTGCGGATCCCCAGCCACAGGCCCATATTGTTAAGCTTGCGTTGGATCTCACGCAGCGAGGTCTTTCCAAAGCTCCTCAATCGAAGCAGATCGGCCTGGGTCATTCGGGCCAGGTCACCGACGGTAGAAATTCGGGCGCCGTCCAGGCAGTTGGCCGACCGCACCGAAAGCTCCAGAACCGCCACCGGCTGGTTCAATTTGTCCTGGAGTTGGTCGTCATTAACCACCTCGTCGGGCGTGCTCTGGATCGACTCGCCGAGCATGTCGTCACCCATCTCGGCATGTTCCACAAACGGGTTCAGATGCTTGCGGAGTATTCTGGCTGCCTCCACCAAGGCGTCGTCGGGGGCCACCGTTCCCCGGGTCCAAACCTCGAGAATCAAGCGGTCGTAGTTGGTCCGCTGACCGACTCGCGTGTCCTCCGTCCGATAGCGGACGCGCGACACCGGCGAGTAGATGGCATCGATGGCAATGACGCCGATCTCGTGCTCGGATCCGCGAGAATCACGGGCCGGCTGATACCCACGCCCCTTGGCCACCGTCAGCTCCATCTCGAACGACACGTCGTCCGTCAAGGTGGCGATCAGTTGGTCGGGGTTGATGATCTCGATACCCGCGTCGGCCTCGATCGCCGATGCCAGGATTTCGCCCTTCTTGCTGCGCGACACGCGCATGGTCTTGGGCTCATCGCCTTCCAAATGAACGATGAGATTTTTGACGTTCAGCACGATGTCCGTCGCATCCTCGAGTACGCCCGGAAGGGTCGTGAACTCATGGGCGCCCGTGCCTATCTTGATCGACACCACCGCCGAACCCTCCAAGCTCGAAAGCAGGATTCGACGCAACGAGTTGCCGACCGTCGTACCGAACCCCCGCTCGAAGGGCTCAATGACGAATCTACCGTAGGTGTCGTTGCTGACCGAATCGTCCAGGACGACACGACTGGGCAGCTCCAAACCTCGCCATCGAATACGCATGGCCACGCTCTCCTCTGGAAAATCTGTTGTGGGGACGCATCAGCAGCCTCAGGCCGACCAGGGCTGCGACCTGGCTCGGTCGGATGCACACCGCCTCATTTGTCTTACCGGCTGCACATCTCGATGATTAACTGCACTTCCACCGGAATCTGCACATCCTCGCTCGTGGGAAGCGCCCGAACCGAACCCGCCAACGTCGCCGAGTCGAGATCCAACCACGCTTGGACCGGGGGGCCGCCCCCGTCTCCCAGATTCGCTCGAATCAACTTCTGCGAACGCTCCGACGGGCGAGCCGCCACCGTATCGCCCACCCCGATCAAATATCCGGGGCGATTCACTCGGCGACCGTTCACTCGAACGTGGCCGTGGGCGACCACAATGCGAGCGGCTCGTCGCGAGGGGGCGAAGCCCAGCTTGTGCACCACGTTGTCCAGGCGCCGCTCCAGCAGCGTGAGCAGCGCCTCGCCGGTGTTGGATCGCGACCGCTCAGCCGCCGCGAAGTAACGCTGAAACTGACGCTCATAGACCCCGTAGAAGCGCTTGACCTTCTGCTTCTCCCGCAGTCGAACACCGTACTCGCTCGCGGTCCGTCGACGACGCCACCGACGCGGGCCGGGCGGAGAGTTCCGCCACGAGCGCTCCATCGCGCACTTGGCTGTCTCACAACGCACGCCCTTGAGCATCAGCTTGATGCCCTCTCGCCGGCACAGCCGACACACTGGTCCTACATACCTACCCATGACAGTTCCGCCGATTCTCTAATACGGTCGCTCCGGACATCGACCGCAGAACCTCATCCATCCGCAATCGCAAAGCTACGACAATCAAACCCAACTCGCCCCCGTTCCGCACCGGACTCAGCACCAGGCGACGCCGGAAAGCAAGACACTCATACGCTACACGCGCCGCTTCTTGGCGGGCCGACATCCGTTGTGGGGCAGCGGCGTCACGTCTTCGATCGACTGAATCCGCATTCCCGCAGCCTGAAGTGCATTCACCGCCGCCTCGCGCCCGCTTCCAGGCCCTTTGACTCGCACTTCCAACTCCACCATGCCGCACTTGCGGGCCGCCTGGGCAGCTCGCTCAGCCGCTCGTTGGGCGGCAAAAGGCGTACTCTTGCGGGTTCCCTTGAAACCCACCGCCCCCGCCGACGACCAGCAAATCACCTCGCCGTTCATATCGGTGATGGTGATAAGCGTATTGTTGAACGTAGCCCGTATGTGGACGATGCCACGAGATACGCTACGTCGGACCTTTTTCTTACCGCTGCGTTTAGCCACGGCTCATCTCCTTGACGCCCTTCTTGCCCGCGACGGTCTTCTTGGGCCCCTTGCGGGTACGGGCGTTGGTGCGGGTTCGCTGGCCCCGGACGGGCAAGCCTCGACGATGACGCAGGCCCCGGTAGCACCCGATATCACGCAGTCGGGCAATGTCCGATTGCACCATCCGACGCAACTGACCCTCAACCTGGTAGTTTCGATCGATGATCGAAGCCAGCCGAGCCACTTCGTCCTCGGTTAGATCCTTAGCCTTGACCGAGCCCTCGATGCCCGCCTCTTTTAGGATCTGGCCCGCAACATGGGGGCCAACCCCATAGACGTAGCGCAACGAAATCTCGATTCGCTTGTCCGCTGGAATGTCAACACCGACCAAACGGGGCATACGCTTACTCCTTCGCCTCAACCCTGACGCTGTTTGTGACGCGGATTGCTGCTACAGATCACCCGCACGACGCCCTTGCGCTTGATAACTCGGCAGTTCTCACAGATCCGCCGGACACTGGCTCGAACCTTCATAACCTCATCTCCTTGACCGCGGTCGCCCGGGCCTTGAGTTGTTACGCCTTCTCAGGCCCCGTTGGTCAGGATATCAGCCCCCGACTCGTTCAGGGCTACCGTATGCTCAAAATGGGCAGCGTATCGTCCATCCTTGGTGACCACCGGCCAACAAGTCCCGTCCCCATAACGGACGGCTGGGCGCCCCATGTTCACCATGGGCTCGATCGCCAGGGTCATCCCCGGACGAAGCTCGAAGTCGGTCTCCGCCTGACGGCGGTCCCAATAATTGGGCACCTTGGGATCCTCGTGCATATCCTGACCAATTCCGTGACCCACAAACTTACGCACCACCGAGAACCGCTCGCCTTCGACGTAACTCTGGATCTTGGCAGCCACCTCGCTCCACCGTCTGTTCGGCTTCAACTCCGACACAGCCAACTCCAGGCTCTTTCGCGTGACGTCCAGCAAGTGCTGCGTGTCCTCGGAAATCTCGCCCACCGCAAACGTCCGGGCCGAATCTCCGCAATAGCCGCTAAGCTTCACGCCGCAGTCAACGCTGACGATGTCACCTTCCTCAAGCCGCCGCTCGCCGGGCACGCCATGAACGACCTGCTCGTTCACACTCGTGCACAACGCCGCGGGAAACGCAAATTTCGATTCCTGCGTCTCGACTCCCTTGAACAGCGCTATCGCCCCGCTCTTGGCGATGATGGCCTCGGCCTCCTCATTCAGCTCGCCGGTGGTCATTCCCGGTGCCACCAGTTCGTCCATGCGATCGAGAACCTGGCAGACCAGTCGGCCCGCCTCGCGCATCAACTCGATCTCACGGCGACTCTTGATGATGATGCCCATGTCTCGCTCAGCCGGCCGATCCGGGGTCAACGTGGTCACCACTGCCGTCCTTTGATCGGACCCTCACTGCCCAGGAAACCCTTGTAATTTCGCATGATCAGGTTGGCTTCGATCCGCTGGACCAGATCCAAGGCCACGCTGACCACGATTAGCAGACCGGTTCCACCCAGGAACACCGATATACTAAACGGAATATCCAATCGGGCGGCCACCACCGTCGGGATGATGGCGATAATCGATAGAAACGCCGCCCCCACATAGGTGATTCTGCCCATGACCTTCTCAAGATAATCAGCCGTTCGCTTGCCCGGCCGCAAACCCGGGATAAAGCTTCCGTAGTCACGCAGGTTCTCCGCCATCTCCTTGGGTCGGAATTGCACCGTCGTCCAGAAGTACGCAAAGAAGTAGACCATCAGGATGTAGACGACCACGTACAGGTATTGTCCCGGAGCAAAAACATCGCTGAGGTAGCTCCAGAATCGTGGGTTCCACGTCATGCTCTCCCACAGTCCGCCCATCCAGCCGAACACGATGGACGGGAAAATCAGTAACGAACTGGCAAAGATGATCGGCATCACACCGCCGTGATTGACGCGCAGCGGAAGGTACTGGCGCTGTCCGCCGTACACTCGCCGGCCACGGGTCTGCTTGGCCTGCTGGATGGGGATTCGACGCTGAGCCTGGGTGATAAGAATCGAGCCAGCCACCACGCTAACGAAGGCGACCACCAGGAATAGCATCTTCGGCGGACTCATGGCACTCGAATCGACAGCTCCCACGCGGAAGTCTGCGGATCGTATCACCTCGATAATGGCGTTGGGCAACCTAGCTACGATGCCGGCCATGATGATCAGCGAGATTCCGTTGCCCAATCCGTACTCATCGATCTGCTCGCCGAGCCACATCAAGAAGACGGTCCCGGTCGTCAAGGCCATCAGACCCACAAAGAAGTAGAGCATGGACCCTTGAAACGGGGCATAAATGAACCCGCTGCTGCGCAGGTGGTTCATCCAGATCATGCCCTGGATCAGGCACAGACCGACCGTCGCGTATCGTGTGTATTCCGTAATCTTCCGGCGACCTGATTCGCCCTCCTTGGAGAGCTTCTCCAGCGCGGGAACCACGGTGACCAGGAGTTGAAAAATGATCGAGGCAGAGATATAGGGCATGATGCCCAGGCCAAAAATGGTGCTCTGCTGCAAGCTTCCACCGGTGAAAATGGCGAAATACTCAGCCAGATCACCCAGGCCGCCGGCACCACCGCCCGCTCGGGACATCTTGAGCTGATTGACACCCGGAATGGGCACGTAGAACCCGATTCGGTAGATGCACAGCAACCCGATCGTGAAACCGAGCTTCTTGTACAGCTCGGGAACCTTGAAAATGTTTAGAATGGTTCGAAACATTGTTTGTTTATCGAATGGACGCCCGGGCCTACGCCCTAGACCGTCTCGATCGTTCCACCTGCAGCCGTGATTTTCTCAGTCGCACTCTTGCTGAACCGATGGGCGGAGACCGTCAGCTTCTTGGTCAACTCGCCATCGCCGAGCACCTTGATCTTCTCGCCCGGAACCCGACACAAACCCACCTCCACCAGGGCAACGGGGGTCACATGAGCACCGGCATCAAATCGTGCTTCCAGGTCGGCCACGTTGACCACCGCGTAGCGGGTGGTGAAGTTGTAATTGTTGAATCCGCGCTTGGGCAGGCGACGGAACAAGGGCATCTGCCCACCTTCCGCCCAGCCGCGCTGCGACCAGCCTGCGCGCGATCCGCCACCCTTGTGGCCTCGACCGCAGGTCTTGCCGCAGCTGCCCCGGCCGCGCCCCAAACGCTTCCTGCGTTTGTTCGCTCCGGCTAGTTTAGTGATCTCGGCGATTTCCATGCTGCACTCACCCTGCTCGTTTCACACCGGTCAGGCGCTCGACTTCTTCCTTGGTCAACAGGCTCTTGAGCCCCTGGAAGGTCGCCCGAACCAGATTCTTTGGACTGTTGCTGCCGTAACTCTTGGTCAAGACGTCATGAACGCCGGCCAACTCCAACACCGCCCGAACGCTCGCCCCCGCGATGACGCCGGTCCCTGGAGACGCCGGCATCATAATCACCTTGCTGGCACCGGCCCGGCCCATGACTTCGTGGGGCAAGGTTCCGTCCACGATATCGATCTTGGTCAGGTTGGCTTGGGCAATTTTCTTGCCCTTTTCCACCGCATTCGGCACTTCGCGGGCCTTGCCGTAGCCAATGCCGACCCGCCCCTTGCGATCGCCCACCACCACCAAGGCTGCAAAGCTGAATCGCCGCCCGCCCTTGACCACCGTCACGCAGCGATAGATGCGCACCACGTTGTCGTCGTACGGCGACGTCGACTCTTTGGGTCTTGGGGGTCTGCCCCCTGACCGTCCCTTTGGTTCCATGATGACTCCGTCTCGCAAAAACTTCGGCCGACAATCGATCCTCGGGCTGCGTGGCCCGACCCCACTTAGAAACCCAATCCACCCTCGCGGGCTGCATCGGCCAGCGCTTTGATTCGCCCATGGTATCTGTACCCATTGCGATCAAAGGCCACTTTGGTGATGCCTTTTTCCTTGGCTCGCTCTGCGACGACCGTGCCAATCGCCTTGGCGGCTGCAACATTGCCGCCGTAGGTGATCTTGTCGCGCAGTTCCTTGTTCAGGCTGCCAGCCTGACATAGCGTGACGCCGGTTACATCATCAACCAGTTGTACCGAGATGTTCTTCGAGCTTCGAAACACCGTCAGCCTGGGACGATCCAGCGTGCCGAAGACGCGCTTCCGGACGCGTAGTTTGCGTCTGCGACGTCTTGTTTTCTTGAGGTCTCTTGCTGCCATTTCGCTGTCCTACGCTCCGCCGCTGGCGAATGCCTTACCCTGCTTGCGCCGAACCGTTTCATTCTCGTATCGGATACCCTTGCCTTTGTAGGGCTCGGGAGGTCGAATCTTGCGAACCGTCGCTGCAAACTCTCCGACCATTTGCTTGTCACATCCGGACACCAGAAACTTGGCTGGCTCGGTATCGCCGCGAGCGGAGGGCGTCTCCACCGTGACCGTCAGACCCTCCGGAATGGGAATCTCAAACTGGGCCTTGCGCTGATAGCCTCGACCCATGAATCCCACGTTCAACAGCAACGTTCGACCTTCGACGTTGCAACTGTATCCCGTACCGTAAATCAACAGCCGACGCTCGAACGGCTGGGCCACGCCGCGGACCATGTTGGCGATCAACGCCCGACTCAATCCGTGCAGGGCTTTGCTGGCCTTGAGGTCGTCGCAACGACTGAGCCGGAGCTGTCGAGGTTCCTGCTCCATGGCTATCGTCACCGGCTGCGGCAGATCCCACGAGAGGTTCCCGTGCTTACCCTTGACCGCGACCGACGATCCGTTGACCACGACGTCCACGCCCTGAGGCAGGGGGATCGGCATGTCTCCTATGCGTGGCATCCATCAAGCTCCTGATTACTCAGCAAACGGTGCAGAGAAGTTCTCCACCGATGTTTCCCTCTCGGCAACTTCGATCGCTCATGACCCCGCGGTTCGTGCTCAGGATCGCAATCCCCAGGCCGTTGAGCACACGCGGGATCTCCTGAGCCTTGCTGTACCGGCGACATCCGGGCTTGGACATCCGCTTGATCTTGTGGATCACGTCCTCGCCATTCGGGCCGTACTTCATGTCCACACGCAACAACCCCTGCCGCGTGTCCTCGACCACGTCGAAGCCCAGAATGTACCCTTCATCCTTGAGCACCTGGGCCAGCCCCGTCTTGAGTTTCGACGACGGAATGACAACCTGCTTCTTCTTTGCCGTCGCCCCGTTGCGTATCCGGGTCAGCATGTCGGCAATCGGATCACTCCACATGCCGCACCGCCTTGTTGTTCTTCATATTGTGTCTCACCAGCTCGCCTTGCGAATCCCTGGTATCAAGCCCTGGTGGGCCATGCTACGGAAACAAATCCGGCACAGCTGAAACTTGCGGTACACCGCATGGCACCGCCCACACACACCACATCGACGAATGATCCGACACTTGAACTTCGGAGGCAGCTTGGCCTTGTTAATCCATGCCGTAGTCGCCATTAGTTCTTCTGCTCTTGAGTCTGACGAAACGGCATGCCCAGCAGATCCAACAGTCTGCGAGCCTCAACGTCGTTCTTGGCCGATGTCACCATGGTCACGTTCATCCCTTGACGGAACTCCATCCGGTCCAGGTCGATCTCCGGAAAGATGGATTGTTCCTGTATCCCCATCGAATAGTTGCCCCGGCCGTCAAATCCGGTGGCACTGAGGCCTCGAAAGTCACGCATCCGGGGGACCGCCACGCTGATCAGGCGATCCACGAACTCATACATCCGCTTGCCACGCAGCGTCACTTTGCATCCCACCTCGTAGCCGCGCCGCAGCTTGAAGTTCGACACGCTCTTCTTGGCGGCACAGACCACCGGCTTTTGCCCGGTAATCCTGCCCAAGTCAGCCAGCGCCGCCGGAAGCCGCTTCTTTTCCGCAAGGTTCAGACCCAACCCCATGGA
>SMVB01175552.1_pt1 | contig 10493 bp, 10 predicted proteins | sample 2456461 | NCBI WGS metagenome assembly SMVB01 (sample SAMN11095934, study PRJNA526329) | marine sediment metagenome | biome: Marine sediment; feature: Surficial sediment; material: Deep marine sediment; isolation source: Hadal surficial sediment | place: Pacific Ocean | collected 2014-05 | depth...
GAAGATGTACAACTTGGCGATGAATATCCCGGTGGGAGGCACGCCGATCAGGGCCAGCAGGGCCAGGGCCAATACCATCGCCAATACCGGCGCCCTGGTGACCAACCCTGCGTAATCGCTGATCTCGTCGCTCTCGATCTTCGAGCCGATGATGGTTATCGCGAAGAACGCAGCCAGGTTGGCCGCCGCGTATGCCCCAAGATAGAACAACACCGAGTCGGGCCCGATGGCCGCAAACTCGGGTGCTCTGAAGGCGCCGTCTCCGGATTTTACGCCGGCCGCCACGCCCACCAGGATATATCCGGCATGGGAAATGGTGCTGTAACCAAACAAACGCCGGATGTTGCTCTGGCTGATGGCCACCAGGTTGCCAATGACCATCGACGCCGCCGCCAGCCCCGCGATGAGGATACCCCAGTCCAAAGCCACATCGAAGAAGCCGGTGAAGAACACCCGCAGCACCACGGCGAAGGCCGCTGCCTTGCTGGCCACGGACAGGAACGCCACCACCGGAGTGGGAGCGCCCTCGTAAACGTCGGGCACCCACATCTGGAAGGGCGCCGCCGAGAGTTTGAACCCGAACCCGGCGATCATCAGGATTATACCCACGAAGAGGGCGTAATTCCCGAATGGAGCGTCTCCCGCTGCTTGTCCGATGGCGGTGGAGATCTCAGACAACTGGGTGCTGCCGGTGAACCCAAACACCAAGGCCATCCCATACAACATCAGGGCCGAACTGATGGCCCCGATGATCAAGAACTTCATCCCCGCTTCGCTGGAGCCGCGGTTCATCAAGAAAGCGGCCAGGGCGGCCAGCGGCAATGTGGACAACTCCAAGGAGATGTAGATGGTGATTAGCTCGGTGGCCGCCGCCAATAGCATCATGCCGGTGGCCGAGAATAATATCAGGGCAAAATACTCGCCCTGGAACCGCTCCATGTTACGCACGTATTCGGTGGACGCCAGGACCACCAGCGCCGTTGCTCCCATGATCAGGAAATTGAAGAAAAGGGCGAACCGGTCCACGGACAACGTTCCCAGAAGGATGCTTGGCTCTTCGGTGGAGAAGGCCTCCGACCCTTGGAGCAGGTTGATGGTCCCGCTGAGGTCGTAGAACTGTATCAGGCTCAGGACGAAGGGTCCGGTCAGCGCCGCCAAAGCGATGTAGGGCAACAAACCCTTGCCCCGCATCGGCAAGAACAGGTCCAGGATGATTACCAGGAGTCCCGCCCCGGCCATCGCCAGATATGGTGATATGACGTAGAAGTCGTGGACTGACATTACTTGTGTATCACCCCGTTAAGCACGTCCACCATGGGGTTTAGTCCGGACTCGAAAACGTCGGTCAGCAACGAGGGCCAGACACCAACGCCGATGATTGTCACGACCATCAACGCCAGGGGCGCTGCTTCCACCAATGAGGCGTCGGTCAGGTCGGCGAACCGCTCCCTGCGCGGGCCAAAAAACGTGCGCTCCATCATCCAGAGGATGTAGCCCGCCGCCAGCACGATTCCCAGCACTGCCAGGACCGTGGGCCAGGCGTAGGCCCGGTAAGCCCCCAGGAACACCAGTAGCTCAGAGACGAAGCCGCTTAGTCCGGGTAGACCCAGCGACGCCAAACCAGCGATGAGCATGGCCACGGCCACCACCGGCATCCGTCCGGCCAGTCCACCCAGGTCGGGGATGTACCGTGTGTGGGTCTTGTCGTAGACCAGTCCCACCGTCAAGAAGAGCAGACCGGTCACCGTGCCGTGGGTGAATAGCTGCATGGCCGCGCCGTTCAGTCCGGTGACGGTCAGCGTGCCTTGGGCGATACCCACCGAGCCGATGCCCACCAGTACCAGGCCCATATGGCTGATGCTGGAATAGGCAATGAGCCGCTTGAGATCGGTCTGCCGCATGGTCACCACCGCGCCGTAGAGCACGCTCACGACTCCCATTGCGACCAACGCCCAGGCGAACCGGTCGGTCTGTGAAGGGAACATGCCCACGTTGATGCGGAGCAAGCCGTAACCCCCCATCTTGAGGAGAACGCCAGCCAACATGACGCTGGCCGCGGTGGGCGCGTCGGTGTGTGCGTCGGGCAGCCAGGTATGCAGTGGCCAGATGGGCAACTTGATGGCGAACCCAACGAAGAAGAGCCAGAACAGGCCCGACAACGGAATCAACAGTCCAGCCGAGGTCAACATCGTCGCCTCGGTGGAAAGCTCGACCATGTTGAATGTGCCGACCCCGGCGGTCAGGAAAACCGCGACGATGCCAACCAGCATGAAGGCACTGCCCAGGATGGTGAAGATCAGGAATTTCATCGCCGAGTATTCTTTGCGGCCGCTGCCCCAGACGGAGATGAGCATGAACATGGGAATCAGCTCCAATTCCCAGAACAGGAAGAAGAGCAGAAGGTCCATGGACGTGAACACCCCCATGACCGCTGTCTGCAGCACCAGCAGCCAGATGAAGTACTCTTTGACCCGCAGACCGATGTGCCAGGAGGCCAGCACGGCGCACATGCCCAGCAGTCCAGTCAAGGCCACCAAAGGCGCGCTGAGCCCGTCCACCGTCAACAGGAAGTTGGCGTTGAGCCCCACGTCGGGGATCCAGGTTATCTGGTCGACGAACTGGAACCGGTCCGCTCCCTCGCTCCGGTCGAAGAAGCCGAACACCACCAGCGACAAAACCAAGTCGCCCAGGGCAATCAGAACGGCGAAGGCCCGCACGTTGCGGTCGCCTCTGACCACCAGCAACAGGAACAGCGCTCCCACCGCCGGCAGGAACACCGTCGCCGTCAATAATCCGTTGTAACCTTCGGTCATCTGGCTAATTCCCCATGGGGATTACAGGCATCGATTAATTTCCTAGGTCAGCAACAGGGCCAGAATTATGGCCAGGATACCGAAGGCTATCCCGGTGGCGTAGGCCTGAACCTGGCCGGTTTGCAGCTTTCCGATGGCCGTGCCGATGTTCCGGAAGAACCATCCAATCAGGTCCACGATGCCGTCAACCAGGTTGCGGTCGATCCAGTCCAGGGTCCAGGCGATGACCCCGAAGAACGCCTTCCGCACTATCAGGTCTTCGTAAAGAGTGTCCACGTAGTATTTCTGGGACAGCAATGTATGCACCGGCCCCGCGCGCTCCAGCGGATCGGCGCCTTGGTCCCGCCTCCTGACGTAGCCTGCGTAGACCGCCAGAGCCAACCCGATGCCCAACAGCGCCGCCGCAGTGGACACGAGGGCGATCCACCAGTTGAACTCCTGGGTCTCCAGATGCCCGGCAAAGGAGGCAAGGCCCGAGGCCATGCCGTTGGTCAAGAATCCGGTTATCCAGTGTTTGGGTATCCCAAACACATCGATCCACTGGGGATTGGCCAGGTAACCCAGGAACACCGCCCCAACTCCCAATGCCGCCATGGGCAGCACCATGAGCAGGGGAGACTCTTGCAGGTGCACGCCGCCATGATCCGCTGCTCCGGCGGGGGCGGCCTGGGCCTTCTCCATAAGTTCCCTCTCCGCCCCACCGCGGAATTCTCCGTGAAAGGTCAGGACAATCATCCTAATGGTGTAAAAGGCAGTGACAATCACGCCGGCCAGCAACGCTGAGAAGGTCACCCGGCTGACCCAGGTGTCCAGCAAGCCGAAGCCGTTCCAGGCGCCAGTTAAGATCTCGTCCTTGCTCCAGAACCCGGCCAGGGGAATGATGCCCACCAGGCTCAGGCCGGCCACCAGCATCAGGACGTAGGTGACGGGCATGTGACGGCGCAGTCCTCCCATGTAGCGCATGTCGAACGTGCCAGTGGCGTGGTTTACGCTGCCAGCCCCCATGAAGAGCAGGGCCTTGAACGCCGCGTGGGCCGCCAGGTGGAAGATTGCCGCGCCGTACAATCCCAGTCCCAGGGCCGCCATCATGTAGCCCAATTGGCTGATGGTCGAGTAGGCCATGACCCGCTTAATGTCGTTCATCACCAGGCCCATCAACGCCGCCATGAGCGCGGTGAAAGCGCCCACCAACGCCACTACCGTCATGGCATCGACCGATTGCGAGAACACCAAGTAGAACCGGGCCACCAAGAATACTCCGGCGGCGACCATCGTGGCCGCGTGGATCAAGGCGCTGACCGGGGTCGGGCCTTCCATCGCATCGGGGAGCCAGGCATGGAGAGGGAACTGGCCCGACTTGCCCACCGCCCCGGCGAATATCCCCAGGGCCAGCCACGTCAGCGCCGCCCCGCCCAGTATCCCGCCTGCTGCGGCAACCGGTTGGGCCGCCTGCCAGATGTCCGGGATGTGGAAGGCATTCATCCCAGCGTCCGCGAAGGCGCCAGCCTGCGTAAACAGGTACAAGATGGCAATCAGGAACCCCACGTCGCCGATGCGGGTGATGATGAACGCTTTCTTGGCCGCCGCCGCCGCTGCGGGACGCTCGTGCCAGAAGCCGATGAGCAGGTAGGAGGACACGCCCACCAACTCCCAGAACACGTAAAGCTGGATTATGTTAATCGACAGCACCAATCCCAGCATGGACGCGGTGAACAGGGACATGTAGGCGTAGTAACGGGTGAAGCTTTGGTCTCCCTTCATATAGGCCAGGGAGTAGACCTGCACCAGGAGACTGACCCCGGTGACGACGACCAGCATCACGGCGGTCAGCGGGTCGATCAGCAGCCCCATCTCAATGGTTGCGCCACCCACATCTAGCCACTCCACGGGCTCGAAGTTAAGGTCGTGACCCAGGATGACGGAGCGAAGGGTCCAGATCGAAAAGACAAGCGCCGTCGCAAGGGCGGCAATGGTGGCGATCCCGCTAATCAGGGAATAGCGGTTGAGGAACGGCCGGACCACCAGTGCGCTGAATGCAAAAGAGCCCAGAGGCAGCAGGAAGATAGACCAAATGACGGCTTCGCTAACCAACTACAGCTTCCTCAAAATCTCTAGGGCGACGTGTTCCCATTTAGGGAATTGTCTTTCGTTTAGCATCTATAGTTTCCGAAGTATCTCTTCGGCAACGTGTTCCCTTCCTTTGGGAACGTAAATCTTGAATGGGACCTTCTCGGCCCAGTCCAAAATGTCGCCCTCCGGCAGGATGCGGGTGGGCAGCCCCTCGCCTTCGAGGACCTCCTTCCACATCTCGGCCAGCATCAGGTTGGGCGCCTGTTTGAATTCAACCCACATACTTAATAAGTTCTCTGAAAGGGTCAGTGCCGCAATTGGGTGGCTTCTGTCAGGTCCACCGATTCGTTGGTCCGGTACATCGCGAACACGATTCCCAGGCCCAAGGCGATCTCGGCGGCGGCCACCGTGATGATGAACACCGCAAAGACCTGACCCGTCAGCACCGTGCTGATGTCGTCCTGCAGGCCTGCGGGCGCCAGGTATTTGGCCATGGCGACCAAGGTCACGTTGACGGCGTTGAACATCAGTTCGATGGACATCAACACCGCCAGCACGTTGCGGCGGGCCAACGCCCCGTAAAGACCGATACAAAAAAGGACCGCCGAGACGATGAGAAATGCTTCAAAGGACATCTCTCGTCAGCCTCTCCCTGTCCCCGGATCGGGCCGCACCAGCGCCAAAGCGCCGATCAGGGCCGCCAACAGCAGCACCGACACCGCCTCGAAGGGCAGCACGTAGTCGCCAATCAGCAGGTCGGCCAGACCGGAACTTTGCACCTCGGCCTGGTCCTCCGCGCTGGTGATGCCAAACTCGGTCAGTTCTTCACTGGTCAGCGTGGTCACCGAGCTGGTCTGCACCAGTTCCACCCGTTCCAATTGCTCGGCGGGCAGGAAGTCCCACTTGGTGTCCACGGCCACCGTGATCAGGGCGACCAATAGCAGCGAAGCGAAAACCGCAGCTGGGATCTGGAGCCGGTTGGGCAGGTTGCCCCGTTGAACGTCGCGGGTCAGCATCACGGCGAAGATTATCAAGATGGCGATGGCCCCAACGTAGATCAAGACTTGGACCACGGCCAAAAACTCGGCGCTGAGGAGCACAAAGAACCCGGCGACGGCCATGAATACCACAATCAGCAAAAGGGCGGCGCGGAACAGGTCCCGCACCAACACCACGCCCAGCGCGGCACCCACGGCCATCACGGTTAAAATCCAGAAAACGACGTCCTGGAAGAACATCTACTCGTCTTCCTCCACGGGCGGGGTTGAAGGCGGTGGCGGGGCCTGGCTGTCTTCCACGAATGAGGAGTCCACCGGAGGTTCATCTGCCAGGAGGTCTGAAGGCACCGGCCGGGCGATGTTCATGCCGGCCTTCTCCCGCTTATGCCACTGCCAAGACTCCCGGCCCACCTCTTCCCAGTGCAGCGGCCGCCCTGCTCTGGGGTCGTAGCCGGAGTCTTCAAGTTGGGGCCGGAAGAAGGTGCTCGGGCGTTTGTCGGCCTGGCGCAGGTGGTCGATGTCGATGACCATCTCCTTTCTGGAATATTGCCCCTGCTCGAACCCACTGCCCATGAAGAGGGCGTCGTAGGGGCAAGCCTCGACACACAGGCCACAGAACATGCACTGGTTTATGGCGATGTCGAATACCTCCAACCGGTATTTGTCGCCCTCGGCCGGGGCCGTCTCGCTGGGGGTGGTCACAATCTTGATGATTCCCAATGGGCAGTACTTGGCGCAGGAGGCGCAACCGGTGCACCGTTCCTCATACCAGACAAACTCTTCGCCCCGGAACCGGGGATGTTGCTTGACCCGTTCTTCGGGATACTGAACGGTGAAGGGCTTCTTGGTGAAGTTCTTCAACGTGATCAGCATCCCTTTGGCCATCGCGATTCCGTACATGCTAACTCACCTCCATAAAAAGAAAGGCGGCTCCTGACATACTAGCTCGCCCTCATAAGAAGAACGGCAGCTCGAGACATACTAGCTCACCTCCCGGGAGGAAAGAGTGTTTCCAGTGATGGGAGTGGCAGGGCGGACTTTTTCCCGGATCAGGGTGCCGAAAATCAGCAAACAGCCGATGGCCAACCCGAAGTTTATCCCCGCCATGATCCATAGGTCGGTCGTGTCCAAGGTACCCGTGGCATCGCGCAGGAAGAATACCTCCAGCGCGGTCGCGAACAGGTTGATCATGCTGAGGGGCAGTAGGAACTTCCAGGCGAAGGCCAGCAATTGGTCGATGCGCAACCGGGGTAATGTGGCCCGGATCCAACTGAAGATGAAGGCCAGGACCCCGATCTTCAACAGGAACCAGGCCCAGCCCAGGTAGCTGGACGCGGGGCCGGACCAGCCGCTTAGAAACAATGTGACCATCACCGCTGAAGCGGTCAGTACCCCGCCGAACTCGGCCGCCTGAATCAGAGCGAATTTCACCCCGCTGTACTCGATGTGATACCCGGCGATAATCTCCGACTCGGCTTCTGCCAGGTCAAACGGCGTGCGGTTCAGTTCCGCCGAAGTCCCGGCGAAGAAAACGAAAAAGGCCAGGGGCTGCACCAACAGGAAGGGAATCGCTTGGGCGGAGACCACATCATTCAGCGACATGGACCCGGCCAACAGCACCACACCCAGCAGGGACATCACCACCGGCACCTCGTAGCTAATCAGAATGGCCACTCCGCGTGACGCGCCCCACAATGCGTACCGGTTATCGGAAGACCACCCGGCCATGAAGATGGCGATGGATGTTATCGAAGTGACGGCAAGGATGTACAGGATGCCAACGTTGAGGTTGGCCAAGGCTGTGTCCTTGGCGAAGGGCACCACGGCCATCATGAGCACCACCGGGGCGAGCATGGCCACCGGAACAATCATGAAGACGATGCGGTCAGCCCCTCTGGGCGTCAAATCCTCTTTCAGGATCAATTTCACCACGTCGGCCATCGGCTGAAGCATACCGAACGGTCCCCAACGGTTGGGGCCCATCCGGTTGTGGAACCGGCCGATGAGCCTCCGCTCAAACCAGGAGAAGAGCCCGGCGCCCATGAGCACGCCGTTCACCAGCAGCATCATGATGGCTAAACCGGCCACAACGTACGACAACCAGCAGGGCAACAGAAGGCCCGCAAAATCGTGGATCACCCGGAACAAGGCGGTGTCATACAGGATGTTGTCTGGGCCTAGTACGCAGCTCATCGGTCCACTTCACCCAGATTGATGTCCAAACTGCCCAGCGTCACAATCATGTCCGCCAGTTTCCAGCCCACCAGAAGATGCTCGGTGACCGTCAGGTTCATCAGAGATGGAGAGCGTATCTTGCAGCGGTAGGGGCTGATTCCACCGTCCGACACCAAATAGAAAGCAAGCTCGCCCTTGGACGCCTCCACCCGCCCGTAGGCCTCCGCCCCGGGTTCAGCCCGCAGCACCAGCGGAACGTCCGCCCGGTGCGGTCCCGGCTCGATCTGCTCGATGCACTGCTTCACGATGCGGATGCTCTGGTGAATCTCTTGGATCCGCACCCAGAACCGGTCGTAGTTGTCGCCGCCGGTGGCCACCGGGACGTCGAACTCCATCCGGTCGTAGGCATCGTAGGGGTCCATCTTGCGCCAGTCCCAGTCCAGCCCGCTGGCCCGGAGCGACGGCCCGCTGACCGACGCATTGATGGCCAGATCGAGGGGTAAAAGGGCTACCCCTCTAGTGCGGACCATGACAATCTCATTCTCCAGAATCAGCCCCTCGATCTCTTTGTATTCGGTCTCAAAGTCCTTGATGAACTGGTCCAAGGCCGGCCAGAAATCGTCGGGGGCGTCGAAGAACACGCCACCGGGGCGCATGTAGCTCACCGTGATCCGCGCTCCGCAGAGCATCTCGAAGAGGTCGAGTATCCGCTCCCGGGACCGGAAGGCGTACATCAGGGGTGTGCCCAGGGTTCCAAGGTCCTGAAGGAAGAAGCCGATGCCCATCAGGTGGCTTGCGACCCGTTGCAGTTCGGCGGTCAACGTCCTCAGATACTTGGCCCGCTGGGGCACTTCAATACCCACCAGCTGCTCCACCGCCAGGCAGTAGGCCTGGTTGTTAATCATGGACGAGACATAGTCCAAGCGGTCGGTCAGGGTGACTATCTGTACGTAATTGCGTTCCTCGGCTAGTTTCTCCGTGCCCCGGTGCAGATAGCCGAAGATGGGCTCTACTTCCAGGATTTCCTCACCGTCAAAGGTAACGCGCAACCGGAACACCCCGTGGGTGCTGGGGTGCTGCGGCCCAATATTCACCGTCATCGGCTCGGTTCGGATCGGCATAACAGAGCAATCAGCTCTCAGCGGTCAGCTAGCTGATAGCTGACTACTGATGGCTGAAAGCTAGAGATAGTCCTTCCGCAGTGGGTGGCCTTCAAAGCCTTCCCAGAGCATGATTCTTTTCAGGTTGGGGTGTCCTTCGAAACGGATGCCCATCAGGTCCCAGATCTCCCGCTCTTGGAAATCGGCGCCACGCCAGAGGTGGTAGACCGAGGGCAAAGACAGCTCATCACGGCCATTAAGCCGGGTTTTGACGATGGCGGTGTGCTGTTTGTTTAGCGAGGTCAGATGGTAAACAATCTCGAAGTGGTCGATGTAGTCCACTGCGGATACGGAATTCAGGAAATTGAAGTCCAAGCGTTCATCCGATTTCAAGAACCCGGCTACATCGGCCACCCTGGGAGCTTTGACCCAAAGCGCACTGTCGGCAGACGGTTCCACTGAATCCGGAAGTGTGGCGCTTACTTTCTCCGCCAGGTCTTCGCCGCTCAAGTGTTGAACGGCCATTTAGCGGTTCTCCGGTTTGGAGCCCCGTCCGAACAGAGAAAGGTTGGGACCCTTGGGCAGGTTATGGTATTTCTTTATCTTCTCGTGAAGCTCCATGATGCCGTAGAGCAGAGCATCGGGCCGGGGCGGGCAGCCGGGAACGTAGACATCCACGGGGATAATGTGGTCCACGCCGGGCACCACGCTGTATGAGCCGTAGTAGGGGCCTCCGCTGGTGGCGCAAACGCCCATGGAGATCACCCATTTGGGCTCGGCCATCTGGTCGTAGATGCGTTTGATGGCCGGAGACATCTTCCAGGTGACCGTGCCAGCCACTATCATCAGGTCGGCCTGCCGTGGCGAGGCCCGGAAGGCTTCCATGCCGAAGCGGGCGATGTCGAAGCGGCCCATGGCGCTGGCAATCATCTCGAACGCGCAGCAAGCCAGACCGAAGGTCACCGGCCAAAGGGCCGATTTCCGGCTCCAGTTGACCAGAGCGTCCACTGAGGTCACCATCAGGTTATTTTTGAGGTCGTCCGGAACCTCGATGGTCGGCTCGGCCAGGGGTTCGATGGAGGAGTCTTTCAACTCTTGGACCATTGAACCTTCATGCCGGTCCAGATCCCAGGTCCGTGATTGGAGAGAGCCTTCTTCGTTGAATTTCTCTACCGACATCAGCTTTGCCTAAGTCCACTCAAGGTCGTTCTTGCGCCAGGCGTAGGCCAGACCCACCGTCAGAATCCCCACGAACACCCCCATCTCAATCAGCGCGAACAACTCCAATTGCAGGAATTTGGCCGCCCAGGGATAGAGGAACACCACCTCAACGTCGA
>SMVB01348399.1_pt1 | contig 10493 bp, 11 predicted proteins | sample 2456461 | NCBI WGS metagenome assembly SMVB01 (sample SAMN11095934, study PRJNA526329) | marine sediment metagenome | biome: Marine sediment; feature: Surficial sediment; material: Deep marine sediment; isolation source: Hadal surficial sediment | place: Pacific Ocean | collected 2014-05 | depth...
AGGCCGCCAGTTTCGCGACAGGTGAGCCTGTTGCCGTTAAAAAATACAGACCTCAACATGGGGCATCGCCGTTTGAGCAGAAATACCTGGATAGAGCACAGCGCTTATATTCTGTGACGGTACCCCGGCAGGTCACGAACGATTTTCGTCACACCCAGGGTGCAAAAAATTCCATATTTGCCTGATCCAGATACTACTGAGCATCATCCCCGTCGTCGGTCACTACCGGTGGCGTGTATTCATGGATACCTTCAAGGCTGTTATAAATAAAGGTCACGAATTGAGCGGGTGTAATCCACACTTTACCGAGTTCCTCGTCCCATTCGGCGGTCGGTTGAGCATCGATGGTTTGTTGAAGGTCCTTACCCTGGTCAATTAGCACTTGAACATTTTCAACGGCATCGACCAGGAAGTCCCGGTAGTTTCTGAGGTCTTCAGTGATTGCCAATGGGCCATGGCCCGGGATAATTCGTGTCTCGTCATCAGCCAATGACAAGGCCAGGTCTGCCGCCTGAATCACACCCTGTATCGCGCCACCCGCTTCAAGATCAACATAGGGGTACATGCCATTGAAATACATATCACCCATGTGGATGACATTGCTAAGCGGAAAATGAATGATGCTGTCACCGTCGGTATGCCCATTGGCGACATAATAGGCCGTGGCAGTTTCACCGTTCAGATGCAATGACATCCGGTCATTGAAAGTCACCATCGGCAGCGCAGCTTGTGGATGGGGTGGTGTGGTTCTTGGTAGAAACAGATTGACCTGCTCGCTGGTCATCCGTTTGCGGATATTGTCGTGCGCAATGATCACAGTTCCGGCGCCGCCGATGGCCTCATTGCCTCCGGTGTGGTCAAAGTGAAAGTGTGTATTGATGACAAAACGGATGGGTTGATTACTGATTTTGCGAATCGCTTCCAGCAGTTGCGCTGTTATCGGTGCGAGTTGGTCGTCGATGATAAAAAGGCCGTCATCACCGGCAGAGATACCCACGTTACCACCCCGGCCAACCAGCATGTATACCGTGTCGGAAAGTTGAAATGTGCTGTAGCTAACTTTTTGTTGTTGGGCGTGCGTGCTGGCCGATGTCGCCATCAATATGGCTAGTATGAGTAAAGGTTTCATCTGTCTGTCCTCGTGCCCCCTGGTTCGTTTCGCATACTACGGTACACGCTGACTGATGCGTAGTGCAATCTTCCTGACCAGGTTGGGTTTGAATTTGACCGGGGTGGACTGCAGATCGCCGCTCGCCTTGCTGGCTACACCGGTCAGGGAAATACGTGCGCTGATATCCAGGGCAGAATAATTTTTCAATGAATTCCCCGGACGAAGCATGTCTGCGTCACTGAAAGTCAGTGAAACAGGGAATCCGGGCGTGGCAATGCGTTTGACCGCCAGCGGCATGCCCTTTTGACCGGTGGGATGCATGAATACAAATAAAACGGCAGTTTCAGGCAGGGGATCTGCCAACTCTTGTGCAAGCGAAATACTAACCGGCAGGTTAAACCCGGTGATTGGTTGGTCTTTGTTTGCCAGTTCAATATTGTCCTGACCCAGGCGCTCCCTGGCCGTTTCAATTTGCTCTGTCAGCGCGCGTCCGATTTCAGAGGCAGCATCAACCCGCTGTAGCAGTTTTTGCCACAATGCGATGGCTTTCTCGTCATCGCCATCCTGCACGGCTGCCATACCGAGCAGCCACAGGCCTTTCTGCTGAAACGGGTCAATCTCGAGGGCGCCTTCGATCAACTGTCGCATTTCAGCATCGAGGTCCGGCTTGCCGGACGCAAACAGCCGGGCCTCGGCTAGCTCGACCATGACCAGCGGGGTTCCCGGCACCAATCGGTTGGCGTTGGCCAGCGCGGTTTCAGCCTCGGTGTAACGACGCAAGGTTTTAAGGCTGCGGCCAAGGATCAACCAGCCTTCTACATCATCCGGGTTTTCAATCATGCGTTGTTGCAAATCAACCAGCAGGTCTTCCACACTGGTTTGCGGCGCAGCCACCGGTGGTGGACTGATCGCGGCCGGGTTGAGCGCCATCGGATTGCCGACCTGCAGGTATAAAATGAGACCGGCAAGCGGCAGCATCATTAACAGCAGCATTCCGATCATCCGCTCACGCGCGGAGCCGGCAAACATCGGCCAGCTAATCAAGGCAGCAGGAATGGCCAGCATCGCGACCGCGAGAATCCAGAAGTTCATGCGCTTACCAACAGGTCAATCATCAGACAGGTCATGGTTTTCATCTGCAGCCAGCAGGGCAGCGCGTTTTTTAACATTTGCCCGCAGCAGCCATGCACCGGCCAGAAAAAAAATGATCGGCGCCAGCCACAACAGGGCGGTGTTACTTTGCACCGGCGGACGATACAGCACGAAATCACCGTAGCGGTCCACCAGGAATTGCTTGATCTGTTCATTGCTTTGGCCGTCTTGCATCATGGAATACACCTCGCGGCGTAAATCATGTGCCAGTGGCGCGTCAGAATCGGCCAGGCTCTGGTTCTGGCAGACCACACAGCGCAATTCCTGGGTTAACTGGTCAAAACGATCCTGTTGCTGCTGGGTATTGAAGACCAATGGCTCCTGCGCCGCGATAGAAACCGACGCCCAGCACAGGATGATGAGCATCAACATTCTGTTGAACACCTTCACGAGCCCGACTCCATGGCCTGCAGGCGAGGCATAATTTCGTGATTGATGATTTCTGTTGTCAATGCGCCGATATGCTTGAACACGATGATGCCTGACGGGTCTACCAGGAAGGTTTCCGGAGCTGCATACACACCAAAATCAATACTGACGCGTCCATCGGTGTCCACCAGGTTGATATCGTAGGGGTTGCCATAGCGCTGCAGCCAGGCGCGTGCATCCGCCGTCATGTCACGGAAATTGAAACCGACGATCTGGACGACCTTGCGTTTGGCCAGTTCGGTGATAACCGGGTGTTCCACACGACAGGTAACACACCAACTGCCCCAGAAATTGACCAGATAGGGTCGGCCCAGGAAGGATTCCTGTGACCGGCGTTGTTGCGGCTGATCCAGAACAGGTAGATCAAAGGCGGGTATCGTTTTCCCGATCAGCGGCGATGGAATATGCGTTTTTTGATCAGAAATCCTCAAACCAATCAGCAGCAATCCCATTAACAGGATAAACGCCAACAAGGGCACCAGCCGACTGTTCATACGGTTGCCGTTTGGGTTTCGAGTGGTGATTCTTGTTTTGATTTTCTGCGTCGATAGCGCTTATCTCCAGCCGCCATCAAACCGCCGGCAAACATCAGCAAGGCACCCATCCAGATCCAGCGTATGAACGGCTTGTGATAAATACGTACCGCCCAGGCCTGGCCATCATCCAGCGGTTCACCGAGGGACACATAAAGATCACGGGTCAGACCGGGGTCGATGGCGGCCTCGGTCATGGTTTGACCACCCTGCATATATTGTCTCTTTTGCGGGTACAAACGGACGATTTCGCGGTCACCATCATAAACCACGAACTCACCTTCATCGGCGACGAAATTGGCACCCTGCACGACACGCGTGCCGAGAAATTCAAACTGATAACCAGCGACTTCAAAACGGTCGCCGGCAGCCATACGCAAATGACGCTCGCTGCTGATAGAACTGGTCAGGCTCACACCGATAAGGAAAACCCCGAGACCCACGTGTGCCAGCGTCATGGCAAGGATGCTGGCCGGCAGGCGGTAAGACTTTTTTCCGCGCAGGTGGCTGGCAATATAAAACAGGTTGCCGGAAATAACCCAGACCCCGCCGCTAACACCTGCAAAGGTCTGCAGACCGGCAGTCGGTTCAATCATCCAGGTACTGACACCTGCGATTACCGCGAGCAGCAGCGGCAGGCGCAATTTCCCGGCCAGGCGTTTAGCATCGTCACGTTTCCAGCGGCTGAAAACGCCAATCGGTATTGCGATCACCAGCGGAACCAGCAGCATTGAAAACAGCAAGCCGAAGTAGGGCGGTCCGACCGATATTTTTCCGGCGTTCAGCGCGTCAACCAGCAGCGGATACAGCGTACCGGTCAAGACCATGGCTGCCATCACCGCAAATACCAGGTTGTTGACCAATAACAGCGTTTCCCGCGACAGACCGGCAAAGCCGCCGCCCTGGATCATCTTGGGTGCGCGTACTGCAAATAGTGCCAGTGACCCTCCGACCACCAACGCCAGGTAGATAAGAATGAACACACCACGGGTCGGGTCGGAGGCAAAGGCGTGTACCGAGGTCAATACACCGGAGCGCACCAGAAAGGTACCGAGCAGGCTCAGTGAAAACGCTGAAATGGCCAGCAGTAGCGTCCAGTTACCAAAGGCACCACGTTTTTCGGTGACCGCCTGGGAGTGAATCAATGCAGTAGCGACCAGCCAGGGCATGAAAGAGGCGTTTTCCACCGGATCCCAGAACCACCAGCCACCCCAGCCCAGTTCGTAATATGCCCACCAGCTTCCCAGCGCGATGCCGATGGTCAGAAAGGACCAGGCAATGTGCGTCCAGGGTCGTGACCAGCGCACCCAGTCGCGATTGACTTCGCCACCGAGCAATGCGGCGACCGCAAACGCGAATGGAACAGCCAAACCGACATAACCCATATAAAGCATCGGTGGATGAATGATCAAACCAAAATCCTGCAACAATGGATTCAGGTCCAGTCCCTCTACGGCAGCGGGGATCAGGCGGCCAAACGGGTTTGAAGTAAACAGGATAAACAACAGGAAACCGGCGGAAATCCAGCCCAGCACGGCCAGAACCCTTGCTCTGAATACTTCCGGCAGTGTTTTACTGAACAGGGTGACGGCCGTGATCCAGACACTAAGAATCAGTTCCCATAACAACAGCGAGCCTTCATGTGCACTCCAGACGGCAGAGTAGCGGTAACTTAGTGGTAGCAATGAGTTGCTGTTGCGGGCGACATATTCGACCGAGAAATCCTGCATGACAAATGCGGATGTCAGGATGGCGAAGGCAATCACCACCAGCAGGCTGTGTAACAAGGCTGCATTGGATGCGATCGCCATCATGCGCCGGTTGCCGGTATAGGACCCGATCATCGGCAACAGACCGAGACTCAGGGCCATCAGCAAGGCCGAGAGTAAGGCTATCTGACCGAGTTCAGCGGTCATGGTCCCTCGCCCGTGCCAGTAGGGCCAGGATGCCCGGCCCGCTCAAGCGCATCAGCGACTTCCGGTGGCATATAGTTTTCATCGTGTTTTGCGAGTACTTCCGAGGCCTCAAAATGGCCGTCGGTGGTCAGTTCACCAATGGCGATAATACCCTGTCCTTCACGGAACAGGTCCGGCAATATCCCGTCAAATCTGACATCAATGGACGCCAGCCCATCGGTCACAACAAATATAACTGCCAGGCTGTCGGCGGCTCGGGCAACACTGTCGAGCGCAACCAGCCCGCCGAGGCGAAATCGTTTGCCTGCGGGCAGGGATTGCTCCGCTACATCGCTGGGACTGACAAAAAACAGCATGTTTTCCTGTAAAGCATTGAACGCCACGGTCGCAGCCAGGCCAACGCCAAAAATAATCAGCAGTACTGCGGTCAGTCTGCGTTTACGGGTTGGAGTCATTGATTTTGATCCATCTTTAATTGTCTTGCTTGCAATTGCCGGACAAGACCGCGTTGAGCTAAAACCGGTGCGATCGCAATCCACAATAATATCGCTGTACCGACCAGGTAAGAAGCCAGGATAAATGGTGTGTGTGACATCTAGTGCTCCTTCAATAAATCATGGACCCAGCGCTTACGGTGGTCCTGTTGTAATAACCGTAACCGGGCCCGTGCGAGTAAATTCGCAGCGTAATACAGCTTGAAGGCAACCGCCATCAACAACAGAGGCCACAACATGCTGGGATGGATACTACTACCGGTCACACTGATGCTGCTGCCCTGGTGTAGTGTATTCCACCATTGCACCGAGAAATGGATGATTGGCAGGTTGATGGCGCCGACAATGGCCATCAACGAGGCCGCACGCGCAGCTTTACGTGGTTCGTCATAGGCGTTGTAAAGCGCGATGACACCAATATATAGAAAGAGTAATACCAGTTCAGAGGTCAGCCTGGCATCCCAAACCCAATAGGTTCCCCAGGTGGGTCGTCCCCACAGGGATCCTGTTATCAACGCGATCAATGTAAAGGCGGCACCAATGGGTGCGCTGGATATCACCAGGATCTCCATGATGCGTATACGCCATACCAGCGCGATAAAACCCATCACCGCCATCGCAGCGTAAATCATCATCGACATCCAGGCGGCAGGCACGTGCAGATACATAATGCGCACGCTCTCACCCTGCTGGTAATCCGGCGGCGCACGCAATAATCCAAGGTACAGGCCGATACCGGCCAAAACCACGAAGCCAACCCACAGCCAGGGTATCAACTTACCTGCAAAGCGGTAAAACCACGGAGGCGACCCGGTCTTGTGAAAAAACAGCATAAAACGATTCATAAATTGATTAAATATTCCCTTAACTTAAACTCAACTTGAGTGCAGAGGCAGTGGCAAAAGGTGCCAGTGTCAATGCGGCGATCAGGCCGGCCAGGATCAGTCCAAGCTGACCGCCGTACGGCAATCCGGCGACCGCTGCGTTGACCGCACTGGTGGCCAGGATCAGCACCGGTATATACAACGGAAACACCAGCAACGACAACAATTGACTTCCGCGTTTAAGGCTGACGGTCAATGCGCCGCCAATCGCTCCGATCAGGCTCAACACCGGTGTGCCCAGAGCCAGTGATTTTACCAAAACCACCACGCCAGCATCAGGAAGATTCATCCATAGCGCCAGCAATGGGGATAGCAAAACGATCGGCAGACCGGCGACCAGCCAGTGTGCGATGATGCGTGCCAGTGCGATCAGGGCCAGTGGCTGACCTGAAAGCACCAGTTGTTCCAGGGTTCCGTCCTCATAGTCAGAACGAAACAGGCTGTCCAGTGATAACACCGAAGCCAGCAACGCGGCGATCCAGATCGCCCCCGGTGCGATGTCGGCCAATAGCTGCGGAGAGGGCCCGACACCCAGCGGAAACAGGGTGATCACCACCAGCAGGAATACCAGCGGTTGTAACAACTCGGCACGACGCCGGTATGCGAGCAGGAAATCGCGTTTTAACAGGGCAACAAATGCCGTAGCGGGAGTAGGCCGGCTCACGTTGTCTGCCAGCCGGTTTGTGGATGTCCGCTGCGCAATAAACATTCCTGCATGTCGAATCCTTCTGGCCGCAAACTACCATGGGTGGTCATAACGCAACTGCCACCACCATTCAGATGATCACGCAGCAGGTCGTCCAGCAATGCAACTCCGTCCTGATCGAGGTTGGAATAGGGTTCGTCGAGTAACCACAGGGACTCATCACAGAACAGCAATCTCGCCAGGCAACAGCGTTTGCGCTGGCCGGCCGATAAGGTGCGTCCTTCCTGATTCGCCACTGATTCCAGGCCAACCTTAGCAATGACTTGCTGCAGCAATTCCTTGTCCGTTTGACTGGTTTCCAAATGACGGCGTCCCATGAAACCCATCATGAAACGGATGTTTTCCTTAACACTCAAGTCGTCCTTGATGGCTGGATGATGACCGATAAAAAGTGGACTTGCCTGGCGCTGAAGATCACCTTCACTGCCTTCAAGCAGGCCGGCCAGCAGCCTTAGCAAGGTGGTTTTGCCACAACCATTGGCTCCCGTGACCAGCAGCAATGAACCCGAACCCAAGGCAAAACTGACCGGTTCAAATACCGGTTCAAAATAGCGCTCGTAACTGAGATTGGAAACTGAAAGCATGCGGGCATTATCCGGCAATTGACGGTGATTGGTAAGTTGTTGGGCACCTTGGCCGGATAATCAATGCCGGGATTATGACCCAGCCATATCGGACTGTGAATGATTTTGGTCAAGTTAACGGTCTTTTACAGCCGATTATCAGTAGAATGCTCACTGGTTTTCAGATTCAGGGCGTTTATACCTGGTACGAAGGATGTAATGAACAAATTTGATTTTGACCTGTTTGTTATCGGCGCTGGTTCCGGCGGTGTGCGCGCAGCGCGGATTGCAGCGGGATACGGTGCGCGCGTGGGTGTTTGTGAGTTTAGCCGGGTGGGTGGCACCTGTGTCATACGTGGTTGTGTGCCGAAGAAGTTGCTGTCCTACGCGGCCCATTTTGCCGAAGAGTTCGAAGATGCCGCGGGTTATGGCTGGGAAGTGGGCGAGGCCAAATTCAGCTGGCCGCGTCTGATCGAGAACAAAGACCGCGAAATCGATCGTCTCAACCGGGTCTACCTGCGATTGCTCAGTGATGCAGGGGTAAAACTGTTTCCAATACATGGAAAATTGCTGGATTCACATCGTATTCAGCTTGGGGAAGATATTGTGAGCGCTGAAAAGATACTGATCGCCACCGGAGCGCGGCCATGGATACCGGAAATTCCCGGCGCAGAACACAGCATTAGTTCAGATGAAGCGTTTCATCTCGAGGAACTACCAAAGCGCATCATTGTGGTCGGTGGTGGTTTTATCGCCTGTGAGTTTGCCAGTATTTTTAATGGCATGGGTTCTGAAGTGACGCAGGTTTATCGTGGCGAGCAGATTCTGCGTGGATTTGATCATGATGTACAGGCAACCCTCGCACAGGAAATGAGCAAAAAGGGCGTCACAATACGATTACATACTAATGTAACTGAACTGATCAAGTCCCCTGACGGTCAGATTACAGCGATGCTGGATGATGACAGCGAGATGCAGACTGATCTCGTAATGTTCGCTACTGGTCGGGTTCCTAATGTACGTGGTCTCGGGTTACGTGATGCCGGTGTGGATGTGCGGCCCAGAGGGATGATTTCAGTTAATGAGTATTCTTGCACCAACGTGCCCCATATTTTCGCCGTGGGTGATGTGACCAGTCGCGTCAACCTGACACCGGTGGCGTTGATGGAAGGGCATGCCTTTGCTGACAGTGAATTTGGTGGTAATCCACGACCGGTTAACCATGCGTTTGTTCCTTCTGCGGTGTTTTCACATCCGCAGGTTTCAACCGTTGGCTATTCTGAAAAAGATGCCAGAAAGCATTATGGCGACATAGATGTTTATCGATCCGAATTCACACCGATGAAGCATACCCTGTCGGGCAGAGACGAGAAAACCATGATGAAACTACTGGTGCAGGCCGCATCAGGTAAAATTGTCGGCTTACATGTTGTTGGTATGGATGCACCCGAAATTGTGCAAGGCTTCGCAGTTGCGATAAAATCGGGTCTGACAAAACAGCAATTTGACTGCACGGTGGGTATCCACCCGACGTCGGCTGAGGAACTGGTGACCATGAGGACACCGGTGCAGGGATGAACAAGTGGGGTTGAGGGAAACATAATGGAATATCGCATGAACACATCTGTCAGGCTACTTTCTACTGTCTTGTTACTTGCCTTGCTGGCTCCAACATCAGTATTGGCGAAAAGTGCAGCCACGAGTAGTTCCCAGTCAGATAAACAACGCTATATCGTCGTCCTGCAGGATCCACCACTGGCAACCTACGACGGTCGCATTCTGATGACGCCCGAGCGTGATGCTGATTCCATGCGTCTGCCTGCCACCGCCAACTTTTTTACCGGTGCGCACAAGCTGGATGTACGTTCACCCCGCTCACGGCAATATCTGCAGTTTCTGGATCAGCGTTTTGAGCACTTTCGCGGTTCTGCGGCACTTGAACTGGGCCGGCAACTGGATACTGTCCATCGTTATCGTAATGCCGTGAACGGCTTTGCAACCGAACTCAGTGCTGCAGAGGCACAGGCATTGCGTGACATGCCAGGTGTTGAGTCTGTGGCGCTCGAGGTCATTCATCGCATGGAAACCGATTCCGGTCCGAACTGGATCGGCGCCGATGAAGTCCACATTGGCAATACCGGATTTGCACCGACCGGTGGCGAAGGGATCGTCATCGGCATCATAGATGGGGGTGTGAACTGGGTTCACCCATCTTTCCTGGATCTGGGTGACGGTATGCCACCGGGTCTTGGAGACTGGGATCACGTCAATCCTTATGGTATGCAATTGGGCTTGTGCTCAGATGATGAAGTGGAATGCAATGACAAGCTGGTTGGCGTATATGACTTTGTCGTTGACGATCCGGCTACGGATAATCCCGAAGAGAACAATAATGGCCGGGACAATACCGGCCATGGTTCACATGTGACATCAATCGCTGCCGGCAACCCGGCTACCATTTCATACCAGGGCAAGTTGCTGACCTTAGCCGGCGTCGCACCAAACGCAAACGTTATTACTTATCGCGTATGTTACCTCGGTGACCCCGAGATCGAGGATGGTGGTGAAGGCTGCCAGGGATCGGCGATATTAAGTGCCATAGATCAGGCGATCACTGACCAGGTTGATGTTATTAACTACTCGATCGGGAGCGATGCGTTTACGCCATGGGCGCCAGGTACTGTTGCTATGGCCTTTCTCAATGC
>SMVB01390945.1_pt1 | contig 10492 bp, 12 predicted proteins | sample 2456461 | NCBI WGS metagenome assembly SMVB01 (sample SAMN11095934, study PRJNA526329) | marine sediment metagenome | biome: Marine sediment; feature: Surficial sediment; material: Deep marine sediment; isolation source: Hadal surficial sediment | place: Pacific Ocean | collected 2014-05 | depth...
GACCCGGGTGATAGAGCTTCACGACTCCCTCGCGGTCGACGATGACTAGGGTCGGTGTCGTCGACACGCCAAAGTTGATGAAGTTCGCCGTGCTGAGAGGCTTAGGCATCCAGTCCGGTAGTGACTGTAGTTGGTGGGTACCTTGCATGTAGGCGATCTCTTGATCGGGCGTCGCGGCTCGACCGCCCGCGACGTAGCCATAGAGTCGCGTTGGACCAACTACCGTCAGACCCTGATCGGCATAGCGAGCGTGAAGGCGTTCGAGGCGCGGGATCTGTGCCTTGCAGTCGCCACACCAGTGCGCCCAGAAGAAGAACACGGCGACCTTGCCAGCGGTATCGATGGGGCGCTCAGCGCCGATGAACCGCTCGACCTCAAGCCGAGGCATCTGTTTGCCTTCGAGCCCGATCAGCAGGAGGTTCTTCTGGATGCGCGTCTCGACGGCGGTTCCGCGAAACCGATTGCGTTCGTCGCCGAGGAAAGCAATCGCCGACGCGCGGTCACCTTGTCCGGCAGCTGCTTGACCGAGCACTTCTATCGACGCGCCGAGGGCAGTTTCGAGATTAGAATCGCTGTCCAACGCGACACCGTCGTCGATCAACGCCATGGAACCGTCGTACGCCTCTTGCGCATACTTCTGTGCCGTTGGCCAATTTTCAACAAAGCTGGCCCCGCGCGCTACCCAAGAGACTCCTGCTAGCCAGGACGAAGACTTCGTGTCCTCTCCTGGGCGGGTGCGCTCGATGAGCTCGACGGCTGCCGGGACATCGCGAGCGAACGCCATGATTCGCAAACGCATGTTGAGCCCAGCGGTCTGAGAAGAAGCTGCTGTCGCGAGCAGCGCAAGAACGAGAAGAGTACGTAGGGTTGTCATTTAGCTGTTCAACCAAAGGGCGTCAGGACCCCCGGTAGGGTTTCTGGTTCTTTGACTATCTTCGCCGCGACGGGCTGAGAAGTTTCGATTGGCGATCGTGTACCCTAGCAGGACAATGAACGGCGACAAGAAGTTTTCCGGCCCCTTGATGCTTGCGGCGTGTTTCTTCACGTTCGGTATTTCCACGGGGTTGCCGTACTACAACATTGCGTTTTTCTTCGACTACTTCCGGGACGGCCACGGCTGGACACAAGAATTGGTCACGACGGGCGCTCCGATCGCCGTTCTGCTCAGTATCTGGGTGGGCCCGGTAATCATTCCGCGTGTCAGCCCGCGACTATTGATCATCATCGGAACAGGGCTAACGTTCGGCGCTTTCCAATGGTTCGGACGGCTGAGTGGAAACCCGTACGAGTACTACGCTGCCTGGACCATGTACATGTTCGGCTACTTCTTGTCTGGTCCGATTCCCCATCAGCTCATCATTTCGAACTGGTACGAGAAAAAACGTGGCAGGGCGATGGGCATCACCTATGTCGGCGTGGCGGTAATCGCGTGGGTGGGAACGAAGGTCGGCCCTTGGCTCGCTTCCCAGATGGAGTACACCGAAGCGCTTAAGATAATGAGCTTTGCCTTGCTCGCTGCCTGGCCAGTCGCGCTCTTCATTATCAAAGACAAACCCGAAGATGTCGGGCAGCATCCGGATGGAATCGATCCTACAGCTGCTGTCGCAGAGCAAGTCTCCGCACCGGTCGCGACCAAAGAGGCGCGCGGTTTTTCTTTCTTGATGAGCAAGCCATCGTTCTGGTTGCTCACGGCTGGCAGCGCAGCGTCGATCGGCTCAATCGCCTGCGTCAACTTCCTGATGAAGTTCGTATTCGAGGAGCAAGGCTTCGTCGAACAAGCCGCGAGAGATCAGGTGTGGGCGGACGCAGCTGGTGTCTACCTACTGTCGAGTATCGGCGGACGACTATTGGCGGGCGTATTGTCGGACAGGTATCCGCGCAAGTGGGTCATGCTCGCTACCTACGCCATCGTTGCGTTGTCGATTCCGTTGTTGTTCCTGGTAACTCCGGATACCAGGGGGTTCGTCTACGTGTTCGCCATCGTGTTTGGATTCGCCATGGGGGCCGACTATATGTTGATTCCTCTTATGGCTGCGGATCAGTTTGGATTGGCGACGTTGCCCAAGGCGATGTCGGCGATCCTGCCAGCCGATACGATCACGCAGTTCTGGTTCCCACGTCTGGTGACTGGACTATCAACCGCATGGGGTGGATACGGGTCGGCACTATGGGCGGTCTTCGGCATGGCTGCGGCAGGTGCCGCAGCTATCGGCATGCTACCAAGGCACCAGAAGCCTGTCGATGAGCCGCCTAGCTGACGGTTCACGGAACCTTGACTTGAGGTGCAGCAACACCACTGAAGTCGTTCTTCACTCTTGAACAGACACCGCCAGACCGATAAGAGAATCCACCAGGCAGTAGTTGCTGGTGGAAAGGGTAAACGATTGCTAGAGAACGGGCTGGCGGAGTGCGGCCAACGACGGCAAGTGTGCTCTGTCGTACGTTTCTCCGCGGGCAGGGTTATATAATGGCCAAGCACGAAACGGCGGCAACTCTACCCCGCCGTCTAATTGAGCAGGAGTCCTCGCAATGAAAACATTTCTTGGGATGGCCTTAGCCATCCTCGCAGTTTGTGGCCTCGCCGTGGCACAGCACTCTGATTACCAGGCTAAGGCTAGCGTCAAAGACATCATGGCCAAGATGGTCGGTCCGAACAACGACCAACTCCGTGAGATGCAGGAAAACGGTCCCCAATCCGAAGAAGATTGGGCGACGGCGAGAACGGCTGCAACGATCATGGCCGAAGCCGCACAGTTGTTGGAGATGGGTGGACGCTCGAAAGATGGCGTCTGGTCGGAAACTTCAAAAGGGCTGACTAGTGCCACCGGGGCACTCGTGGCCGCCTCGGATAGCAAAGACGTAGACGCCTGGAAAGCGGCTCTAAGCGATGTTGGCCCAACTTGCCAAAGCTGCCACGAGACCCATCGCATTCGATAGACAGCGATTTGCGAAGGCAAAGGCCCGCTGAACATGTCGCTCAGCGGGCCTTCTTTCGTTCTAACTGCTTCGGTGCGGCCTGGTGCTAGTCCTGGAAGTGAGCCGCATTCTTATCCGTGAATTCTAGCCACTTCTCAGGAAGATCTTCTTCCGCAAAAATCGCAGATACGGGGCAAACCGGGACACAGGCACCGCAGTCAATGCACTCTTCCGGATCGATGTAGAGCATTTCCTTTTCTTCGAAATCGTCCGCGTCGGACTTAGGATGAATGCAATCGACCGGGCAGGCGTCTACGCACGCCGTGTCTTTGGTCCCGATGCAAGGTTCCGCGATGATGTACGTCATACAGGCTTTTCTCCTTCTCGAACTTCCAGACTTTTAGCGTCGCACACGGGACGCTGCCTGTCCGCCCGATCCCTACACAGGAAGCGAATTATAGCAACCGCGGGGAAGGCAACGCGCGGTCTTCGAAGCTCTGTACTTCTGTCTCTGCCGACCCTATTATTAGCCCATGCACCGTCTTGTCCCGCTCACCCTCCTCGTGGGTTTGTTCGTCTCATGGCAACCAGTCGATGGACAGGTTGCGAATAGAGACTCCGCGAACTACCAGGCGCTGTTGCCCACGAGCCGAGGAGCACAGGGGAACGACCGAATGCCGGACGGTTCCTCGCGTGAGTTGGCAATGGTCCGAGCGGATCAAGAGAAGTCCTTGGCCGACATCGCCCGCATCAAAAAGGCGGTCGCGGAGCTTGAGAAGGATCTGTCTCGGAGCGAATTCCTTGTCAGCCTGCGAGCACTCGAAAACGCTAAGGAGATCGAGGAGTTGGCCAAGGACATCCAAGGTCGGCTGAAACGACGCCGATGACCGATGCGGAGCCGATTGACGGCGGGCTCGGATTGACCTAACCTAGAATTTGCGTGTTCGCTCTCGCGGGCACCTGGAGATCCACGGTCATGTATGCGATTTTGCAGACCGGGGGCAAACAATATGTTGCCTCCCCGGGCGAAACTATCCGCGTTGAGAAGCTAGCTGGCGAGCCTGGCGATGTGGTCGAGTTCGACCAGGTCGTCACGGTGTCCCAGGACGACGGTGAGGTGCTGACAGGCTCCGATGTCGAAGGGGCCAAAGTGACCGGCGTCATTGGCGAGCAGGGCCGAGCCAAGAAGATCATCGTGTTCAAGTTCAAACGCCGCAAGATGTACCGACGTCGGCGTGGGCACCGTCAGGATTTCACGGCGGTCAAGATCGAGAACATCACCGTTTAGGAGGAATCTGAGCTATGGCACATAAGAAAAGCGCTGGAACCTCTAGAAACGGTCGCGACTCCCAATCGAAGCGACTGGGCGTTAAACGCTTCTCCGGGGAGACCGTCCACGGCGGCACGATTATTGTGCGTCAACGGGGCACTCCGCTGAAGGCTGGCGAAAACGTCGGGCGCGGAAGGGACGATACGCTGTTCGCAAAGATCGATGGCATCATCCGGTTTCAGCGCAAAGGTCGACAGGGAAGATTCGTCCACGTCGATCCCACGATCGGCGAAAGCGCTTCAGCCTAGGATCATTTCGAGATTTCTTTGAGAGGCGGGGCTCGCGCAAAGCGCACCCCGCCCCTTTCTGTTGGCAGCAGTCATGTTCATTGATGAAGTCACCATACGGCTCCTAGCGGGAAAAGGCGGCAACGGCTGTTGTGCCTTCCGTAGGGAAAAGTACATACCGCGCGGAGGACCCTCCGGGGGCGACGGAGGCAAGGGCGGAGACATCATTCTTCAGTCCAACCCGAATCACAACACGCTGCTGCACTTCCGGTTCAACCCGGAGCACAAGGCCACTCCTGGCCGTGCCGGAGAGGGCTCCAACCGCACCGGCAAGAGCGCAGACAACATGATCCTGCCCGTCCCTCCCGGCACCATCGTCTACGACGTAGAGTCCGGCGAGAAGCTTTACGACTTTAGCGAGGCGGACCAAGAATACGTCGCTGCTCATGGCGGACGCGGTGGACGCGGTAATGCCCGATTTGCCACGTCCACCAACCAAGCACCGCGACGGGCGGACCCCGGCGAGCCTGGCGAAGAACTTCGGATACGACTGGAACTGAAACTGTTGGCCGACGTCGGACTTGTCGGCTTTCCTAACGCAGGCAAGTCGACACTGATCTCATTTCTTTCTGCTTCCCGCCCCAAGATCGCGGACTACCCGTTCACGACTCTCGAGCCCAACCTGGGCGTCGTGCGCGGCGAAGACGATGAAACGTTCGTCATGGCGGACATCCCTGGCATCATCGAGGGTGCCCACGAAGGTCTCGGGCTGGGCATCAAGTTCTTGCGGCACATTGAGCGGACCGGTCTGCTGTTGCATATGATCGACGTTAGCGAGTTCAGCGAACGCGACCCGGTGGAGGACTATCGCGTGATCATGGGCGAGCTCAGCGGCCACTCCGAAGAGATGCTCGACAAACAGATGCTCGTCGTCGCGAACAAGATCGACTCGTGCCAGGATCCGGAGCGGATTGCTAGCCTCGAAGCATTCTGCCGGGACGAAAAGATCCCGTTCGCCCGAATCTCAGCGGCAACTGGGGAAGGTGTCAATCAACTACGCCGCACACTAGCTCGAATGATTCGAGAACAGAAACGGGACGCTGCTCCAGAAGACGAAATAATATAGACGTGAAGATTGCACTGTTCGGCGGAACGTTCGACCCGATTCACAACGGCCACTTGGCCGTGGCAAGAGAGGCGGCAGACCGTTTCGGGCTGGATCAGATTCTGTTCATCCCCTCAGGCCAGCCACCGCACAAGAACCACGGACCGCAAGCGACCTATGAAGACCGCTTCCGCATGGTAGAACTGGCCTGTCGCTGCGACCGTCGTTTCGAGGCGTCTCGCCTAGAGGACCCGGCTGTGCTGGGCGACGGCAAGACCTACTCGATTGACACCATCGAGAAGGCCCGCCAGAATGCTGACTCCGAAGACTCTCTGTATTTTCTGATCGGACGAGACGCCTTCGACGAACTCTCGATCTGGCACCGCCTGGAAGATGTCGTGCGACAGATCGAGTTCATTGTCGCCACGCGGCCCAGCACTGACCCGCCAGCGGAGCCGGAAGGCGTTGCGGCGTTGGCTCGATACCACCAACTCGACGGAATTGAGATCCCCACGTCGGCCACCCAGCTGCGTGCGCAAATGGCGCGTGGGGAGAACATCGACGTCAGCCTACCGCCTGAAGTAGGCGACTACATCCGGCAGCATCGTCTATATCGATAGGTCAGTGCCAACAGAGATAAGGGGGTCGTCTGTAAGACGACCCCCTTTCGTGTTGAGCAGGAAGCCTCGCCGCTCCCGTGGGTTTGACGGGGAAGGAGCGACGAGGCCGGGGAGGACCTTGAATCCCGCAGACTACATGCCAGCCGAACCCGAGATCACGAAGTCAGGGTAGGCGCTGTTGCCGTGTTCACTGATATCGAGGCCTTGTAGTTCGTCTTGTTCGGAGACTCGGAGCCCAATAGTGGCATCAAGGACCTTGAACAAAATGTAGGATGTCGCGAAGACCCAGAGGAAGCAGGTTGCTATTCCGATGAGCTGCACAGTCAGGGCAGCCATCAAATCATACTCACTTCCACTGATGAACAACTCCTCGTGAAGCAGTGCAGCTGCCAAGGTTCCCCAGACGCCGCAGACGCCGTGGACCGAGATGGCACCAACAGGATCGTCGATCTTGACCGCGTCGAAGAATAATACGCTGTAGACGACGATGATGCCAGCAATTACGCCGATGATGATCGCACCCAACGGGGTGCTGGTCGCACAGCCAGCAGTGATTCCGACCAGGCCCGCCAACACGCCATTGAGCGTCATGCCGACATCGGGCTTGCCGAACTTCTTCCAAGAGATCGACATCGCACTAATCGAACCGGCGCAAGCGGCCAAGAAGGTGTTGACGGCAATCCGCGCGATCGTGCCATCAGCAGTAGTCGTTGAGCCAGCATTGAAGCCGAACCAGCCGAAGAAAAGGATAAAAACGCCCAGTGCGGCCATGCTCATGTTGTGACCGGGGATCGGACGAACCTTACCCTCTTTGGTGTATTTGCCGAGCCGCGGTCCGACGACCATGGCACCAGCAAGAGCAGCCCAACCGCCAACCGAGTGAACCACGGTCGATCCGGCGAAATCATTGAAGCCCATGTCGGCGAGCCATGCACCAGCATTGTCGCCGATCAGTAGGTTGCCCCAGGCCCAATGACCAAAGACAGGATAGATGACCGCTGAAACAACGACACCGTAGATCAGGTACGCGCTGAACTTGGTCCGCTCCGCCATGGCACCCGACACAATCGTCGCAGCCGTCGCGCAAAAGACAACCTGGAACATCCAGAACGTGTACTCCCACTGCCCATCAGCGGTACTGTTGTCAGCACTAAACAGGAAACGGTCGCCGCCGACCATCATGCCGGTACTCATGCCAAACATCAGGCCAAAACCGATCAACCAATAGGCCATCGCGCCCATCGACATGTCGAGCAAGTTCTTCATCATGATGTGAGCGGCGTTCTTGGCCCGCGTAAATCCGGATTCGACAAAGGCGAACCCGGCCTGCATCAAGAAGACCAATATCGCCGCGACTAGGGTCCAAAGGATGTTGGCATGGATCTGTACCTGCGCCGCTGCCTCCACTCCATCCTGCGCCGAGGCGGTCGCAGTAGCGCCAAGCAGTAGGGCCGTCAGAGCCCAGTGTTTGGACCAGGATCGACGGCTGTCGGCAATTTCAAGTCTCTCTCTACTCATCACGTACTCCTACGGGGAAACTTACTCTTGGAAACACTGCCCCCACCGGATCGATCCCCAGGTCAGTACGACCCGAAACGCCCCGTGCAGGGAGGAAATCTTTCTGTGTGTAATTCCGACGTCAGGGTCAGAATGAACGGGCTGAGACGCTAAGCGCCCAGACTTCTAGCACCGCCGGAACAGCGAGTCCGTAGAAGCTCAATTCCCGTGAGCACCGACTCAAACGAAGAGTCTTGCTCTGTGTCCAGACCAATATATCGATCTGGCCAGAGAGGCGGAAGCAGATAATTTCTATCCGCCCGATAAACGCCACTGTTGCGGCCCTCGTTCCGTGCCTTCGGCGCACGCACGATTGATACCCTAGAGTCGTGGGGCGTCGAACCTTCGAACGGCTGGCTTGGGCCTTCTTGGCCTACTTGGTGGGCGTGATCCTGTTTGGCGCATGGGTGCGGATCACCCACTCCGGAGCGGGCTGCGGCAGTCACTGGCCGACATGCAACGGCACCATCGTTCCTCTGGAACCCAGTCTCCAGACCGTCATCGAATACACCCACCGCGTGACGAGCGGCCTCTGCGGGATCTTCGGAATGTTGCTAGTCGGAGGCGCCTGGCGGATCTATGGCCGCGGAGCCGTCCTCACCGGATCCACCCTGACATTGCTCTTCATCGTCTTGGAAGGCCTGGTCGGTGCAGGATTAGTATTGGGCGAACTGGTAGAGGACGACGCTTCCGTTGCGCGTGCCGTCGTCATCGCCATACATTTGGCCAATACGCTATTGCTCACCGCAAGCGCGGCGATCATGGCGTGGGCCGCAGGGGGAAGAGATCTTCCGGCCTTCCGAACATTAGCGAGATCGTCGTTTGGCCTGGCGCTGGTATTGATCGTTGTGACCTCGATGACCGGCGCCGTCACCGCTCTGGGCGACACGATCTTCCCGACCGAGCCCGTTCTCGGCCCCGGCCTGTTGGACAAGGTTCGTGAAGATCTCGATGCAGCCAGCCACTTCCTCGTGCGGTTGAGGGTGGTACATCCGGTAATTGCCGTCATCGTCGCGGGATTTCTCCTCAAGTTAACCTCTACCCGTGCATTCGCTAGTACGCCAAATGCAGCCCGGTCGTGGGCGCGCACGGCGTTCGCCGCAGTCATCGCCACGGTCTGCCTCGGACTGCTCAATATTGCCCTTGCCGCACCGGGATGGCTGCAGTTGGCCCACCTGCTTGTCGCGCAAGCCCTTTGGGTCGCCGTGCTCCTGGCTGGGACCGCGGACCAGACGCGTCCAATCCGGTCGGGCTTGTCAGTCCCCTAACCAGGGTCTAGACTTGAGCTTCTTGCCCGTGCAGGTGTGCGCATCATTCAGTCGACATGGGGCCGGGCTCGCGCGACGTTCCGCCCTCCGATTGGCTCTGGTGTTGCTCGCCGTCCCCTGGTTCCTACTAGACACCAGCGCGGAACCGATCCCGATTCGCGTCGCGTCCTGGAACATGGGAGACCTCGGCGAACGGCCCGGTGGGAAGGCTGCCCACGCATGGGATCTGCTTAGCAGCAAGGCAGACGTAGTGGCGTTACAAGAATGCCCTACCCCCGACACCACTCTAGACCAACAGGAATGGTATGGAGTCTACGAGCACTCGAACGCTATCCTCTCGCGTTGGCCAATCATCCAGTCAGGGCTTGTGGCCGCCAACCCCGCCTGGCCGCGCGATCTGCCTTGGGCCGATATCCAGCCTCCGTCGGGTCCGGCCTTCCGCATCTATTCCGTTCACCTGACTTTTCGGAGAGGAGGGACTCCGTTCCTCGCTCAAGCAAGAGAGGTAGAGACTCGCAGAATCCTAATCCACGCCCAGGGCTTCGACGGACCTGTTGTGGTTGCCGGTGACTTCAACTCCATCGGATGGATTCTGGGAGGCCAGGCATCCGAACCCGCTATCCGACTGCTGCAGCTAAGTGGCTACACAGACGCGCTAGCCGCCATCGGCGGTCGAACCCATGCCCTGCTGGGACGAATAGACTGGATCTACACCAGTGGGCTCCACTCCACAGAACCGATTCTCGGAGACTACGCCGGATCAGACCACCGCTGGCTCCTGGCCAACCTGTCTCCTAGCAATGGTGATCCCGTCCAAGTGCCGACCTCAGCAAGCAACAACGGTGTTGCTCTGCTCGCCGTGACTGCTCTGGGACTGTTGTGCATCGTGATTTGGTGGACGTGGCGGGCGCGCTCGGGCTCACAGCCTGGTGCCAGCTAGCACCAAGCCCATTTCGTTGCGTCTGTTACCATCGGGCTCTATGTTGAGGATCGTTATGGCACTAGCAGTCCTGGTGCTGCTCGGCTGTTCGAACACAGAGCCCCTGGCTCCAGTGGACAAGACAGCTGAAGAGCGGGAGTCCCTCCTGCTCTCCACCGTCCACGTCGCCGATCCGCGAGCATTCGAGCAGTTGCTGGGCGGGTTTCACCAGTTAGAGGGAGGAAGCTGGCGTTGGACCGAGCGGGAGTTTTCGGTGCTGCTCGAGCCCCCTCCACCGGTGCCGCTACATAGCTCCTCGCTAGAGTTCCACTTCTCTGTACCCGAAGCGACCATTGCAGCGCTGGGCAGCGTAACCATAACGGCAAGGCTCAATGGGGTAGAGTTGGGCTCCAAAACCATATCGGAGGCTGCTCAAGATATCGTTTTCATCCGGCCAGTCCCTTCCGCGTTGCTAGAGATGCCGCCGTTACGCGCCTCGTTTCATTTAGACAACGTGATGGCACCCACCGCGCAAGACCAAAGGGAGCTC
>SMVB01367403.1_pt1 | contig 10491 bp, 10 predicted proteins | sample 2456461 | NCBI WGS metagenome assembly SMVB01 (sample SAMN11095934, study PRJNA526329) | marine sediment metagenome | biome: Marine sediment; feature: Surficial sediment; material: Deep marine sediment; isolation source: Hadal surficial sediment | place: Pacific Ocean | collected 2014-05 | depth...
CCTTATTACCCGGTCCAACGTCTTCCTGGCTCGTTGCTCATTTTTTCGAATCTCCGACCTAATCGTTTTTAATTCAGGTGAGGCGTTCTCTCTGATTTGTCCCTTATCATCGATGCATACCTCAATTTTTTTAATCAGTTGCTGGTCAATTTGGATATGTAAAGCCAAGACCGAAATTTCTTTGTACTCATCGATTTTGTTTTCCAGAAACACCGACCATGAATTCAAGATTTTTAAGGACTTCAGTATATCAGCCACTTCTGGAGCATCCAGAAAAATCCCAATAATTCGCAGTTTATCAAGAACTGTATCAATTTCCGGATAATTCAAAGATGGAATATTCTCTCCGGCATTCATCATTTTCATGTACTTTCCGGTCTGGGTGCAGAGTTTTTGTATCAGATCACGATTAGAAGAAAATCGTATTTTATCTACATTGCGCTTTCCTTGTTCTCCCGAACAGTGACGCTTTAACAAATCCCGGATTTTATCAAAACCCAATTTTTGCTCAATATCATGGGGATAAAGCATAGATGTGGGCTACTTACTCTTTTTCATGAGGTCCTTTATCTTTGGCAGACGCCAGTCTTTCTTCAAGGCTCAATGAATCGGCCATAATTTCATAAATTTTTGTAAGTCCCTTTATGTCATCCATAAAGTACTTAAAACTTTCTCTGTACAATGAATCCGTCATGTTGTGCTTTTCATAAAGCTTATTTTCATAATAAGCAAAAATTATTTTCGTAGAATCCTTAGTTAGTCTCAATTCATCCATCTTAGTTTCAAGCATATAAAGATCCTTAAGGAAAACGGCTATCTGCTCCATTGTATACAGACCTTTTGGATTTTCAGCCTTTTTCTTTGAGCAAAATGTACACAGACAAATGACCAGTATCAAAAAAACTTTTTTCACGGGTGAAAATTACTTAAATAAGTTCTAATTTTAAAGCGAAAAATGTGCCAATGAAGGAGCTGGTTAAAAAGCTTAGGAAATATCAAATTCAAATAAGAAAGGCAATCAACAATCAAATGCATGGTGATTTCCATTCTGTGTTTAAAGGATCCGGCCTTGAGTTTGATGATGTACGGGCGTATCAGTATGGAGATGATGTAAGAACCATTGACTGGAATGTTACAGCCAAAGGGCACGGCACATTTGTAAAAACCTTTAGAGAGGAAAAAGAACAAATCGTCTTTTTCTTGATTGATGTGAGCGCTTCGCAGGAAATTGGAAATCCAGGACAGCAAAAGATCGACATCGTAAAAGAAATATGTGGCGTACTTTCCCTCTCAGCCGTACAAGAGCAGAGCCAGGTCGGCTTAATCTGTTTTTCGGATAAAAAAGAAAAATATGTGAAACCAGGAAAAGGTGAAAAGCATGCTTTCAGGTTTGTTTCTGATCTCATGAGCTTAAAACCAAAATCGGCAAAAACAAATATTAGTAAATCCATATTATATGCGTTGAATCTCATTAAGAGAAAAAGTGTAGTGATCATGATTTCAGATTTTATTGATGAGGGGTACGAGCATAATTTAAAGGCGCTGGCTTCACAGCATGATTTAGTGGTAATACATATAAGCGACAAAAGAGAAACACAATTACCAAAACTTGGTATCGTCCCCCTTCTGGATAAAGAAAGCAATAAAACATTCTGGACCAATACAAGCTCTAGTAGTTTTAGAGGTGGATTGAAAAGTACATTTGAAGGGAACCAGGAAAAATTGGAACAGTTTTGCAGAAAAAACCAAGCCAATTATGTCAATATATTTACCGATGAGGACTACGTTCCAAAATTAATAAAGCTATTTAGGGTAAGGAATAAATCAAGGAAAATTGCATAGGAAAAGGGTAGCTCAACTGGTTGTTTTATTTTTTAATATAAATCTGGCATTGGCTCAAAATTTTGAACCAAAAGGTAATTTTATAGAAACCGAAACCAAAATTGGTGAAGAGATTTCGTATACTCTTTCTGTTGGGTACAATAAAAACCTTAACATACTATTCCCGGATAGCACGTATAATTTTGGCACATTTGAGTATAATTCAAGAACTTACTTTACTACGAAATCGGATAGTTTACTAAGCTTCGACAGTGTGATCTATAACCTGTCCACATTCGAAATAGATACAATCCAATTTCTGCAATTGCCGGTATTCATTTTGAACAATGAAGATAGTCTGGCAATTTATTCTACCATTGATTCCATTGCTTTAGTTCATGTGGTAACTGAAATTCCTGAAAATCCGGAATTAAAATCCAACACGGATTTAGTCAGTATCCACAAACAATTTAATTATCCTTATTTTCTTATTGCCCTGGGAGTTTTATCTTTTGTTGTTTTACTGATCGCCTTATTTTTTGGAAAACAGCTGGGCAAAGCCTGGAAAGTATATCGAATGAAAAGAATTCATGAAAAATTTATGAAAAGATTTTTTAATTTGATCAGAGATATTTCCAGTAATAATCCTGTCAATACACCTGAGCATGTATTGGCGGTTTGGAAAATATATATGGAACGATTGGAAAAAAAGCCAATTTCCAAATTAACCACAAAAGAAATACTTGTTTTACACAGTAATGCCGGGTTAAAAGAAAATCTCAGGATGATTGACCGATGTATCTATGGAGGTGAAATAGGAAGTGATCTTTTTGCCAGCTTCGATAATTTGATGAAATTTTCTATGGAGATTTATGATCAAAAAATAATGGATATTAAAAAAGGATAAAATTATGCCAGAAGTCAGCAATTGGTTTTCTTTTTCATGGTTTTACCCATCAACATTTCAAATCTTCACGTGGGAATTCAAGTTTTTTCTCATGTTTCTTTTGGGTATTCCTGCCATCTATTTTTTAAGATGGATTCTCAGTTTCCGACTAAAGCAAAAATTAACCATTGCTCTTCCTGAAAAAAAAATCAAATCTGATCCTTTCAGTATACTCAGGTTCATTCCCGATATAATATTTGGAATGATGATAGCCCTGCTAATTGTTGCCCTGGCGCGACCTCAAACCAGCAATGAGAAAGTTGAGCAATGGACGGAAGGAATTGACATTATGCTGGTAATTGATATCTCCAGATCCATGACTATACAGGATTTTAAACCAAATAGACTTGAAGCAGCCAAAAAAGTCGCAAAAAACTTTATCGATGGCAGATTCCAGGATAGAATAGGGATAGTTATTTTCTCCGGTGAGGCGTATAGCCTGGCTCCTCTCACCACGGATTATAAATTACTCAATGCTTATATTGATGAAATTTCATTCGAAAAAATCCAAGCATCAGGTACGGCGATAGGAAGTGCGCTTGCCGTTGCAACTAATCGTATGCGTGAATCCGAATCTAAAACAAAAGTACTGATCCTGCTCAGTGATGGCGATAATACTGCAGGAAATATTGACCCAATTACCGCTGCAGAAATTGCAAATGCTTATGATGTGAAGATATATACTATAGGAATTGGTAAAGAAGGAAAAGTACCGACGGGTAAAAATATATTTGGACAAACTACATATGATGACAATACACTGGATGAATCAACATTGAGAAAAATTGCTGAGATTGGAGAAGGTAATTTTTATCGGGCTTCAGACAATCAGGCCCTGGAAGATGTATTCAAACTGATTGATAAATATGAGAAGGCTGAAATTAAGGAAAGCAGGTTCAAAGACACAACAGACTATTACAGCGTATATCTGAAGTGGGCCATTTTTCTATTACTAATCTGGCTAGCCCTCAAGTCAACATTTATGAGTAACATCCTAAAGGATTGATTGGTTATATCATGAACGAGATAAGAAAAATGACAAGTCTGAAGGAAGACAATTTGTTATTAAATTCCATCTCTGAACCTCATTGACAGTTTGATCAGCCCATAAAATCCCCGGAGCCATACTTACACTCCTTATACTTTTTATTAACTTTCATTTTCCAGAATGGTCCGTTTTTGAAAAGAATTATAAATTTCACACCAAAATTATGTCTCCATCTTGAGAATCCATTTTTATTATATGGCTGGCCTTTTGGCACAGCCAGGTACAGAAAACCCATGTTCATAGTCACCTCCTCAAAACATAGGTTTCCTGCCAGGGTTTCTTTTGTGTCATTTTTAACTATATATCTTATTTGCTTCTCTTTCTCCTTTTGCTTTTTAGGATCTGGTTTTGCCCCGATTACAGTATTAGGAGTTGGGAAATAGTCTTTATCTGACTTTTGTGAAAAAGCAGTATTTATCCATAAGAAACATGAAAAAACTGATACTGAAAAAAGTCTAAAAAAAAATCGCCCCATTTTATTATTTATGAATGAGGCGAAATTAAGAAATTATCAATTAATTATTCTTATAGTTTTAATCAAAACTCATCGCTAATGATCTGAAATCCATTCTCAAAATCATAAAGAGTCAGCAGCCGTAACATAAAATAAGATAACCAAAAATCTTCCAGGGACTGGATATATCTGGATTTTGCTTCATCTTTTTCTGTCAACGCGATGTTCATATCCGTAATCGCGATTTTGCCAATTAAATACCTGTTTTTGGTAATGTCATATCTTCTTTGTGCAATATCATCTGCAACGTTCGTGATTCTCACTTGTTCCTTTAACATTTCAAACTGCCTCACTTGTGTCAAGACCTCTTCATCAAAAGTGATCATATCCTGATCTACATCATATTGCACAAATTTTTGATTTGCTTCAGCTGTTTTCACGCGTGATTTTCTTCTTCCCCAATCCAGGATTGGTATTTCAAATCCCATCTGAACAATTTGCTGATTTTCCGGATTATTGTATAAATCTCCTACTCCCGCATTTCTATCCGTTTTGTTAGTTAATCCGAATTTTGCAAATAAGTTTGCCTGGGGACCGGTATCGCCTTTTGCCTGGGCAATATCCGCATCAGCTTCCAATTTTCTCCTTTCAAAAGATATAGTTTCTGATCTATTTGCCTTTGCATGTACCAAGGCAACCTCTTCATCAACAATAAATAACGGAATCTCCTCGGGAAGAAATAGTTGTAAGTCATCGACATCGGTTAATCCCACATATGTCCTAAGCCTTAAACTCCTGATTGCAATATCTAATTTTGATTGGGCGACTTGTTGCCTGGAGTTCATTAACTGTAATTCCAATTGCAGTAATTCATTTTCAGCTATTTTACCCAAATTATATCTCCCTTGGGCGATTTTAAATATCGTATCATTATTTGCCACGTTCTTCTCAGCAATTTCAAGAGTTATTTGTGAAAGCATTAAATCAAAAAATCTTCTTGTTGTAAATACCGATATTCCCTCTAGATTTTCAATATACTCTCTTTGAGATTCTTCATATCTCAAAGGCTCAATTTTTTTATCCCATTTCAGTCGATTGTATTGGAAAAGAGGTTGTATTATGCCTATTTCAAGAGGATTACCTCTGTATAAGTGATATGGGTCTTCCAAATCAGTATCCAGAAAATTATCAAACCTGGCTATATTGGAATTTAAAAATAACTGAGCGCCGGTTGCTCCAATTGGCTGCCTTAGACTGAGGTTGATTTCGGAGTTGTTAATAGAAACCGGAAGAAACTCATAGCTTCCATCTTCTTGCCTGACTTCATCAAAAGACCTGTTATACCCGGGAATCGTTCCTTGAAGAACTAATTGTGGCTTATAATTTGACTTATACGACTGGAATTGCCAGAACCTGTTTTCTCTTGTGGTTTCAGCTTGCTTTGATGCAATAGATTGATTTCGCGCTATGTTAATTATTTCCTTTAGTGTAAAGGCCTGCCCAGAAATATGGTTGTCTTGTGCGTTGATGTTAGCTGAAAAAAAGAGAATTACAGTTAAAACTAAAAATTTAATTTTATTCATATCTTAATGAGGTTATCGGATCATGTTCAGCAGCCCGTTTTGCCGGAGTAATTCCAAAAATTAGTCCAACGGTAGCCGCTACGCCAAAGGATAATAAAATAGATGTAAAAGTTATAATTGTTGGCATTTCTGCAAACCTGGCAACTAATACCGCCATCATGACTCCAAGCATTATTCCTATAAGTCCTCCGGATATTGAAATCATAATTGCTTCAAATAAAAATTGCGTAACAATATCCTGCTTCTTCGCTCCTAAAGCTAAACGTAAACCTATTTCTTTTATTCGCTCCAAAACGGATGCAAGCATAATATTCATGATACCTATTCCTCCCACTAAAAGAGATATCCCGGCAATAGCCCCCAAAACAAAATTGAATATCTGTTTTGTGCGTTGTTGCTGTTTCAATAACAATTCCGGAATGGTAATTTGATAATCCACCACTTCATAATGTCTCCTTTGTAAAATCCTGGAGATAATTTCGGCTATCGGATTTAAAAGTTCAGTTTCTCCCACCTGTACAACCAACCTGTCTATTTGATGATAGTTGACTGGTATTGAAGTAGTTTCCTCATCATTACTCTCCATGATAAAATATCTTCCCCTGCTTGCTACATTGCTTTTCTGTAACATGGCCTTTGTTATCAAATCCCTGTTCTCATACCTGATCAAAACAGTCTTAATCGGCGCATACACATCCATGTTAAAATCCCTGATTCCTAATTTGGCAATACTGGCTTGTGAAATTAACCTTTCCTCTAATACACCAACAATTTTCAACCAGTTGGGGCCGCATTTTATTGTTTTACCTATTGGATTTTCTGTTGAAAAAAATTTTGTTTGTATAGATTTCCCAATGATACATACAGGCTCGCCATTTATGAGTTGCTTATCATTGAACATTGCGCCTTCAGAAAGATTGAAACTTGTCAGTTTAAAATAGCTTGGCTCTACACCAACTAACTTAGCGGATCTTCGTATTCCGTTTTTTATAATATAGGTTTCTAAAACTATTTCAGGACTGAATCGCTCAATAGAAGGGATAATCTCAGAAATGGCTTGTACATCTTTTAATGTCAAACCCGGTGAAAATTTCTTCTTCTCTTTACCTGCCCCTTGATTCAATTTTTCTTCTCTCTGTTCAATAATTGGTTCAATTACAATATTATTGACTCCAACCAATTTAATCTGTTCAAGAATTTCCTGTTGGGCGCCATTGCCTATCGCAAGCATTGCAATAACAGATGCTACCCCAAAAATTATCCCCAAAGCCGTTAATATCGAACGCACTTTATTTGCTATAACCGCATCAAACGCTACATAAAAATTTGATAATACCCTTTCTGACATTTCTCGGAAATTTAGAGGAAAATTACTGTACGCTCCTATTTGAATTTCCTCCACCACCTTGTCCTCCACCAGGTCGCCGGCCTCCTCTTCTCTGTTGGAACTTCTTCATTTGCTCTTCTGTGACTTCTCGAGTAGTACCGTCAGGTAAGGTGATGGCGCTGGTTATTGGTTTTTGTTCAACAGGCTCTTCCTTTTTCATTCTTTTCCCATCCAATGCTGCAAGCATGGTAATTTCCTTATTTTCCTGGCCACCAGGGATGTTTAGATAAATGCGGTCACCTTCATGTAAACCAAGTTTTATTACGGCCTCATTATTATTGGTTTCGCCTACGTCAACTTCCTGTTTCACAATATTTAAGCCGGACCTTTTATATACATATGTGATAGAGTCGTCTTTATTATGAAGGCTTTCCAGCGGCACAAAAATTGCCGTATCCATTTCATTTACCAATATCTTATTAGAAGTAGTCATGGCAGGCCTTAATAATTCATCAAACCCTTCAATTTCTATAGTAGCTTCAAATACTTTTGAATCTGTATTTGGACTTTGCTCACCAACATTCGCAACTCTTAAAACAGTACCTTTAAGTTTTTTATCCGGAAACGCATCAAGACCAATTTCAACTTTTTGCCCGGGTTGCACTTTTCTTAAATCCACCTCATTGATATATGTTTTTGACAACATTATAGAAAGATCCGGAAGGGTCGCGACTACAGGATTCCATGTATGAATCTGAGATCCGGATTTAATAGGTTTTCCATCACTTCCTTTTGCATAGATGACCATCCCGGGTTCAGGAGCTAAAATCCGGAATGTTTTTACCAGTTCCAGCATGGAATTGTATTCCCTCTGAACCTTTCTGCGCTCAGCGGAAACTTCTGTCATCTTGGCTTTGTTTTGTTCCAGTCTTATTAAATAATTTTGCTTAGCCTGCTCTAAAGCTCTAATTGCTTTGTCAACATCAATTTCTGCCTGCTTGATTGTGGCCGGTGGTTCAAACTGTGATTGCTCCAGTTTTATATCCATTTCTTCAACTGCATATGCCAAATTAATGAGCTCATCTCTTGCCTGCCGCATTTGCAAGGTAGTATCAAGTTGATCCTGGATAAATTGAGATTGCGTCTTTTCCAGGTCAATTTCCTTATCTTGTAATTTCGAATTAAAATCCGACTGGTCCAAGGTAGCAATCCAATCGCCTTTTTTCACAATAGTTCCCCCTTCGACAATATCCAGAATACTCACCTGATAGACTCTGAATTCCCGAAGTCTGGTTGGGCCCATGATTTTCACTGAGTTTTTGGCTTCAAGCTCTCCAGTGGTGGTAATATCTATAATAAATTTTCCACTCTTTACGGTAACGATGATCTCATTTGCTTCTGACGTATCTGCAACCTTAAAAAACAGAAAACCTGAAACAACAACTGCTACAGCAACTAGACTAATTATAACTTTCTTTTTCATAGCATTAAACTTTAACTCTTTTTATACTTACCCGGACAGAATACCTTAATTAAGCGCTAAAAATGTAGCGCCTCTATTTGTTAATTTGCGATTCAAAACTACATAGAGATTCTGTAGAATTTCTGATATTTGCATCGCAATTTCTGTATTCTAACGCATTAAATAAAGATAGATTTGATAAAGGCATTTATTTTGTGGATAGGTGGAAAGAAAAGATGAATAAAGTATTGCAAATTATAACTAGTGCCTGAACAGAAACTGTCGAATTTTATGAAATGAATTATTTTGGATGAGATTTTTCTTTTTTGAAATTCGGTGATGCCTTAGCATCAGCGAGTTGAGAAAAATGAAAATATCGCCAAAAGAAACATTTCTAATTTTGAAGAGTTTCCGTTCAGACACTACGTAAGCTCCAATAGAAATAGGTTAAGAACATGAGGTTATATGCATTATCAATTATTTTACTATTTCTTGGAATCAAAACTTATAGCCAAGATGGATATATAAGTGGTATACCTGCTTTAGCTTATTGGAAGGTTGGGAATAAATCTGAAACCGTTATAGTACTTCATGGAGGGCCTGCAGTACAACATGATTATTTACGCCCTGAATTTGACGCATTAAAAAAAGTAGCAAAAGTAATTTACTATGATCAAAGGGGTTGCGGAAAAAGTCAAATTGCACCAAGTTATTTCTGGAAGGAGCATATAGAAGATCTTAATCGTGTAATAGAGACATTTTCAAAAAATAGAAAAGTAATTCTTGCCGGTTCCTCTTGGGGAACAAAATTAGCCTTAATATATACTTATTATTATCCAGATAATGTAAAGGGACTAATATTATCAGGGACTGTTAAATGGTGGGGTGAACAAATGAATGAAAATTACTACAAAGAGAACAAATCTAAATCATTTAGAAATGTTGAAACTGAAATACTTGAATCAAAAATTGAAGAAAAAAGAATAGTTAAAACTAAATCAAAAATAGATACTATTGATGTTTTTAAAGTTATAACAACATACTATGGTCCACCTTTTTCAGAGACAAAAGCAAGTTTTAAAACTGCACCTGTTATTGATAGCTTATCGCAAGTAAAAGTACCGGTTTTAATATTTAAAGGCACCCGAAAACCATATAGACCTTACTTAGAAGACTGGGGAAGTATTTATCAAAGTATTTTACCTAATGCCAAATTACATATTATTAATTATGCGGGACATGATCCATGGTTATCAAATCCCGAAGAATTTTTTAACAATAGTATCGCATTTGTGAAAAAATTAAAAAAGCGAGGGAAGAAACGATTACGATAAAACATGAAGCCAATCAAGTAAACTGCTGACGGCCAAATGACGGACAGTGCGCATCTCACATGCTTGCCCTGAAGCTTTCGCAACCGCTATAGCTTCATACGAACTCGGTCAGCATAGGCGCCATCACCGTACGTACGGTCTTGCCTTTCCTGCAGGCAGGTTCATCACTAAAAATATCCACAGAATATAAGCTTAACGCTCTCCACCCCTTTGGAACACTCAATTTCATGAGCTATATTCACCATTCAAGGCGCACACAATAGCTATCAATAATGGCACCGTAAAGCCAACGCTCAATGCCAGCAAATTGAGAAAATTAAGGTCTACATGAGGATTCCCACTTTTATCATCCATATTTCGGGGCACTAAATATGAATTTTGCCATTCAGTTTTTCGGCATCCATACAGAACACCATCTAAAAATTATTAAAGATATCATCAACAAGCCTGACTAATTTTTTTTTGTACAGTGCCTGCCTGCGCAAGACAAATTGTCACCAACAATCCAAATTAGGC